>Ga0265780_10005217_pt1 | contig 16515 bp, 17 predicted proteins | sample P1T30metagenome_FD_192432 | JGI IMG/M metagenome (GOLD analysis project Ga0265780, IMG submission 192432) | Plant litter microbial communities from East Loma Ridge, Irvine, California - P1 T30 | ecosystem: Environmental > Terrestrial > Plant litter > Unclassified | place: USA: California... | reverse complement strand
CATCTCGCTGATGACTGGCAAGAAAGCAGAAGTGCCAGCCGAAGACACAAAGATCGTGGCTGACGCCGTCATGCCAACCATGAACGACGGATACGCAATAGCATGATATCCGAAATCATACTCGCCCACCGGCGGTGCAGCCGCAGGTCGATTTCGCGTCGTCACACCCACAACGACGACGAAGACTGCAACATACACACTCGCAAAGCCTGCCCAGGACCTAAATCACTAGTCAGCCCAACTTCCTCGACACGAGAGCTATCCACTCACAACCACCCAATCTTCTCAAACTTCCTCACACTCGCACTCGCCACCACCGCCACATACGCCAACAGCGCCCACCAAACCGTACACGCCGCATGCTCACTCAACGCATTGAATCCCACGCTCAGCCCCACGATACCCGAGCCCGCGCACAGCACGTACGCAACGATGAAGAGGAAGCCGCAGATCTCGCGCACGACGGGCCCGCCGACCACGTAGGCCATGTCGGCGATGGAGTGGCACTGTGCGTGCGAGTTGCGGAAGTTGCCTTGTACGATGGCAAAGTAGGTGTTGAGTGTGCCCCAGCCGATTACGCTGAGGGCGCCGCCGAGGGCGCCTAGGCCGTACATGGCGGTCGGGATGCTGAGGACGCCGGTGGCGAAGATTACTGGAAAGTGTTAAACATCGAGTGACTTTATTGAATGGTAGAGGAGAGTTTGGGTAACCACCCATACCAAAAGTAACTTACTCTTCAAGAATATCACGCTGGCTTTGATCCAGCCGACAAGGCGGAATTGAACGCCATCGGTCGTTTGCTTGAAGACTTCAAACTCATCGTCGGCGGCGGCGGGCTTGATGGAGCCAACTCGTATGCTGGAGGGTGGACTTTGTTGAATGGTGTTGATCTCCTTCTTCTCATCGGACGCCATCTTTGGCGATGATATCCTCGGCCTTCAAGTCTTGATCGTGGCCGATTCTCTTGGAACAAATCACACTCAGCCCTCTCAATGTCGAACTCCAAAGTGGGGTCTTACAACCAGTCTGTCAAGCACGTGGGAAACCTGTTACAAGAGCCGATCAAAAGACACAGATACAAGTCACGATTTATAGCAGCCCGATTGAATGGGTCTGGGATCCCGATCATTGTCCCTGGCTTGATACAACGATGCGATGGACACATGTCATTGGCAACCTTATCTCCAACCCAGCAAGGCCCAAGATATCTCAGCCCCAGATCTGGGAAGCGAAGATGGCGATAAGCACAGGATGGAGATATCCACATGCATGGTTCGTGGTGCAGCCGATGCGCATGTCCTACCTACCCTACACAACATCGCTGTGCAGCTCAGATACCAGTTCACACCATCTGACATGTTCGAGTAAGCACCCCTCTCATGCAGATGATTTACATGCATCAACCCAGTCCCCCTCAAGACTCATCGCATCGCCGAACTCGCTTCCTCTCGACGCACCAAGCCCCGTCTGTCTCGAGATAGACAGATCGGCTGCTCATAGCCGAACATGGTAGATAACGGCTACGCACGTTTCTGGCAACCCTGCGCCTGGGCACGGACGGGCGATCCGACAATGCAAACGATGGCACGGGTGGGGTTTCGGGACTTTTCGAACCGTTGCTGAGCGTGTGGTGTAGGGAGGGTTTGTTCCGAAGATGGCGTTTCGTGGATGAGTGTGTTTGGAGTGGGTGCACGACTTTTGGGGAGTTGGTGCGGAGATAAAGAGAGGGAGATGGGTTACTTGGATGAAGTAGAAGGTGGGTGTAGGGAGAGCGAGGCTAGTGGAGAATATAGTAGAGATGTGGTGGTGGAAGCTGTACACGACAAGGATCTGCATTTGAAGTTTGCCGATTTAACCTTCAAATACCATGCGCAAACTTCTCTGCCGGTGTGCTTTTGAAGGTGTACCTGCCTGCAAATGCTTCTACAGGAGTATATGTAACTCGACATCTGGGGATTTCCAAGGCTGAATCCTTCGCGCTATCACGTGATGTGGATGCATACATCCATTCCAAGCATGTAGATTAGTGAAATGTACTGTTAAGTGTGGCTGCATTCGGAGCACGATACCACCACTAGGATCTCTTGCCAATACTAGTACGCGTTCTTTGGATGAATGGTTCCATCACGTCGCGTGCGGGGTGAACCTTGGAAGTGCGGGCGTGGTGGCGTACGTCATGCTTCTGACACCACAGCTTGACAGCCTTCAACGGTGCCCTCTGAAGCTGCATACGCCTATTGATAATATCTGATATCTACCATCCATCGAGATGAATCAAATTCCCCCGCTACATTGCCCGCTTCTCAAATTCCCAACGGCATTGGCGTTCCGATGTCGACCCCTCGTTTCAGAGGCAGTGTAGCCCCATCTGTGATAGATCGACGCATTCAAGCTTATCGCCAGTAACGCGCAGACTCCACTGCAAGAAGTGAGCGGCTTCGTAACGTCGGTTGGCTGTTACCGAATGCGTGGATGGGGTCCAATTAAGTATGGAAAGGCCACCAGCAGCAATGGCAGTCCCCAGACCCGGCTCCGGCTCGGCGTGTCGCAGATTCTCCAAGGACTAGAGATTTATAGCATGCGCCAGTCGCTTTGACTGGTACTCGAGCCTTGGTCGCCAGTCGATTGATTCGGAAACAACTCCTCTGATATGGCGGGTTACAGGCTCGGTGTTGATGTTGGTGGGTAAGTGCTAATTCTAACACTCGCGCTGTCCACGAGAAAGTTGTCGATCTTGCGTAGAAGGACTCTGATCGTCTTGATGGCGGCTATTAATAAGTGTACCGCCTTGCTCGCAGGGTACTAACAAATCTTGAAGCACATTCACAGATGTTTGTGTGATCACTCCAGATGGTGAAGCTGGTAAGCGTGGTGTATACACCCTTCTACAACTCATACTAACTGCGTTGTTCCAACAGTACGCACGAAAGTACCCACGAATACGAGCGACCAGTCGATCGGTGTTCACGAAGGCGTCGTAGAAGCGCGTAAGATCTTGAAAGAAAAGTACAACTGGGACGGCAAGTTCGAATACATACACCATGGCACTACGACTGGCACGAACGCAGTGCTCGAGAACAAGGGCGCTAAGTGTGGCTTGATCGTCACAAGGGGACATAAGGATATATTGACGGTTCGGAGAAGTCAGATTCCTGGCGGTCTCGGAGCATGGATAAATTATGTCCAACCCGAGCCACTTGTGCCACTGGAGCGAACGGTCGAGGTCAGGGAGCGCATAAAAATCGATGGCGAAGTGTTCTATGAGCTGGACGAGAAGGAGTTCCTGGAAAATCTACAGGACCTTAAGCGGCAAGAACCACAGGCGATTGCCGTTTCGCTGCTCAATTCATTCTCGAACAGCGTGCATGAAGAGAAGGTACGGTCGATATTGAATGACGAATTCGGTCCAGATGTTGAAGTCGTCACTTCGACGGATGTACTCCCGGAGATTCAGGAATATGAGCGCACGGTTACCACTACAGCCAACGCGATCGTGAAGCCAGTCGTCAAGAAATACATGAAGAATCTACAGAAGATGCTCGAGAAAGACACAGACACAATCCGTATCCTGAAGTCCGATGGCGACTTAACATCGGTGGATCTAGCCGGAGAAACACCTGTTAAGATTTTGATGAGTGGACCTGCTGGCGGTGTCAAAGCTGTCTCGCACTTGGTAGCAAAGAACACCCCTTTTAAGAACTTGATCACTTTTGATATGGGCGGTACCAGTACGGACTGTGCTCTTCTCTCCGGAAGCGATGCCATCATCCGCCGTGAGACCGAGGTTGGCCACTTGTCCGTCCGAGCACCTTCAGTCGACGTAAGAACTGTAGGTGCCGGTGGAGGATCGATTGCGATGTATAATGAATTCACCAAGAACTTCCGCGTAGGACCCGAGTCGAGCGGTGCAACTCCTGGACCTGCAGCATACGGCAAAGGTGGAACTCAAGCAACTGTTACCGATGCAAACCTAACACTGGGCTATCTCCCCTCGAAGCTCCTAGCTGGCAAGTTTCAGCTCGATGTCGCTGCGTCAGCTGCCGCGGTGGAGACCATCGCCAAACAAATGGGTCTTGAGGTGACCTCAGCTGCAGAAGGTATCATCGATCTGGTTAATGAGAGCATGCACGGCGCTCTACGTCTCGTCTCAGTTGAGCAAGGTTACGATCCTCGCGACTTTGCGTTGGTTGCATTTGGGGGAGCCGGTCCTCTCCACGCAAACTCGCTCGGAAAGCTGCTTGGCTCGTGGCCAGTCATCGTTCCTCCAAGCCCTGGTGTGTTGTGTGCTCAAGGCGATGCTACGACCAAAATGTCGCATGAGGAGAGTTGCACCTACATCAAGGTGTTCTCTGAGATCACTGCGGAGGACTTGACGAAGACACTTGAAGACTTGAAGAACAGCTGCGTGGAGACCATGAAAGTGGCACTTGCAGATCAGCAAGCCAAACTCAAGGTCGTCTTTCAATCTGATATGCGATACAAGGGTCAAGCGATGACTCTTACGGTGGATTTCAGTGAAGAAGAAGTCCACGACACAAGCGCATTACTGCAGAATCTCAGAACTAAATTCAACGAAGCGCACGAGCAGCAATTCAGCTTCTCACATGCGGATGCCGAGCTTGAAACTATGCGGATGCGGGCCAAGGTCATTGATGCATCTGAGGAGGTTGCAATCAAACCTATCCAAAAGGCTGACAGCTCAAGTCCGCCCGAGGACGCCATCACTTTGAAGCAGGATATTGTATACGAAGGCAAAAAGGTTCAAGCTACTTTCTGGGATCGTAACAAGATCACAAAAGCCGGCATCAAGATCCCAGGACCTGCCGTAGTCACAGAGATGGACTCCAACACCCTCATTCTTCCCGGTCATTTTGGTGAGGTAGACTCCATGGGCAACATCCTCATCTGGCCTGAAGACAAGAAGACCGAAGAGAAGGCTATACGCACCAAGGAAGCCGCTAAGCAGCTCGTACAAGACACGCCTCTCATATCCACACTTATCGCTTCGGCTCTAGGCTCAATACGACGTGAGATGGACACTCTCATGCTACGTTGCGCCATGAGTCCAGCAATCCGCGAGCAACAAGACGAATTCAACGTCATCACCAACACCCGCGGTCAAATGCTCGTTGGTCAATTCGGCAGCTTCATCACACAGTTCCTGAACGGCTGGAAAGGCACAATCGAAGAAGGCGACATCTTCGTCACCAACGACGTCTACCAGATTGATGGCGCTGTATCGCATCTAAACGATGTCATCATCTTACTGCCCATCTACTTCGAGCACAAGCTCATTGGTTGGGCGGCTAACTTTGGTCACTTGACCGACGTCCAGGGTAAAGTGCCAGGGTCTATGAGTATCAATGCTAGTACCATCTACGAAGACGGACTCCAAATTCCTATTTGCAAACTGTATGCTAAGGGAGTCTACAACGAAGGCCTCGCGTCCCTCTTCTTCAGAAACTCGCGTATGCCTGAGTGGTTCCAGTCAGACTTGATCGCACTGGTTACAGCTTGTCGGACAGCAGCCACACGAGTCAACGAGCTCTGTGAGCGATATGGGCTAGAGGTGTATGAGGCTGCGACGGACTACCTCCTGGACCAGAACCGGGCTGCCATCAAGGCCATCATCGACGAGAAGATTGGTAGCGACAAGTCGTCGTTTACGGACTTCATCGATGACGACGGTCACGGCATTGGACCTTACGCGATTGCATGCTCCATGCAGAAGCAAGGCGACAAGTTGGTATTTGATTGGGACGGTACTTCACCACAGTCCAATACGTCGATGAACTACTACCTTTCGATCACGATGTTCAAGATGTTCATTGGGTATTATTTGCTGGCTATCTACGACCCTCATGCCGTTGTCAACGATGGCTTCCACGACCTCATTGACATCAAGATCCCCACTGGTACTATTCTCCGACCCGTACGCCCTGCAGCGCTCAGCTGTAGGACTCACCTTTTGGGCCGCGTAATGGACGTCATGCAAGCGCTCTTTGGCCAAAGGAATGCAGTCTACCGATGTGCAGCGGGCTTTTCAGATTCTCCCCATCTATTCTACTCTGGCTTCAAGCCCGATGGCGAGTTTTACTTGTTGTATCAAATTGGCTTCGGAGGAGTACCAGCTCGACCTATTGGAGACGGACCAGATTGTCACTGCCTCTTCCCAGCTATCAAGTCTATACCTGCGGAGAACATTGAGCTCTACTTTCCGGTCATTATCGAAGCATACGAAGCATTGCCCGACTCTGGGGGCGCTGGATTCTACCGAGGAGGTAACGCACAACGCACGCTGTACAGATGGCTTTGCGAAGGTGATGTCAGCATCCACGACGACAGATGGATGATTAAGCCCTGGGGCGTCAACGGAGGCATGCCAGGAAGCAGATCGAGGAAGATCTTATACAGGAACAACAGCTACGGCACAGACAGGGAAAAGGACAACATTGAGCTTTGCCAGTCGAAGCAGGATTACCTTCATGTCTATCCTGGTAGGTCATCATTTGCAGCAGCCATGCTATCGTCCCCTATACTGACCTGATCACAGGCGACGTCCTTGAATGGATAACCTGGGGCGGCGGCGGTCTCGGTGACCCCCTAACACGGCCCTCGACCGTCGTCGCACAAGAAGTCCACCGGCGCCTCGTCACCGTATCCGGCGCCGCGAAGAACTACGGCGTGGTTGTGCGGCCGTCGGACTTCAGTGTCAACGAAGGCGCGACCACCGAGCTGCGCGAGAAGATGAAAGCAGACCGCGCGAAGACTATCGACATGGAGGGATACAATCGGGGAGGCACGATTCGCGAGTTGATGGCGAAGTGCGAGGAGGAGACGGGGCTGAAGGCGCCGCGGCCACAGTGGGAGAAGGACCCGTATGGCCCGCATGTGGGGTTGGAGTATGTGAAGAAGTGGTATAAGAGGATGAGGGAGGAGGGCATGGAGTTGTGGGATAACGCCTAGAGATGCTAGTTGATGAACTGAGTGTGATGTTCCCTTTTTGGTGCGTTGGCCCGTTAGACTATACGTCATGGTCAGTGCTATTTCTCAAGGACTCGGAGTCCGATACTGAAAGCCTGGGAGATGGAATGAGTTGTAATGAGATGAAGAAAGCAGCCGACAGGATGGGCACTGCGATGGACCTTCATGAACGCATGCCATTGACCAGTGACGCTATTCCATCAACTATGGGCCACTACTGGCCAACTGAGAGGGTGACTATGTCCAATGCCGCGTTGCGCATGGCGGCAGACGTCGAGATAAGGCGACGACACGTTAAGTTAGCGGGTGCTGGATGGATGGCGCGTGGGGAACTTTGGTGGCTCTCCGCGCCTGCAGCCGAATACGAACTGACAGGCCCCGATGACGCTATGCACCCAACCCCGTCTCAAGTCGTTCACGAAGCTTGACACTAGACACAACACACCTCAATCGTTGTGACCGGTGCTTCATTGCAATCTACCACTATTCATGCAGCTTCTGGCAAGCGATGAAAAGGCCACAGCCACCATGTCCGACGAACGCACGCCTCTCATCCAGCACGTAGACGTGCGACCCCACCGCGACCGATACCCACACCATCGACTCCGCTTCATATGCACTTCGATCCTTAGCACGCTCGTCTTCGGCGGTGGGCTTGCTGCCGTGATACTCTTCAGTCTCGGGTCGTTTGACGACCACCGCGAATCTGCGCCCGTCTCGCAACAGTCGCTGTTCTCCGCCTCGCAGATACCAGAAGGATGGATGCGCAAGACGACGGCGGGATATGAAGAGCTGCAGAGCATATTGCTTAACACGCCAGATGCGGAGCAAGCGCGGGCCTGGAGCAGGTACTACACAAGCGGGCCGCATCTAGCAGGAAAGAACCTCAGCCAGGCTCTGTGGACGATGCAGAGGTGGGAGGAGTTTGGCATTGCGAGCTCTATCGTGGACTACGACGTGTACATCAATTACCCGAAAAGCCATCGATTGGCACTGCTAGAGAAGGGCAGCGATAGTGATGAAGCGTCTGACAGTCCTGCAGCGACTGAGGGCGAGTGGAAGGTCACATACGAGGCACGATTGGAGGAGAATGTGCTGGAGGAAGACAAGTCGAGTCAGCTTGTAGACCGCATCCCCACCTTCCACGGCTACAGTGCTTCGGGCAACGTGACGGCGCAATACGTCTACGTCAACTACGGCACCTTCCAGGACTTTGAGGACCTACTGGCAGCAGACGTCAGCCTGGAGGGAAAGATTGCGCTTGCAAGATACGGCGGCGTCTTCCGAGGACTCAAGGTCAAGCGCGCGCAGGAACTGGGCATGATAGGATGTGTCATGTACACTGACCCCGGCGACGACGGCGAGGTTACTGAGGAGAAGGGCATTGCGCCGTATCCCGAAGGACCTGCCCGAGAGCCAAGCAGTGTCCAGCGTGGCAGTGTTCAGTTCCTAAGTAAGAGACTCTAACTGCTACTAGTATTCAAATGCTAATATGTCATAGGCTTCGCTCCCGGCGACCCTACCACACCTGGTTACCCCTCGAAGCCTGGCGCGCCTCGCCAGCCCACCCACAACGCGATCCCGCAGATCCCCTCGATCCCCATATCGTACGAAGACGCGCTCCCTATACTGAAGGCGCTCAACGGCCACGGCCCTAAGGCGACCTCGTTCGGCAAGAGCTGGCAGACTGGTGGATTGGAATATAAGGGTGTCAAATACAACATCGGCCCTTCGCCTGAAGACTTGATGCTGAACCTAGTAAACGAGCAGGAATACACTACGACACCAATGTGGAATGTCATCGGTGTAATCAACGGCACGCTGGCGGATGAAGTCGTGGTTCTGGGAAACCACCGCGATGCCTGGATTGCTGGAGGAGCCGGCGACCCGAACAGCGGCTCCGCAGCCTTCAACGAAGTCATTAGGGGCTTCGGCCTGGCTCTACAAACAGGCTGGAAGCCATTGCGTACGATTGTGTTTGCAAGCTGGGACGGCGAAGAATACGGCTTAGTTGGCAGCACCGAATGGGTGGAGGAGTACTTGCCCTGGCTCTCGGGCTCGGCAGTTGCATATCTAAATGTCGATGTTGGGGCGGCCGGACCTAACTTCAAGCTGGCCGCGGCACCTCTGTTGAACCAGGTGGTGCAAGAAGCCTGTAAGGAGATTTCCCACAACATCGAAGTTCTTGACTAATCTTGCTAGTGAAACTTGTTACCTCGCCCAACACAACCGTTCAAGGGCAATCTGTTTACGAAGCTTGGGACAAGCATATTGACACCATGGGGTCGGGCAGCGATTTCACGGCCTTCCAAGACTTCGCTGGTATACCGTCAATGGATATGGGCTTCAGCTTCGACTCGAAGTCAGCTGTGTACCACTACCATAGTAACTACGACTCTTTCGACTGGATGGAACGCTTTGGGGACCCTTCCTTCCAATACCACGCAACAATCGCAAAGCTCTGGGGCCTCGTTGCTGCGAAATTGGTGGAGACTCCGGTGCTTCAACTAAACGCGACCGAATACAGCATCGGACTGGAGAGGTACGTCGACAGCGTGAAGCAGAAAGCAAAGGAAGCAAAATACGGCAACAAGGAAGAGGATGTCTTTGAGTCTATTGATAGCGCACTTGTGCATTTCCGCTTTGCAGCCACGATCCAGGATGCGACCGCCGCCCAGCTTCTCCTTGACTACAACAACAACGACATTCCGTGGTGGAAACCTTGGGAGAAGGTCAAGCTCTACCTTGCCATCCGCTCTATCAACACGAAGTACAAGTTGCTGGAAAGGAAGTTCCTATACCCCGAGGGTCTGGACGGCAGGCCGTGGTTCAAGCACGTTGTCTTTGCGCCTGGCAAATGGACTGGATACGCAGGTGCGACTTTCCCCGGCATTGTTGAAGGCATTGATGAGAAGGACGATGCTACGGTTAAGAAGTGGATCGACATCGCTACTAAGGCTATTGATGCAGCGGCAGACTGGTTAGAAGAGTAGGGATCGGAGGAATGGATGGCAATATGTACAATTTTTGGATACCCGTATATACTAGTTTACATAGCGCTTACAATTTTAACGTTGCTGCTTTGACTTCAACTTTCTGGATACGTACTTCAGTCGTATCCGACTTCTTCAGTCCTGTGACTTTGTCGAAATTCTGCGTGTTGAGAATCCAGGCGACATGGTGCTCTAGCGCCTGAGCAGCATTGCCGAATTCAATGATAAATTCCCAAATTGTTGCGGTGTCAGGGTCTAGGAAGCGGATGGCTGTTCTACCCCACAATGAAGTCCCCACGCTACGATCACGAAAACGGCAAGGTCGCGGAAATTCCTCATTCGCCACCTCGAACTCTGTGGGGACCGCATCCAACGCCAAAGTCTACGAGGTCAAGAAAGAAGCATAGCACGAGTGCGACAAAATCTACTGCTGCCATCGATACTCTAGGAACCCCCTATTGCGCCGCGAAAAGTATCAGCATGGCGAAGCGAAAGCGCAACAACGTACACGCAAATGCAGTGAAGAAGCCAGCTACAAACGGCATCCCAAGCCCGCCGCAAGAGACAAACCCATTGGAACCAGCCAATGTTCACTCAGTCATCTCGTCGGAAGAGATTGAAGTCGCTGTCGAGACGCTGCAGACTTTGGCCGAGCACCCTGTTCTTATCAAGTCCAAAGCATGCAAAGACCTGAGGACAGCCGTATATGGTTTCCGCCAGGCATGCACGACGGGCGTAAACTCTGCCGGTAATGTCAAAGGTTGCAGCTTCGTGCGTCAAAGCACTGACGAAATATGACAGAAGGCAGTAATCTCACAGCGCGCATTTCAGCAGCTCTCACAGACTCAAAGTACCTGGATGCGCTCATTCTATTGGCCGAGATGCGCATTCGCAAGGACACGCCCACTTTAGGAGCCCTCTGTCGCTGGGTGCGCACGCTAGACGTCGTCTCTGGACTTTCCATTCACGTCCAGGTCCCTAGCCAGACTGTCGTTGGCCACAACGCCGAGAACGAGAAGCTGATCCAAGTGCTGGACGCCATTCTCAGAGTTACTGGACCCACGGATACGACCTCGAATGGAACCGCTCCTGATGCAAAGCCTATCGCGCTCCAGGAGATCTGGAATCTGCGCGGTTCGAGCGAGCCGACTAGGCACGTGCGCAGGAGTATCGAGGACAAGTCGATCTTTGCTACGTGTGACTCGGATCTGAAGGGGCGCTTTAGAGTCATTGAAACTACAGCGGGTCTTCAGCGGAAACCGCCGAATCTGCATCCGGCGGTCTTGTACGCTTCGCAAGACGACGCGGTACTGCTAGGAGAAGGACCTAAGACGGAATGCTTCAAGCACCCCATTGTACCGAATCTTCGACTCATCAGAGATGTGCTGTCGCCCGAGGAGTGTACGGCTATCATCGCGGCAGGCGAGACGATCGAGTTCATCCCGGATGCGCCTATGCGGCCTCAAGGCGAGGATACGAGTGTCCTGGCCCACAACTTCTACTGGATCATCGATCAGGCGTTCCACGACAAGCTGTGGAGTAGAGTCAAGGCCTTCGTGCCAGAAGTCGTAGCAGGAAAGCAGGTGCGCGGTATCAACAGAAGGTTCAGGGTATATCGATACGTCCCTGGGGCGGAGTACAGGTGTCACATTGGTATGTTGCCTCATTACTTGCAGTATAAAGAGTATGATTGCTGACTCCATTAGATGGCGCGTGGCCACCCTCAGGTATCGATCCTGTTACAGAGGCCTATCAGTACGACTCCTCGCCGGCAGGTGCGCGCCAGTCTTCGCTCTTCACGTTCCTCATCTACCTCAACGACGACTTCAAGGGAGGCGAGACTACCTTCTTCATCCCGAGTGTCAAGGAGGGTGTCATCAATGCGTATCCGGTCAAGCCCATCATGGGTAGTGTGGCAGTGTTCCCGCATGGAGAGGCTCAAGGTGCATTGCTGCATGAAGGAACGGGTGTTGTAGAGGGCGCGAAGTACGTTATTAGGACAGATGTCGAGTATGATGTCGGTGCTACAGTGTAGTGTAGACGCCAGGATAGTGGTTCATGGCAGTTTCTCATTCTTGATACTGCGGTCTGGATGCTCTTAGTGCCTCTGGGTACGTGCTTCACTGAGGTTCTGCGTGTTCCTGATACACCTTATGCTTCTTTCATGCGTATGCAGTCCGATTTCACACAGCTGTTTGTATTTTAGATGTTCTGCGGTATGTTTGCGACAAACGAGTCTCCGCTAGCTCAGTCCCGTTTACACTTCACCCGCCCTAAGTCACCCCCCACCAAGCAAACTCAACCCACAACCCACAATCCCCCTCAAAAACCACCACACTACCACAATGACCTCTCCAACTCTCTCTAACCTTGCCTGCCTAAAGGCACAAGCCGACTTCTCTGCCAGCATGGCTGGCTTCGAGTACAACAACTGGCGCAACCTGCACGACGCCCTCGAGGACTCCGCCGCGCCCTTTGCCGCCTTTGCCGCCACGTCAATCCGGCAGAACGCCCGGATGCTGGAGGATTGCACTTGTGTGCCAATTCGAGAGCGTCTCCAGCGTGTGCTCAAGGCACAGCGAGACCTGGAGAAAAGCGCAAAAGCGCTGAGGGGATGGGTGAGGAAGGAGAAGCGGGCTCATCTGGCCTTCAAGAAGATGTCTGCGTGAGTATTAGGCCTGGATTTGAGTAGAGAATCACAACTGATGCACTTCTAGCTTGCTGTAGGCGGAAGAGGTGCGCGCGTCTGGCCGTTTAGGCCCCATCACTGCCACAGGCCCTGGCGCGACTCCCCCCTCTCCTCCTCTCCTTGAGAAACGCACTGCGGGAGATCACGCGTCTGGTTAGCAAATACCCCGCCTAGATACGCAAGAGGCACGCCGGCACAAAAGTTTTGATAGATTTGAATACAAAAGCGAGGACGAACAGCATCCTTGTTCATGTCACTGTCTCTTTGTCCTCTTTGAATGAATTGCAAAGTGTTCCAGTGAAACCATGTTCTCGCAGCACCCTCTCGCTGAAAGACTCCTTTCAACATTGTGCACGAGTCCTGTCTCTTTGTCCTTCTGTCTGCTATATACTGAAGCGCGTCAAGTAACTCCAAATGCATAGAAACAACCCTCGATTTTACGAAACACTTGAACCAAAACACAGTAAACATGACTGCATACAACAGCAACCCCGACTTCCACGCTGGCGAGCCTTTGCTCATTGGCGTCACTGGTGATGCATGTGGCACATGCTCTTCAACCAGCATCCCACTGTACGATCTCTCATGCCACAACTCCGACGACTTCTACTGCCGCGACTGCCTGACCAAGATGTGGAACATGGCCTCTGACGAGACCGTCCGCTGCCCCGCCTGCAGCAACAACTGCTCCTTCCTGCCGCTCCAGCGTATCGAAGACTTCGACGGCATCTCGCACGACTTCCTCGAATTCCAGGCCTTTGAGAAGATCCGCGAACAGCATGAGGTCATGAACAACCTCATTGCCTTCACCGCCGCCGAGGCGGTCACCTTCCTCGACGTCACGTACGGCTACTTCGACGACCAGATTCTCAACAGCGTCGAGCTGGGCGGCCTGCCTTCGTACCTGTCTGACGGGACGCATGAGATCTTCTCTGCGAATCCGTACTACATGGCGCTCAAGGGGGAGCTTACTTCGGTGCAGAAGATGATGGCTACGCCCTTGGAGCTCGAGGACGATTTGATGCTGGTGCTAAATAACACGATTGTCCGTGACACGAGGTTCAAGTACGCAGATCATCTGGAGATGCATGACATTGACTTGCAGAACGATGAGGCTATTCTCTGGGAGGCGATCAATACTTTCCAGGATATGAACACTGTTAGGGAGAACTGGGTAGGCATGATTAGGATGTGGGTTGATCTGTTGGCTTGGAGACATCTAGAACGGGTTGCGTCTGTGGAGGGCGGAGCGGCTGAGCGCACAAGGGAGCCGTTGTCGCTGGCTAATATGATGTAAGTATATTGGTCGACAAGAGCTGTAGAAATGGGGCCTTACAAGCCTCGCACAAGCATGCAATTTGGTATTCATACACCCGGCGCCGTTTGGAGTTTCTCGAAAAGTTTCCACTGTCGCCTAGTGGCGCTAATCTGCAGTCACCTTGTGCTCATTTTCCCGCACTTGGACTAAATTCCACAGTGCCCGCCCTCTCTGCGTACTCAAATTCTCCCGCAATCATACGAAACTTCTCACTGATCATCCGCTCTGTGTACAAACCTCGCGCTCACATTACCTCGCACTCGTACAGACATTTACACTGCCCGCCAACCTACACCGCACTCATACAGAGCTTCTCGCTGCTCACCCGCTCTGCGTACACGTCTCACGCTCATATCAGCTCGCACCCGTACAACGATACACATCGCCTGCACACCTAGAACGTACCCAACCTTGGCTATTGACTCTCGACATGTCACAGAAGCAGCAACAAGCCCAGATGGGGTCGCAGCAGGGCCCCTACCCAGCTCAAGTCCAAGCAGAGATACTCCCCGCATGTCAGACCTGTGATTGGAGAGCTGCGAACTCCTCCATCGCCAACATGGCCATTGCAGGACGCCGCTACCGTCTCCCCTGCAGGCATATCCAATGCAGCGCCTGCCTCGCCCTACACCAGCACGTCCGAGGGGGCCAGATGCTGCCCATACTATGCTCCATCTGTGCCCAGGATGGCGGCTTCCCGCACCCATCCCAAGACCGCATCACTCAGGTCGACGCCCTCGTCAGTTCGCCCGCCAGCCTCGAGACCATCCGCAATCTCGGTTGGCTCGACCCCAACTCAGGCAACTTCGCCGCCCGAAACACTTGCATTGTCGACGGCGACGACTTCCGCGCCATCTTCAAGGCCGTCTACCAGCTCACCATTCCCCAACACATGGACGTCTGGGGCGTCAAGCCCTTTCCCCAACATGTCTTCGACGCCTTGGCCACCAGCCTTGCCCCCGGCCTGCGCTACACCACTCCTGAGCTCCTTGAAGCTGAACTCAAGATCCGCCTAGACGACACCGTGTATGATACCTGGTGCCGGGACGAGGGCGCCAGGTATCACATGGCTTGGACGTCGTTGGTGAAGGGAGATCGGGCAAAGGACTTGGAGTTACAGACGGACTTCTTGGGTGGGCTGAAGAGGCTGCATCCAGAGATTGGGAGGGCGGCGGCCATGTGGGAAGGGGTCATTTCGTGGACTGCTGCGGTGTTGGCGGCGAAGTGGTGGGCGAGGTTTGGATAGGGCTGGGTGGCTTCGGGGGAAGGAGAGAGGATGGAGAGATAGGGTTTGATAGAAGCTGCATGTACAATACAATGATACGAATACCTGTAAAAATATTATGTGATAACGTGATGGGTTGTGACAGAATCTGGAAGTGGAATGCAAGATGACCTGGATATTCGACATATCAGAAACATGACATGGATTCAGCAGAGTCTACAAGACATACACAGATCTTCAAACGATGAGAGCAACGTTTCCAAGACTCACAGAGAGCGGTGAAGTGAACAGTCCCCACAAGCTAGGGAACTGAAGATAAAATCGCGCCGCCCAGCAAGTGAGCTCCTTAGCAACAACACCAGCTCCATACCGTACGTATTGCAAGCAAATCCCTTCCCGCTGCCCTCTATACCCGTCCTCTCCAACAGAATTGCTAACAAACCACCCCATCAGACCAAACCACCACCACCAAACAACACCACCACAACGGCCATAACCACCACCAAAATGCCTCCGCGTAGCTTCATGCTCGCAACCGAGATCCACGAAGTGGACCTCATCCAAGCGAAAGTCGAGCTCGACATGGAGCTGCACGGGGGCTCGGCCCACCAAGCAGACGAGTGGCGGGCGCTGCTGGCGCTCCATCTTTTCTGCCGAGCAGTTCGGGGCGTCCTGCGCGGTCTTTACCGCCAGGCCCTCGCAGATGAGGTGCGGGGACGAAGCACCAGTGTGACGTGTAAGTATCTGTCTTCCTTGTTGAGCTAGTCGGTGCTGGACTGCGTGTTTGGCTTCGATTTGGCGACCGTGTGTTGGCTCTGAGGCTTTGTACGTGGATCAAGGCTAATTGATTGTTAGTTGACTAGAACGACAAGCGCGCTGTGGGGTGGGGAGGAGGGGAGGAGAAAGAGGAAGAGAAGGGAGAGGAAGGAGAAGAAGACCAGGATTGGGAGGGGCCGTCGCCCGAGAAGACATATTTAGTTTGAATTTTTTAGAGAATGAAAGACTGCTGCTGCCGCCACTATTACTGTCGTTACATGCCATGCCGTGCCTGGTGATCAACTGAATCAACTGCAACCACCTCAGTGGGCCGATGAACCCTCCCGTTGCACCTTGTAGACGTATTGCCAGCTCCATGCTTCCATCCTCACCAGTGAGGACAACCAGCCCTCATCGGGTTGAAACCGCTTTAAGTGTATGTAGTACTCTCAAACGCCACGATGGAATATTCTCATCAACGCGGTCAACTCAAAGTTGTACTTGGGCTGCTGCATCGCGCGGGGAAGGAGCACTCCTTGTCTCTCCCAAA
>Ga0265780_10005216_pt1 | contig 16515 bp, 15 predicted proteins | sample P1T30metagenome_FD_192432 | JGI IMG/M metagenome (GOLD analysis project Ga0265780, IMG submission 192432) | Plant litter microbial communities from East Loma Ridge, Irvine, California - P1 T30 | ecosystem: Environmental > Terrestrial > Plant litter > Unclassified | place: USA: California... | reverse complement strand
GGTCCCAGTTGACCCAGCTGTCCTTGCGGTACGCGAGGCCCTTGTCGTACATCTGCAGGAACAGCCACTGGTTCCACTTGTAGTACTCGGGGTCGCTCGTGTGCAGCACGCGGTCCCAGTCGAACGAGGGCGCGTAGAGCTTCATGCTCGACTTCTGCTGCTCGATGTTCGCGTAGGTCCACTCGCGCGGGTCGACGCCCCGCTTGATGGCGGCGTTCTCGGCGGGCAGCCCGAAGCTGTCCCAGCCGATCGGGTGCAGCACGTTGAAGCCCTGCTGACGCCAGTACCGCGTCACCATGTCGCCGAGCGCGTACTGCTCGGCGTGGCCCATGTGCAGGTCGCCCGACGGGTACGGGAACATGTCGAGGATGTACTTGCGCGGGCGCTTGTCCTCCGGGTCGACGGCGAAGGGCTTCGCCTCCTCCCAGATCGACTGCCACTTCTGCTGCAGGCGCGCGGGGTCGTAGGCGCGCTCCGTCTCGCCCTCGCCGGGGGCCGGTGCGGCGGACGCCGGGGTGGTGGCCGCCTGGTCGGCGGACGGTGTCGTGTCGTGCTCGTGGGCCACGGGACTCTCAATCGCTGCGGTGGGGAGGGGGCCGGTCGGAGGGCGCCCCGAGGGGCGCACGCGCGGGCCGGTCCGTCGTCCAGGGTAGCGGGCGGGCCGCCCGGCCACGGCACCGGCTCGACGGCGCGGCAGAGGCTGAGAGGCGCACTACGGCACCGCGTCGAGCACGCGCAGCAGGGCGGTCGCCTTGAGCCGCGCCTCCTCGAGTTCGTCGGACGGCACCGAGGACGACGTGATCCCTCCCCCGACCCCCACGGTCGCCCTGGCGGGCCGCCGCGGCGTCGCCCGCTCGACCACGACCGACCGGATCACCATCGCCAGCGACGCCGTGCCGTCGAGACCGAGACGGCCCACCGCGCCGGCGTAGACGCCGCGCGGACGGCCCTCCCACGCGGCGAGCAGTTCGACGGCCCTGCGCTTCGGCGCCCCCGTCATCGACCCGGCGGGGAACGTCGTCTCGACGGCGTCGAGGGTCGTGCGGCCGGGGGCCAGCCGGGCCGTCACCGTGCTGACCAGCTGGTGCACGTGCCGGTACGACCGCACCGCGAAGAGCTCGGTCACGGCGACGGTGCCGGGCGCCGCGACCCGTGTCAGGTCGTTGCGCACGAGGTCGACGATCATGAGGTTCTCGGCCAGCTCCTTCTCGTTGCCGCGCAGCTCGTCGGCCCCGCGGGCGTCCTCCTCGGGATCGGACGACCGCGGCCGGGTGCCCTTGATCGGCGACGACGACACGACGCCGTGGGCGTCGACGGCGAGGAACGACTCCGGCGACGCCCCGAGCACCGCCGTCGGCCCGATGCGCACGAAGGAGGCGTGGGGCGCGGGCGAGGACCGGCGCAGCCTCCGGTAGGCGGCCAGGTCGTCGACGTCGCCCTCGACCGTCATCGTCGTCGTGAGGCAGAGGACGTACGCGTCGCCGGCGGCGATCGCGCGCTGGCAGCGCTCGACGAGCGCGAGGTAGGCGGCGTCGTCGTGCTGCCGCAGGACCGTCCTCGGCTCGGGCCCCGTCTCGGGGTCGGCCTCGGCCTCCGCCGCCGTCTCGGGCACACCGCTCCAGGCCGCCCCGACGTCTGACAGCCAGCGGTCGTCGCCCAGGACGACCGCCTCCACGGTGCGCTCGCCGTGGTCGAAGACCAGGGCCCGGTCAACGAGGAGCAGCGCGAGGTCGGCCGGCCCGTCGACGTCGCCGGCGAGGCCCGTCGTGACCGAGGGAGGAGCACCGCGGCCGGCGCCGACCGTCGCGTCCCGGTCGAGCAGCCAGGTGCCGACGCCGTAGCCGAGCCAGCCGGTCGGTCCGAGCGGGTCGGCGTCCGTCCGGACGTCGTCGAGCAGGGCCCGGAGACCGGCCCATGCGACGGCCAGCTCGTAGGGGCCGGTCGCCGTGAGCGCGGGGCCCCAGGCGACGACCGAGCGCCCCGAGGCGGCACCCGGTCCCGCGTCGGTCCAGACGACGTCGCCGTGCGCCGCGAGGGCGAGGACCACGGCCTCCGGGTCGCGCCACGGCAGCGGGCGTCGACGGACCGGGAGGCGCATACCCTGAGTGTATGAGCCCCGGCGAGACCCTCCAGTGGCGCGACGGCGCGCTCGCCTCCCTCCCGGAGGCGGGAGGCGCCTCCCCCGTGACGTCCACGTCGGGGACGACCGTCGCGGCGGACGCCGCGGTCCTCGTGGCCGACTCCTGGCTGGTGCTCGACGGAGCGGCCAGGGGCCTCGACGTGCACCGTGACCGCTTCACGTCGTCGGTCGAGGCCACCGGGCTCGTCGACGACCTCGACGTGGGGACCTTCTGGGCTGCTGTCGTCGACGGGCTGCCGCGCGACGGCGCCTGGTTCCCCCGCGTCGAGCTGGCGCTCGCCGGCGAGGAGCGCGCGCCCGAGCTGCGCGCCCTGCTCAGGCCGTCTCCCGAGCGGAGCCGGTCGGTGCGCGTCGCCACGGCGAGCCACGACCCCCGCACGACCCCGACTGTCAAGGGACCCGACCTCGCGGCCCTCGGCGGCCTGCGGGCCGAGGCCGCCGCCCGCGGCGCCGAGGAGGCGGTGATCCTGTCGCCCGAGGGACACGTCGTGGAAGGCGCCTGGAGCTCGCTCGTCTGGTGGCGCGGCGACTCGCTCTGCACCCCCGCCGACGACCTCCTCCGTCTGCCCGGCGTCACCGAGCGCACCGTGCTGACCCTCGCCGCCGTGCTCGGCGTCGACGTGCTGCACGACCGCACGACGCCCGACGAGCTCGACGGCACCGAGATCTGGTCGCTGAGCGCGCTGCACGGCATCCGCATCGTCACGGGGTGGGTGGACGGGCCTGCGCCCGCCGAGCAGCCCGGCCGGCTCGCCGCCTGGCACGGCAGGCTCGACGCCCTGCGGCGGCCGCTGCCCGCCCGCTGAGGACGCGGGCGCTCCCCGGCGGCCGCGGCGCCTCACCCGCCCTGACCGAGACCACCTGATCCCGAGCAGCCGCTAGACCTCGGACACGCGTCCGTCGACGACCCGGAGGCGGCGCGTCACGAGGTCGTCCGGCACGGGCACGTGCGAGATCAGCAGGACGGTCGTGCCGTCGTCACGAGCCGTCGTCAGCACGTCGCGCACGAGCTGCTCGGCGAGCTCGGGCTCGAGCCCGGCAGCCGGCTCGTCGAGCACGAGCACCGGGAACCCGCGGAGCAGCGCCCGCGCGAGCGCCAGGCGCTGCGCCTGCCCGCCCGAGAGGAGGGCGCCGCGCTCGCCGAGCCGGGAGCCGAGACCGCCCCGCGTCCCGGCCCAGCCGCCGAGGTCGACCCTCTCGAGCACGGCCTCGAGCTCGGCGTCGGTCGCCGTGTCGCGAGCGAAGAGCAGGTTCTGGCGCAGCGACTCGTCGAAGATCCACGGAGACTGCTCGATCAGTCCCACGGTCTCGCGGACGCGCGCCGACGGCAGCGCGTGCACGTCGACCCCGCCGACGAGGTAGTCGCCCTCGTGCTCGAGGAACCGGGCGAGCACCGCCGCGAGGGTGCTCTTGCCCGCGCCGCTCGGCCCCTCGACGACGATGCGGTCCCCGGTCCGCACCACGACGGTGGCGTCGACGAGCGCGGCAGTCGCCGCTCCGGGCCAGCGGGCCGAGACGCCGCGCAGCTCGAGCGCGGCGCCCGCGGGGCCGTCGTCCGGGGCGTCGTCGGAGTCGACGCGCACGGCAGCGACGGCCACCGGCCCGTCGACCACCACGCCCCGCGGTGCCACGACGGGCGCCGCCTCCTCGAGCCGGTCGCCGCTCGCCCGCACGCGCCGCCAGGCGACCACGGCGGTCGGCACGGCGCCGACGACCTCGAAGACCGCGATCGGCACGAGCACGACGAGTGCCGCCGACGGCCCGTCGAGAAGACCCGCGGCGACGTCGGGCGCGACCACGGCGATCGAGGCGACGACCGTGGCGCCCGAGACCGCGGACAGCACCGCGGCCACGAGCCCCGTCGTGCCCGCCCGCCGGCGCGCGGCGCGGCGCAGGTCGGCGTCGAGCTCGCCCACGCGGGCCAGCTGCGCCTCGAGGGCGCCGAACGCGGTCAGCACGTCGAGTCCCTGGACGGTGTCGAGCACGGCTCCCGAGAGCGCTCCCCGACGTCCGGCGAGGTCGACCTCGCCCCGACGGGCCAGCAGGTCCGCGGCGAGGCAGCCGACGACGAAGGCCACGACGAGGCCGACGGCCAGGACGAGCGCGGCCCTCGGCGAGAAGGCGGCGACCCCGGCCACCGAGACGACGGCGGTGAGGCCCGAGACGACGAGCGGCTGGACCACGCGGAGCGGGAGGTCCTGCAGGGCGTCGACGTCGACGACCATCCGCGACAGCAGGTCGCCGCGGTCGGTCCGCGCGAGACCGGCCGGGGCGAGGCGGACGAGGCGCCGGTACAGCTCGGTGCGCACGACGGCCAGCTGGCGGAACGAGGCGTCGTGGCTCGAGAGGCGTTCGAGGTAGCGGAACACCGCACGGGCGAGGGCGAAGGCGCGCACGCCGACCATCACCATCGTGAGGTAGAGGATCGGAGGCTGCTCGGCCGCGCGCGTCACGAGGAACGCCGACGCGCCGAGGAGCGCGACCGCAGAGAGGGCGCTCAGCGAGCCGAGGGCGATGCCCGGCGCGCTCCTGCGGACGGGCGGCTGGGCGGTCCGGAGCAGGGTCGCGCTCACGACGCGGCTCCCCCGGACGCCGACACGCTGACGGTCCCCGCACCGACCTCGACCATCTGCGGGCCCCCGGCCCGTGGCTCGCCCCGGGAGGGCGGCACGACCTCGACCACCTGGTCGGCGGCGGCCCGCACGGCCGGACGGTGCGTGACGACCACGACGGCCGCGCCTGCCTCGGCGGCCCGGCGGAGCCCGGCCACGAGGGCCGCCTCCGTCAGGCCGTCGAGGGCGGCCGACGGCTCGTCGACGAGAAGGAGGCGGCACCCGCGTCGCGAGGCCCGGTACAGGGCCCGTGCCACCGAGACACGCTGCGCCTGGCCGCCGGACAGCCCCGACCCTCCTGCGCCGAGCGCCGTCCGCGGGTCGACGCCGCGCGCGCCTGCCGCCTCCAGGGCCCGGTCGACGTCATCGGGGTCGACGTCGTCGCCGAGGGCGACGTTCTCGGCCACGGTGCCGGTGACGAGCCCGGGCGCCTGGCCCGACCAGGCGACGTCGTCGGTGTCGGGCGCCCGCCCGGCGTCGCGCCACGTGGCCCGGCCGCCGTGCGGCACGGCCCCGCGCAGCGCGTCGAGCAGCGACGACTTGCCCGCGCCGCTCGGCCCGACGACGGCCGTCACGGTGCCGACGGGCGCCGTGAACGTCGTCGCGGCGAGGGCCGGGACGCCGTCGTGCACGACCGAGACGGCGTCGACGACCAGTGCGTCGCCCCGCCCGACCCCGCCGTCGACGCTGCGGACAGGGGCCGCCGTGCGCGACCCGACCCGCGCCTCCTCGGCACCGCCCTCGCCGTCGGCCGTCGCCTCGGCGTCATCGAGCAGCGCGAAGACCTCGTCGGCCGCGGCGGCTCCGTCGGAGGCGGCGTGGTAGGCCGCCCCGACGCGTCGCAGCGGCAGGAACGCCTCGGGGGCGAGCAGCAGCACGAACAGGCCGACGCCGAGTCCGAGCGAGCCGTCGACGAGGCGGATGCCGATCGACACGGCGACGAGGGCGACCGAGAGGGAGGCGGCGAGCTCGAGGGCGAACCCGCTGAGGAACGACACGCGCAGCACCGAGACCGTCTCGCGGCGGTACGCGTCGGTGATGCGGCCGATCCTGGCCACCTGGCGGTCCTCGCGACCGAACGCCTTGAGCGTGGACAGGCCGTTCACCGCGTCGAGGAACGACGACGCCAGCGAGGTCAGGGCCGACTACTGACGCTCCTGGGCGGCCCGGGTGGACCAGCCGATCAGCACCATGAAGAGCGGGACGAGCGGCAGGGTCGCCACGACGATCACCGCCGACAGCCAGTCGGCCCGGAGCACGACGAGCACGAGGAGCGGCGTCGCCAGGGCCGTGAGCACGAGCTGGGGCAGGTACGACGCGAACCACTCGTCGAGGGCGTCGAGGCCCGGGCCGGCGAGCGTCGCCACGGACGCGGAGTTGCGGGTCGCCAGCCAGGGACGCCCTCGACGGGCGACCGCGGCGACGACCTGGGCGCGCAGCTGGCTCTTGACCACGGCAGCCGTCCGTGCGGCCACGGCCTCGAGCGCCCAGGCCGCGAGCGAGCGCACCGCGACGGCCACGACGAGGCCCACGAGGGCGGGGACCAGCACCCGGTCGGCGGTGCCCTCGACGACGGCGACGACGGCCGCGGAGGCGCACCCCGCGACCCCGACGACGGCGAGGGTCTGCAGCAGCCCCAGTCCCGCTCCGAGCACGAGGAACCGTCGCGCCGCGGAGGCACGGCGGAGGAGGCGCGGGTCGATCGGCTTCACCGGGGCGCCGCGCTCAGTGGCCGGCCGGGATCGCGGCGCGCGTGATCCGCTTGCGGAAGATCCAGTAGGTGAACCCCTGGTAGAGGAGGACCAGCGGCACGAAGACCAGCGCCACCCAGCTCATGACCGTGAGGGTGTAGGTCGAGCTCGCCGCGTTCGCGATCGTCAGGGAGTTCGCCGGGTCGTTGCTCGCCGGCATGACGTCGGGGAACAGCGCGGCGAACAGGCTCACCACCGCGAGGGCGATCGTCGCCGCCATCGCCGCGAAGGCGACGCCCTCGCGCTCGCGCAGGTTCGCGACCGTCGAGACCAGGATCGTGACGACCGCGGCCCCGGAGAGCACGGTCGAGGCGAGGGATCCGTGCTGGAGCGTCGTGACGACGAGGAAGCTGCCGGCGACGACGATCGTGAGCAGGCCCGCCCGGACGGCGAGCCGGCGTGCCCGCGCCCGGATCGGCCCGTCCGTCTTGAGCGCCACGAACAGCACGCCGTGGGTGAAGAAGAGCAGGAGCGTCGTGAGGCCGCCGAGCAGGGCGTACGGGTTCAGCAGGTCGAGGAACGTGCCGGCGTAGTCGAAGTCGGCGTCGAGCGCCACGCCGCGGACGACGTTCGCGAAGGCCACGCCCCAGAGGAACGCGGGCACCGCGGAGCCCACCACGATCATCAGGTCGAAGCGCGCCCGCCACGCGTGGCCGGGGCGCTGGTGCCGGTACTCGAACGAGACGCCGCGGACGATGAGGGCGAGCAGGATGAGCAGCAGCGCGAGGTAGAACCCGCTGAACATCGTCGCGTACCACTCGGGGAACGCCGCGAAGAGGGCCGCGCCCGCGACGATGACCCAGGTCTCGTTGAGGTCCCAGACCGGGCCGATCGTGTTGACGAGGACCCGACGGTCGGTGTCGTCACGGCCGAGGAACGGCAACGACATGCCGACGCCGAAGTCGAAGCCGTCGAGCACGAAGTAGCCCACGAAGAAGAAGGCGATCAGGGCGAACCACAGGGTGGGGAGGTCCATGTCAGTACACCGTCTCCTCGTGTCGGACGTCGCCGGTCTCGGCGTCGATCTCGGGCTCGTCGGGGCCTGCCTGGGCGGCCCGGACGATCAGTCGCGCCTCGACGACGGCGAGGACGCCGTAGACGGCCGTGAAGGCGACCAGGGAGAGCAGCACCTCGAGTCCGGAGACGCCGGGCGAGACACCTGCCTCGGTCGTCAGCAGCCCGAAGACGAGCCAGGGCTGGCGGCCCATCTCGGTGAAGACCCAGCCGACGATCATCGCGATCAGGGGCAGCGGGAACGACCACACGGCCGCGCGCCAGGCCCAGCGGCTCTCGGGCAGCCGCCCGCCGCGGGTCAGCCAGAGACCGACCACGGAGATGAGGACGGAGAGGGAGCCGAGCCCGATCATCCAGCGGAACGACCAGTAGGTCACCCAGATGATCGGCGTGTAGTCGCCGGGGCCGTACAGCTGCACGTACTGGGCCTGGAGGTCGGTGATGCCCTCCACGGTGCCGTCGAGGGTGTGCGTCGAGAGGAACGACAGCAGGTAGGGGACCCGGATGCTGAAGAGCTCGTGGACCCCGTCGGGCGTGCCCAGGGTGAAGATCGAGAAGGAGGCGTCGGCCCCCGTCGAGGTGCGGTAGAGGGCCTCGGCGGCCGCCATCTTCATCGGCTGGGTCTGCACCATGGCGAGGCCGAGCTGGTCGCCCGTCGCGACGGTCAGGACACCGGCGACGACCATCGTCCAGAGGCCGTAGCGGAGAGCGGGTCGCATCGTCTCGTGGTGCTGGCCTCGGCTGAGGTGCCAGCAGGCCATCGCGACGATCACGGCGGCCGTGACCATGAAGCAGGCGGCGATGGTGTGCGGGAACGCGGCGAGGGCCACCTTGTTGGTCAGCACGGCGCCGATGTCGGTGAGCTCGGCGCGGCCCTGCTGCTCGTCGACCTCGAAGCCCACGGGGTTCTGCATGAAGGCGTTCGCGGCGATGATGAAGTAGGCCGAGAGGATCGAGCCCACGCTGGCGCCCCAGATGCTCGCCAGGTGCAGCTTCTGCGGGATCTTGCCCCAGCCGAAGATCCACACGCCGATGAAGGTCGCCTCGAGGAAGAACGCCAGCAGCCCCTCGAGGGCGAGCGGAGCCCCGAACACGTCGCCGACGAACCGGGAGTAGTCGGACCAGTTCATGCCGAACTGGAACTCCTGCACGATGCCCGTGACGACGCCCATGGCGAAGTTGATGAGGAACACCTTGCCGAAGAAGCGCGTCAGCTGGAGGTGGTGCAGGCGTCCCGTCCGCACCCAGGCGGTCTGGAAGACGGCGACCGTGAAAGCCATCCCGATCGTCAGCGGCACGAACAGGAAGTGGTAGATCGTCGTCAGCCCGAACTGCCAGCGGGACAGCAGGAGAGGGTCGAGGAGCTCGTTCACGGTGTCAGCGTAGGTCGCCGCCTGCACGACACGTGTCGTTTAGCGGTCGGGCACCTCACGGCTGCCTGTGAATAGGATCGGCCGGGTGGACGACGTGCTGACAGGACTCCTCGACCTCGTGCAGTCGGTCGACCCGCTCCTCCGGACCCTGCTCGCGGGACTCGCGATGGTGCTCGAGACGAGCGTGCTGCTCGGGCTGCTCGTGCCCGGGGACACGGTGGCCGTCGTCTCCGCGACGGCCGTCGTCGGGCCCCTCGAGTTCGCGGCCCTCGTCGTCGCCCTGGTGCTCGGAGCCCTGACCGGCGAGAGCGTCGGCTTCGCGCTCGGCCGGCACTTCGGACCGGCGATCCGCCGGAGCCGCGTGGGCCGTCGCCTCGGCGAGGCCAACTGGGTCAGGGCCGAGAACTACCTCGCCCGCCGCGGCGGCGTCGCCGTGTTCGTCTCGCGGTTCCTCCCGGTGCTGCACTCGCTGATCCCGCTCACCGTCGGGACGAGCCCGATGCGCTACCGGACGTTCCTCGCCTGGACGGCGCCCGCCTGCCTCCTGTGGGCCCTCGCCTACGTCTCCGTCGGCGCGGCCGCCGCCGGCAGCTACCGCGAGCTGGCCGACCAGCTGCACGGCGCGGAGTACGTCTTCGTCGCGATCGTCGCCGCCTTCGCCGTCGTCGTGCTGCTCGTCAAGCGACTCGTCCACCGCCGCGAGGAGCGGCACATGGGGCGCCCGGCAGGCACGGAGGACGACGTGGTCGGGGACGACGTGGTCGCGGACGGCGACCGGACCGACTGACCCGGCCGCCGCCTCCTCGTCGGACCTGCGCCCCGGGCCGCTGGTCGCCGGGACGACGGAGGGGCCGAGCACCTCGGTGCCCGGCCCCTCGTCAGCTCGTCGGTCGTCAGCCGATGAGACCCTCGCCCTCGAGGAAGTCCTTGGCGATGCTGCCCTCGGACTCCTTGTCGGTCTGGCTGCGCGAGTTCATCTCCTGCAGGTCGGCGGAGGTCAGCGCCGCGTCGACGGCGTCGATGATGTCCTGCGCGCCCTGGTCGACCTTGTCCGAGACGATCGGCACCACGTTCTGCGGCAGGATCATGTTCTCCGGGTCGTCGAGCGTGACGAAGTCGTTCTCGACGATCAGCGGGCTGGCCGAGTACAGGTCGGCGATCTGCACGCTGCCGTCGGAGAGCGCCTTGGCCGTCAGGGGGCCGCCTCCGTCGTCGATCGGGGTCGAGGTCACGTCGACGCCGTAGACGCTCTTGAGCCCGGGAGGGCCGTAGGGGCGGTCGACGTTCTCGGGCGGGGCGCCGAGGGCGATGGTGCCGGAGTAGTCCGCGAGGTCGGCGAGGCTCGTGATGCCGTTCTCCTCGGAGAACTCCTTCGTCACGTTGTAGCTGTCCTGGTCGGTCGCCTCGGCGGCCGCGAGGCTCGTGAGCCCGTCGGGCAGGGCGTCGGCGAGGGCCGACTCGACCTCCTCCGGGGTCTTCGCCGTGGTGTCGGCGTCGTAGAACTGCAGCAGGTTGCCCGAGTACTCGGGGAACACGTCGATGCTGCCGCCCTCGAGCTCGGGGAGGTAGACCTCGCGCTGGCCGATGTCGTACTGGCGCTCGACGTCGTAGCCGCCGTCCTCGAGGGCCTGCGCGTAGAGCTCGGCGATGATCTTGTTCGAGTAGTACTGCTGCGATCCGATCACCAGGGTGTCGGACGACGACGCCGTGTCGTCGGACCCGCTGCTGAGAGGGTCGCTCGACGAGCACCCTGCCAGGGCGACCACGGCCCCGATCGCGACTGCGCCGAGAACGGTGAGCCGGCCTTTCTTCGCTGTGACGTTCACTGTGTTCCTTCTTCTGGGATGGGTGTTGCGGTGCCCGGGGCACGTCGGCTGACGCGGGCCCGGGAGTCGGTGGGGCGCCCGGCCGTGACGCCGGCCGGCACGACGAGTCGCTGCACGCCGGAGAAGACGAGCTCGAGCACGACGGCGAGGGCGATGACGAGGATCGAACCGGCGAGCATGGTGCCGTAGTCGTTGGCCCGGAGGCCGACGAGGATGTAGCTGCCGAGGCCGCCGGAGCCCACGATCGTGGCGAGCGTGGCGGTCGCCACGACCTGCAGCACGGCCGAGCGGATGCCGCCGATCAGCAGGGGCAGCCCGAGGGGCACCTCGACGCGGGCGACGATCTGCCACTCGGTCATGCCGACGGCGCGGGCCGCGTCGACCGTGCTCCGGTCGACGGCCTCGAAGCCCGCGTAGGCGCCGGCCAGCACCGAGGGGATCGCGAGGATGACGAACGAGATCATCGGCGCGGTGAGCCCGATGCCCACCCAGCCCGCGATGAGCGTGATGACGCCGAAGGTGGGCAGCGCCCTGGCGCCGCCCGAGACGGCGACCGCGACGGCGCGCGCCCGGCCGGTGTGGCCGATGGCGAAGCCGACGGGCACGGCGACGAGCGACGCGAGGGCCACGGCGACGACGGAGTACCAGAGGTGCTCCCCCAGCCGCGTGGGGATGCCGTTCTGGCCGGCCCAGTTGCCGCCGTCGGCGATGAAGGCGAACGCCTCGGCGAAGAAGTTCACGACGTCGCCTCCTGCTCGCGGGCGGGCCGGGCCGAGGAGGCGGGGGTCGCCCTGGTCGAGGAGGGGCGGCTCGGCCTGCCGGGTCGGCTCCAGGGCATCAGCGCGCGGCCGAGCAGGACGAGGAGCGCGTCGAGCACGAGGGCCATGACGATGGTGAGGACGATGCCCGCGAGGATCTCCTCCGGGATGTCGCGCTGGAAGCCGTCGATGAAGAGCAGCCCGAGGCCGTTGACGCCGAGGACGCCGCCGACCGTGGCGAGGCTGACCGTGCTGACGACGACGACCCGGAGGCCGGCGAGCATGACCGGTCCGGCGAGGGGGAACTCGACCCGCCAGAAGCGCTGCCAGCTCGAGTAGCCGATCGCCGTGGCGGACTGCCGCACGTCGACCTCGACTGCGCCGAGCGCGTCGGCCACCGAGCGCACCATCAGCGCGACGCCGTAGAGCGTGAGCCCGATCACGATGTTGACCGGGCTGCGGAGGGACGTGCCGACGAGCGCCGGGAGCGCGACGAAGAGCGGCAGCGAGGGGATGGCGTAGAAGAGGCCCGCCACCGTGAGGACGCCCCGTGAGACGCGGTAGCGGTTCGCGAGCCAGCCGATCGGCAGCGAGATGACGAAGGCGAGGACCACCGGCGGCACGCTGAGCGCGAGGTGCACCAGCGTCTTGTCCCAGATGTAGTCGGCGTTCGACCAGATCCAGTTCACGACGCGTGCCCACCCTGCGCCGGGGCACCCGGTGCCTGGTCGGCACCGGCCTCGCTCGGGGCGGACGGCGCCTCGGGGGCTCCGGTCAGCACGCCCGCGGTACGGCCCTCGTCGTCGACGACCACCTGGCCGGTGGCGGTCTGCTCGATGTGCAGGGCGCGCTTGCCCCGGTTCGAGCCGACGAAGTCCGCGACGAAGTCGCTGGCCGGCGCGGAGAGGATCTCGGCGGGCGTGCCCTTCTGGGCGATCGCGCCGCCCTTCTCGAGGATCACGACCTGGTCGCCGAGCAGGAACGCCTCGTCGATGTCGTGGGTGACGAAGACCACGGTCTTGTCGAGGTCGCGCTGCAGCCGGACGAGCTCGCGCTGCAGGTCGGCCCGCACGAGCGGGTCGACCGCCCCGAAGGGCTCGTCCATGAGGAGGATGTTCGGGTCGACGGCGAGGCCCCTGGCGACGCCGACGCGCTGCTGCTGGCCGCCGCTGAGCTGGCTCGGCCACCGGTCGGCGAGCGACCGGTCGAGGCCGACCGTGTCCATCAGCTCCAGGGCACGGGTCCGCGCCTCCTTCTTGCCGACGCCGGTGAGGACAGGGACCGTCGCGATGTTGTCGACGACCCTGCGGTGCGGCAGCAGGCCGGAGTTCTGCATCACGTAGCCGATGCTGCGGCGGAGGGCCACGGGCTCGAGGCTGCCGATCTCGGCGCCGTCGATCTCGATCGAGCCGCTGGTCGCGTCGACCATGCGGTTGATCATCCGGAGGATGGTCGTCTTGCCGCAGCCGCTCGACCCGACGAACACGGTGGTCTGCCGTGACGGGATGACGAGGCTGAAGTCGTCGACGGCCAGGGTGCCGTCCGGGTACTGCTTGGACACCGAGCGGAACTCGATCATGGGTGGCTCATTCCTCGTGGGCAGCACGAATCGACACTTGCCAGTCCCGACACCCAACCACACGACGCCCGGCGGTGACCGGCCTCGGCGCGTCGCGCTCGCGGAGCGGCCTGAGGCCGCCCCGTCGGGCGTCAGCCGAGGGTGAGGTGCGCCTCGAGGTAGGCCTTCGAGACCCGCCGGCACTCCTCCACGAAGCGCAGGTCGCCCTCGCCGCCCTGCAGGAACGCCCTGGCCAGCAACGACACCCCGATCTCGACGACGACCTGGACGGCCAGCTCGGACTCGTCGTCGCGGACGACCCCGAACCGCTGCTCGAACATGTCGAGGACCGCCTCGGCGAACGGGCTGAGCGAGGAGGTGGCCTGCGGCGACCCTGCGTCGGGCGCGTCGCTGAAGCGGATCGCCCGGAAGCCGGGCTCGTCGCGGTAGAGCTCGACCTTCGAGTCGATCACGATGTCGACCGCACGGCGCCAGTCGGCGTCGCCGTCGGTCTCGAGGGCCTCGGCGACGCGGTTCGTGAGCCGCTGGACGCAGCGCAGCGCGAGCGCGTCGACGACCGCGATGCGGTCGGGGAAGTAGCGGTAGACCGTGCCGATCGAGGCACCGGCCCGCTCGGCGACCATCGCCGTCGTGAGGCGCTCGTAGCCGATCTCGTCGATGATCGCGGCGGCCGCGTCGAGGAGGCCGGTGAGCCGGGCCGAGCTGCGAGCCTGCACCGGCTCGTTCCTGAGCAGCGACGAACCCCCGGGCAGTGCGTCGTGGACGTCGGTGACGAGCAAGGGTTCTCCTTCGTGCGTGTCGCCGGGGCGACGTGGTGCGGGCGCCGTCCGTGGCGGGCCGTCGAGACGGCTGCGTGCGGCACGGCGGTCGTGGCGCGGGACGGGGTCGGCGGCGGTCAGGGTCGCCGGCGTCGACCGATGTCGGTCGCAGCCGGGAGAATGGGTCGCATGTGCGGACGATTCGTGATGGCTCGTGCCTCGAGCGACCTGGTGCCCCTGTTCGACGTCGACGTCTCGGGCGACAGTCTCCCAGACCCTTCCTGGAACATCGCTCCGACCCGCCAGGTGACCGTGCTCGTCGACGCGGCTCCCCGCGGCGACGACGCCGGCGGGCCCCCGGTGCGCCGCCTCGCCTCCGCCCGGTGGGGGCTGGTGCCCTCGGGCTCCGACGGCCCCTCCGGCGCGCCGGTCTTCAACGCCCGGTCCGAGACGGCGGCCGAGAAGCCGATGTTCCGCGAAGCGCTCGTCTCGCGGCGCGCGCTCGTCCCGGCGACGGGCTGGTACGAGTGGCAGGCCCTGCCCGACGGCGGCAGACGGCCCGTGGCGGTCCGGCTGCCCGACGACGAGGTGGTCCTCTTCGCGGCCCTGTACGAGTGGTGGCGCGACCCCCGGGCCGAGGTCGGGTCGCCGTCCCGGTGGCTGCTCTCCACGACCGTGCTGACCCGCGCCTCCTCGGGCCCCCTCGCCGACGTGCACGACCGCATGCCCGTGCTCGTCGGCGCCGACGTCATGGACGACTGGCTCGACCCGGAGGCCGAGGGCGACGACGACCTGCTGCAGGGCGTGGCGGGGCTCTCCGACGAGATCGCGTCGCGCCTCGTCGTGCACGAGGTGTCGCCCGACGTCGGGTCGGTCGCGAACGACTCCCCCGCGCTGCTGTTCCCGGTGTGAGGCGGATCCGGCGGCGCCCACGGGCGACCGTGGGAGGATGACGGAATGCCCGACCCCCGAAAGCCAGCACCCGCGGTCGTCGAGCCCCTCCTGCACCGGGCGGCGCGCATCGAGAACTCCGTGCACAGGTTCCGCGAGAAGCGAGCCCGCAAGCGCGGCCTCCTGCCGACGATCGTGCCCTACACGGGCTACGGATCGAGCGGCTGGGTACGGGTGCTGTCGCGCGTCCTGCTCACGCGCACCGGCACGCTCGACGGCGCCGACCCGTCGAACGTGCGCGGCTGGCGCAGCTTCACCAGCGTCCCGGTCGAGCACGCCGTCGTCGAGGTGACCATCGGCGGCCGCACCCAGACGGTGACCACGGACCGCGGCGGGGTCCTCGACGTCCGCCTCGAGTCCGACCTGGCGCCCGGCTGGCACGTCGTCACGATCACGACGGAGGGGTCGCTGCCGGTGGAGGCGCCCGTGGCGGTGATCGATCCCGCCGCGCGCTTCGGCATCGTCTCGGACATCGACGACACCGTGATGGTCACCTCGCTCCCCCGCCCGTTCCTCGCCGCCTGGAACACCTTCGTGCTCAACGAGCACGCGAGGCGGCCCGTCCCCGGGATGGCGGTGCTCTACGAGCGCCTGCACGCCTCGGCCGGGAGCTGCCCGGTGGTCTACCTGTCGACGGGCGCCTGGAACGTCGCGCCCACGCTGTCGCGGTTCCTCTCCCGCAACCTCTACCCCCGCGGCCCCCTCCTGCTGACCGACTGGGGCCCGACGCACGACAGGTTCTTCCGCAGCGGCCGGCTGCACAAGCAGGGATCGCTCGATCGTCTCGCCGAGGAGTTCCCCCAGCTGCGCTGGCTGCTCGTCGGCGACGACGGCCAGCACGACGAGGAGCTCTACGGCCGGTTCCTGCGCGACCACCCGGAGAACGTGGCTGCCGTCGCGATCCGTGAGCTCTCGCCCAGCGAGGCGGTGCTGGCCGGCGGTCGGTCACGGTCCGAGCACGCACAGGGGACCGACGTCGCCTGGGTGTCGGCCCCGGACGGCGCGGGTCTCTGGGACCAGCTGACCGACGCAGGCGTCGTGGCCGCTCGCGGCGCGCGGGGAGTCTGACCGCCCGATCGCACGAAGCCATGCCCCTCGCATGACGGGATATCCGGTTGCCAGGGACGAATATCGCTCTTATGATCGGATTTCCACGTACTGGAGGATCATGACTGAGTCGATCGTTCCCGAGCCGCCCGTGCGGTCCACCGACGAGTGGGAGGCGCGGATCGGCGACCAGGTGAGGGCGCTCCGGCTCGACGCCGGGCTCGACCAGGTCTCGCTGGCGCGTCGAGCCGACGTCTCGACCAGCACCCTCCAGTCGCTCGAGAACGGGCGGGGCAGCACCGTGCGGACCCTCGTGCGCGTGCTGCGCGCTCTCGACGCCGAAGCCGCCCTCGACTCCCTGGCCCCGGCGAGCGCCGTGAGCCCGATCGACGTGCTGCGGTCGGCCGACCCTGCTCCGCGTCGGCGGGTGTACAGGCCCCGCAGCCCCCGTGCCGGGGGCGGCTCGTGAGCTGGGTCCCGGTCCAGGCCGTCGAGGTGTCCGCCTGGGGCGAGCGCGTGGGCGCCGTCGCCCTGGACCCGGCGCTCGGGGCGTACGTCTTCGAGTACTACCCGGAATGGGCGGCCTCGGGCGTCGAGCTGGCGCCGTTGACGATGCCGGTCCGCCGTCGCCGCCACGTGTTCCCGCAGCTGCCCGAGGCGACGTTCCACCGCCTCCCCGCGTTGTTGGCGGACGCGCTGCCCGACG
>Ga0265780_10005215_pt1 | contig 16515 bp, 11 predicted proteins | sample P1T30metagenome_FD_192432 | JGI IMG/M metagenome (GOLD analysis project Ga0265780, IMG submission 192432) | Plant litter microbial communities from East Loma Ridge, Irvine, California - P1 T30 | ecosystem: Environmental > Terrestrial > Plant litter > Unclassified | place: USA: California... | reverse complement strand
CACATGCTCGTCCCTCTCTCACCCAACCACTCACACAATAGACAGCCACCCACCCATCATGGATGACGACTACGAGAAGACCAATGCCCTGGAGTGGGACCTCAGCTACCATTCACCATCCAAGACACCCAAACGCGACAAGGCGCACGCTCTACCAACTCACTCAGGCCCTGTCAAGAAATGGCCCGCACAGCAAAGCCGCGCCACTGCCCGTGTGCGCCGCCCGGGACCTGTCAACGACTCTCCATGGATGGTCGCTGAAGGCGTCGTCACGCGTGAGCAAGAACGCGACGACGTCCCTCTTTTGATCGAGTTTGCCGACAATGCCGCCGAAGCTGCCTGGCGCGGCCGTGAACGCTCCGTGGAGACCATCATTGTGCCCGAGGAACTCGCCTGGAGTGACCAGCAGCATGAACAGATCGCTCAGAAGCATGGGACATTCGTCACTGCTGAAGGCGGAACCACTGGCCACGGTGGCATCAGGTTCGGAATCTGGGGCGAAGCATCGGCGGTAAAACGGACGAGACAGGCGATTCACGACTGGATCAAGCGTGAGACTCCGTCCAAGCATACCCTCGGGACGAATTCCTTCTCAAAGCAACGATCTCTTCTCCCTCAACAACGCCAATCGGCGGAGAGGAAATGGATCCAGGAAGTCAAGCGTCAGCGCTTCCGCCAATCTCCTCCACTGGGCACTCCCTTCGGTGCCATAGGCACCTTCCACTGGCCGGTGAAGGACTACCAACCCAACGAGGTACTAGGCAACAGCTACGAGGCTCTCGACGTCATCCGCATGGGATGCTCTTGTTACATCATCATCAGCCCTGACAAGTCTGGATTCAATGTCTTGGGCAACACAGCGGACGTGAAGACTGCGTTGGTGCGTCTGCGCAAAGCCTACTTTCAGATCGCAGCGCGCCAGATTGCTTCTGTCCGAAAGTACATTCTCGACTTTGGCAACGCCGAAGAGGAGATCCGCAGCCATGTCGCATTGGAAGGCTACGAGCGCATCAAGCGCATCGACCCATCAGCTGCTACTGCGCAAGAGCACCCGGGAAAGTCACCCAAAAGCCAAGGCAAAGTCGTGTCGAGGTCCACCGAACAAGAGTTATCTGAGGCTGGCACGCGCGATGTCAAGATTGCTGGGAAGACCATCATGCGTATGATCTCCAACCTGCACTACTATCGCGGCCATCTGAGGCTTCGCATCCGTCTCGGTACCTTCCTCGCCACGCACTACAGGATCAGCACAGACGAGAGTTACACGATGGATGACTTCAACGAAATGATCAAACAGTCGCAATTTGCAGGCGAGGTCACTCCGGAGTAAGTATCGCCATGTCACGTTCTCATCACGCGGCACTGCTAACCTGACTCCAGACTGGGAAAGAAGTACTGCGAAACGAACGCACTGAAAACCCTTCAATCAGCACATTTCCTGCTAGACCCGCGCAGCAACACGGAATACGAACTCTCCGACGTCAAGCCAACCTACACCGCCGTCCTCACCTTCGCCGACAAACCCGGCGACCTTCGCCTTGAAATCTCCTGGCACGAAGTAGAAGACAGCCCAGACTCCAACCGCAGCGAGCTCGTCGAGCTCTCCCGAACCTGGACCCGTCTCGACCGCATTGCAACAACCCCATCCTCCCTCCTCGACATCAGCCTGCTGAACCTCTCCAAGACCACAGCGTGGAACTTCTCCCTCTGCGCCTCCCTCGCCGTCGACCCAAACCGCCTCGCGCCCGAATTCCACAGCATCGCCGACTCGATCCGCATCGATCCCTCCCTCGCCCGCGCGCAGCGCCCAGACAAGAAATTCGTGCGCTGGAACCCCTACGCGCCGGTCAAGACGTTGCAGCAGCGCACGAGCTATGCGTTTGCGCTCAAGAACTCCAACTACACCCTCGAACTCACACGCTTCCAGGACCGTGTCTTCCCGGGCAAACCCGGCGGGGTCGAGAGCGAAGTGTACGAGCCTAGATGGGGCTTGGAGGTCTATCATAGTGTGTGGGAGACGCTGTTTGCGAGGAACGAACACTTGCCTGTGGGCGAGATGGTGGATTGGGATGATGGCGTTGGGACTTGGTTCCCGGAGGATGATGATATGGATGATCTTGGGCAGGTCAAGGGGGAGAATGGGTTTGGGCAGCTGGTGGAGAAGTTGGGCGCGGTTGAGAAGTTGGTGCTGGGGGAGGAGGTTGAGACGTTTGGGGTGATGGAGATTGGTTGATGGTTGTGTGATGGGTTTGTTACAGAAGAGCTTTCTCACCGACATCAGCCATTGGAGATCATCCCAAGGTCGATGATATCACGGCATAGGAACGGCTTCTCCTAACAAGAGACTGGTCCTGAAACAAAGCAGTCCAAGTCAAAAAAATGTACATGTATTCGCTCTACGCCACCAACGCAGTATATCCTACAACCCCCCACATCCACACCGTATCTTACACAAGCGTCGTCTCCGCCCGCCTGATCATCTCCTCGTACACCGTCCAAGCCAACGCGCTACTAATAGCCTTCCGCCCAATCCTCAAGCTCAACCCAGCAAACATACTCCTCACCCCCTCCTCCCGCAACATCATCCCGCAGGCCTGCACCATATTCCCATACTTGGCCGGCATCAACTGCAACCGCGTCTTGATCGCATCAAACGGATTTGTAATCGCAGTCGCAGACACAGCAGCCACCACCCCGGAAACGAAATTCGTCCCCGCCGCGCTCGTCGCTGTGGGCACATGTAACGCTTCTGCTCCGCTCTCAATCACGGCCGCAGCCTGCTTCATGGCCCCCAATTTGGCTTTGGCCTGCTCGTACACCAGCACGTAAAGTCCCGCATACGGCGCATCGCGCACGGCCGTCGCGCCGAAGCCCGCGAAGAAGCCGCGCAAGCCTTCCTGCGCCAAGATGTGTTTTGCCGCGCCGGCGAGCGAGGTGTAGGCGTAGTAGGAGCTCTCGTAGCGCACTTTGAGCACCGTGACCGGGTTCATGATGAAGCCCGCTGCGACGCGCGCCGCGGCGCCGGAGGCCAGGTTCGCTACGTTGCCCAGTTTCGGCAGCGCGGAAGAGGTGTTCGAGGTTCCGCCGCCGACTCCGGTGCCGCTGGTGGAAGTGACGCCGACGGCGGCGGGGAGGCTGGGCAGGCGGGCGGCGTAGGTGCGCATGCTGTTGAGCATGCCGAAGTAGAGGGCGCTGCCGAAGCCGGTGCGGATCACGGAGGGGGTGGTGCCGCGCCAGAGCTGGCGGACTGGGCTGGGCCCGTTGAGGATTTGGCGCAGCACATGGCTAATTGTGGTGGAGCGGTCGCCGGATTGCTGGACGCGGGTCTTGAGCAGGTCCGCGGGTTGGAGGAGGAAGGCGGTGGTGCAGCCGGAGGCTAGGCCGGCGAGGAAGTGGAAGCCTTTATGGGGAGAGAGAGTTGTGTGTTAGTGAGGTTGATGTCGAGGTGAAGTGGAGTGGAGTTGAAGTTGTTGTAAGTCATGTTATCGATCCGTCACGTACCGGTATGGGCTCTCTTCCGCTCCTGCGCTCCATTGGACATGGCAGCTTTGGTGTTTTAAGCCTTCATGCCGCTGGGAAGATTTCGAGTTTGTCAAAAAAGCATTGGTTCATGAGGAAGTCGAGTGAAGTCGAAGGAAGTCAGCTCGCGAAAGAGTGTCTCGCGACTCGCGTTCAAAAGTTCCCCAGCATGACGTGGTCGATTGACGATGATGCCCTGGCACGTGGAAGAGCAAGTGGCACCAACAAGGCATTCTACAAAACCTACCATAGAAGAAACAAAAAAGTCGATCTGGTCAATGCACTGAAATGGTAATCGAAGAAGAAGCATCAGGTATGGTAATAGTATTAATTGTTTGATATTAAAGACTAAGCAGAGTATTCTCTCTTATGAGCAACCACCTACACGCGGGAATAATGAAAGCATTCTATTTACGAAATCGCAGCGACAACAGATAACATAGGAAATAAAAGAAAAAGATTTAAATCAGGAAAACTATCATCCAAAGTCCAGTCTGGGTATATCGCAGATCAACAAAGGACAGACGGAATGAAACCATCGAAACAGTTCCAAGGCGAGGTTATCGACCTCGCTTTGGTCCGGGTATCTTCGCGGCAAGGGGGGGAAAAGCACAAAAGCCAGCCAGCAATGTCACAACAGCGAAGTGGACAGCGGAGCTTCCCACACGTGTGACCTCTCTCTGTCTCTCTCTTCTCGAATACAAATGAAAAGTTATGCCGTGAAAGTGTTGATCGGACGGGCGAACTAAGCGCCCTCGTCCTCGCCTCCAGCTATCGTGGACTCATCATCAAGCTCCTCTTCCAAGCTACGGAAAGCAGGAGGCTGGTTGTCGTCGAGATCGTCCAGGCTCTCGTCGCCGTCGGCCTCGGGCTCGGGATCGTCGTCAAAGTCCGGGATCTGGGAGTGAGCGACCGAGGCGTCTTGGTCGAATTCGTTGGCTGTGAATTCCTCGGGCGGCGTGCTGGGGTCCTCGGCTGCGGCGGTGAAGTCCGGCATGGGCTGCTTATCTTGGGCGTTGGACGTGGGTCCAGCAGGGGCGGACTTCTTCTGGTCGCGAGACTCGACGCGACCAAGAGCCGGCGCAGGGAGTGAGTGTGTGGCTTCTGGAGCTGGAGAGGAGCGAAGGTTGGTTGCAGGGGGCGTCATCAGGCCGGCCTTGTACGAAGGCGGGACCCGAGCGGAGACCGAGGGTCGGGAGGGAGTGTTGGATCGCGAGCCTGCGGCACTGGCGGCTCTGGACTGCTGCGCCTTGAGCGTGGTGCTTTCCATACTGCTACGCCATTTGTTGAACAGACTCGCTGCCTTGGGCGTGGCGAAGCTCGTCAGGCTGGCCAAGGCTTGACCGGGGAGGGATCCGTTCTGACCAAAGCGCTCCTTCTCCTGTTGCTCCATCTGAAGGTTGGCGCGGATGCGGATGGCGGTGTCGCGGACTGTCTCCCGATCGAAAGTCGGGCGGGACAGTGCGTTGATGAGCTCGGTCAGTTCCTCACTGCGGACACCAAGAAGCTCTCGCAGCCAGGCGATCTCGGTATCGCGCTCCTTGATCTTCTCGGGACCTTCGACCTTCACCTTGTTCTGCAACTGCTCGATGCGAGACTCACGGTCCTGCAGCTGCTCTTGCAGGACTAGGATGGACTCGCGAAGTGCTTGAGGAGAGACCTTCTCCGGGATGGTGCTGCGCGAGTTGGACATCACGGCCTGCGAGCTCTTGCTCTGTGCGCTCATGGCAGCTGCTTGTGCCGCAGACTTCGTGACCTCAAGACGTTCCTCCAGATGGACGACGCGGTCCTGGAAGTGCTCGAGTTTGGCGTCTGCAAGTCTCAGGCGTTCGTTCAGGAAATATTCGGAACGATCCTTGTCCTCGGTAGCATGGCGGAGTTCGCGGCTGTGCTGTACCTTGAGGTCCTGGACCGCAGCCTCGTAATTGTGTCTCGCCTTGTCAAGCGCCACACTGTTGTCGTGGTTGACCTTGCGGAGAGCCTCGCGCTTACTGTCAGACTCTGCCTCGAGCTGGATCGCATGACGCTCCTTTGCCGTGTCGGCGTCCATGCGCACATTGTCCAATTCGGTGCGAACACGAGAGATCTCGCTTTCGTACTCGGCACGGACACGGGCAAGCTCGCTGTCGTACTGGGCACGGACGATGTTGACCTGGTGGTTAGCGGCCTCAACATCGGTCTCGAGAGACATGCGAGTGCGTTGGATCTCGACACGGGCAGACTCCCTGGCGTCCTGATAGTCACGCTCGAACCTTGCGGCGAGCGCCTGTTGCTCCCGAATCTCAGTCTGTTGCTCGCGGATCTCGGCCTGCTGCTTGCGAACCATGTCGTCAAGCGACGACTTGGACGAGCGCAGATTGTCAAGCGCGAGCTTCGCATCCGCGGCCTCGGTGGCGACGGCGCGAAGTTCGCGGACCTCCTCTTCAAGGGCAGCCTTCTCGCGCGAGTATGTGTTGTTCTGTGCTTCAAGCTCCTCGAAACGAACAAGGTACTCTTCCTCGAGATTCTTCCAGCTAGCTTTCTCGCTCGCCAATTGCCCGGCGGCGGTGGCCATGTCAGAGTGAAGCTTTTCGAGTCTACGGCGCATTCCGTTGCCAGAATCCTGTGTATCCTCGAATTGTCGCTCGAGAGCTGCGATGGTGTTCTCAAGCTCTTCGCGGTCACGCTTGCTGTCTTCAAGCGCAGCCTGGCTTTGCTGTTCAAGCTCGAGAACAGTGCTAGCCAGTGCTGCCTTCTCGCGCTCTCCGTCCCAACGCTCGTTCTGGAGGCGCTGCTCAAGTTCCGCAAGGTTGTTCTCCAACTCACTCTTGGCGAGTTTTCCAGCTTTACGCTCGCTCTCGAGGCGGAGTTCAAGCTCAGCAACAGTAACTTCCAATTCTGCCTTCTCGCGCTTGCCAGCATCCTGCTCAAACTGAAGGCGCTGCTCAAGTTCGGCAATGTTGTTCTCGAGCTCAATCTTTTCACGGCCAGCAGCCTCCTGCTCAGACGAGAGACGCTGCTCAAGCAGACCAACGTTGGTTTCGAGCTCGTCGCGCTCGGACTTGGTCTCCTCGATCTCCTGGCGCCATTTGTTGCTAGAAGTGCGATATTCCTCAAGCGTGGCCTGCATAGCTTCGTGCTCGGCCTCCATGCTCTGGCATCGCTCGTCGGCGTCTTCTTGGGCTCTCTCTGCGGACTCGGCACGGTGACGGAGCTCTTGCCGCTCTTGTTCGAGAGCATGCAGTCTCGCATCGTCATCCTGACTTGACTCGCGAAGAAGCTTCAACTCCTCTTCCGCGAGCTTCAGCATGCGCCTGACATCGGCCTCGCGAGCTTCGGCCTGCTGTCTGTGATTGGCGTCTTCGAGGGCGTTCGCGAGGGTCTCGTCAAGGCGGCCTTGCATTTCTGAGAGTTGGCGAGCCAATAGTTCGGACTCGTCCTTTTCGACAGGTATGGCCGCTGGAGGCTGCCTCTTGACGGCTTCTTCAACAATGAGGCGAACGTCTTCGAGTTCGAGGGTGGCTGATGCCGCTCTCGCAAACGACACCTTCATGTCGGCGAGCGCAGAGTGAAGATCGGCAATGTCATGGTAAGACTGCCCAGATGCAGGGCCTTGCTCGCGAATAGCTTCCATGACGATAGCCTTGATTTGACTAAGCTTCTGGTCCCTACCACGGGAAACCGGGCGGTTGCGCTGGGCGTCGTTAACGTCGTCTTCGTCATCGGCATCGCTCTCCGCGATTGAAGAGCTACGGGGCTTCAACGTAAGCTGCTGGTCGGAAGACCTGGCGCGCTTGCTGACAGTGTTTTGAATTGCGCGAAGGCTGTTCTCCAACGGCTGCAAGCGGCGATCAACAACTCGTCCGATAATGCTGTCAATGTGGCTGTCAAAGAACATGCTACGCGACTGCAACTTGTCTTCGTCGATAGGCGACAACAGGCCAGACCAGTCGCTGTGAGGCACTTCGTCGTCCTTGTTGATACGCTGTGGTGGCCATCCGTTCATACCGTGAAGTTCACTACTGTCGCTTCGGTCATGAGCAGTGAACGAGGAGTCGTTGTGTTGCTGATAAGTGGGCTGCAGGCGCTTGGGGCTCGGGCTTGGGGCATCGCTGCGAGGCCAGCCTGGAAGGTAAGTTACACCGTTCGTAGGCTGGAGAAGGTTGGGGCTGTGTGCACGCAGAACGTCCTTGTTGGGGCTCGCTATCGGCTCAGCTTCAACATCGTTCATCTGCTGCATGATAGCATCAATTTCATCGAACGTCGGCTCCACCCGTGGATCATCGCTAGTGTCCAGGCTCTCAGGCAGGTTGTGGGGCCTGAGAGGTTCGGACATAGAAGCCGTAGAGTCGCGATCTTCAGGATGCTCGTTTAGAGCACCAAGTGCGGGCCTTGTAGCATCGGGTTGAGGCTCGTCTTCCAAGATTTCGCCTTCCTCCAATTCGCTGATAGACGCCTGTGGAACGTGGGCAGGCTTGGCAGGTGACTTGATAGGCGAGCTGATCTTTTCTCGCGAAGCCTGTGCGCCGTGGAACACGAAAGGAGGGGCCATGGCGGACAGAGAGCTAGTGGACTTCTTGTGGCCACGTTGGTAGGCAGGTTGCTCGACCGCAGCAGGTGCAACGTTCTCAGCAGGCGACTTGGATTTTTGCTGGTTCTCAGCGGCAATCGCATCGACGGCCTTGGCCGCGTCGTTCTCGATTTCCTTGATTGTCGGTTTCTTGGGCGACCTCTTGGGAGATGCGTCCGGTGTTGCTGCCACGGGGTACAGCTCCTCAGGCTGTGTTGGCAGAATGGGCAAGGGAGTGGGCTCCGCGAATTGAGGCACTTCGTCACCGTCGTCTCCACCAAGGGCACGCTGCCTCTTCTGGCGTTCATTCTTACGTGCAACGCGGCCATCGACATCGCTAACATCGGTGCCAGATTCTGCATTGCGGGACATTTCAACAGGCACCAGAATCGGAACAGCTGCAGACTTCTTGGAAGGCTTGACGATCTCCGGAATTGCAACCTTACCGAAGATCTTGTTCTTCTCCTCGGAGGAGCCAAGATCTGTGCTGTTTGGCATGAAGACTGGCGCATCAGGGACGAATGCGGGGCCATTGGACGAGAAGCTGAAGCCTGAAGACGGCAGGGTCGATGGATTTCCAGGCTCGAACGTGATAGCTGCAGGGTTGAAGTGTCCCGAAGACTTTTGTCTGGAATGTCCAGCGTTTGCGGAAAAGTCAGGCTGAGTCTTTCCAGCGCCGAAAGAGAACGCAGCCGCACTCGGTTGGGGTTCTGCCACAGGGGCAGCAAATGCGGGTTGAGCAGCTCCGGCACCGAAGGAGAATGCAGCAGCACTTGGTTGAGAAGGTACAACAGGGGGAGCGAAGGAAGGTTGGGTAGCCGCGCCACCAAAAGAAAACGCTGCTGCACCCGGCTGGAACTCCGCACTTGGGTTGAAGCGGAAAGATGATGCTTTAGGAACTGGAGGAGCATCAGTCGCAGCAGAGGCAGGCGGGATGATATTGGCACGAGTACCAGTCTTTCGGTGACCACGGGCTGACTCGGCAACAACAAAGTCACCGCTGAGAGGGTCCTTTTCTTCAACAGGAGTTGGCTCTTCCGAGTGTTGCTGTGCGTTCTCTTCGGAGTTGAAGCCATTGACTAGCGGCTTTGGCGAAGCTTGTCGACCAAAGCCACCGAATGGCCTTGCGTCCTCTGGTTGACGGCGTTGCTCAGCTTCCAAAACCTCGCGCTCAAGGCCCTCGCTGATGTTGTGGCGGTGACCTCGGGGCGTCGGGATTGCGATTTGGTTTTGTATTTGCTGTCGCTCCACGGGCGCAACATATGCAAGAGGATCTTCCTCTTCCTCTTCTTCTTCCTCCTCGTCCAGCTCCGGCAACGCAAATTGAGGGCCGACGCTGATACGTCCAGTCTGGGGAGAGAAGTTCCTCGCCATAGATGGCACCTGCACGGATTGCGAGTATCCGTGTTGTCTGCGTCTCTGGTCTTCGATCATGCCTCTGCTGTAATCTTGAGAAGTCTGCGGCATCATCTGGTTAGAGAGCGGCGATCCGGGGCCACGGAGCCCACCCAGCTCGTTGCGCAGAGCAGTGACCTGGAGAGGCGAGCCCACGCGAGACAAGTGAGTCTGAGTCAGTGGAGAGAAGTTGCCCAAGCCAGGTATGGGTGTTTGGCGTTGTTGTAGATCCTGCTGCTGTTGTGCGGGAGACACAAAGCCTGGGAATGCGCCGTGGAACGTCGAGTGTCGGTGCATGTGGCCGAACGGTCCGTTGAGTGGCGAGATGGGTGAAGCCATTGACATGGTGTGAGAGTGACCACGGATCATGCCAGGACGGCCGAGACTTGCAGCCGAGCCAGTAGGCATGGGAGGTGAGAACAGTGAAGGTGAGAATTGACCTGATCCTTGACGAGATGCCTCCTGTGCAGAGAGCGGAGCTGGCTCATCGTCTCCAAGACTTACACCTAGCGCTGCCAATCGAGCCTCGGTCAGCGCATCCATGTAGTCTGCCCATAGCCTGAGGTTCGGAAGCTTGACATTGTGACTTTCCTTAATCGATGTCTGCTCTTTCATATCCGCCTCATCAGGCCAGATGGGCTTGGCATGCATAGATGATTCGTTTCCGGGAAGAATGTGTCCGAGATCGAACCCCCTTGTGTCATACCCTTGATCTTCGAATTCCTTCAGACGCTGTTGAAAGTCCTCGCTGCTCATCGGCTTCATCAAACCAAGCGCCTCATAATCGAGTCTGGGAATCGAGATGATGCAATTCTTGCCACGCCAGCTCACTCGTTTCCTGAGCTTTGGCGGTGCCAGACGTGTGACCTCGGGAATGGGCTTGACCAGATCAGCGGGCTTCTGCTCCTGCGGTACGTCCTTGACGGGCTCCTCTTCAGAGACCTCGATTGAAGGCGGCTGCTGCTCGGGCTCCTGTCCCTGTTCTGATTCAGGCTCAGCCTTCTCGACACCACTGTCTTCCGCAGCTCTCGGGGTCTCAACCGGTAGGTCGTCGTCCTCACTGGGTGGCTGTGGTAGAGGCTTCCCATCGAAATAGCCGCCTGTCGTCGAATCCTGCCATACTGGCGCCTTCACCGGCGTTTCCTCTTCGGTCGGGGTGGCAGCCCACCTGGATGCTTGTAAACTCGACATGTTGGGTTCCTTTGTCTCTTGCAAGATGTTCCAGAAGGACTGCTGATCCAAAGTTCGGTTCTCTTCTCTTGTCTTGTGACCGCGTGGAGCCCTGCTTCCAGAACTCGCTCTTGTGGAAACGCTGACGTCTCTGCTCCTAGCGGTAAACACCGAATCGTCGCTGTACCACTGACTTCTGGGAAGAGGCCTGTAAGGTACCTGAGCCCAACGTTTGGTTCTTGAGCGTGGAGTGTGTTCGGTATCCTCTTCCTGTGGGTATGCGGATGGAATCTCAAGTGACGGATGCGGAGTGACGGATGGCGGCTCGTTGAACCTGCTAGGAATGAGGTGCTCGAGGCTGAAGCTGGGACCCGGCGAGGAGTTGGTGAATCGATCACTCTGCGCCTGTTCAGAGACGGCTGTGCGTGCTGACTGCGACAGAATCGAAGAGGGCGAAAGCTGGTAAGGCGATCCCCAAGCTGCAGTGTAGTATTCTGAAGCGTAGTCTGGCAGCTCGGATGCTGGGCTTGGCTGGCGGTGTCGTGGGTTGGCGGGAGTCCTAGGCACGGGGAGATGTTCAGATGCTCCAAAAATATCGTCTAATCTCTTAATCACACTGGACGGGGAGCGGTTGGCGGAGGAGGGTTGCGAAACTAGAACTGGATCATAGCTGTCGGGAGGAGAGGATGCCGGTGGTGGTGAGACGTGGGTGGTGACCGCGGTCCCTGGAGAAGCCATTGTCAATTGATGTCTTGATGGTGACTGTAGAGAGTCTGATGGTCTGTAGCCTACCTTCCAGATTGACTTCAGTATCGAGCGATTCGTGATCGCTCGAGGAACTTGAATCTCCTTTCTCGTTCCTTCTTCTCTCGTCTTGCTGCAGCGCGCGACTACCCCCTTGATGTGTCGACGAAATTGTATGCTGCGCCAGCTCTTCTGAGGGACGTGTGAATATGCTGTCCCCAAGTGTACCCTTCACAAACGAAAGGTGGTCGACGCGGTGGTAAAGGAGAGATGGTCGCGACGGATCAGCAATGCAGGATCCAGCAACTCATGAAGACTGTACAAAACAAAGACAACGCGATTCGACAGATGAATGACAATAGCTCGGGAGCCTTTCTTCAGGTAAGTGAAGGGGTACAGAGAGGGTGTTGGCGAAATTGTTAGTTACCAGGGGGCACGGCCGCCGCTTCTTGGGATTCGGGGGAGACACAGATGACGGTGGACGGAGGCCAGCGCACGGGGGGGCTCATTTCACTTTCCAGCGGCATGATTGATGATGCAGTAAAAGGGTGAATGCTACGTGTCACAGATGATGGAGATACCTTCTTGTTTTGTTTTTGGTTGTATACTTGAGAATTCACATTTGATGTAATTATGTTGATATTCCATTTTTCGACCTCACTTACATCCATCTCATGTTCCTGCCTTTCGCGATCACGAAATCACGTGGTCCCGCGATCGCCGGTGACCAGTTCGGTAGAGGCGACAGGGATGAGCTGTTTCTTTTGTTGACTTCCCTTTTAGCTCCAGGGACCGAACCGAACTTCATCCTCGGCTGGGGAAGTGCCAGCATTATTAACCATCCCTTTTTAATTACAGCTACATTGATTGAGCTTCAAGCATTTGACACCGACCTCATACACGTTTGGAACGATCATCTCTATTGCTAAATACTACTTTGGCTCCATGGTTCGACTCGCCTACACGCAGCTAAACACAAGCACGCATATACCCATCTCCCAACCCGGCACACGTATTACTCAAGAAAGCATGTGCAAAAATGTAGCAGCCACTACCATCACAGCAGCATACTCAACACCCTTGACTCCCGCACTGCTTTCCGGGTAGTTGAGCTGGTTGGGAAGTGTCTCGCCCTCGGGCGTAAAGGTCCGCATACAAGCATATTCGACCTCCGGCATGGTGTCCTCTTCGCTGCGGTAGAAGACACCCACGACAGGCGTGGATCCCTGTCGTCCGGCGCCGCGGATGGGCGACTGCAATTCCTCGTTACCATCAGCGTCGGCATCAGGAAACTCGTCTCCTCCAGGACGGAAAAGCTGCGTCATCTTGACCGCCTCGTGCAATTCGTAATCCTCTGGCGACACAGCATCACCCCCAGACTCTTGGAGCTCGACCGAAGTCGTTGATGCATCGGGACCAAAAATCGGCCCTCCCGTGACATTGAGGAAGCTCGACCACAGTCCGCAAAAAGATACGTCCGGCAGTAAGTAAGCGCGAACATGGCTCGCCAGGAGATCGCACCTGGTCTCCGAAACTCCGCTGCTAGCAGATGAATTGCCGCCCGCCAACTCGAAAGCCCGGATAGCCTCAGTGAAAGTGTCCAAGCAAGCTCTAGAGAAGGTGTCGGAGCAGGAAGTCGTGTTGTCACTCTCTCCTGTGATGTTCGGGAACGTTTGGCCTTGGTACTGCAGCATCAAGGCACACGCGGGAGGCTGCTCTGAGACGTCAACGTCGGACGAGACGCCGTAGTATAGACTTTGCGTGGAGAGCTGATAGCCTGACGAGATGCCACCTTCCTGCCCGTCGTCTACAAGGGTCAAGGAAAGAGACGTCTCGTTCACAGCGAAGACATTGGCGGCAATACCAACGCCGGTTGCTCGCATCTGGTCGCCTTTGCACACTTTCTCAGCGCTGAGTTCGACAGTGTCGAGGTCACTGCATGAGGAGATGTCGACGGCAGCGTCATTGTCACGATCTTGTTGCGCGCGAGAGACGACGGCAAGTCCTGCCGCGAAAGTCGCGCGTAGGTTAGAGGCGTGCATGGTGCCTTGTGTGTTGACTTTCGAGGCGTCTAGTAGCAGGGGAAGAATGATGAAAACGACAATGGGTAAAGACACAACTTGTAAGGTGGCTAAGAGCAGGCAGACGACAACGAACGCTTTGGGTACATCATCTACTCTAGCAGATGGGGAGCGGCTTTTCATAACCGCAACTCACGCACCGGACCATATTTGGATTCCTTCATGCATTGCACGCATGATTCAAGGGGTGCTGGCTGCAAGCGCGTACTTTCATCGCAGAGCCTCGTCCTTATCCTTGGCTACATACAACCTGTCCATGCGTGTTTGAACTAACCCAGACGAAGGATCATCTCCACGCTCTCCTTGGAACGTTCCGTAGATGAAAGACAGATGGTAGTCGGAAGGAAGAGCTGCGGTGATGGGATGCCATGTGCCGATTTGTCCACATGTCTGAGAGTGGATCGTAGGATTACATGCCCAGCGACTAGTCATGTCTTGGCTCAGCCGCGAGTCGGGTATTCCGACATCTGCGACACCAAATGTTGTGACGTTACATCATGTTGCTGTTACTTACAAGGGAAGTCCGCGGGCTACTCACCACACTACCACCATGGTGGACTTGCTTCTTGTCATTCGTTGATGAGTCTCCTTGGATGGTCCAGAGGGCCACGACGCCGACTTCCGTCTTCACGGCTCCGCGGCTGACACAACATTGACCTCTAATCTAGACGTTGATATCACCAAGAATCAACGTGTCGAATCAAAACAACGCGAGGTCAAGAGAAGTCCTCTTGAACCTCATCCCCAGCCGGTGTGCACAAGGAACAATCAAACCTATCACCTTTCCGAGGGTTGCCGGGATAACTACTTTCCCTAAGGTCCACAAGCTGCCAATCTTCCGAGACCCATAGAAGGAATACCTATACGCCAACGCAAGGACATGATCCCGGATCATAAGACCCGAATGAAACATATCAGTATAGCAACAATCGCTTGATCCGGGATGGTAAACCATGCAAAGGATGCAACACCAAGCGAAGATGCAGCACCAAGAGCGCCGGCAGCTGCCGTCTCCTTCGACATCCGACTCCAGCTGGTCTGACTCAGGATCGATTACATCGACGAGAACCACATAGCACTTGTGCGCGAACTTGAGTCTGGTGAGGTGATATCGAAGGAGAGCACAGTGAGATGCTCCTCGAGAGCGCAACGGAAATCTTGTCTTTCGAATACTGACATCGCAAGCACGGGTAGAAGGCTCTGGTTCCGGGATATCTCATCCATCGAGTCCAATACAAACCCATTGGTTGACGCTTCGAAATCACTGACAAGGATCAAAGTGATGAATCTATTCTCATTGTCACCTTCGATTCCAACTTCAAGCACAAACCCTACCTGTATACCTCGCTCCTCGATGCAGCACGCACAGTTTTTGTCTCTGCCTGCTCTTCATGGCATGGCAGGGAGAACTTGTTCCGATACCAGAATGTGGAACTACGCGCATGAATCAGGTGGCAAGTGATGGGAATCCTCCTCGACCAACCTCCAGCTTTCAGACGCCCTGAACTCGCGGTCGGCTCGCCTACGCTCCCGACTCACGCGAGAAGGAATACTTAGTTTCCAATAGTCAGTGTTGGATGAATGAACCAAGGAATTCTGAAAGCTCCAGAGCCATCATAACCGATCCACATCGCTTCGTATCGATTGTAATGGACCAAAGACGCATTGCTTGGATTCGCGTTTTCGCTCTAAGTACTCGGACGCAACAGATCGATGGTGTCGATCGAGATGCTATATAAACGCCCATCCTATCACCCAAAGAAGACAATTCGAACCATCTCATCCGTCTCGTCCACACCCAAGCCCACCATTGTCATTTCTCCACACCTCCAACATGGCCACCGTAATCGGAGTCGTTTCAGGCATCCTGACCATCTTCTCCTTCACCCAGGACCTGTTCCCCTCCCACGACCCGGCCGTCAACAAAATCAACTTCCGCATCGGCCTCGACAACTCCAAGCCACCAGACGGCGGTGACGACAGCGGCCTCTCCAATGCCGGCGGGACGAAGCCAGACGTCCGCTGCTTCAACGAGGTCGGCACTTACCTCAACATCGAGGTCAACGACGGCAACAAGTGCGGCTCGGGCTCCGAGGCGTGCAGCACCGAGGTCCAGACCGACAACGCCTGCGCCTACTCCCTCTTCACCTCCAACAACGACGCCATCTGCATCGGTTGGATGTCCATCGCCTTCCCCGGAGGCGACGAATACGGCAGCCCCATCGGCGAATGGGCATCCTTCTGCGACGCCAACCACGGCACCGGCGGGGCTTGGTAAGTGAAAACGCACGACTGAGATACAGCCAGTCTGGCAAAGAAGACTCACTAAATATCTTTCGCATCGTGAAAAGGTACTGGTCCAACGTCCTCCTGCAAACCGAATCCGGCGGCAAAACCGTCAAGTGCGCCTGGTTGGACGGCGACGGCGACGCCTCGACCACCGGCATCCAAGTCCACTGGCCCGAGTTCGACGGCAACGGCCAGGCCGTGCAGGACGGCTCCTACTACTGCGAGAACAACCCTTCGATGCGCTTCCTGACCGAGGACGAGCCGACGGCGATCGAGTACTGGACCCAGAGGCGCCGCATGTTCGCCCGCGACCCTTCAGTCGCCGCCTCATCTTCCTCTTCCGCCCACCCTGCCGTTGAGCAGCAGCGCCGCGCCGCGGGTGAGCAGTACCAGCGTCTGCGCAGGCAGATGGCGGACGACGATCGGCTTGTGAAGAGTTCGAAGGGTGTGCACTCTGCGGCCCAGCTGTGCGAGGCTGCGAAGTCGGTGGGGCCGGACTTTGTTTCGCTCGAGGAGAGGAAGTTCTGCGAGATGAGGTCCAAGACTCTCTATGACTTTTGCGGCGAGGTGGAGGCTGGCGGCGAGTGCTGGGATGATGAGAACAATGTTCTGACGAAGAAGAGTGCGGGCGTTTCTGCCTTTGCTGCGGATGGTGAGAGGCCGTTGAGCAGGTATGGGGATGTTATTAGATGGGAGTAGATGGGTGATGGAAGTGAAGTTTGGGATGGTTGTTCTGCTGGGTGTGAGGTCGTTGCTGAGAACTCTTGG
>Ga0265780_10005213_pt1 | contig 16518 bp, 2 predicted proteins | sample P1T30metagenome_FD_192432 | JGI IMG/M metagenome (GOLD analysis project Ga0265780, IMG submission 192432) | Plant litter microbial communities from East Loma Ridge, Irvine, California - P1 T30 | ecosystem: Environmental > Terrestrial > Plant litter > Unclassified | place: USA: California... | reverse complement strand
TATAGAAGAGGGAGAGCCGCTGACGATTGCTAGCCATACCAACGTGCTTGAGAGCAGTGAACACATGGCCGACGAACCAGTGCCCAGTATTCAGCGATACACCACACCGCAGCCGCAAGAGGAGGCCACACGAGATCTTACGGAGGCTGCGATGCCTAAGCCAGAAGACTATCGTGTAGGCTTGCATCGTGGAGAGGATCAGGAGTTGATGTTCCTTCTCTCGAGGAAAGTGAAGGCAGAGTCGAGACCAAGCGACCTCATTTGTGACTTTGAGAAAAAAGGGAAGAGGTGAGTAAATCTATGCCAAACATGACTGCAGATGATAGAACTGACATCATGCGTCTTGACAGCCCTGCCGCCGCGAAATCAAGAGAGGTAACGAGCGATCCAGAGGCCGAGGCTGCAGAGGTCGTACGCTACAAGACCAGTCGAGCAACCGAAGATGTTCTGAGCTTTAAGCGGAAGACCGGTGACGTGCGCCGCGGACATCCCACTCGACCTGTTCTGAGCCGAAAGCAAGCCATCGAGCACTGCACCTTTATAAAGGACGCCATCCAAAACGATCCGACCGTCGATACGATCGAGTACGGAGAAGACATAGATGCCGATACTATCGCCCGCTTCGTCGCGTGCATCTCGCCCGACATCCGAGCGGCCCTGCCCACTCACGGTGTTGTCGGATTGGTCAACGCGGGTCACCCGGACACACGGACTACGAAGATCCAGTGGTCCATGCGAGAACTTGAAGACCTATACGTTTTCGCCCACACGATGGGCGCACTTGCGGTGTGCGATATGATCATCGATAGAGTATATGAGGAGCTGCATCGTCCCCAGCAGCGCCTGATTCCCACCATCGATGGTACGATGGAGAAATTCGGATTCATCCGCATGAGCCCGGCGTTCATGAATCTTCTATCGGAGAATGACACGCGAGCTTTCAATTTCTTTGTCGGTGCTTTGGCCATGAAGGCCGAAGATACCCTGAAACTGCTGAAGATATCCGGGCTCGATCATTGGTACCATAAATCTAAGCAGGCGTTGATCACGAAGCTGGAAATAGAATGGGCATCAGGTGCGAGCAAAAGCGAGTCGGCAGCGATATGTCCGACATACCATCACCATTGGAGCCCAGCAACAGGATGCTACAGGTCTGTAGTGTCCACGGCGCCCTTGGTATCGAAGTCCAACGCTGCGAAGCAATCGACCCCCACGTCCCGTACGATCCAGAAGCAACCCGAGCCCTACCAGCGCAAAGATCGTAAGAAGGAGGAAAAGGAGAAGGCCTGGGCTAAGAAGGTGGCATTCCAGAAGATCGATCGCGAGGCCAATAAAGCCCATGGACGTGGACTGGCAAAATTGGAAGCCGAGCAGGCCAGGCTTCAGAAGGTTCAGCAAGAGCTCCACGACGAAGACAAAGAGTACAGTGATTCCTCCGACTCCTCACACTCGTCAGACGACGAAGACGTCAATGTGATCGTTGTGCATCTTCCTCGGGTATACAGCAGAACTCGCGATCTCTTCCGAAACAGCCCTGGATCATATGCTGAACCATCCCAATACACTGTGATTGCGTCTGATCTGACGCATGCGAGACTCGCTGCCCGAGGCGGAGGTGGGCTGAACTATTCCGGCGAGGGTATGAATCTTTCCAAGGACACCGCGGAGATTCAGCGGAAGAAGGTAGCGATCGTGGAGGGCCAGCTGCAGATGTTTCGCGATAGCGGTTACGACCCTGACAATCTGCAGGGCTCAGGCCGATTGCACGCCATGTCTCAGAGGGCGAGTGAAGACGGGGAGATGATCGATGGAGACGAGAGCGACGACGAGGACTAGGATACTAGCCACGATGGAGAGGCGACGAGGGTGGTGAGCGCGAGCGCTACGATGCCTGGATTCGGTGTTTAGACTGGTGAGATTTCATTGCTTCCGAAGGAAGCATTTCAGCCCGATTTGTGCCTTCGATTTCCTTAAAGCGCAACTATTAATTAGCCTAATAAAACCTCCTATAATTAGCTGCAATAGAGGGCATACTATTTTATATTAGTAGAATATTTTATATTAGTAAATACTAAAATATCTATTATAATACTAAGAATCTAATAATACTATAAAATATAAGATAAGATAAAATTAATAATAAAGAAAAGAAGAATATAATATATAAAGTTAAGAGTAACGCTTCTTACTACAACGTAGTACTAGCTCTGCAACGCAGTACTACTTCTCTCTGCAATATAGTACTACTTATTAACACTAGCGTGCTTATTATAGCTATTAATAGCAGCTAGCACTATTCTTACTAAATCTATTATACTCTAGACGCTCCTTATATGCCTAGCTTCTCTAGCAAGTAGTGTAGCCTATAGTTAGTAGTATTCTCTTCTATTCTAGAAACAATACTATAGTTATTACTATCTAAGCCTACTATTAAGCTTATCTAGACGCTACTTATATAACTTAAAGCAAAGAGAGAATATAAGAATAGTAAGAAGCTAAGAAGATAGAGGGGGTTAGAAGTATAGTCTTCTTACTCTAGCTCTAGAGACAACTCTATAGTTATTACTATCTAAGTTCTAGCCTAGTTAGAGAACTAATAGATAAATAGCGTCTTCTTTATAGATAGCTTCTTCTCTTAGTAGTAGCGCTCTCTCTTACCTCTAGTAGCAGCGCCTCTCTCTTTCTTAGATATAGTAAGAGTCTTTACTACTAGTAGCTTTCTCTACTAGAACTTTAACTAGATTAGAGGCTAGTTTAACCTCTAGTACTATAGTCCTCTATCTTAAACTCGCCTAGAAGTTCTACTAAAATACTTTAACGCCTAACTTTAAAGCTAATATCTTCTCTCTACACTTAGCCTCTAATACTCTACTACTATAGCTCTTATAAATAATATTCTTAAGAGACGCTTTAGACTAAATAGCTTCTAGCTTAAATAATAAAGAGTAATTACCTATCTACTTAATAGAGGCAGCGTAGTTATTATATTCTCTACTAGAGATAGAAAAAGCTTATACTATTAGAGAGGTAGTAAGAGTCTCTACTACTAAGAGTAGTAGTAAGAGTCTCTACTACTAGAGAGGTAGTAAGAGTCTCTACTACTAGAGAGGCAGTAAGAGTCTCTACTACTAGAGAAGATAGTAAGAGTCTTTACTAGAGAGGTAGTAAGAGTCTCTACTACTAGAGAAAGTAGTAAGAGTCTTTACTAGAGAGGCGTATTATAGATAGTCTATAGCTTTCTCTTCTCTAACTAGTAATTAGAAACTTCTATTAATATAAGAGTACGTTTCTAATATAAACTACTAAATACCTAATAGACTCTTTTTAAAGAAGCCTTCTATAAGCTCTAGTAGAGAAGTCTATTCTCTTCTAAAATACACTAAGCTAAGCCTTCTATAGGTAGTAACACTAAGCTAAGCCTTCTACGCGCTAGAACTAGAAACTTATAGATAGTTTCTACCTTAGTGCTGCTACTACTTATCTCTAAGTCTATTACTACTTACCGCTAAAGCTATCACTACCTCTAGCTACTATTAGAAACTTCTATTAATATAAGAGTATACTAATAAAACTCTCTTAAAGAAATAAGCCTTCTATAAGCTCTAGTAGAGGCTAATCCGCTTAATAGAGTAGTCTACTCTTTTTCTAAAATATACTAAGCTAAGCTTTCTACGCACTAGAACTAGAAACTTATAGGTAGTTTCTACCTTAGTGCTATTACTACTACCTCTAAGTCTACTACTACCTCTAAGCCTGCTACTACCTCTAAGCTCGCTACTATCTCTAAGCTTACTACTACTTCTAAGCTTACTACTACTCTTAGCTACTATTAGAAACTTCTATTAATATAAGAGTATAGTTTAGCTAGAAACTATTTAACAAACTCTCTTAAGAAAAGAAGTCTTCTATAAGCTCTAGCAGAGGCTACTCTTTTCTAAAATATACTAAGGCTAGTATAGTAGTTATTCTCTAATATATATATAAATAAGCTAGAGACTCTAACGCATAATACTAAGACTACCTCTAAGCTGCTTCTACTTACCTCTAAGGCGCTTCTACTTACCTCTAAGCTACTACTACTTTCTCTTAACTATAGTATTACACTATCTTTATTAATAGTTCTAATATCTTATACTAGTAACTACTATAGTCTTCTAGAACTCTCTCTTTTGTATAGTAAGGCAGAGAGCTACTATATATAAGTAATAGTAATATAATTCTACTATCGCGCGCTATCTTAGTTATCTAAACTAACTCTATATAAACTAATAACTAGTAGTATAATAGCTAGAATATAATAGTATACTCTACTACGCTGCTCTAAAGAACTAGGTTTAATATACTATAGTTTCTATAACACTACCTATACTAGCTACTCTACTCTTACTATACTACCTCTTACCTTTTACTACTACTATAGGCGTAGCATTTACTAAAGTTTCTAACACTACCTATACTAGCTACTCTACTCTTACTACTACTATAGACGTAGTATTTACTAAAGTTTCTAACACTATCTATACCTCTCTAGCTTCTTAGATAAGAAGACTAAGTATACTATTTCTATCTTTCTTAGCTCTATCGCTATAAGCTTTTTCTTACTCTTAGTAAGTCTAGAATAAGAAAGAAGATTCTAAGTAAGATAGCATATCTAAAAGAGACTAGCCTTTCTAAGCTCTACTACTATAAGCCTCTACTCTCTAGTTTTCTAGATAAGAAGACTAAGTATAGAAGATCTCCTTATTTCTTCTACTATACTTACCTTACAGCTCTACTCTTATAGCTCTACCCTCTATATCTAAGATTACTAAGAAGATACTAAAGATAGCGCTAAGAACGTTTCTTCTCTATCTGCTACTAATAAGTCTAATACTAAGAAGAGAGATATTCTATTCTCTTCTAGTTATACTAACTATCTTCTAAATAAACTACTACTTAAGATTATACTAGCAACTAGGCTAATACTAAGAGAAAAAGAGATATTCTATTCTCTTCTAGTTATACTAACTATCTTCTAAATAAACTATTACTTAAGACTACGTTAGTAAGATAGTATTAACTATTATTTAACTCTAATATATAGGTATCTATACCTAAGAGTCTATAAGAACTTATCTACCTACTACTATTACTAATAATTTAGGCCTAGTATTACTCTAGTTTCTATAACTTTTACTATCTACTCTTATAGTAGTAGAGAGCTATATTACTCTAGTTTCTATAACTCTTACTACCTATCTTTATAGTAGTAGAGAGCTAGATACCTCTTTTCTAAGTATTTACCGCAAGAGAAAGAAAAAGCCTATCTTTTAACCTACTAAGACCTATAGATATATCTTCTTAAGCATCTACTATAATAAAACGCGCTCTAGTAGTAGTATCTTATATAATAAGTACTATAAAGATAGAGAGTTAGTATTACACTAATATAGACGTTAGAACTAGAAGTAGATAGAAAGTATATATTTACTATATAATTCTAATATATTATTAAGTTAAATTGCTATAATTATATCCTCGCTTAGCAGCTATCTTCTACCTACGTTAAAACTTTCTAACTATATACCTTACTAGCTCTAGTAATAATAATAGTAATAATAGCCTAGCTACTAGTAATACTCTAAGCTATAAAGCTCTTACGTTATACTATTATCGCGATTTCTAGTTACCTAATAAATAAGTTAGAATCTATTCTATTTAGATAATTTATTATTCTTATTACTATTCTTATCGCTTACTACTATAGAGTTTTTAGATAGTAGCAGCAACTATATAAATAGCGCGTCTACCTCTATCTCTTCTACTCTCTCTCTCTATCTTTCTTAATACTTTTACTCTAACTTATAATACTTTACTTAATCTTAACTATCTTAGTAGCTCTAGTCTTAGCGATTTAGAGTACTATTAAGCCTAGATACTAAGCTCTAGCCCTCTATTAAGAATATTTAACTCTACCTTTCTATCTCTAATTTTCTAAGAGTTTAGTGCAAGAAGATATTTAATATAAGTATACTATCTCTACCTTTCTTACCTATTAATCTACTACCTTAGTATTAATAATACTTTATCTATAAAGCTGCGTCTCTATTAGAGTATATAGTAACTTAGAGAGTTACTTCTATATAGTAGACTAGCTCGTCTATTAGTACTTAAGAGTTATAGTATTATATTACTATTAGGTATAGTCTTAGACATAGTTGTGTATTGCCTTTTAGCTTACACTCTTTTTACCTTTAGCATCTTTTACTTATCTTAATAAGCTCTTTAAAGCCTCTCTTTAACTAAGCTATACTAGATTACTTAACTAAAGTCTTTTATTAACTAAGCTAATATTAAAGCCTCTTATTAACTAAGCTATACTAGATCTTAAGTAGACTTAATTATCTATCTTGCAGCAATAACTATTAATAAAGTATCTATCTAGAGATATTAATAAACTATCTATTTAGAGATATTATAGGCTTATACTAAGAGATTTAACACTCTATAGAGTATCTTTTTACTACCTACTTACTTTAGTTATACTAGCCTACTTACTTAGAAGAGTTAGTAGCGTATATCTTTTAATAAGTATTACTTTAAGATTAATAGTTATCTTTAATAGGTAGTTAGTAGTTACTTAGCTCTACTTCTATAAGTATTATACTTCTATAAATTCTCTAGTATCTTACTTTATACTACTAGGCAAGCGCTACGTTAGAAAATACGTCTAACTAATAAATTCTATATATTACTTATAATAGATAGAAAAGAGCGCAGAATTTATTCTCGCGTTCTAGAAAGTTTTCGATCTAGAAGTATCTATTATTAGACTCTATACTTTACTAGGCTAATAAAGAACACTATTACTATACTAACTACTATTATAATTATATAATTACTTTACTATTTATATTATAATAGCGCAATTACTTATATTATAATAGTAAATATATAATCTTATAATAGCGCGTTATAGCGTGTAGGTAGTAAATACTTATCTATAATATAAAATAATATTGCGTTTATCTACTAAGCTCTACTCTAAATCTCTCTTCTTAACTACTAATTGCTACCTCTAATCTTTCTATTTTCTTTAATAACTACCTATCTTATTTAGTCTACTATAGTAGCTATCGCGCCTAGTGCAGGTCTACCTTAACTACTCTATCTATCTAGTAGAAGTAGTATAGATTCTCTGCTACCTCTAACTAATATCTTTAACTTATCTAATAATTAGAATTCTATCTATAGTACTTATAGATATAGCAAGTATATCTCTAATTAGTTTAGTACTAGTAGATAGAAGAAGCACTACTCTATCTATTAGGCTGTAGAAGTAAAGAGTATAAAGATAACTAGGTCTTAGATAAGTATAGCATTATATATTAAGTATATATACTAATATATAGAAGCGCTATTAACTTAATAGAGTAATAGAACTATCTAGCGCGCGTAGTACTACTAGCGCCTTTAGTTAAGCCTTTAATTTTTCTTCTAAGCGCTCTAGAGTACTAACCTCTTCTTCTCTAAGCTATTCTAGTATACCTCTATTTCTAGTAAGAGGTAAACACTCTCTAGATATAAAGGCTAAAGTAGCTATATATATAGAATAAGATTATATTTATAAAGAATATAGAGTAGAGCGTAGAGCTAGAGAATTGCCTACGCTTATACTACTCTTAGACACTATTATAGCAGAACTAGCAGAGTCTTTAGCTCTTACTAAACTCTCTCTATTATTATAGATTTAGAGCCTAGTTAGTCTATAGCTTACTTCTTAGCTCTACTATCTTAGCTAAGTAACTACTTCTATAGCGCTTCTAAGTACTATATATACCTTATTTAAAGAAGCGCTAAGTTCTCTTCTCTTCTACTAGCTATTACTCTCTACTCTTCGCGGCTATAGTAGTAGAATAGCTAGTAGTAGCTTATCTCGCTAATAGTTACTTATACTCTCTTAAGAAGTAGTTACCTCTCTTAGCTAATCTACTCTAGACTCTACTAGTAATAGTAATTACTTCTATTATAATATATACTACTATCTACAAGTAAGCGTATAATATAAGAATCTAGATAATACTACTATTAATAAGTATAAGTATAAAGATAAGTTTAGTAAAGAGATTAAGAATAATAAGAACTAGTACAAATAGTATTAAACCTATCGCTAGAAGAAGCTTTACTCTAAGTTCTAGACTACTATTTCTTCTATTAAGTATAAGAAGTATAATTAATATACTAGTCGCGTAGACTAGCTAGTTACTACTAGTAGTACCCTCTCTTTACAGTTATCTTAGACCTTTAGCCTTCTACTAAGCACTAGACTAATATCTACTTAGAGCACTAACTATAGTAGTATATCTTAGAGTTTATATAACTACTATTATTATAGAGAGCCTTGCTCTAGTATAGCTACTCGCTAATAATAAGCTAACCTTAATTACTTCTAGAATCTAGACTCTAATATACTTATTAATAAGTATAATCTAGATAATAAGAAATAGAAAGCTGCTACTACGCTTAATAATAAGAACTAGTAAGACCTCTAAGGCTTTTATAAGGCGCTTAAGAAGCTTAAGATAGTTAAGTGTACTTACTATCTTAAACGTTAGTTTAATATAAAGATTAACTAAGATAGTATCTATAAGAGATATATTTATATAGATACTCTAAAGAAGCGTAATAAGAATAAACTATATATATATAGCGCTAACAACTACCTAGATCTAGAAGAAGTACCTAAATACCTCTCTAAACTTTTCTCTATTAAGAAGATATATATTACTAAAATATATTATTTTATAGAAGTATATTAGTATTAAGATATCTAGTATAAGTATAAAAGCTATATTTATAACTTTCTTTATAATATTAGTTACGTCTATAAGAGCCTTCTACTTCTATCTAAGAAGCTAGATATTATTATTATTTATTCTAGTAACTACTAATAAGTCTCTAGTGTAACTTACTAGTTTAAGAATAAATACTACGTCTATAAGGTAGCTATTTAAATCTAGCTAAACTATCTTATCTAAAACTACTCTAGTTATAGTAATATTATTATTAACACTACTAAGATAGCTACCTTTTCTACTAGTAATAACATATCTAACTAGCTTCTTAAGTATCTAGAGGCTAATAATACTACTAATATTAACTTTAAATAGTATCTAGATAAAGCTCCGCTTACTACTACTATTCTAGATCTCTACGCTAAGTAATCTAAATTAGCTAGAATTTAGCGCAATTACTTTAACTTCTCTAATACTATAGTAGGTAATCTAGTACTAGGCAACGTTATATCTAGTAGTAACTTCTTTAATTTATCTAGCAATAGACTCGTAGAGCAGTATCTAGATACTTTGCCTTATCTATCTATAGGTAGTATCTACGCAACCTCTATTAATAAGTTTAATTATATATAGGCTATCTTTAGTATTATCTTTCTAATATTATTTCTAAGAGGTAAAGCTAAGTTTATTACACTAAGGTTATAAGAGGTTAGTCTCTAAGACTATATACGCTATTTACTTCTCTATAAGAACTTATAGTTCGCCTAGTATAGTCGCTTTAGGTATATTAGCTTTAATATATTAATACGTTATTAGATTAATACTAAGTCTAGCTTCTTTATTAAGAAAATGCGCCTAGAGTAAAGTAACCTATCTCTTAAGAATCTAAAGATAGCTTTCTAAAATAACACTACTAAGTTAGAAGCTATTCTAAACTAGATTACGCGCTTTACTAGTACTCTATAAGAAACGTAACTCTTTTAGTATAGAGCTCTAAAGTAGCTATAGTTAATAGTGTAATAACTTAGTTACCTCTTACTTTTTATTATATTATCTACTACTAACTACTATTAGAACCTTCTAATATAACTTATATCTAGTAATATATATAAGCGCTTTTAGAATTATAATTTATAAGATATATAGATTTAGGTTACTAGAGAGGTAGTGCGAGATAACCTACTTATTATTAACTTCTACTTCTACTAGCGCTTCTAGTTATTTAAGCGCTATATCTTAACGCTAAAGTTTAATATTATAGATAGCTAGAATTAATTTAAGTACTAGGTATATAGTAGTGTATTACACGGGGTTAAGCTATACTTCTCTAGGCTTAGTCTGTACTAAGGCGAGGTAGACTAAAGCAGTAGTCTATAAGGTAATATATAGAATAATTAGGTAGAAAAGAGTTATTATTATAAATAAAGAATAAATAATACTAATTCTATAATAATAGAATAACTAGTTAATAATCTATATAAGAGATAAACTATTTAAGTTAACTATAACAAGAGTAATAATAAAAACTATCTATTCTATATACTTATTATAGTCTATTCCTACTATTCTATCTATTCTAAGTATAAGAGATATTTATAATAGCTCTGCTATCTTAAGAGGCTCTACTATTCTAGATAGTTAGCCTTAGCAGAATATTAGTTACGTAATCTAGGCCCTGCCTTAGATCTATATCTTTCTATTATATCTACCTAATAGTCTCTCTTTATACAACCTGCATAAAGAAGAAATAACTTCTTATTACCTTATAATATTACCCTCTCTCTTAGGCGTATTATCTTAATACTCTAGATTATTATTTTTCTACGTCTAGTCTAGCAGTAGTAGTAGAGGTTTAGGTATTTCTGTAGTATTATACCCTCTTTTCTTTTCTCTTCTTACTTCTTCTAACTATACCTAAGACTCTAACTTCTTAATATTCTTAACTCTAGAGTTTAACTATTAAGCGCTATACTCGTACTAATTATATAAAGAAGTAGAGTCTTAAAATAACTTTCTATTATAAGCGCTATAAGAAGAAGAACCTTTAGTGTTTTATAGACACTATAACTAGCCGTTGCGCTAGTTATATTTTAGTAAAGGCTAAGTGTAGCCTATTTATTTCTAAGAAAGAGTAGAAGAAGGTTTAGTAGAAGAAGTAAGAAAAGCGTCTTAAGATTACGCGCTTAAAGGCTTAGCTAGCTTAGAGTAAGCTAGAGCTTCTAGAAGCTAAGGCGTAAGAGTAGTTATTCGCTAATTAAGATCTTACTATTTTAAATCTCTAGAATCGTGCGAAAGAGCAGGCCGAGGGGGACTCTACTCTAAGTATAGACCTTTCGGTAACTAAACTATCGCTACCTAAATTATTAACTAACTTAGGCTAGTTATAAGCTAACGCTTCTTTTAACTCTTTTTCTAATTACTTTCTTTCTCTTAAGAACCTAGTCCTCGCTTCTCTAGGTATTTCTAGTAGTATCTAAGTACCTATAACTTGCAGTTTATTAAATTTTCTTTTAGTTTCTAAGTATTCTAGCTTTCTAGCTAGCCTTACTACTTAACTAAGTATTTCTACTAACAACTAACTTTCCGTAGGTCTCTAATTTCTTTAACCTTATACTTATTATCTTTAAACTCTATATCTATTACTAGCTTAGTATCTAGAGATACTAGTTCTAAAAGTTTCTTATAAAAGATAGAGTAGACGCGTATACCTAGTAGTAGTTAAAGTTTATAGTTTACTATGCCTATTTCCTCTAGAATTTCAAAAGATTCTACTTAGAGGTTATCTAGTTTTTTGCTTAGCTATTTAGTTTTTAAGTTCTATCGTAATAGAAAAACTTTATTCTCTTTCTTAAAGATTAGTCTCTTAATTCTTTACTTATTCGCTACTCTAGCTAATATAAGATTTCTATAAGCTATATTCTTACTTAATTCTTCGTGCAGCTCTTGTATTAAGCGGGCTTTATTATCTATATCTATTATAATACTCTCTATATTCTTTAGATCTCGATAAGTAGTTAGCTCGTATCTATAGTTCGCATAGTGTAGTAAGTACTTTATTATTATAGACTTAGTACTATTATAGGCTAATTATACTATTAGTAAGAGTTTAATCTAGTTATCTTGCAGCTTATTAGCGTATATTCTTAGATACTATTCTAGCGTCTAGTTTATTCTTTCTGTTTAGCTATTAGTTTTAGAGTAAAAACTAGTTAATAGCTTCTTTTTTACACCTAATTTCGCTAGAAATATATTCTAATATTTAGACGTAAATAGTTTATTACAATTAGTAATAAACTCTTTAGATATCTTATGCTCTAATATTAACGCCTTACTAACTTCGTATACGCATTCTTCTATAGTAATAGTCTCTTCTATAGGCATAAACTTTACTTCTTTCGTGTATTAGTATATAATAACTAAGACTATATCGCATAATCTTCTAGATTCTAGTTCTAATAATTTTAGAAGCTTTACTATAAAGTCTATTATTACGCTACTCTATAGTCTTATTAGTAGCTATAAGAGTTATAATAGGCTATAGAGCTTATATCTCTTAGGCTTATTCTAGTAATAAGCTAAATAGTCGCCTAAAACGTTCTATACCTTCGCTCGTAAGCGTAGTATTATAAACACTCTAGCTAGTTATCTAACTATTTCTTCTAGCGATATATATCTATATTTCTTAGACTTATATAGTTTCTTAATAAGACTTAATCTTATTTATAGAGATACGTACGTTTAATCTTCTTAAATTATATCTTAGTACTTCTATTTGTTCTATAATAGTTTATTAGAGCTATTTTTATTAGACTTAAACTGCTAGCTAGCTACCTTCTACTACTATTACTATTATAGTATCTCTACCTACTTAGCTATCTTAGCTACTCTAGCTAGTTCTAGCTAGTTATATTATAGTGTACTATTAGGCATCTTCTTAAACATAGCGTTATATAGTTTCTTATAGTTTTCTTCTTATAGATTAGATCTTCTACTTAGAGTATCTGCTACTCTATTAAGCGTTCTAGCTTAATAGATTATTTTAAAATTAAACTAAGCTAACATCTTAGCCTATTAGACTTACTATCTATTAAGTTTTTTTATTATTATAAATATTACTAAGTTCTAGTAATTAGTAAAAACCTCGATCTAGTGTAGTAGTTCTAATAAATAGACTTTCTACTATTTAAAAGCATTAACTACTTCTAGTAGCTTCTTATCGTAAATATTATAGTTAAGTTCTACTCTAGAGAACTTCTTTAAATAGTAGAACACTAGTCTCTATTTCTTATCTAGGCACTACTATAATAATATAGCTTCTAGTATATAATCTAATACGTTAGTCTTAACTCGTGTTTTCTATCTTAGGTTATATATCTCTAGTACAAGTACTTTAAGAAATATCTACTTAATCTAATTAAAAGCCTCTTAATATTTCTTATTCTACTTAAATTCTATCTCTTTCTTCGTAATCTCTAAGAGAGATACTATAATCTTTAAGTAATTCTTAATAAACTTCTAGTAGTAATTAGCGAATTCTAGAAAGAATTATATATTCTTAACTATTTTAGAAATTAGCTATTTCTATACAGCCGCGATTTTCTTTAAGTTTATCTTAACTTTCTCTATAGACATAATAAAGCCTAGAAATTCTATCTTCTTAACGTAGAATTCGCACTTCTCTAGCTATAGGTATAACTTATATTTCTTAAGCTTTCTAAGCACTTTTTTAATATATTTAATATATTCTTTAAGCGTTCTACTAGAGTACACTAGTATATTATCTAGGTACGCTATAATAAAGATTCTAAGATATTTATAAAGAGCGTTATTAATAACTAATTAAAAAGTTACTAGTACGTTTATTAATCTAAAGAGTATAACCGTATACTTAAATAGTCTATACTTTGTTTTAAACACTATTATCTATTTATAACCTTCTTTAATTCTAATTTAGTAAAATTCTTTCTAAACGTTAAATTTTATAAACTACTTAGCTCTCTAGAGTTAATCTATAAGCTCTATAATAAGTAGTAAGAGATATTAATTCTTCTGCGTAATGCTATTTAATCTTTAGAAGTTAATATATAGTTGCTATTTTCTATTAGACTTCTTTATAAATAAGATAGATAAGGCTATTAGGCCTAATTCTAGTTAGATAAATCCCTTCTTTAGATTCTTCTAGATATAATCCTGTAGCTTAGCGTCGTGCTTAGACGCTATAGAGTATATTAGTTCTAGGCTTAGCTTTGCCTCTTTATCTAGAATAATCTTATAATTCTAATTCTAATAGTCTACTAAATCTATAGCTTTATTTTCTTCAAAGAGTTCTTTAAACTCGTTAGTCTAGTATTCTTTTAGTATCTCTAGTAGTAAGAGTCTTTTCTTCGTAGTTATAACTTATCTTATCTAGATAACTCCTACTTTCTAAGAGTTCTTCTTATAGATTCTTCTAATCTTATAAGGCAAGATCTTACTAAATTTTCTATTCTAAGGTAAGCTCTAATCTATTAGGCGTATCTCTCTACGTACTCTAGCAACCTTATATACAGGTTCTCTTCTAAGTATTATCTTTATTTGCTAGTCGATAGTAGAGTTATAGGCGTCTAGCTAGTTATAACTAATTAATATATCTAGTCTCTCTAGATCTATAATATTAATATTTATTTAGTAATCTATGCCTGCTATCTATAGCTTAGTTAACTTAGTTTCTAACCTTATTATACTATTTCTATACGTTATAGATTTTTCGTTAGCTAGTACTACTAGTACTAGGTTCGCCTTAACCTAATATAGTATCTTATATTTCTCTACCTCTTAGAGTAAGATAATTATTCGTATAGCCCCGCTATCTATAAGCGCCTTAATCTTCTAACCTTATATAGATATAGTTATAAGCAACTATTTTGCTAGACTATTAGTATTCTATACCTTTCTAAGAGTTATTATAGGTACGCCTTTACTAGTAAGACTCTATCTCTAGTAGCTTTCTAGTTTTTTAGCTACTTCTTTCTCTTATACTTAGAAAAGTAGTCTATATTATTCTTTAAGCTATAGTACGTTAAGTATCTATTATCGTAATAGAAGCTCTAGTAAATATTAATATAAGATATCTCCTTCTTAGTAATCCTCTTTCTAGGTTAGGCTTTCTTAGCTTCGTAAATTAGGCAATCTATAATCTTATAGATATTCGATAATAGAGTAGAGTAATAATAATCGTCTACCTATCGTGCCTTACTAAGTTATTTCTAGTAGAATATATATCTATTCTTATATTGCGTCTATAGAAGTTTCTAATAAAAGTCTATTAGTTCTAGTTTATAGATAGCGCATTCTTCTACTATATATTTATTAGACTATAGGTTTAGGTAATAGCACTAATTCTAGTCTATCTTATACTTCTTCTTATCTTTCTTATAAAACGTATAGTTAATCGTGCAATTATACTAATATAGTTTCTTATATTCTTTAGTATCTTTCTCTTCTTTAGACGTTTCTTAGGCCTTACTCTTAACTTCTAAGTTCTCGAAGTAGAGTTATTAGGTTACTACCTAGTGTCCGATAGCCTTAGTATCTTTGCTAGTAATTATAATTTAGCTTCGAATCCTGCAGTCGTTAGCGTAGTGTACGGCGTCTCTATATATCTAACACTACTAGTTAGCTAGACGTTCTAAAATGTCTTTACTCTTAACTTTCTAGTCTATAGTTCTTAGCTTGTCTATAGCTAGAACCTTATTATCTTTCTTAATTCGTAGAATAATTATAAATACTTACTTATCTACTAAGCGAGCTTCTTTATAAAGGTCTTAGTTACTTAGGTTATTATCTAGCTCTATCTAAGTTAGATATAGCGTACTCTATCTAATTATCCCGATTTTAATAGCTATCTATTTAACTATTCTATTCTTGCTGTAGTCGCGCGCGAAGTATTCTACCTTACTATACCTTAGGCAGGCTTTATTATTATAACGCCTCTAGCGTTCTTTCTTAGAGAGACTATTCTATCTCTATTCTTAGGTCTTCTTATCTTTAGATTTATCTTATACCTTGCTAGTTATAATAGCATCGCTATCTCTATCGAACTTTTCTTACTACCTCTTAGTGTTAGGTAGGTTAGGTTAGAAATATTTCTTTTAGTTATTCTATTTCTAAAGTCGGTTATCGATATATATTGCTAACTTAATAAGATTATATAGTGTTTTAGGCTTATTATAGTGTATAAGTCTATTCTTAATATTTTCTTTAAGGCCTGTTTTAAACACTATTTAAAGTGCCGCGTTATTCTAATTAATTCTTACTTATAGCTACTTAAACTCCGTAGTGTAAGCTAATACTAACGTAAGCTACCTTAGGTAAGTAATCTTCTTCTCGGCCTTGTTCTTAGCGTCTACTTCTCTAAAGATGCGTTCTATTTCTTCTTTAAATTCTATCTAGTCTATAAATAAAGTCTAAGTCTCTATCTTAGTTTCTCTATATTCTATATTAAGTAGATAATTATTAATATAAGATTACATCTAGTTAGCTACCTTATTCTTTATATATATACTTATTATAAGAATCTTTTCTTAATTATTAACTACTTTATTATACTCGTAGTATAGGTTAGCATAAGTAAGAAATATCTAAAGTTTCTTCTAGTCTCTGCTATATTTCTCTAGAGCTGCTATCTTAGGTTTTCTAGTAGTAATAGATTTTTCGTTAGGTATAGCTATTAGCTAGTTCGTAAGCTAATTAATTATATCTAGTA
>Ga0265780_10005212_pt1 | contig 16520 bp, 12 predicted proteins | sample P1T30metagenome_FD_192432 | JGI IMG/M metagenome (GOLD analysis project Ga0265780, IMG submission 192432) | Plant litter microbial communities from East Loma Ridge, Irvine, California - P1 T30 | ecosystem: Environmental > Terrestrial > Plant litter > Unclassified | place: USA: California... | reverse complement strand
GTCCAGCAGGCGTCCGATGCCGAACACCACCACGCGCTGGGCCCCGGCCACCGTCTTGCCGCTCTCATCTTGCTCGCCATCCTCGTCCAGCGCCGGCCGATCCACCCGGCAGGCGGTCACTTCGGGACGGGTGGTGAACGGCTTGTCGACGCCGGCGTCGCCCATCAGCAGGCAGGTGGTCGTGCCCGGCACCGTGAAGTCGAAGCGCCACATCTTGCCGGTGTTGTCCCCGCCATAGACGTAGGTCACCAGCGGATCGTTGTTCGGATCGTTGGTGATCGCCGTGATCTTGGCCAGGCCCGACGGCGTGCCGACGCTGCCGACGTCGGTGCTGATCTTGCGCAGGACGCGGCCGGTGGCGATGTCGACCACGAACAGGTAGCCCTTGCCGTCGCCGCCGGCCACGCCGTCCGTGCCCGGGATGTTGTTGTAGCCGGAGGTCAGGAACACCACCCATTTCTCCTCGCCGTTCGCCTCGTCCTTGATGGTGCCGAACTGCGGGTTGCCGAACGAGTAGCCGATCTGCGGCTCATGGTGGATGCCGCTGCACACGGCGCTGTCGGCGCACAGTTCCCACAGCGGCTGGGGATCGTCGGGATTGGTGACGTCGAGCGCGTAGTAGCCGCGCCCGCCCGCATTCAGGCCGGCCACCAGCACGGTGCGCCATGCGTCGCCGATCTTGACGTCGGCCACCTCGGGCGAGCCGTCGACCGAGAAGATGTGATTGGTGCCATAGGTGGTGCTGGCCAACTGGTAGAGTTTCTGCATCGTGATGCGCGGGACGTAGGCCCAGGTTTCATCGCCACTGCTGGCGTTGAAGGCGTGCAGCATGCCGTCGTTGGCGGCGGCGAACACCGTCGCCGCGCGCCGTGCGTTGGCGATCTTGTAGGCGCTGTAGCCATCGCGGTCGAAGTTGCGGCGCGGCTCGCGCAGGTAGGCCGGCTTGGACGAGGCGATATCGCCCAGCACGATCGGCACCGAGCTGGTGCCGCTGTTCTCGCCCACCGTGGTGCGGGAATACGAACGCAGCACGGTGTCGTCGGCATGCTGCTGCTGGCCGCGCAGCCAGTTGACGATGTTGGCGCCGTTGTTGACGATCTGGCGGTTGGCGGCCGACATGCTCGCGCATTGGGTCAGCGCGTTGCACTTGTTGTCGAACCAGGCCTTCTCGAGGTCCATCTCGGCGTACGCGAAGTTGGCGCGCGCGCCGTCGGGTTTGCGCATATAGATCCTGCGCTCGTCGCTGCTGGCGTCGACCCTGGCGCCGAGCGTATCGGAGGTATTCCACGATTCAGTCGTACTGACCTCGCCGGTCGCGACGTCGACGCTGCGCTTGGCCAGGCGGCCGAACCAGCGCACGGTGGTGAAGGTGGCCGAGAAGATGTCGTTGTCGTTCTGCGAGATGTTGGGGGTCGAGGTCGCGGCGGCCGCGGCGGCGCCGGTCTTGACCTCGATATTGGCCAGCGCCGAACGCAGGCCCTCGACCACCTGCATTGGATCGGATGCCGAGAAATACTTGCCGTGACCATTGATCGCGGCGTGCCACAGGTCATCCACCCGCGACTGGTAGGCGGCCGAGCCGCTGTTGACGCCGGTTTCCGGATTGGGCCAGACCCAGGCGCCGCCGCCGTTCCAGGGGCAGCCCGTTTTTTCCTCGCTGATCACCTTGTACAGGTCACCGCCCGGCAGCGGCGCCACGTCGTAGTTCGGCTCGTAGTTCATGATGCCGTCCACGCCCAGGCCCAGCGCATAGGTGCGCATGTGCAGGCGGTTGTTTTCGCCGCCGGCAGCCGGCACTGCGCCGACCTTGCCCTCCAGGTCGCGCCGCAGGGATGGGATGTCAGGCTTGGGATCGCGGCCGTCCCAGCCGCCGTTGTACCAGTACAGGGCGATGTCGGCCAGCGATGGCGTGCCCTGGGCGCGCTTGTCGACGCAACCCTGCGACTGCAGGCAGAAGCGGGACGGGTCGTGCTTGTTGTCGTTGCTGGCGATGCCGCCGGGCGCACCGCCGTTCCAGTAGCCGTCGGTGGTGATGAAGGTGAAGTTCTGCTGGCAGGCGAACTTCACCACCCGCGCATCGCCCTCGACCTCATAGGGAGCCTTGTTGGCGTACATCTTGCCGATCGCATTGAGCGCCAGCCGCACCGGCGTCGCGCCCGAGGTATTCATGTCGTACAGGTCGGCATACCACTTGGTGCGGTCGCTGCCGGCGAACGGCTTCGGCGGGTTCATGGCGCCTTCTTCGGCGGCCACCGACAGCGACACCAGGCCGACATTGTACTTGTCGTTGATCGGGCCGAAGGCCTGGCCGACCGAGGTCTTCATCATCTGGTTGCGGGTCTTGTAGTAGCCGTACCAGTTGGCGAAGTTGGTCATCTCCTGGGCATAGGTGCAGAAGGCCCCGGTGCAGTCGCTGCGGTTCGGGTAGCGCGGATAGACCGATCGCGTGGGCACGATATCGGTGCGCACGAACACCGAGCTGCCCAGGCCGGTGGTGCTGTGGGCTACCACGTCCGAGACCGCCGCAACCTTGGTCAGGGTCAGGTTGGTGCGGCCGCTGGAGGTATTGTTGGTCGGGCCGTCATAGCTGACGCTCGTCCCGTCGGCGTTGTTGGACGAGTCGATCACGCACAGCGTGGTGCTCTGCTCGCGCCGGCACGACGGCGAGGAGTCGGCATCGCCGCCCACGTAGGCGCGGATCGTGCCACGGCTACCGACCGATTCATTGATGTAGTCGCGGATGCGGTTGGCGACCCAGGCCGCGCTCTTGCCGCGCTCCAGGCTCAGCGAACGCGCGAACAGCGCCACCCGGTTCAGCGAAAAATTGCTGATCACCTGCGTGCTGCTGGCGTGGGTGGTGCCGCCGATACGCAACAGCGCGGTGGCGCCGGTGCCGGTGTCGAGCATCAGGTTGGTGCCGGCGCGGCTGTTATCGGTGACCAGCGTGCAGTTGCCGAACGATTTGCCGGTCGTGCCTTCGGCGCAGGCGATCGGCAGCACGCCGACCACGTTGTCGCCGGCCAGCGTGATGCCCAGCGACTCGCACGACGGCACGCCGCTGCTGCCGGGCGACATGACGCAGGCCGTGTACTGGTTGGCAAGGCCGGTCTTGTCGACGATCGAGCGGGCCAGCGCGCGCGCCAGCGCGATCTGCTTGTCGGCGCTATTGGTGCCGTTGTCGGCGCTGACGGCGCCCGAAGTGATGACGTCCTCTCCCGCCAGGCCGGTGGCGGTAACGCTCGCGATCGCACGCACCTGGGTGCCGGCCGAACTGCCGATGCTGATGGTGCCGTACCACGGCGCGATCTGGTTGCCGCCCGAGAAACGCGGATAGATGTATTCGCCGACATACTTGGCCTGGCAAGTGGACAGCTTGGTCGAGTTACAGAAACGCACCCGCGCCGGGAATATGTAACGGGTGGTGGGTGGCCCGCCGTTGGCGGTCGCCGCGCGGCAATCGGTCAGGGTGGCGTCGAGGCAGTACTCGGCGACGTTGATCGAGTAGTAATAGGGATTGGCGGTGAAATACTGGCCATAGCGACGCTGATTGGTCGGATAGGTGTAGCCGGTCCGGTTGTAGTCGCAGTTGCTGTTGCGGCTGACGCACCAGTTCAGGTCGGGGAATCCGGTCACCAGGTTGGTGCTGGAAGTGCTGTTGCGGTTACCCAGCAAGTCGGTCCGGTTCACCTCGAACACGTCGTTGGGCACCAATTTCCAGTCGCTCGTCGCGCGCGCGTCCAGATCGCCGTAATAGGTACCGTCCGCCTTCATTGGCGGCATGTAGCGCACTTTCGGATCGTAGTATTGCCGATTGAAATCGGCGCTGGCGAAAGGCGGATAGCCGGCCACGCAGGCATTGGTGCCGTCTTCCATCGTATTGCCGAGCCGGCAAGTGCTGCTGAGATTGACGTAGTCGGGCGTATAGTTGAAATTCATCGAGCCCGAGTTATCGTACAGCAGCATCAGGTTCGGCTGGACGGTGCCGCTGCCGCTGATGTTCATCAGCGGCAGTTGGGCGATGGCGGTCGGCTCGGCCCAGGCCGGGAGCGCGAACAGCAGGGTAAACAGGGCAATGAGGCGTTTCATGCGCATTCCATCAGAGTATTGCAGCGTCGTCAGACGCCGATCAGGACCACCATCTGGTTGATCACGGTGCCGCCGCGCGCACCCTGGATGCGGGCGGTGATCACGTAATGCAGCTGCGGGCTGCCGGCGTAGCTCGGCGCGTCCGAGGCCAGGCTTTCGCCGATTGCCACCGGGGTGCCGAGGATCGCCGTATTGGCGGCGGTCTGGACGCAATCGTTGTCGCCATCATAGGGGCCTATGCTGCGGCACATGCGGTGGATGACGTATTCGACGCTGGTCTCGCCGGGCCCGGCGACCGTCATGGCGTCCTCCCAGAACCCCTCGTCGCGGCTGTTCAGCCCGGGCTGCCGGATGGCGGAATAGCCCTCGTCCGGCAGGTGTCCGTCGAGGGCGATCTTGTCGGTGACCGACTTTTCCTTGAGCCACTCGAAGCCCTCGTGCAGGCCCAGGTCGGCGGCGCGGCTGAGCGAGGCGTCATAGGCCAGGTTGGCGGCGGTCAGCGTGGTCGAATTGGTCGACTTGAGCAGGTAGATGCCGGTCACCAGCATCACCAGCATCATGATCAGCATGATCGGCAACGCGATGCCGCGCTGCTGGCGTGCGCTGTGCGGGATCGGCATCAGTTTCTCCACCCGGCGTTGCGCAGCGGGACGATGGTCTCGAACACGCGGTAGCGGTAGCATTGCCAGTCGACCGTGTCGCCCGCGACGGCGAGGTCGACCTTGACCGGCGCGGCCTCGATGCCCGCCGGCTGCGCGCTGTTGAACAGGTACACCGGCTCCTGGTTCTCCACTTCGACGGTGGCCTTGCACACGGCTTCGCCATCGGCGCCGGCGACGGGCCGCTCGGGATTTTTGGCGCGCGCCACCACGGCGATGCGCAGCGCCACCACGCGGCCATAGTCGCCCGCGCCGCCCTCCACGCCATCGCCGTCGGCATCGATCATCTCGGACGACCACTGGCCGATCTCGGTGCCCAGGCCCGGCTTGAAGTCGGTGGCCTCGCGCGTATCGAAGCCGTACTGCGCCTTGAGCATGACGATATTGTCGGCCACCGCCTGACCGCTTTGGGCGGCGCCGGCCACGTCGGTGGCGCGCAGGCGCAGGTAGCCGCCTTCCACCGACCAGGTATGGAAGGCCAGCCGCGCGCCCGGCCCCAGATTGAACACGCGCGTGGTATTGCCGTCGTAGAGGACGTCGAGCTGGCCGCGGTTGAAGCGCTGCTCGACCGAACCGAACTGCAACTGCATGGGATTCGGCGGCTGGGTCGACGGCTCGACCGAGATCTGGGCCATGGCGCAATTCGCGCCGATCTGCTCGGGCGCCACCACGATCACGTCGCCCAGGGCGAAATACCCCCAAGGGCGACGGTCGACGGTGATGGTGTTGCCGCCGACATAGTTCTGGGTCACGCGCAGGGTCGTCGCGCCGCCGGTCGCGCTGCCCGCGTACAAGGTCAGGCGGTCGGGATCCTCGCCGCCCGGCTCGATCACGGCCGCCGCCAGCGGACGCACGGTCACGCCGTCACGCTGGGCCGGCGCCAGCGCATAACCCTGGCTGTCGCTGAACACGGTATTGCAGCCGGTAATCAAGGGGTCGTTCAGGCCGAAGCCTGCCTGCTCGGCATCGCTGCTGATCTGGAACATGGCCAGCATCCCGTTCTGCATCGAGTCCGAGCCGCCCATCGCCGCATCCTTGTTGCGCTCGCCGTCGGTCATGATGCGGGTGGCGAACAGGATCGCTAGCAGGCCGATGACCACGCTGACCATCAGTTCGACGAGCGAGAAGCCGCGCACGCGGCGGACCGGTTGGAGGTTCATGTCGCCGGCGACAGGTAGGAGGTGACGCGGTGTCGGTTGACCTGGCTGTCGGTGGTGCGCTGCCAGCCGATGACGATGTCGACCTCGGTACGGGTGGTGCCGGCGATCGGGCTCACGGCGACCGTGATCGTCGCGCCCGGGATGCGCTGGCGCACCCCGGCGTACCACGGGGCCAGGCGCTCGCCAGGAGCGGCGCTTCCAGCCACCGCATAGGCGGCGGCGTTGGCGATATCGGTGTTCATGACGCCCAGCAGCTGGTTGGCGGCGATGGTCGCTTCGGCGCGCAGGCCTGCGTCGGACAGCGCCGCCACCGAGCGCGCCTGCAGGCCGAGCGTGCCGACCAGGGCAATGCCCAGGATGAGGACGGCAATCAGCGATTCGATCATGGCGATGCCGCGCTGGGCGCGCCGCGGGAGCCGGTGGAAACGCGCGCTCATTGTGGGCACCTGCGCGAATCGCCGTCGGCGATGTCGTCGGAGGGATCGCAGGTGGTCGCGACACCTGCCAGCGTCAGCATGACAGCCGATGGCCTGAACTCGCTTTCCTTGCCCTCGGCCGGCGCCAGGCCGACCTCGGTCACACGCGGCGAGATCGTACCGTCGACCCAGCCAAGTGGCGTGAAGTAGACCGCTTCGCCCTCGTCGTCGGGCCCCAGCGTCACCGCGAGCAGGCTCGGCGGCGGCAAGCCGACCGCGCTGCGACGGATCGAACGGAAGGCCGCCGACTCGCCCGGCGCAGCCGCAGCCGCTGCGCTCGGTGTCGACCAGTCGTTGCTGGCGTCGTCGCAGGCATTGCCAGTGGCGCGAAAGCAGATGTCGACGCGCCAGTCGGGCTGTCCGCCGGGATTGGCGATGAACACCAGCCGGCTGTTGCTGTTGTGGGCCAGGGCCTGGGTGCGCGCCAGCGCGAAGCCCTCCACGTAGAACTGGCCGGCGCCGGCGGCCTTGGTCGCGGCCAGCCAGCCGGACATGCGCGGAATGCCGACCGCCATCAGGATGCCCAGGATGGCCACCGCGATCACGGCTTCGAGCGCGGTGAAGCCGGACTGGCGCCGGGAAGGACTCGCCGTTACTGGGTGCACGAGCCGTCCTTGCGATCGACCCAGCAGGTGTCGCTCTTGGTCCAATCCGCCGGCGCCCCGGTGGTAGCGCGGGCGCCGGCCTGGTTCAGCGTGTACTTGAAGTCGGCGGCTGCGCCCTGGCCGGTGGCGACCAGCTGATAGCCGGTGGCGCTGGCGTTTTCCAGGGTGTAGACGAAGTTGTCGGTCTCGGCCGGCATCAGTGGCGGGTCCTGCTCCTGGCCGTCGAAGCCTTCATAACTGCGGGTATTGGCCCAGAACTGCTCCAGCTTCGGCTGGGTCGAGGCCAGCGCGCCGTGCGCCTCGGCTAGGCGCGCCCGCATCACGTAACTGCTGTAGGAAGGCAGCGCGACCGCGGTCAGGATGCCGATGATGACGACGGCGATCATGATCTCGACGAGGGTGAAGCCGGACTGGCGCTGCTGCATGGGATTCTCCTGGAAGGCGGACGGACTCCGCCAATAATGTTGCCATGGAGAATGATATCCCACGAAGCTGTCATTTCCCTGAGGAAAAGCTGACAAAGTCCTGACAGCGACGCAAATACGACGCTGTGGCTCCCCTTATCTTGCCGGGCCGGCAGCAAAACGCACCATGACCCGGGCGCCCCCGCCATCCGCCTCGTCCAGCACCACGGTGGCGCCGTGCGCGCGCGCGATATCGCGCACGATGGCCAGACCCAGGCCGCTGCCCGTGGTCTTGTCGTCCAGCCGCACGAAGCGCTCGAACACGGCGGCGCGGCGCGCGGGCGGGATCCCGTGGCCGGAATCCTCGACCGTGAACAGCACGGCCCCGCCGTCGCGGGCGCAGCCGACGGTCACGCGCCCGCCAGCCGGCGTGTAGCGCAGCGCATTGTCGACCAGGTTGTCGACCAGGTCGCGCAGCTGGAAGGCGTCGCCTTCGACCGGCGCCGGCGCCAGCTCGAAGCCGAGGTCGATGTCCTTGGCGGCGGCCTGGCCGACGAAGACCTGGATCGACTCCTGCACCAGCTGCGCCAGGTCGAGCGGCGCATGCTGGCCATCCGGCCGCCCTTCCCTGGCGCGCGCCAGCGCCAGCAGCTGGTTGACCTGGCGGATCATGCGCTCATTGGCCAGTTCCATCATGCCCAGCGAACGCACGGTGTCTGGGTCGCGCGCATGGCGCGCGCGCAGCCACTCGAGCTGCAGCTGCATGCCGGCCAGCGGCGTGCGCAGCTGGTGCGCCATGTCGGCCAGGAAGTCGCGTTGGGCGCGGGCGCCGGCTTCGACCTTGTCGAGCAGTTCATTGAAGCCGGTGACCACCGGCGCGATCTCGTAGGGCACGCTGGCCTGGGGGATCGGCGCCAGGTCGCCGGGCCCGCGCGCGGCCAGCTCGGCGCGGATGCGCGCCAGCGGGCGCAAGCCATTGCTGACCGACAGCCAGACCACGCCGGCGAGCGTGAGGGTCACCAGCGAGACCAGCACCACCAGCGAGCGCACGATGGCCGAGCGCACCTCGAGCCGCTGGCGCAGGGTGCGCGCCACGCCCAGGTGGCGCTCGCCATCGGGCGTCTGCACCTTCAGGGCGACCACCCGCACCGGCTCGCCATCGACCTCGGCGTCGTACGGCGCCGCGCCGGGCAAGAGGGCCGGGAAGCCGGCCGTGCCGGCCACATGGCGGCCGTGCCCGTCGCGCACCACGAACCAATTGCGGTCGGCCTGGGCCGCGCCGGGCGGCAATTGCGGCGCGGCCGCCCCCGCCAGCCTTGCGGCCATGCTGTTGGCCGCGTCCAGCAAGCCGCCGTCGAAGGCGACCTGGGCCGGCGTCCAGGCCAGGCCGGCCACCAGCGCGGCCAGCACCAGGTTGACCAGCAGGATCGGGCCCAGCAGCCACTTGAGCAGGCGCAGGCGGATGCTGCTCATGCCGGCCGCATCATAGGCAGACCTTCATTCGGCCGCCTCCAGCAGGTAGCCGAAGCCGCGAATGGTGCGGATCGCCACGCCCGAACCATCGAGTTTCAGGCGCAGGCGCGACACATAGACCTCGACCGCGTTCTGGGTGACGTCCTCGCCCCACGGCAGGATGGCTTCGATGATCTGCTGCTTGGACACGACCCGTCCGGCATGCTGCAACAGGTATTCGAGCACGCCCCACTCGCGCACCGACAGGTCGATGGGATTGCCTGCGACGCGGGCGCGGCGGGTGGCGCGGTCAAGGTTCAGGCCAGCCAGCGCAATGGTGGTCGATGGCGGCGCGTGGCGCCGCGCCAGCGCGCGGATGCGGGCCACCAGTTCGGCGGTGGCGAAGGGTTTGACCAGGTAGTCGTCGGCGCCGGTTTCCAGGCCGCGCACCCGGTCCTCGACCGCATCGCGCGCCGTCAGCAGCAGCACCGGCGTGGCCGCGCCGCGGGCACGCAGGCGGCGCACCACCTCGAAGCCGTCGATGCCGGGCAGGCCGATGTCGAGCACCGCGACCTCGGTCCCGGGCTCCTGCAGCGCGCGGTCGGCGGCCAGGCCGTCGGCCACCTGCGTGACCGTCATGTCCTGCGTCTGCAGCGCGCGCAGCAGGCCGTCCGCCAGCACCGCATCGTCTTCTACCAGCAATACCCGCAGCCCCATATCCTTCGATTCGCCCCGTGTGATGATGCGCTCGTCAGTAGGCGCCGGCGAATTATGCGGCATTTCGCCATTCTTTAACGAAACTTTGCGGTGGAAGGTGCGCCAACGCACAGTCTTCCCTAGTAGGACTGGGCTGACACGACATCATGCTTGGAACCTACAGGGGGGCGGATACTCGTCTTATGTGCGGCAACAGACGGTAGCCTTAAAGTACACCCATCGCGATGAGGTAAGAAAGACAAGCCTCCCAGAATCGCCCCCGACGCACGATAGACATAAGAGGACATAAGATGAACAACACTCAGTTTGGTGGTCTCACCCAAAAATCGAAGAACCAGGTCGCTGCCACGAGTGAGGCAATGAAGTCCACGTCGAAACCGGTCGTCAGCTACAGCGGCACCCAGCAAAACGAACTCCTGGCAGCCCTGCCCCGTACCGACCTGGAAGACATGTTCGACCACCTCGAACTGGTCCCGATGCCTTTCGGTAAAGAGTTGTTCGAGTATGGCAGCAAACTGGAATACGTGTATTTTCCAACGACCGCAATCGTGTCGCTGCTGTACGTGATGGAAGACGGCGCCACCACCGAGATCGCCGTGGTCGGCCACGAAGGCGCAGTCGGCGTGTCGCTGTTCATGGGCGAGCGTGCTACCTGCAGCGCCGTGGTCCAGAGCGCCGGCTACGGCTACCGCCTCAAGACCCAGTACCTGCGCGACGCTTTCAACCGCGGCGGCGCCCTGCCCCAGCTACTGATGCGCTACACCAATGCGCTGTTCGCCCAGATGGCCCAGAACGCCGTCGGCGGCCGTCACAGCTCGATCGAACAGAAGCTGTGCCGCTGGCTGCTCGACCGCCTGGACCGTTCGGCCAGCAACGAGCTGAAAGTGACGCAAGAACTGATCTCGATCATGCTGGGTGTGCGCCGCGAAAGCATCACCGCTGCTGCCGGCAAGCTGCAGGACGAAGGCCTGATCCAGTACCGCCGCGGCAATATCACCGTGCTGGACCGCGCCGGCCTGGAAGAATATGCGGGCGAATGCTACAAGGTCGCCAAGTCGGAATACGACCGCCTGCTCATGGATGTGGCGCGTTGAGATGACGCCGTACCGGATTCGCCGGCGCCCCATCCGGGGCCGGCGGATCCAGCAAGATCGCTTCAGCCTGTACGCAAGACAATGCCGCCGCAGCTTCACTAACGGCCTGCGCCGCCCCCGTCTTTTCATTGCCCCCCGGGGCCGCCGCCGGAATCAGGGCGCGCACGCAAGTTCCCACGCCATTCACACCCCGCTCCACCACCAGGGTACCGCCAAGCAGCAAGGCGCGTTCGCGCATGCCGAGCAAGCCATGCGATTTCGACCTGGCCATGGCATCCGCCGGAATGCCGATGCCGTCGTCGGTGATTTCGAGGCCCCAGCCATCGGGCTCCTGCGTCAGGTTGACGATCACATTGTGCGCCTTGGCGTACTTGGCGATATTGTTCAAGGCTTCTTGCGTGATGCGGAATAGCGCAATCGCCTGCATCGGGCCGGCGGCGTCGACCTCGCCGTCGATCAGCGCGTCGCAATCGAGCGACGTGATGCGGGCATAATCGGCGCAATAGCTTTGCAGCGCAGCCGACAGCCCCATATTGTCGAGCAGACTCGGCCTTAAGTTCTCGATGATGCGGCGTTTCAGCTGCACGGTGTCGACCAGGGTCCGCTTGGCGCGGCCCAGCTTCGACGCCAGTTCCGGATGGCTGGCGCGCAGGTGCTCGGCGACCGTGGACAGGTCCATGCCGATCGCCGTCAGGTTGGCGCCCATTTCATCGTGCAATTCGCGCGCCAGGCGCGATTTTTCTTCTTCCGAGACTTTGATCAAGTGGCGCGACAGCACCGACAACTGGGCGGTGCGCTCGGCCACGATTTCTTCAAGGCCATCATTCGTATGTTGCAGGGCGCGCTCGGCCAACAGGCGCAGGCGGAAGGCGCGCTTGATCATCTTGTAGAACAGCAGCAGCATGAAGATGGCGGCGGCATTGATGCCGACGCCGAATACCACGGCGTGCCGGTATTGCTGGTAGAACGCGGCGGTGCGGGTGGTGAGCAATTCGTTCTGCTCGCGTGTCATGATCACGACCTGCAGGCGGATTTCGTCCATCTGCGCCCGGTCGTCGGGCGAAGCGGCGATGGCCACGATATCGTTCAGCCCACCCTCGCGGTAGACCTCGAGCGACTGTTGCAGCAGCCCGAATTTCTTGTCGACCAGCATGCGCAGCTGTTGCAGGTTCTTTGCCTGCGAAGGATTGTCGCGTAGCAAATCGCTCAGCGAGTGCATCTGCTTGTCGATTTGCTGCGAGGCGCTGCGCAAGGGGCCGAGATACACCTCGTCACCCGACAGAAAATAGCCGCGCAGGCTGCTTTCGGCATCGGTGACGATCAGGTTCAGGTATTGCAGCTCGTCCGACACCTGGGCCGTCTGTGCTTGCAGTGCGTTGGCCGCCCGCAAATCGTCGAGGTTACGCGCGAGGAATACGCCATTGACGACCAGCAGCACCACGCACATCAGGCACAGCAGCGTCTTGTGAAGGGGGAGACTACGGATGGTTTTCTCGTCCGCAGCGGTAGTAAAGTACATCCAGGCTTCCTTTCGCGCAAGGAATGTGGCCCTTCATTATAGGCGTATGGACGAGATGTTGCACTGCGAAATGCCCGGACGTAACTATTTGTTGCATTTGGGTCGGGCAACCCCAACACCGATTGCAGATATGAAAACGCGCCCGGGTGGGCGCGTTGTCCGATGAATCTGGCTAGAGAATCAGCCGGAGATTAGTCGAGCAGATTGTTTTTCATGGCGTAATAGGTCAGGTCGGAATTCGACTGCAGGCCCATTTTTTCCATGATGCGGGTACGATAGGTCGACACGGTCTTGATCGACAGCGACAAGGCGTTGCCGATATCGGACACGGTCGCGCCCTTCGCCAGGCGCAGGAAGACCTGGAACTCGCGATCGGACAGCTCGGTGTGCAGCGCCGTGTTGGGATCGCGGTCGAAACTCTGCGCCAGCAGTTCGCCGACCGTGGACGACACATAGCGGCGGCCCTGGTAGACGGTGCGCACGGCGGTCTTGAGTTCGTCGGCCTCGCACTCCTTGTTCAGGTAGCCGTTGGCGCCCATCTTGAACAAGTTGAGCGCATACTGCTGCGCCGGATAGCCGGACAGGATCAGCACCGGCAGATTGGGCTGGCCCTGGCGGATGGTGCGCAGGATGTCGATGCCGCTCTGGTCGGGCATCGCGATATCCAGCAGCAGCACGTCGCAAATTTCGCGGCGTGCAATATCGAGGGCCTCACGGCCGGTGGCGCCTTCGGCGACGACTTCAAAGTCGCCCGACGACGAGAAAATCTGCTTGAATCCTGCTCTAACTATCTGGTGATCGTCACAAATGGCAACGCGTATCATTGTCTTCCCTTAAATTTTCCTTGCGCAGGAAAGTGCCGGGTCTGTACCGCCCGGTTTACATGCGTTAGATTCAGCATATGCGCGGGTGACATTTTAACACTCAGAGGGCCGCGTTCAACAGGTGCACGAATGCTTGAGTATTCAGATGCAGCGCGCGACGAGCACCCTATCGGCAACTGAACCGTGGACGACCCGCCAGCGGAGCAAGCCTTGATTCTGTGCGGCACGATTTTCGCTCGACCAGCCGGTTAGCGACGGATGCCAACGGATTGCAAGAGTACGCGCAGGCCTTACGCCGGCCGCGACCCGTTCTTGAGCAAATCGAGAATGTCCAGCAGATCGGCGCGCAGCTTGACGCCGTCGATCGCTGGCGGACTGTCGGGCAGGTCCAGCCGGTCGAACTCGGCAGCCGCACTGGCGCGACCGTCGAGGCGGTTACGTGCGCCGCTGATGGTGAAGCCCTGCTCGTACAGCAACGCGCGGATGCGCCGGATCAGCAAGACTTCGTGGTGCTGATAGTATCGGCGGTTTCCACGACGTTTGACCGGCTTAAGCTGAGTAAATTCCTGTTCCCAGTAGCGCAAGACGTGGGGTTTGACTCCGCACAAGTCACTGACTTCCCCAATCGTGAAGTAACGCTTGGCCGGAATCGGCGGCAGCACGGCCGGTTCGATCTTGTTCGGTCGGTCATTCATCGCTTATCGGGCGTCCTCAGGCTGCACGCGCCAGGGAACCCGCGGGTGGACTACCTGGTGTGGTCTCTTCGACCATTCCCTTGAGTTTCTGGCTGGCGTGGAATGTCACGACGCGGCGCGCCGTGATGGGGATTTCCTCCCCCGTTTTCGGATTGCGGCCGGGCCGCTGCGGTTTGTCGCGCAACTGGAAATTGCCGAAGCCGGACAGCTTGACCGCCTCGCCGCGCTCGAGCGCATTGCGGATTTCGTCAAAAAAAGTTTCGACCATATCCTTGGCTTCGCGCTTGTTCAGGCCGACCTGCTCGAACAGCAGCTCGGCCAGCTCGGCCTTGGTCAAGGTCGGCAATGACTGTTCAGCTTCCTTGCGTACCCGCGCCACTTGCATGGCGCGATCCAGGTCGGCGGCCAGCGCCTCTTGGAAGACGGCGGAATCAACGTCGTTGTTGTTAATTTTGAAGCCCTGCCTTCAAGTCAAACGATATTTCGGATGACGGAACAAGCCTGGGCTTGCCCGTCATGGAATGGTCCTGCTATCGGATTGCGCTGCTTATGTCGCCACTCAAGAGCGCAGCCGCGCACTCAGTTTCGTCGATGCCGATTCGGCGACCGCTGCCATGATGGCGTCGACCGCTTCGTCCTGCAGCGTCGATTGAGTATCTTGCAAGCTAAAGCGGAAAGCAAGGCTTTTTTCATCCGTCTCCAGGCCCTTGCCGCGATATTCATCAAACAAAACAACGGCTTGCACGATCTTGCCTGCAGGATTGGCGGCAATCTCGGCGTTGAACGCATCGATCACGCGCTGGGCCGGAACGTCCTGTTTCACCACCAGCGCCAGATCGCGCGTTGCGCCCGGGAACTTCGAAATCTCGGTATGGCTCGGGACCACGCGCTCGCACAGGGCGGCCGCATCGACTTCGAACAACACCGGCGCTTGCGGCAGATCATACTTCTGCAGCCAGCGTGGATGCAGCTCGCCGACCAGGCCGATCCGTTTGCCGTCCAGCTCCACCGTGGCGCAGCGGCCCGGGTGCAGCGCCGGGTGCTCGGCCTTGGTGAAACGCAGCTGACGCGGGGCGAACAGCGCTTCCAGGTCGGCCTTCACATCGAAGAAATCGACAGCGCGGGTCGCCAGGCCCCATTGCTCGTCCGCGGCAGGACCGTAGGCGATCGCGGCCACACGCTTGGGCTGATCAATACCGGCCACCGCCAGCGGACCGTCCTGGACGTCGCTATTGCGCATGAACACGGCGCCGACTTCAAAGGCGCGCACGCGGCCCGCCTTGCGGTTGATGTTGTAGCGCACATTGGCGACCAGGCTGCCGATCAGGCTCGAACGCATCACGGAGAGCTGGCTGGCGATCGGGTTCTGCAGGCGGATCGGCTCGAGGTTGCCGGCGAAATCCGCCTCCCAGGCGCTCTCGACGAAGCTCATATTGACCACTTCCTGGTAACCCAGGTCGGCCAGCTGATGGCGGATCGCGAACAGCGAACGGGTGTTTTCAGGCGCGATCAGCATGGCGCTCGGCGCCACCGGCGGATTCGCCGGAATGTTCTCGAAGCCGTAGACGCGCGCCACTTCCTCGATCAGGTCTTCCTCGATCTCGATGTCGAAGCGATACGACGGCGCCGTCACCAGGAAAGTGCCCTCGCCGCGCGTGAATTCCAGCCCCAGGCGCGTGAAGATGTCGGCGATCAGCTCATCGGTCAGCGGCACGCCAATGACTTTTTGCGCGCGTGCGGTGCGCAGTTGCACCGGCTGGCGCTGCGGCAGATTGACGACCTGGTCATCGACCGGGCCGACTTTCGTCTCGCCGGTGCCGCAGATCTCGACGATCAGCGCGGTGATGCGCTCGATATGGTCGGGAATGGTCGCGTAGTCGACGCCGCGCTCGAAGCGGTGCGCCGCATCGGTCGAGAAGTTATAACGGCGGGCACGGCCCTGGATCGCGTTCGGCCACCAGAAGGCCGCTTCCAGGTAGATATCGGTCGTGTCCAGCGTGACGGCGGTGGAATCGCCACCCATGATGCCGGCCAGCGATTCGATCTCCTTGTCGTCGGCGATCACGCCGACCCACTCGTCGAGCTCGACGGTGTTGCCGTTCAGCAGCTTGAGCGATTCGCCCTTCTTGCCCCAGCGAACGTCGAGCGAACCGTGGATCCTGGCCAGGTCAAACACGTGCGACGGACGGCCGACTTCCAGCATCACATAATTGGAGATGTCGACCAGGGCCGACACCGAGCGCTGGCCGCTGCGTTCCAGGCGGCGCTTCATCCATTCCGGGGTGGTCGCGCGCGCGTTCAGGCCGCGGATCACGCGGCCGGCGAACCGGCCGCACAGGTCGGGCGCCGACACCTTGACCGGCAGGATTTCGTCGCTGCTCACCGGCACGGCGCGGGTAGGCGCCAGGCTCAGGGGCGAGCCGGTCAGGGCCGACACTTCGCGCGCCACGCCCAGCACCGACAGGCAGTCGGCCTTGTTCGGGGTCAGCTTGATGGTGAATTTCAGGTCGTTCAAGCCCAGGTAATCGCGGATGTTCTGGCCGACCGGGGCGTCTTCCGGCAGTTCCATCAGACCATTGCTCTCTTCCGAGATGCCCAGCTCTTTGCTTGAACACATCATGCCCTGCGACTCGACGCCGCGCAGCTTGCCGACCTTGATCTCGAACGGCTTGCCGTCGGCGCCCGGCGGCAGCAGCGCGCCGGCCTTGGCGCAAATCGCCTTCATGCCCGCGCGCACGTTCGGCGCGCCGCACACGATATTGAGCAGGGTGCCGGTGCCGGCATCGACCTGGCACACATTCAGGCGGTCGGCGTTCGGGTGCTTCGCCA
>Ga0265780_10005210_pt1 | contig 16527 bp, 11 predicted proteins | sample P1T30metagenome_FD_192432 | JGI IMG/M metagenome (GOLD analysis project Ga0265780, IMG submission 192432) | Plant litter microbial communities from East Loma Ridge, Irvine, California - P1 T30 | ecosystem: Environmental > Terrestrial > Plant litter > Unclassified | place: USA: California... | reverse complement strand
CTGGTCGGGCGGCTCGCGGCGCTGCTGTTCGGGGTGCCGTTCGTGTACTGGATGTCGTTCCCGATCGTCGAGGGCTACGCGGTGCGGCGCGACGACCTGCGGCGCCAGGGCGCGCGCCTGGCCTGGCTGGGGCACGCGCTGCGCGCCGTGACGGCGCGCTTCGTGCTGTACCGATTGTTGCTGCCGGCTGCGCATCATGTGTTCGTGCAGAGCGACGCCATGGCCGACTGGCTGGCCGCCAAGGGCGTGCCGCGCGCGCGCATGACGGCGGTGCCGATGGGCGTCGATGGCGCGCTGCTGGCACGCGCGGCGATCGCGCCCAGTCGTGATGCCCGCCTCGACGGCCGGCGCGTGCTGCTGTACCTGGGCCGGGTGGCGCGCGCGCGCCAGTCGGGCTTCCTGCTCGACGTCGCCGCACGCCTGCGGGTCGATGTGCCCGACATGCTGCTGGTAATCGCCGGCGACGCTCCCTCGCGTGACGAGATGGCCTGGATGCGCGCCGAGATCGCCGAGCGTGGCCTGGGGCAGCAGGTCTTGCTCACCGGCTGGCTGCCGCAGCGCACCGCGCTCGGCTACGCGGTGCGGGCCGAGGTCGGCCTGTCGCCGATTCCGCGCGGGACGCTGTTCGACGTCTCGTCGCCGACCAAGCTGGTCGAATATCTGGCGCTTGGCATTCCGAGCGTGGCCAACGACATCCCCGACCAGGCCCTGGTGATTGCCGAGAGCGGGGCCGGGCTCTGTGTGCCGATGCAGGCCGACGCTTTCGCAGCGGCGGCGCGCCGCCTGCTGGGCGACGCAGCGCTGGCGGCAGCGTGCTCGCAGCGCGGCCCGGCGTACGTCAACAGCCACCGCAGCTATGCGACGCTGGGCCAGCTGGTTGCAGACACGTATGCACGGATTCTTCCAGACCGGGCCGCCCGGGCCGCCCGGAATGGCGCGTGAGGCAGTGAGCGATGTGAATATTGATGTGAATATTGATGCGAATATCGATGTGAATATTGATGCAAAACGCGATGTGGACCTACTCCCTTAAACTGTCGCTGCGCTCGCTTGCGCGTGAACTGGTGCGCAATCTGTGGGGGCGGCTGCTGGTCTACCCGGCGCTGGCGCGCAATGAGCGTTCGGCGCAGGCGCTGAACGCCTATGTGGCGCGCCGCGCGCGGCTGCTCGGCGTGTCGGCGCCGCTTGATGCGACCCGGCTCGGCGTGCTGGCGCCGGACGCTGCGTTGTTGTCCAAATCGGCGCTGCGGCGCGATCCTGCGCGCCACCTGCGCCCGCGCCGTCCCGGTTCGCTCCTGCGCAACAGCATCCGCACCAGCGGCACTTCGGGCTCGCCGCTGACGCTGGCGCAGTCGCTCGGCGCCGTGGTGCGCGAAGAAGGATTCCTGTATCGCCAGCTGCGCTGGATCGGCTGGCGTCCAGGCCAGCGCCGCGCCTGGATTCGGGGCGACATCGTCTGCGATCGCCAGCCAGCCGACGGCCGCTACTGGTGCCGCGACTGGGTCGGCAACATGCTCATGATGTCGTCCTATCACCTGTCGAACGCCACCATCGGCGCCTACATCGCCGCGCTGGAGGAATTCGATCCGGTCGTGATCCATGCCTATCCATCCTCGGTGGCGGCGCTGGCGCGCTGGCTCGAGGCACATGGCCGGCGCTACCGGGGGCGGGCGCTGCGCGGCGTGCTGACCTCGTCCGAGACCCTGGCGCCCGAGGTGCGCGCCGCCATCGCACGCGCGTTTGGCGCCGCCGTGTTCGACTGGTATGGCCAGGCCGAGCGGGTGGCAGCGATCGGCACCTGCGAACACGGTCGCTATCACGTGCTGAGCGACTATGCGGTGGTCGAGCTGCTGGCGCAAGATGCCGGCCACGCCGAACTCGTGGGTACCAGCCTGAACAACGCGGCCATGTCGCTGCAGCGTTATCGCACCGGCGACAGCGTGCTGGCCGGGAACGCCCAAGCGTGTCCCTGTGGACGCGTGTTCCCGACGATTGACGCCGTGGCCGGGCGCCAGGAGCGGATCATCACGCTGCCCGACGGCCGCATGCTGGGGCGGCTCGACCGCGTGTTCCAGGGCTTCGACGCGCGCCTGGTCGAAGGCCAGGTGCTGTACCACGGCGACGGCCGCTTTACGCTGCGGGTGGTTGCCGGCGCCGCTTTCACCGAAACTGACGCGGCCGCCTTGTGCCACGCGTTTCTGCTGCGCGTGCCCGATACCCGGGTTGCCGTGGTGCGGGTGGACGCGATCGCGCGCGGCCCGAACGGCAAGTTTGAATTCGTTGCAGTGGCGCCTTGACTGAAGCGTGAATCGTGCGCGAAGTCCGGGAATACGTCATGTATGATCAAAATATTGTCCCTTTAATAAGAGTAGCTCAGCCGTGAAAAGCAAGCCGACATGGTCCGCCCGGGTCGACGCCGCGTGAGCGCCGCGCCACGCGTGCTCATGGTCGGGACTGCTCTCGACGGACACGGCGGCATATCGGCCGTGGTCAAGGTGCTGCGCAGCGCCGGCCTGTTCGAGCGCGAAGGCGTGGCCTACGTCGCCACCCACGCCGACGGCGGGGTGCTCGCCAAGCTGGGCGGCGCAGCGCGCGGATTCTGGCGCGCGCTCTGGCTGTGCCTGCGCGCGCGTCCGGCCATCGTTCACGTGCACGCCGCCTCGCACGCCAGTTTCCTGCGCAAGTCGCTGGTGCTGCTGCTGGGACGGCTGGCCGGGGCGCACACGATTTTTCACCTGCACGGCGGCGAGTTTCGCGGCTTCGCGCAAGGGGCGGGGCCGCTGCTGCAGCGCTGGATCCGGCATACGCTTGAAGCAAGCTCGCGTGTGATTGCCTTGTCCGCCGCCTGGGGCGGTTTCGTGCGCGAATTCGCGCCGCGCGTGCGGGTGGAGATCGTTCCGAACGGGGTGCCGCTGGCGCGCACCGATGAACAGGCGCCCGAGCGCGGCCGCATCCTGTTCCTGGGGCGCGTCACGCCGGCCAAGGGCGTCGATGAATTGCTGCAGGCCGTGGCCGGCCTGGCGCCGCACCATCCGCATCTGCACCTGGTGCTGGCGGGCGAGGGCGACGCCGATTGGGCATGGCGCCGCGCACAAGAGCTCGGTATCGCCAGCCGCCTCGAACTGCCGGGCTGGCTGGATGACGCCGCGCGTGCCCATCAGCTGGCCCGTGCCTGGCTGTTCTGTCTGCCATCGCATGCAGAAGGTCTGCCGATGGCCATGCTCGAAGCGATGGCGGCCCGTTGTCCGGTGGTCGTCAGCCGGGTGGGCGGCGTGCCGGAAGCGCTGCGCGACGGCATCGACGGACTGCTGGTCGCGGCGCATGACGTGCGCGCGCTGGCCCAGGCCATCGGGCGCGTGCTCGACGATGCCGGCCTGCGCACGCGGCTGGCGCAGGCGGCGCGGGCGCGCATTGAAACGACATATTCGACAGATATAGTGTGTGGCCGACTGGCCGCGATCTACCAACAATTGGCGGGGGTGAAATGAGCGCAGTTCGAATGGTATGGCTGGTCAACCGGCTGCGCTGCATGTCGGTCGCCGAACTGGGCTACCGCGTGCGGCAGGCGGCAGTGGTGCGGATGGGCCGCCGCATGAGCGGACGCGGCGCGCCGCCGCCGCTATTGCCGCGCGCACTCAACCTTGGTGTGCACGGCGCGCCGCAGCTTGACGCGGCCGAGCTCGAAGCGCTGCTGCTCGACGCCGAGCACGTGCTGGCGGGCCAGGTGGTGCTGTTCGCCGAGCGCCGCTTCGACGTCGGCGTGCCCACCGCCTGGAACCGCGATCCCGACACCGGCATTACCGGGCCGTCGATTTATTACGGCGACATCGACGTCGCCAACCGCGAACTTGTCGGCGGCATCAAGTACGTCTGGGAGCTGAACCGCCACCTGCACCTGGTGCGCCTGGCGCAGGCCTGGGCCGCGACCGACGACGCGCGCTGGCTGCAGGCGCTCGCGCAAAACCTGCGCAGCTGGCTCGACAGTTGTCCGGCGCTGACCGGCCCTAACTGGACCAGTCCGCTCGAACTGGGTATTCGCCTGATCAACTGGAGCCTGATCTGGCAATTGGTGGGCGGCGAGGGCGGGCCGTTGTTCAAGGGCGACGCCGGGGCCCGCCTGCGCACCGACTGGCTCGACAGCATCTACGCCCACTGCCGCACGATCGCACGCCACCTGTCGCGCCATTCGTCGGCGAATAACCACCTGATCGGCGAACTGGCTGGCCTGTACGTCGGCGCCGTCACCTGGCCGTGCTGGAAAGAATCGCACGACTGGCAGACGCTGGCGCGGCGCGAGCTCGAGCACGAAGCGCAAACCCAGTTTTCCCGCGATGGCGTCAACCGCGAGCAGGCCTTCGGCTACCACATGTTCAGTTGCGAATTTCTGTTCATCGCCGGTCTGCTGAGCCAGGCAGTTGCCCAGGCCGACAGCCACCCGGTGGACGGGGCCGGCAACCAGCCGCGCGGCGAGCGCCGCAGTGGCCCACGGATCGAACCGTTTTCGCGTGCTTACTGGGCCGTGTTGCAGCGCGCGCTGCGCTTTCTGCGCTCGGTACGTGACGCCGGCGGCCACCTGCCGACCGTGGGCGACGCCGACGATGGCTGCGTGTTCCGCCTCAGCGCCGGCCGCAGCGACCGCGCCGCCAAGCTGCTGGCGCTGGGCGACACGGTGTTCGGCGGCCTGCCCGATCATCAGCCGGGCGTGCGCTGGCTGCTGCACACGCTGCCGGGCGCGCGGCCCGACTGCGATGCGCACGAAATCGACAGCGGCTGGGCCTTTCCGGATGGTGGCTACTTTTTGTTCGGCAACGCGTTTGGCGAAGCCAACGAGATCAAGGGCATGCTCGACTGTGGCCCGCTGGGCTACCTCGGCATCGCAGCCCATGGCCACGCCGATGCGCTGTCGATGGTGCTGTCGGTGGCCGGCGAGCAGTGCCTGATCGACCCCGGCACCTATTCGTATTGGCAGGAGCGCAAATGGCGCGACTATTTCCGCGGCACCTCGGCCCACAATACCGTGCGCATCGACGGCCTCGACCAGTCGGTGTCGGGTGGCCGCTTCATGTGGCTGCGCAAGGCCGCCGCCAGCATCGAGCGCATGCCGGCCTCGAACCACGAATTCGATTTCCGTGGTTCGCACGACGGCTACGCCCGCCTGGCCGATCCGGTGCGTCACGTGCGCAGCGTGCGCTTCGACGGCGCCAGCAACAGCCTGGTGGTGCGCGACGAAATCTCGGCCAGAAAACAACACAAGGTCGAACTGTTCTGGCACTTCGCGCCCGAACTCGACGTGCGCCTGTCGAGCCAGGGCCTGTCGGTACGCGGCCAGCGTTTCGTGCTGCAGATGCAGGTCAGCGGCGCCGATCTGCAGCTCGAACTGGTGCGCGGCGCCGAAAATCCGCCGCTCGGCTGGGTCTCGCGCGCCTATGAAACCAAGGCCCCGTGCGAGGTGCTGCGTGTCACCAGCGTATCGTCCGCCGTTCCAATCGAATGCCGGTTTACAATAACGTTTATTTAATAATAAAAAATTATCAAAGGGAAAGTCCTCCATGCTGATTTATCTCGTTGCCGGCGCCCGTCCGAACTTCATGAAAATCGCGCCGATCGTGCGCGCCATGCAGTCGCAGGACACGCTGAGCTTCAAGATCATCCACACCGGTCAGCACTATGACCGCGAAATGAATGACGTGTTTTTCGAAGAGCTGGGCATTCCGCAGCCCGATGTGTTCATGGCCGCTGGCGGCGGCAGCCACGCCCAGCAGACCGCCAAGATCATGGTCGCGTTCGAAGAACTGTGCATGGCCGAACGCCCGGCCGCGGTGCTGGTGGTGGGCGACGTCAATTCCACCCTGGCCTGCTCGATCGTGGCCAAGAAACTGAACATTGCGGTGGCCCACGTCGAGGCCGGCCTGCGCAGCGGCGACATGGCCATGCCCGAGGAAATCAACCGCCTCGTCACCGACGCCATCACCGACTGGTTTTTTGTCACCGAGCCGTCGGCAGTGGAACACCTGCGCCGCGAAGGCAAGCGTGAGTCGGCCGTGCACTACGTCGGCCATGTGATGGTCGATAACGTGCTGTTCCAGGCCGACCAGCTGACCCGCGCCGATACCTCGGGCTTCGAGACTGCCGCATTCAAGGCCGCCCAGGCAGGCGGGCGCTATGGCGTGGTGACGCTGCACCGGCCGAGCAATGTCGACCAACCCGAGACGTTTACCCGCATCGCCGCTGCGCTCAAGGAAATCTCGAACGAATTGCCGCTGATCTTCCCGGTGCACCCGCGTACCCGCGCCAACATCGAAAAGTTCGGCATCGACCTCGGCCCCAACATCACGCTGGCCGGGCCGCAGGCCTACATGGCTTTCCTGAACCTGTGGAAAGACGCGGCGGTGGTGCTGACCGACAGCGGCGGTGTGCAAGAAGAGACCACGGCGCTGGGCGTGCCGTGCGTGACGATCCGCGAAAACACCGAGCGTCCGGTAACGGTCGATGAAGGCTCGAACGTGCTGGCCGGGACCGATCCGGCCGCGATCCTGCGCGAAGCGCGCAAGGTGCTGAGCGGCCAAGGCAAGCAGGGCCGCCGGCCGCATCTGTGGGACGGCAAGGCGGCCGAGCGTATCGTCGCGATTCTGGCCACTGAGCTGGCGAAGGAAGCGGCGTAAGGGAGTTGCCATGCGGGTGAACCGATGAGGCTGTCCATATGAGCGCGCGCATCACGCTGATGGGCTGCGCCATCGACAACCTGACGCTGGACGAAACCCTGGAGCGCATTGAGGGTTTCATCCGTTCGGGACGGCCGCATCAGCACGTGGTGGTGAATGTGGACAAGCTGGTCAAAGCCAGCCGCGATCCGGGCCTGCGCCGCATCGTCAACGAGTGCGACCTGGTCAATGCGGACGGGATGCCGGTGGTGTGGGCCTCGCGCCTGCTGGGCAAGCCGCTCAAGGAACGGGTGGCCGGGATCGACCTGTTCGAGGCGCTGATGCGGCGCGCGGGCGAACGCGGCTGGCGTGTATTCCTGCTGGGCGCGCGCGAAGAGGTGGTGCGCGACGTCGCCGACATCTACGGGCGGCGCTATCCCGGCCTGGCGCTGGCCGGCTGGCGCGATGGTTACTGGCGCGCGGAAGACGATGCGCAGGTGGCGCGGCAGGTGCAGGAAAGCGGCGCCGACCTGCTGTTCGTGGCGATCTCGTCGCCGCGCAAGGAAACATTTTTGAACGCCTATCAGGGCGCGATGCGGGTGCCGTTCGCGATGGGAGTGGGCGGCACCTTCGACGTGGCGACCGGACGCGTGCGGCGCGCACCGTTGTGGATGCAGCGCGCCGGCCTGGAGTGGTTCTGGCGATTTTTGCAAGAGCCGCGGCGCATGTTCCGCCGTTACTTTATTGACGACATGGCCTTCATCTGGCTGCTGATCAAGGAAGCGCTCAGGGGGCGTGCAGGCAAGGCATAAAGGCAAGAACCGGACAAACAGGACGGGCAAGAGTAAGCACAGGGATCACGGTGGCCGCAGAAGCTGCCGAGCAACAAGAACAAGCATGGCCACCGGCCGGTCGACGCGAGCAGCAAACTCGCCGAGCTGACGGCGACAGGCGGCCTCGTCAACATCAATATTCAGAGAGCGCAAAGACATGAAGATTCTGGTTACTGGCGGCGTGGGCTATATCGGCTCGCATACCGTCGTCGAACTGCAGAACGCCGGCCACGACGTGGTCGTGGTCGATAACCTGTCCAACGCCCAGCGGTCGGTATGCGACCGGGTGCAGCAGATCAGCGGCAAGGGGTTCACCTTTGTCGAAGCCGACATCCGCGACCGCGCCGCCATGGAGGCCGCGTTTGCCGCGCACAAGCCCGAGGCCGTGATCCACTTCGCCGGCCTGAAGGCGGTCGGCGAATCGGTGGCCCAGCCGCTGCGCTACTACGACAACAATGTCTCTGGCAGCGTGGTGCTGTTCGAGACGATGGCCAAGTTCGGCTGCAAGTCGCTGGTGTTCTCGTCCTCGGCCACCGTGTATGGCGACCCGGCGTCGGTGCCGATCCGCGAAGATTTCCCGTTGCAGGCCACCAATCCCTACGGCGCCAGCAAGCTGATGATCGAAGACATCCTGCGCGACCTGGCCAAGGCCGAGCCCGACTGGCGCATCGCGCTGCTGCGCTACTTCAATCCGGTCGGCGCCCATGAGAGCGGCCTGATCGGCGAGGAGCCGAGCGGCATCCCGAACAACCTGGTGCCGTATATCGCCCAGGTCGCCAACGGCCAGCGCGAGAAACTGTCGGTCTATGGCGGCGACTACGACACCCCGGACGGCACCGGCCTGCGCGATTACATCCACGTGGTCGACCTGGCGATCGGCCACGTCAAGACCCTCGACCGCCTGCAGAAAGCGCCGGGCATCGTCACCTACAACCTCGGCACTGGCCGCGGCAACAGCGTGCTCGAAATGGTGCGCGCCTTCGAGCAGGCGAGCGGGCGCAAGATTGCCTACCAGATCGTCGAGCGCCGCCCGGGCGACGTGGCCAAATGCTATGCCGATCCGGCCAAGGCCACCGCGGAACTGGGCTGGTCTGCCCACCGTGATGTCGCTCAAATGTGCGCCGACGTATGGCGCTACCAAACCACAGCCAAATAATCCAAAGGATAGTCTAATGAAAGCCATGATTCTCGCTGCAGGCAAGGGCACTCGCGTTCGTCCGCTGACCTATGACCTGCCAAAACCCATGATCCCGCTGCTGGGCAAACCCGTGATGGCCTACCTGGTCGAACACCTCAAGAAGCATGGCGTGTCCGAAATCATGGTCAACGTCAGCTGGCTGCACGAAAAGATCGAAGAATTCTTCGGCGAAGGCGAGCAGTTCGGCGTCCAGATCGGCTACTCGTTCGAGGGCTACACCAAAGACGACGGCGAAATCGTCCCCGAGCCGATCGGCTCGGCCGGCGGCATGAAAAAAATCCAGGAATTCGGCGGCTTCTTCGACGACACCACCGTGGTGCTGTGCGGCGATGCGCTGATCGACCTCGATCTGAAAGCCGCGCTGCTCGAACACCGCCGCACCGGCGCGATGGCCACCGTCATTACCAAGGAAGTGCCGTGGGATAAGGTCTCGTCGTACGGCGTGGTCGTTACCGACGAGCAGGGCCGCATCGTCGAGTTCCAGGAAAAACCGAACCAGGAAGACGCCAAGTCCAACTTCATTTCGACCGGCATCTATATCTTCGAACCCGAAGTCATCGACCTGATCCCGTCGGGCCAGGTGTTCGACATCGGTTCCGACCTGTTCCCGCTGCTGGCCGAACGCGGCCTGCCGTTCTACGCCCAGGGCCGTCCGTTCAACTGGCTCGACATCGGCACCATGAGCGACTACTGGGAAGTACTGCAAGACGTGCTGATGGGCGAAGTGAGCCACATGGACGTGCCGGGCACCCAGATCAAGCCGGGCGTGTGGGTGGGCCTGAACACCAGCATCGACTGGGAAGGCACCGTCATCGAAGGCCCGGTGTATATCGGCTCGAACGTCAAGGTCGAAGCCGGTGCGCGCATCGTCGGTCCGACCTGGATCGGCCATGGCAGCCATATCTGCGAAGGCGCCGAGATCGTGCGCAGCGTGCTGTTCGAATACACACGGGTGTTGCACGATGTAACATTAAATGAAATGATTGTCTTTAAGGAATATAGTGTCGACCGCAAAGGCGAGATGAAGCACGCGTCCGAGTATTCTTCCGAAGAATGGCTCAACGCACGCGACCGTCGCCGTTCGCGCCGCAAGGCTGCGGTCGACGATCATAACGAATCACCGAAACAGAAAGTCAGCGCATGAAGATCTATCCAGTCATCCTCTCCGGCGGCGCCGGCACCCGTCTGTGGCCGCTCTCGCGCGCTGTTTTGCCGAAACAGCTGCTGCCGCTGGTCGCCGACAAAACCATGCTGCAGGAAACCGCACTGCGTGTGGCCGGCTGGCCGGGGTTGATGGCGCCACTGGTAGTCTGCGGTAATGACCACCGCTTCATGGTGGCCGAGCAGTTGCGCGAAATCGGCATCACGCCGCTCGGCATCCTGCTCGAGCCGGTTGGCCGCAACACCGCGCCAGCGGTGGCTGCCGCCGCCCACCACCTGAAGGCGCTCGACCCTGAAGCGATCATGCTGGTGCTGCCGGCCGATCATGTGATCGAGAACCTGGCGGCCTTCCGTGAAGCGGTCGAACGCGCCACCAGGCTGGTGGCGCAGGGCGCGCTGGCCACCTTCGGCATCGTGCCCAAGACGCCGGAAACCGGCTACGGCTACATTCGTCGTGGCGAGCAGGTCGCTGACTGCGGCGAATGCTTCAAGGTCGACAGCTTCGTCGAAAAGCCCGATGCCGCCACTGCCGAACGCTTCCTGCAAGAGGGCGGCTACTACTGGAACAGCGGCATGTTCATGTTCCACGCCAGCCGCTACCTGACCGAGCTCGAGCAGCATGCGCCGGCCATCGCCGAGGCTGCCAGCCAGGCCATGCATGCGGCCTACCGCGACCTCGATTTCTGCCGCCTCGACGAAACCGCCTTCTCGGCGTGCCCGTCCGACTCGATCGACTACGCCGTGATGGAACACACGCGCGACGCCGCCGTGGTGCCGGCCGATATCGGCTGGAACGACGTCGGCTCGTGGGCGGCATTGTGGGAAGTGCAGCCCAAGGACGCCAACGGCAACGCCCAGCGCGGCGACGTCTATCTCGATAACGTCAAGAATTCGCTGGTGCGCGCCGAAAGCCGCATCGTGGCCGTGGTCGGCGTCGAAGACATTGTTGTCGTCGAGACGCAAGACGCGGTGCTGGTCACCCACAAGAACCAGGTGCAGCGCGTCAAGCAGGTGGTCGAGCACCTGAAGTCGACCGAACGTACCGAGCACCTGCACCACACGCGCGTCTACCGTCCGTGGGGCCATTACGAGGGCATCGATGCGGGCGACCGGTTCCAGGTCAAGCGCATCACGGTCAAGCCGGGCGAAAAGCTGTCGCTGCAGATGCACCATCACCGCGCCGAACATTGGGTCGTGGTGTCGGGCACGGCGCGCGTGACCTGTGGCGACAAGGTGAGCCTGCTGTCCGAAAACGAATCGACGTATATCCCGATCGGCATGAACCACCGCCTGGAAAATCCGGGCAAGCTGCCGCTGCACATCATCGAGGTGCAGTCGGGCAGCTACCTTGGCGAGGACGATATCGTGCGTTTCGAGGACATCTACAAGCGCGCCTGATGGCGCCGGTGAGGCGCTCGTTCGCCTCACTGTTCACTATGTAAGTTCGCACAGTAAGTGTCCACTTCGCACGTTTGAATCGTGCGAAGTGGCGCACGATCGTGGCATACAATCCCTTGTCGAGGAACCAGTCGAGGGGGCATCATGAAACCGATCGTCGCGGCAGGCCTGGTGGGCGCCGTCTTGGGACTCTGGACAGCGCCAACCCTGGCGCAAGACCAGCCGGCGCCACTACTCGACCAGGTCTTGTACGGCCAGCTCGAACGCTGGCTTGGCGCCGGGCAGCTCACGCTTCAAAACCTCTACACCTGGGAAGACAGCGACAACTCGCTCGACTTCCATGCCGCCGCCGACGAGCGCGGCCCCACCTTCACACTCATGCGCGTCAGTAACGAGGCCGGTAACTGGCTGGTGGGTGGCTATAACCCGCTCAGCTGGTCCTCCGTCGACGGCTGGCACGAATCCGTGGGCGACGCGCAGCGCACCGCCTTCATCTTCAACTACACCGATCCAGCGGTCTACCGCCAGGTGCTGACCGATAACATCCTGCCCAGCCAGGGGCTGCGCCAGACCTACAACGCGCCCGACCATGGGCCCACCTTCGGCGCCGGCCCCGACCTGTTCGTCAACGACCGGCTCGACACCGTGCTGTCATGGCAGTTGACCTATGGCGACCCGGACTTCGAGGGACGGAGCATCATCGATGGTAGTTATGGTGGGCAGTACATGCAGCTCGATGCGCTCGAGCTGTATGCGATCTCGCCCATACCCGAGCCGCGCCAGAACGCGATGCTGCTCAGCGGACTCGCCGGACTCGGTGCTCTGGGCTTGCTGGCGCGCCGAGCACGGCGGGCGCCGATCGCCTGATCACGGTGTCATGCGCTGACACCGTGTCCGGGGTCAGCATTGCCATGCCGCCTGCGTTGTCTGCAGGCGGCCTCGGCATGCGCGTTTGCCACTCCTTGTTGTACAGATATCACAACAATTCGTCCTGATGGACCAGTTGTTGGTCATTAAGTTGTCAACATACGCGGCTACTATTCATTTTGCTAACGAATGCGTTATGTTCGTCTTGCATGACAACCAACAGGGAAACCATGACCACCTTCGCATCCTTCACCCCACGCCGTACGCTGCTGGCGACCTTGCTCGCCGGTATTGCAGCCACCTCGGCCGGCACTGCTGTCGCGGCACCGGGCGAGGTCGTGATCAGCCAACTGTACGCGCACGCCAACAACAGCGGCGGCCAGTGGAGCCACGATTTCGTCGAGCTGTTCAACCGCAGCGGCGCGCCCGTCAGCCTCAACGGCATGAGCCTGCAATACCAGTCCGCCGCAGGCGACAGCTGGAGCACGGTGGCCCCCTTGCCGGACGTGACGCTGCAGCCAGGCCAGTACTTCCTGATGGTCGGCCGCACCGGCAGCGGCGCCAACCCGGTGGGTGAGGGTGATGCAAGCAACAGCGCGCTGGACATGGCCGGCGCCGGCGGCAAGATCGCGCTGGCGCGCATCCGTAGCGCGCTGCCGGCGGCCGGTGGCGCCAGCGTGGTCGACCTGGTCGGCTTCGGGACTGCCAACCGTTTCGAAGGCGCAGCCGCGCTGGCGCCATCGGTCGGCAATTCGATCCAGCGCGCCGCCCTCGGCTGCCAGGACAGCGACAACAACCGCGACGACTTCAGCAGCGCGGCAGTGAATGGCCCACGCCGCACCAGCTCAGCGCTCCAGGCCTGCAGCGGCGGCCCGGTGGCGCAGCCGATCGTGGTGACCTGTCCGGCCACGGTACAAGTCACGCCGGGCAGCGCCGGCAGCGCGCTGCTGTCCGCCGTCGACAGCGACAGCATCGTCACCCGCGCCAGCATCAGCTCCAGTGCGGTGTCCGGCATTGCCCTGACCGGCTTTACGCCAGCAGTCGCGATCGGCGGCAAGGCCGAGGCGCGCCTCGAGATCGGCGCCGGCCTGGCCGGCGGCCGCTATCCGGTGCAGGTCGAGTTCGGCAACGACGACGGCCAGACCGAAAGCTGCAGCGTTACCGTCAGCGTGGCGGGCGAACTGACCATTCCGCAGATCCAGGGCGCGGGTCCGAGCAGCGCCTACGGCAATACCGTACAAAGCACGCGCGGCGTCATCACCGGCAAGGTCACCAGCGGCTTCTTCATCCAGGACGTGAATGGCGACGGCGACCCGTCGACCTCGGACGGCCTGTTCGTGTATGGCGCCACCACCGGCGCCCAGGTTGGCGAACTGGTGCGCGTGACCGGCACCGTCACCGAGTACCGCCCCACCGGCGCGCCGCGCACCTACACCGAACTGACCAACGTTTCAAGCGTCGAACGTCTCGGCGCCGGCCCGACGATCGTGCCCACCAATATCGAACTGCCGAACCCCGACCTGGCGCGCCATGAGGGCATGCTGGTGCGCTTTACCTCGCCGTTGACCGTCAACGGCAACCGCAACCTGGGCGACCGTGGCGAACTGATCATGTCGTTCGGCCGGCGCGAGGTGCCGACCAACCGCTACGCCGCCGGTTCGGCCGAAGCGCTGGCGCTGCACCGCGCCAACCAGGCCAACCAGATCACGCTGGACGATGGCATCTTCGTGGCGCCAACCGTGATTCCCTACCTGGCCGCAGACGGCACCGTGCGCACTGGCGACACCGTGCATGACCTGACGGGCGTGCTCGACTACGGCGCATGGGGCAGCGCCGGCCCCGGCTTCAAACTGCAGCCGACCGTGGCGCCGGTGTTCAACCGCGCCAACGAGCGCTTGCCGGCCCCAAGCCTGCCGGCCGGCATCAAGGTCGCCAGCGCCAACGTGCTGAACTTCTTCACCACCTTCACCAATGGCCAGGATGCCTGGGGCCGCACTGGCCAGGGCTGCACCATCGGTAACCGCACTGCCGCCAGCGAGTGCCGCGGCGCCGACAACCTGGAAGAGTTCGTACGCCAGCGCGACAAGATCGTCGCTTCGCTGATCCAGCTCGACGCCGACGTGGTCGGCCTGATGGAGATCCAGAACAATGGCGACACCGCCGTCGGCTACCTGGTCGAGCAGCTCAATCGCGCTACCCGTCCCGGCACCTGGGCCGTGGTGCCGAAGCCGAGCGCGCTGGGCAGCGACGCCATCCGGGTGGCGATGATGTACAAACCGGCTGCACTGACCCTGTCGGGCGGCGCGCTGGCGGACGCCAACAGCATCAACAACCGTGCGCCGATGGCCCAGACTTTCAAGGCCGCCAACGGCGCCCGCTTCTCGGTGATCGTCAACCACCTGAAGTCGAAGGGCGGCTGCAGCGGCGCCGGCGCCGGCGACACCGATCCGGGCAACGGCGAAGGTTGCTGGGACCGCACCCGCACCAACCAGGCCGCGCGCCTGACGAGCTACTTCATCCCGCAGGTGACGGCGGCCGCGGGCGACCCGGACGTGCTGGTGATCGGCGACTTGAACAGCTACGCGATGGAAAACCCGATCAGCCACCTCAAGCAAAGCGGCATGGTCGACCTGCTCGAGCGCTTCGTGCGTCCGAACGGCATGCCGTACTCGTATGTGTTCGACGGCCTGTCGGGCTATCTCGACCACGCGCTGGCCAGCAGCTCGCTGGCGCCGCAAGTGCTGGGCGCGGCCGAGTGGCACAACAATGCCGACGAGCCGGAGACCATCGACTACAACCTGAACGACACGGTCCAGGATCCGTACCGCATGAATGCCTATCGCGCTTCAGACCATGACCCGCTGGTGGTCAGCCTGAACCTGACCCCGGCCTGGACCGATGTCACCGGTTCGGTCAAGGTCGCCGTCAGCGGCATGACGTTCAACCGCAGCAGCGGCAAGTACAGCGGCAGCGTCACCATCACCAACACGGGCAGCACCGCGCTGACCGGACCGCTCCAGCTCGTGCTGCAGGGCTTGTCTGAAGGCGTAACCCTGGACAACCGCAGCGGCATGCAGGGCGGCGCGCCGTATCTGACGCTGCCGCAGGCCAGCCTCGCAGCGGGCGCGACGGTTAGCGTGAATACGACCTTCACCAATGCCGCCAAGCGCAGCATCAACTACACGCCGCAGCTCATTTCGGGTGCTTTCTGAGCCTCGGCTCGATTTAAAGGATGACTACCATGTTGAATATCAAAACCCTGTTCCTGCGCGCGCTGCTGGCGCTGTCGATCGCCGTCGGCGCCCCGGCCGCGATGGCCGGCCCGGTCTACAATGTCTCGATCAATACCGGTTCGCTGGCGGGCACGACCGGCCTGCTCGACCTGATGTTCCTGGGCCGGGAAACGCCGAATCCGACGTTCGCGTTCTTGAGCAACTTCAGCGGCGACTTCTTCGGCGCGCCGATCCGCGAAGGCGATGCCAGCGGCGACATCGCCAATGGCGTGGTGCTCGGCAACCGTACTGGCTTCAATGTGTTCGACCAGGCAGTGCGTTTCGGCGGCCTGCTCAGCTTTGATGTCAGCTTCGAGAACGAGTACGAACTGATCGGCACGACCCTGAGCGTGGCGCTGCTGGACATGGACTTCAACTACGTCGGCGCCGAGGGCAATCTGCTGACCATCGATGTGATGGCCAACACCCCGGCCGACATCGCCGTGCTGGCGCCGGGCCTGGTGGCGGTGACCGAGGTGCCGGAACCGCATGAGTGGCTGCTCATTGCCAGCGGCCTGATGTTGATCGGCTTCTGCCGTCGCCTGCAACAGCGTCGCTGATCCGAGCCGGTTGAGGCGGGGTTTAAGGGCGCAGCGGTCGCAAGGCCGGTGCGCCTTGCTTATTTGAACATCGTCCTGCAGCGCGCCGTGGCCGACCGCGCAGCCAGCCGCTGACGAGGCGCCAAGGCCAGGGCGGATCAGAAGCCGGCTGCCAGCGCGGCGCGGCGCGGGGCGTCGATGCGCCAGGCTTCGGCGTTGCCGTCGATGATACGCAGACTGCTGCAAGCTTCAGCGGCGCAGTCCGGTTCGGGCATATTGGCGGCAATCCGGGGCGGCACCCGGGTAGCGGCCGCGGCCGACGCAAGCGTCACTGTCGAGGTCGGCTCGGGGCTGGCGCTGGCGCTGCCGGTTGCCGGGATCGGGCTGGCGACGACGCTGCCGGCCGATGCGCTCGCGGCGCCGACATCGTGCTGGCCGCCACAAGCGCTCAAGACCAGGGCCAAAGCACAAGCGGCGAGGGTGGGGGAGATAGAAATATTCACGGTGGACTCAAAAAAAGCTCGGCTGCAATGAACTTATTGTAGTGAGAAACTATTTCCGTGCGTCAATTTATTACATTTGCGAACAGAAAATTCTAAACAATATTCGGCGAAACGA
>Ga0265780_10005208_pt1 | contig 16529 bp, 13 predicted proteins | sample P1T30metagenome_FD_192432 | JGI IMG/M metagenome (GOLD analysis project Ga0265780, IMG submission 192432) | Plant litter microbial communities from East Loma Ridge, Irvine, California - P1 T30 | ecosystem: Environmental > Terrestrial > Plant litter > Unclassified | place: USA: California... | reverse complement strand
AACCGGATTCAAAATCCTCCTTAAGCGAATCAGTCATCCTGTTTGGTGGAGCAAGAAGGCTCGAGTCACCTGTCCTGCTGATATGGGTATCGTTCTTGCGATGTAATCCGGCAGCAATTGTAAGGGCAATACCGCTATAAAAGAATAAGTTTCTGATAAACACGGCGCAAAAGTAAACAATTCCAGAGGCAGGGGCGTTTCCTTTTAAACCTTCCATTTGTACTCATGAACAACACGAACCTAAATCCACGGGATAGTAAAACGGTAAGTCCATGGCAACAGCAGCCAGGTCTGGACCAGCAACAAGAGGTGGTCTATTCAGGAACGATATACGATGTCATAATTGTTGGTGCCGGCATTGCCGGGCTTACCACAGCATTGCTACTGCAGGAGCAGGGTAAAAATTGCATCATTCTGGAAGGTCATAATATCGGCTTTGGTACGACAGGTGCAACGACTGCGCACCTGAATACTTTTCTGGATACCTCTTATGATCAGGTGGCGCAGGATTTTGGTGAAGATGGTGCTAAGATCTTGGCAAGCGCCACCAAGGAATCCATTTCCATTATTCAGGAGCTTATCGAGAAGTACCAGATTGACTGTGATTTTGCGTTTAAAGACGGAATCATCTATTCGGAGACGGCAGCGGAAACGAAATCATTGCTCAGCTTGCTGGAGGCATCGCGGAAAGCAGGCGTTGAGGCTGTTGAGATTCGTGACAATGGTATTCCGGTACCTTTTGAATTTGCTGTGGTGTTTAATGATCAGGCAGAATTTCACCCGATGAAGTACTGCATGGGACTGGCATCAGCCTTCCAGAAACTCGGCGGTACCATTGTGGAAAATGCTTTTGTTCGTAAAACAACAAGCGCTGATGCGCTTCAAGTTGCTCACACGGACAGATTCGAAATTAAAGGGCACAATCTGGTCTATACCACTCATATGCCACCGGGATTGACGGTGTTTGATGTAGAATGCTTCCCTTACCGCAGTTATGTTTTGGGTATCAAACTAACAAATGGCGATTACCCAAAGCATATGGCTTACGATATGAAGGATCCATATCATTATATCCGTACCCATACGATTGAAGGGCAGCCATACTTAATTCTTGGTGGTGAGGACCACAAAACCGCGCATGATGACCCAGAAGCTGCTTTCCAGGCCTTGGAAGAATACGCCAGGAAATACTGGTATGTAGAAAGCATTGATTACCGCTGGTCGGCTCAATACTACATTCCTGCGGACGGGCTGCCTTTCATCGGCAAAATGCCCGGATTTAATGACCGTACCTTCGTGGCTACCGGATTCAGTGGCAATGGAATGATTTTGGGTACGATCACGGGCAGGGTACTTCGTGATGCTATTCTTGGCAAAGAGGACGAATACCAAAGGCTTTTCAGCCCTTCCAGGATAAAGCCAATTGCTGGATTTAAGGACTTCGTGGCTGAAAATGCTGACGTAGCCTACCATTTTGTTGCTGACCGGCTAAACACTGAGGATATGGAGTCCTTTGCAGAACTGGCACCAGACAGCGGTGAGGTGGTGGAATATAAAGGGCAGAAAATCGCGGTGTATAAAGATGCGCAGGGGCAGATTACGGCATTAAGCCCCACTTGCACCCACGCCGGTTGTATTGTAAAATTCAATCCCGTTGAAAAAAGCTGGGATTGTCCTTGCCACGGCGGCCGTTACGATCTAAAAGGACAGGTAATCACCGGGCCGCCAGTACTAAATCTTAAACGAATCAACGATCCTGGCGAATAGCCAGCAACCTACCATAAACCTACACTATGAAAGCAGCAGTATTTCACAAACCTGGCGATATCAGTTATGATACCGTCCCTGATCCTCGTATAGAAGAAGGCGGCGACGTCATACTCCGGGTCACATCAACCGCAATCTGTGGTTCAGATCTTCATATCCTCAGTGGTGCCGTACCCCAACCTACCGACATGATCATGGGTCATGAATTTATGGGTGTTGTGGAAGAAGTGGGGCCGGCAGTAAAAAACTTAAAGAAAGGCGACCGCGTGATTGTACCCTTTCCGATTGCCTGCGGATCTTGTTTCTTTTGTAACCATGGTGCATCGCCGCATTGCGAAAACTCCAACTATAAACATTACGGACCCAACGGCGACCTGGCAGATCAAAAAGGTGCAGCCTTATTTGGTTACACAGACCTTTACGGTGGGTACTCTGGTGGGCAAGCGGAATATGTTCGTGTGCCTTATGCGGATATTAGTCCGCGCAAGATCCCGGATAACCTAACCGATGAACAGGCATTGTTCCTGACCGACATTTTTCCAACAGGCTGGTCGGCCATAGACTGGGCGCAGCTTAAGGGTGGAGAAGTAGTGGCAATCTTTGGTTCAGGCCCTGTTGGACTAATGGCGCAGAAAGCAGCCTGGATCAATGGTGCAAGTCGTGTAATAGCGATAGATCCGTTGGATTATCGCTTGGAACGTGCCAAAGCAGTGAATAAAGTTGACACGTTGAACCCGCACAAAGTCGATGTGGTAGAGGCTATCCGCGAGATGACCGGTGGACGCGGTGCCGACGTGTGTGTTGATGCGGTAGGCTTTGAGCCCGAACGTAACGTGCTGGATAAGCTAAAATCGACCATAAACTTCCAAAAGGGTAGTATTAAAGTGATGGAAGCCTGCTTCAAGGCTGTGCGCAGAAGCGGAACGGTTTCCATTGTGGGTGTTTACGGAAGCCCATATGACGCATTTCCAGTTCACCGGATGTTTGATAAAGGGATCACCATTAAGCAGGGGCAGGCACCTGTGCTGAACTATATTGATCACTTGATTGAACTGGTGAAAGAAGAAAAGGTTGTGCTAGATGATATTATCAGTCATACCCTGCCGCTTAGTGATGTTGCACATGCGTATAAGATCTTCGATGAAAAAGACGATGACTGCGTCAAGGTTATTCTGAAACCATAAACTCGTTGATCAATTAACTTGATTGTTCAGAAATAAAGCCGCTAAACTATTTGTTGAGCGGCTTTATTATGGCAGTTCAGCTTTTAAGATGCCCACTCATTTTTCTTCGAACTGCTTTCTTGACATAGCAGCCTGCGCTTCGTCCGTCATTACATTACCCATGGCGACCATTGCTTTTGCAGATAGTCCATAGATCAGGCGATGTTCGCCCTTCATTAATGCTTCATACCCAGCTTTTGCCACGTCAGCAGGACTATCTTTTTTACCTTGCCCGGCCACAGTATCCTCTGCATTGGCATTGATAAAAAAGCCAGTGTCTGTTGCATTAGGGGCTAATAGGGTCATTGTTACATTCGTGTCCTTTATCTCATTAATAAGTGCTTCCGTGAAGGAGCGCACGAAGGCTTTTGATGCGGCATAAACAGACAAAAGTGGATTGGGGCTAAAGCTTGCCACAGAACCCAATTGCAGAATGCGGCCTTCATTTCGGGCTACCATTTCCTTCAGGTAATAATATGTAAGGCTCATCAAACTAATCACATTGGTATGAACAACCTCCAGGTTCTTTTTTAAATCGGTATCAATGAATAACCCAGCTTCGCCAATCCCGGCATTATTAACCAGCACGTCGATCTGAAGACCTAGAGCTTTCACTTCCTCATAGAGTTCATCAGCTGCGCCATCGCGGCTAAGGTCTTTTTCTAAATAGTGGAAGGTGCCTTGTGGATATAACATTGCAAATTCTTCCTCGATGCTGCCATGTCTTTCTGGGGTACGGGCAACCATGATGATATTGTAGTTGTCTTTTGCGAAAAGTTTGGCCAGTTCATAGCCGATACCTTTTGTTGCACCTGTAATCAGTGCAGTTTTATTATTGTTTTCCATAGTTCAAGGTTTAGCTGATTAACAGGATAGGAATCAGTAAGTTTTAAATAATCTTTCAAACATTGCAAATGCTGCTTTGTTAAAAATGGACCTAACGATTAACCTAATCATACCATGGAAAACTATAACATAAACGTAAATCCAAGCGACAAATACCCGAAGCCACCATTCCCTAAACAGGAGCAGTCGGTACCCGGACAGGAGAAGTTAATGCAGCCACTCGCAGACCATGGAGAAGAATCTTATAAAGGCACCGGCCGCCTTAAGGGCAAAAAAGCAATTATAACTGGGGGGGACTCTGGAATTGGCAAGGCCGTGGCAATTGCCTTTGCACGTGAAGGTGCAGATGTACTGATCAGCTATTTGGACGAATCTGAAGATGAGGATGCGGAACATACCGCTGAGCTTGTACGGGCAGCCGGGCAGAAAGCTGTTCTGGTAAGAGGCGATATTAGAGAAGAGGCACATTGCATGAGCATTGTCAAACAGGCTATACAGGAATTTGGACAAATTGATATTCTGGTGAACAACGCTGCTTTTCAAATGGCGCAACAATCCTTGCAAGAACTCCCTTCGGAGCAATGGCGCCGTACGTTCGACACCAATATTACAGCGATGTTCTACTTGTGCAAAGCGGCCGAGACTTACATGAAACCAGGCAGCAACATCATCAATACTACGTCTATAAATGCTTATAATCCGAACGCTTCACTGCTGGACTATGCGGCTACCAAAGGCGCTATCCAGAACTTTACAGCTAACCTAAGCCAGATGCTACTTGAAGCAGGTAAAGGAATTCGTGTAAATGCAGTAGCGCCAGGTCCAATATGGACACCACTGATTCCTTCCACCATGCCAGAGCCGGAAAAGTTTGGTGAGAACACGCCTATGGGCAGACCTGGGCAGCCAGTTGAAGTGGCATATGCTTATGTTTTTCTTGCTGCAGATGAAGCAAGTTACATTTCGGGTGCGACAATTCCGGTAACAGGAGGTAGAATTTCAATATAATGGGAAAAGGAACAATATATCCAGGACAGCCTTATCCGCTAGGCGCAACCTGGGATGGAGAAGGTGTTAATTTCGCTTTGTTTTCTGAGACTGCCACTGCGGTCGAAATCTGTTTGTTTAATCATGAAGATGACGCAGAAGAATCATACCGAATGTTTCTTCCAGAACATTCTCACCAGGTATGGCACGGTTATCTTCCAGATATCAAACCCGGACAACTCTATGGTTTTCGTGTACACGGACCATATGAGCCAGAGCATGGCCACCGGTTCAATCCTCATAAACTGCTTATTGACCCCTATGCTAAGGCTATTTCTGGGGTAATCAACTGGCATCATTCGCTATTTGGGTATGACTTCAACGCTGAAAATGCTGATCTTAGTTTCAGCGAGGAAAATGGAGCGGCCTATATTCCAAAGGCTGTTGTGATTGACCCAACCTATGACTGGGAAGGGGATAAACTACCGAGAACGAGCTACCATAACTCAATCATTTATGAACTTCATGTGAAAGGCTTTACCATGCGGCATCCCGATATTCCGGAGCAGATCCGGGGATCATATGCAGCACTCGGCCATCCGGTCACAATTAAGTACCTGAAAGATCTTGGCATCACGGCTGTGGAGCTTATGCCGATACACCAATTTGTCAACGATCACCATTTGCAGGAAAAAGGCTTAAGCAATTTTTGGGGCTATAATACCATCGGGTTTTTTGCACCGGATGTACGTTATGGATCCAATCCATACCGTGGAGCACATGTGCAGGAGTTCAAAGACATGGTTAAGGCATTACATAAAGCCGGTATTGAGGTAATTTTGGACGTCGTATACAACCACACGGCAGAAGGAAACGAATTGGGGCCAACCTTATCTTTCAAGGGTATAGATAATGCAACCTATTACCGTCTGGTTGAAGACAACAAACGCTATTACATGGATTATACTGGTACCGGTAATACGCTGAATGCAAATTTACCAGCGGTGTTAAAATTGATGATGGACAGCTTACGCTATTGGGTGCTGGATATGCATGTTGATGGCTTCCGGTTCGACCTGGCACCAACACTAGCCCGTGAGCTTCATGAAGTAGACCGACTGAGCGCGTTTTTCGATATCATCCATCAGGATCCTGTGATCTCACAAGTGAAACTTATTGCAGAGCCTTGGGATATTGGAGAAGGCGGCTATCAAGTCGGGAACTTCCCACCAGGATGGGCAGAATGGAACGGTAAGTACCGCGACTGCATTCGTGATTACTGGCGTGGTGCGGACAGTATGTTGGGAGAATTCGCACAGCGCTTTACAGGTAGTCCGGATTTATATCAAGATGATAACCGCCGTCCAACGGCCAGCATCAACTTCCTTACTGCACATGATGGGTTTACTTTGCACGATCTGGTTTCCTACAATGAAAAACACAACGAGGCCAATGGTGAGAACAACCAGGATGGAGAAGACCATAACCGTTCCTGGAATTGTGGAGTTGAAGGACCTACCGATGATCAGGACGTGATTGAACTGCGAAACAAGCAAAAACGGAATTTTCTGGCCACCTTGTTTCTCTCTCAAGGCGTGCCTATGCTGGTTGCTGGTGATGAGCTTGGTAAAACACAGCAGGGCAATAACAACGCCTACTGCCAGGATAATGAAATTTCCTGGATAGACTGGGAAAATGCTGATGAGGAACTGTTGAATTATACAAGAAAGCTGATTAACATTACCAAGAGTCACCCTTCATTTCGCAGACGCCGATGGTTTCAAGGAAGGCCGATTAAAGGATCGGGTGTTCATGATATTGCCTGGTTCCTTCCGGAAGGTGGGTTGATGGAAGAGCATAACTGGACTGAGGATTTTGCGAAATCCCTGGGGGTGTTCCTCAATGGTATGGGCTTGCATAGTGTAGGTCTGAAAGGTGAAAAAGTAATTGATTACAGTTTTTATGTAATCTTCAATGCCTATCATGACAATCTGGATTTCCATCTTCCAGGAATCGAGTATGCAGATCAGTGGATTCAGGTGCTGAATACTGCTGCGGGCTGGAAGGAATCAGAAGAAGTCTTCGGAGCTTCATCTGTGATCAGCGTTGCTGGGCGGTCCATCGTCCTGTTGAGAACAAAAGATAAGCATGCATCGTAATAAGGGTTTAACAAAAAAGTCGCTGTATTAACACAGCGACTTTTTTTGTAGTATTCAGAAGGCGTTTTCGGATACTTCTTAAAGTAAGATTTGCTAAGCCTTCTTGCTCTTTCCTTTTAAAAGCGCATAGGCAATCGAAGTAACAGCTAGCGTAACCAGTACTTTCTTGGCCAAGCCTTTTGGATTGTGCTTCAGTTCGGCTTTCATGCCTTTCTCAGCGAATATGTTTGGAATGTGGCCACGTTTAAGGTCGTCTACAATCCCTTCAACAACGTTTACGCGGTCGGCAAGTAATAGTGGCAACCAATGCATGTACTGATTTTCGCTGAACTGGAAAGCATAACGGCGAATGGCACCACTTAAACCTGAGGGAGGGGTAGAAGTACCAAAAACGGCGGTAATGTTCGGTCGCTCATTAGAGTGTAGTACCTCAACTGTAACAGGTTGTAGCGGCGGTCGCTCCCAATTTAAACGTTTGTGATCGTCGCCGGTGTATTTTTTCATCGGATAGGTAGGTTCATTTTTCGGATCCGCATCGATGCCCCAGCCTTTGATGTGTGTATAATCATTACTTAAATTTTCCATAATCGTTGTGTTTATCTCCTTGCAGATGGTGGAATAAGAACTGTTTTGATACAATTATCCAGTTTAGAAGAAAAGATGTGATAAGCGTCCGCGACTTCCTCTAAGGGTACCCGGTGCGTGATCATCGCTTTAGGATCAAGACGCCCAGCTTGCACGTGGTCGATTAGCCTTGGCAGCAATCTCTTCACGGATGCCTGATTTGCCCGTATAGTGATACCTTTGTTTACGACATTGCCGATTGGCACGAGGTTATCTGTAGGCCCATAAACACCAACGATAGATACAATTCCGCCTTTTTTAACCGCATTTATTGCCCAATGCAATGCAGTGGCAGAACCAGCCTGAAGCAGTAATTTTTTTCCGGTAATTGTCTGCAGTGCATCGCCAGAAGCATCTGCACCCACCGCATCAATGCATACATCAGCGCCAAGCCAGTCCGTCGTTTTCTTGACAAATAGTACAGGATCTTCAATAGAGCGGAAGTTATAAGCTTCGCAGTTCGCATATTCCTTCACGAACTCCAAACGGTATTCTACATGGTCAAAGACGATTACGCGTGCGGCGCCAAAAAGCCAGGCACATTTCGCTGCCATAATACCAACAGGCCCGGCGCCGAATACAACCACAGTATCACCAGCTTTGATACCGCCCATCTCTGCAGCTTGATATCCAGTAGGAACTACATCTGTTAATAATACGGCATCATCATGATCCATTCCAGCAGGAATCACGGTCGGGCCGACATCCGCATAAGGCACTCGTACAAACTCGGCTTGTCCGCCGTCGTAACCGCCGGCAGTATGTGAATAGCCAAAAATGCCACCTACAGCTGTAGCTTGAGGGTTAGATTCATGGCAGTTGCCGTAAAGTTCCTGCTTACAAAATGCACAGGTTCCGCAGGCTATGTTAAAGGGCACAATAACACTATCGCCTACTTTCAATTTTTGAACCGACGGCCCCACTTCTTCCACAACACCGATAAATTCATGTCCGAAGGTCATTCCTACTCGGGTATCTGGTACAAGTCCATGATAGAGGTGTAAATCAGAACCACAAATGCAAGACCGGGTTACCCGAACAATGGCATCATTTGGATGAAGGATTTCCGGCATAGGTTTCTGGTCTGCACGAACGCGGCGTGGGCCGCGGTAATTCATTGCTAACATAAAGTTCCTCCTTGTTTTTTAGGTAAATGTTACAATGGAACATTTAAACAAGCGCAGTTGTTCAAAATATTGATAATAATCTTCGCAGAAATAGGTGTAAAGGGTTGAAAACTAGGAGGTATGATAATGATTTAACTTTGAGGTAATTGCCCAGGTGAGAAATTTTTTCATCAAGTAACCATAATGGGCCTTAGCAGCTTCAAGATTCAATGTATGTTGGGCGAAGTAACAATTTTTAGTTTTATTTGTAATAGTTAACCATAAGGAACATGAAAACGGCACTAATTACAGGCATCACAGGTCAGGATGGGGCGTACCTCGCTGAGTTTTTACTCAATAAGGGCTACTTCGTGCATGGGCTGAAAAGGAGGTCTTCAATGTTTAATACGGATCGAATAGACCACCTATATCAGGATCAGCATGAACAACATTTAAAGCTGAAGCTGCATTTTGGCGATCTGACAGATTCAACGAACCTCATCCGGATTATCCAGGAGACCCAACCCGATGAAATCTATAATTTGGCGGCGATGAGCCATGTACAGGTAAGTTTTGAAATGCCTGAATATACTGCTAATGCTGACGGTATTGGTACGTTGCGCCTACTGGAAGCCATACGTATTCTGGGTATGGAACGTAAAACGAGGATTTACCAAGCTTCCACTTCTGAGCTTTATGGGCTGGTACAGGCCGTGCCACAAAGCGAAAGTACACCATTTTATCCCCGTTCTCCCTACGCCGTTGCAAAGCTCTATGCTTATTGGATCACAGTTAACTACCGGGAGGCTTACGGGATGTATGCTTGTAATGGAATTCTGTTCAATCACGAAAGCCCGCTGCGCGGCGAAACCTTTGTTACGCGGAAGATAACCCGCGCTGCAGCAAAGATAGCACTTGGCCTGCAGCGCTGCTTGTACTTGGGTAACCTTTCTGCACAGCGCGACTGGGGGCATGCAAAAGACTACATAGAGGCCATGTGGCTGATTCTGCAACAGGAGCAACCTGAAGATTTCGTAATTGCAACCGGCGTTACGACCACGGTGCGGGATTTTGTGCGGATGTCATTTGCGGAACTTGGAATTGAAATCGAGTTCAGTGGCAAAGATCAATATGAACGTGGCGTGATCATCGATGTGGATCACGATATGGTTATGCAACTCGGACTCAATCCCCTGAACCTGCATGCTGGGCAGGAGGTAGTGCGTGTTGATCCCAAATACTTCAGGCCCACCGAAGTGGATCTGCTGTTGGGCGACCCGACGAAGTCAAAAACACAACTTGGCTGGACACCAAAATATGACCTTCCCGCACTGGTAAAGGAAATGATTCTTGCGGACCTTACTCTGATGAAGAAGGATGAACACCTGAAAAGTGGGGGGTTTAGTACGTTAAATCATTTTGAATAGCCTTTGATAAAACATTTTAGTAGTTTTAAAGCTTTTTCTAAAAAAGTAAAATATGGAAAAAGAATACGACTATTTGATTGTTGGTTCCGGCCTTTATGGAGCCATTTTCGCTCATGAAGCAACAAAACGAGGTAAAAAATGCCTGGTGATTGATAAACGTGAACACATTGGCGGAAATATTTATACTAAATCGGTAGAAGGCATCAATGTACATACCTATGGTGCCCATATTTTCCACACCAGCAACAAACGAATATGGGATTATGTAAATTCATTTGTTGAATTTAACCGTTATACCAACTCGCCGGTGGCCAACTATAATGGTGAACTCTACAGCCTACCCTTTAATATGAATACTTTCTATCAGCTATGGAAAGTGAAGACACCTGCGGAAGCTAAGGCGAAATTGGAAGAGCAGATTGGCGATGCGTACGTAGAAGATCCACAAAATCTGGAAGAACAGGCCATGTCGCTTGTGGGTAAAGACATTTACTTTAAACTTATTAAATCCTATACGGAAAAGCAGTGGGGCAGGAAAGCGACAGAACTACCAGCATTCATTATCAAACGGCTACCAGTACGCTTTACCTTCGACAATAACTACTTCAACGATACTTATCAGGGCATTCCGAATGGAGGTTATACGAGCATTATCGAAAGAATGCTGGAGGGCATTGAAGTAAGGACCGGCGTGGATTATTTTAAGGAGCGGGAAGCACTGAATGATCTTGCAGAGACCGTTGTTTATACCGGGATGATCGACGAGTTCTACGATTATCGTTTTGGTACGCTTGAATACCGCAGCCTGCGCTTTGAGCATGAAACTTTAAGTACCGACAACTACCAAGGCAACGCAGTGGTGAACTATACGGATGCGGAGACACCTTTTACCAGGATTATTGAACATAAACACTTCGAATTTGGTACTCAAGAAAAAACTGTGATTACGCGCGAGTATCCCTCAGAGTGGAAGAAGGGAGATGAGCCTTATTATCCCGTCAATGACGCCAGGAATGAAGAGATGTTTAAAAAGTACAAGGAGCTGTCACGTTCTGAGTCAAATGTGATCTTCGGTGGACGTTTAGCTGATTATAAGTACTACGATATGCACCACGTTGTGGGCATTGCACTCAAGAAGGTGGCGGAGGTGTTTAAAGAGGAGGCGATCATTATGTAATATATTGTGCGTCAAACGACTAGGTGGGGCATAAAAATTAGATAACGACAATCTAAGTTCACAAGGGTACCCGCCATTTGGCTTAATTGTTGCGTTTTTATGGTTTGAAAATCTACAAAAGATGCAGGCTATTTTGGTATTCTTTACGAGTTTGTTTTTTGTGGTATTTGCAGTACCGCAGATCATTGACATTGCTTTTAAAAAGCACCTGTTTGATGATCCTGTAGAGAGCCGCAAAGTACACAAGAAAGTAACACCTAACTTTGGCGGTATTGCTTTATTTTTTGCCGTTATCTTCACCTGTACCTTATTCATACCTCCGGCAGCAGTGCCGGAGGCTAATACCATCATCGCTGCAGGCTTAATCCTGTTTCTTACCGGCCTCAAGGATGATATCCTGGTGCTGGGCCCCTTGGTTAAGTTTATGGCACAGCTCTTAAGTGCACTGGTCCTCACCATTGCCGGAGGCTTTCAGATTGATAATCTCCAGGGCTTTCTGGGCATTTACGAAATCCCTCAAGTCCTGGCTTTGCTGCTCAGCGTTTTCTTTATTGTTGGTGTGGTAAATGCTTTTAATCTAATCGATGGGATTGATGGCCTGGCGGGAACATTGGCCAGTGTCGCGATGTTTATGTTTGCATTTCTGTTCTATGAAACTACCGAACCCGGTTGGACCTGGCTGTCCTTGACAGTGGCGGGCGCATTGCTTGGCTTTCTCTACTATAATTTCACGCCCGCAAAAATCTTTATGGGCGATTCTGGCTCATTGTTTATAGGTCTATTGGTTGCAGTGTGCAGCATAAAATTCTTGAATACCTCAAATCTTTCTCAATCAAATCACGGCGGCTTTGAGATCAACTCAAAAATTTCTTTAATCGCAGCCATCGTTGTTGTGCCAGTGTTTGATACTTTAAGGGTCTTTACTTTAAGGATTATGAAAGGGAAATCACCCTTTACGGCAGATAACATTCACCTGCATCATCGTCTGCTCTTGCTTGGGCTGAACCATGTTCAGGCAACAACCATCCTTTCCAGCTTCAACGTGCTGCTTATCATCTTGACCTGCAGTCTTCAGCCACTAGGGGATACTCTGATCCTGCCGATCTTAGTGATTGTTACCCTGCTTGGCAATGAATTGCTTTCTTACTTTACCGGTCGTTACCACCGGATGCTTGCCAGGAAGATGCAAGCCAATGCGGCTATGTTTGAAGTTTATGAAGATACCGGCAGCCATAAAGGGCAGAAGCTTTTACAGAATGTCTCTGAAATCTAGTTATCCTATTACAGGTTGCACAGTTGTTACCAAATGTGTTAGATTTGCAGCGCATAAAGCTTAATAGACATAGATGTTCTCCTTTTTTAAAAAGAAACCTGTTGTAGACCATATTGAATGGCTTGGTGTAGATATTCACTCCCACTTGCTTCCCGGCATAGATGACGGATCTTCGGATGTTAATACTTCCATATCCTTAATTAGAGGGCTTCAGGAACTGGGTTTCTACAAGTTCATCTGTACGCCACATATTTTTACTGAACTATATCCAAATAACCGGACAACGATCACAACTGCATTGGATCAACTGAAAGCCGGCCTTATCGCTGAAGGTCTAAGCGTTGATGTTTCAGCCGCAGCAGAACATATGGTTGACGAAACTTTCGTTGTTGGTCCAGATTTGATGGCTTTTCCAGGAAAGTATATCCTTATTGAAATGTCTTACCTTTCTGAGAACCCGAATATAGAACAGGTGATTTTCGATTTGCAGTTACAAGGTTACTATGTGATTCTTGCACATCCGGAGCGATATACCTTTTACCACAATAACTATCCGCGTTTTAACCGGCTAAAAGATATGGGTGTTTTATTTCAGCTTAACTTGCTTTCCCTTTCGGGCTACTACGGGAAGGGAGTAAAGCAGGCTTCGGAATACCTGCTTTCTAATCATATCTATGATGTTGCCGCTACCGATCTTCACCATGAGCGGCACCTGAAGGTCTTGGATCAAATGGTGAAAAGTGGCAAATTGTACCAGCTTGTCGGCAATTATGAATTTAAGAATAAGCAGCTATTTGGCTAGTTTATTTTGATGAGGTGCGACTTGACTAAAAACCGTTTTAAATCCATTTTGCGCATGAAATAAAATCCTCTTAGGCGATCCATCGGCTTTAATTTAAGTTCGATTTTGCTTAAAAGATCAAGAACGTCGTCTGGGTAAAAGCGATAATTACGAATGAGCGTTTCATAGATGAATTTATTAATTAAATAGAGTCGTTCATCCGTGATCATACCCTTGCTTTCCAGGTAATCTTTGATTCTCAAACGCAGATTGATCCTCGACTCGAGGATTTTTCGAGCTTTATCTCCGCTCTTGGAACGGGAAACAGATTCCCAGGCACCAACATGTACCTTAGTTAAAACCCGGTTGTCGAAAGCTACCACAGCACCAGATTGCAGGATTCTGAACATTAGATCGTACTCCTGGGAAGCAACTAAAGTTTCGTTCCAACCGTTTACCGCAAGTAGCGCATCGCGCTTAAAAAGGTTAGAGCTTGTAATCCCCATTTGTGAAAATATCAAAGCTGACCAGGCATCGGTGTTGTAGAGCGCACGGGTATAACTAAAATAGTTTTTTTCCCGTATTCCTTGCTTTTGGTAGGGGCTAACAACAATACTTGCATTTTGTTCTGCAGCGAGTGCAAGTTGTCCCGCTAATTTCTCAGGTAAGATCTCATCATCCGCATCCAGGAACTGTACCCAAATGCCAGTTGCCTCCTTAATTCCGCGATTTCTAGCTGCAGGTGCACCCTTTTTGGTTTCTGTAAAAACATGTATCCGATGTGCTGAATGCTCCTTCTTAAAATCTTCTAGAAGGCTCAGTGTCTTGTCGGTAGAGTTGTTGTTTACAAGTATTAGTTCCCAATCCTTCCATGTTTGCTTAAGTACGCTATTAAGTGCTCTGTGTATGAAAAGCTCGCTATTGTAACAAGGAATAATAATAGATATCATAGAATTCAGTGGTGCCCCGCCCAAAGTTAGGCAGTTTCTGCCGGCCAAGTTATGGATTAAAGTGCTATTGTTTGAAATTAAGCTTGCAAAATTCATTCCGAGCGGAAATATGAGCCAAATTAGCTACAAAGCCATAGGGGAATTTCAAAATGGGCAAAAATAAAGCAGATTTGGTACGAAAATCAGGACAGATCTGATCATTTACATTATTTCCCAAACGCTTCACGTTCTATTTCACATACTACCGGAACCTCCCTGCAATCGGACTTTAATTGGACTTTAAGATTTATATTTGGATTGGTTCTTGATATAAGCGCGTATCTCCTTAAAGTAACCTGATTTAATCAACACCTCTGATTATTATGAATGAACATCCATATAAAAAATTAAATAAAACATGAAACTTAACTTTAAGAGCAGAACTATTGTAAAAGTACTATGCATCTCCGGTGCATTCTTTATTTCCTCTTGTATTAGTAGTAAAAATGTATCTTACTTTGAGAACCTTTCTGCTGCAAAACGCTCTACAATGGAATCTGTAGCGCCGTTTACGGAACCAATCATCCAAACTGATGACATTCTTGCTGTTGCTATTAATACGATAGACCCTCAAAGTGCATCTGTTGTAAACCAAGCTGGAACAACCATAGCAGTGCCTTCAACTACCGGAAACGGTCGTGAACAGGTAAGCGGTTATCTGGTAGATAAAAACGGTGAAATTGAACTTTCTTTGATTGGAAAAATCAAGGTAGCTGGGTTAACAACCTTTGCAGCAAAAGAGTTGATCAAGCAACGCGCAAGCCGTGACTTGAAAGATCCAAATGTTACTGTCCGTTTTGCAAATTATAAAATTTCCGTTTTAGGTGAGGTAAACAGACCAACCGTTTATACCGTCCCGAATGAGAAAGTAACCGTATTGGATGTATTAAGTCTTGCTGGTGATATGACCATTTTTGGACGTCGTGATAACATTTTGGTAATCCGTGATGTGGATGGCAAAAAAGAATTTGGAAGGTTAAACTTAAATTCCTCTGACATCTTCGCAAGTCCTTATTATTATTTAAAGCAGAACGACGTCGTTTATGTAGAGCCTAACAAACAAAAAATAATTGCGCTCAACAACGGTACAAGAACTACAATTGCTTTGATCGTATCTGCACTCTCAACAGCCGCACTTATCTATTCCAGACTATAATAAACTCAGTTTGTTGCCGGGTTAAATCAGGCTGAAATCAACAATATTCTAAAACTAATATGAATTCAAAAAAAAATCCACAAGTCATGACGGAGTTCGAAGATGACTTTAGGTTGGAGAATCTTTTACGTAAATTTTTATCAAAGTGGCACTGGTTTGTGCTTTCGGTGCTGGTGTGTGTAGCTGCTGCATATTATTATGCTCAAACACAAATTCCCATGCATCTTATTACTGCGAAGGTGCAGATCAACGATCCTAAGAGAGGTGGTGCCTCTGCAGAGACACAGTTGCTGGGAGAACTTGGCTCTATGGCAAGCGCAACAATTTCAAATGAAGTTGCCATACTGAAAACAAGGTACTTGCTTGAACGTGTGGTTAACAACATGAAGTTGAACGTCAACTACTTTAATAAAGGGCAGCTTAGAAATGAAGAGCTTTATGAAGCGCCCTTTGTAGTCGATATTGTTAAGCCCGTCGACACCATAAAGACTAAGGAAGTTGAACTATCATTCTCCGCAGACAATAGGATCCGCTTTTATTCTGATGAGATCGATACGGTAGTGGGATACAGTAAGCCACTTACATTGCCTGGAGTAGGTGTGGTGCAGGTGCTTAAAGCAGAAACCAAGCCGGTTGTTGATAACAAATATGTGGTTTCACTTACTTCAGTTGATAAGAAAGTAGAGCGTATTACTGGAGATCTGGCTGTTCTTCCAGAAGCAGATGCTTCTGTGATTAACCTGACGCTGAACTATCCTGTACCTAAAAAGGGTGAGGAGATCTTGAAGAAAATGTTGGAGATTTATGTTGCGACAAACGTAAACGATCGCAATAGACTTGCCGATAGTGCTTATGCATTTATTCAGACCAGGTTGAGTTACCTTGGTGGAGAGTTGGGTAGTCTGGAGTCAAACATTCAGGGCTTTAGACAGAAGAACAACATCACGGAGATGTCACAACAGTCCAACTTGTTGATTAACAACAGTTCTGAATACATGAATGAACTGGCGAAAA
>Ga0265780_10005206_pt1 | contig 16532 bp, 14 predicted proteins | sample P1T30metagenome_FD_192432 | JGI IMG/M metagenome (GOLD analysis project Ga0265780, IMG submission 192432) | Plant litter microbial communities from East Loma Ridge, Irvine, California - P1 T30 | ecosystem: Environmental > Terrestrial > Plant litter > Unclassified | place: USA: California... | reverse complement strand
TTCCAGTATGAGCCTGGACGGGCGCTTTCTGTTCGTCGCCAACTATGCGGTTCATCCTGATCCGGGTGGCGTACTCGCCGTGGTGCCGGTCGGCAAAGACGGCAAGCTTGCGCCAGTCGCGCAAACGGCGACCCACGAGGCGAGCAAGGTCAACCCTGAGCGTCAGGCGTCGTCCCACGTCCACGCCGCTGTGCCGACCCCGGATGGCAACTACCTGATTGCCATGGATCTGGGCGCGGACAAGATGTTTGTCTTCAATTACGACGGCAAAAAAACGCAGCCGCTGCAGCCCGCTAAAACCCCTTCGGTTGACCTGCCGCCGGGCAGTGGTCCGCGTCACCTGACGTTCAGCAAAGACGGTAAGCATGCCTGGCTGACCATGGAAATGAGCGCCCAAGTGGCCGTGTTCGATTACCACGACGGCGTATTCAAGCGTACCCAACTGGTCGAACTGGCCAACAAGGACGGTCAGCAAAACCGCGCCGCGGGTGGCCTGCACACCTCGCCTGACGGCAAATTCCTTTACGTCGCCAACCGTGGCGAAGTGAACGAGCTACTGGTGTTCTCCATTGACGCCGGTACTGGCCAGTTGAAGGAAGTCCAGCGCCGTACCGTGGAAGGCAAGGAACCACGCGAGTTCGCCTTCGACCCTACCGGCCATTTCGTGCTGATCGCCAACCAGAAGAGCAACCAGATCGTCACCCTGCGCGTCGACCCGAAAACCGGCCTGTTGGGAGACACCGTGCAGAAAGTCGACTTCGACTCGCCGTCTGACTTCCATTTCCTCACTGCTCACTGACACCCTGCGACGCTTTGACGCAGTCTGAGCCCTTGATTTTCAAGGGCTTTTTTATGTATCAATTGAAGTGATAAGGGCTAGTGCCAGAAAAGATTTTTTCTGGATCAGGCGCGGGCGTAACTTTCATTCCACGGCCACGACGGTCAAGACTTGAAACGACACACCACAGCGAGGTACCCATCATGAACTTCAATATCTTCTCCATCATCGCCGCGTCCGCCATCTCCGCCACTGTCGCATTGCCCGCCAGTGCCAGTGTTGAAGCGACCGACAAAAAAGTCAGCTCGACCCAGAGCTACACCCCAAAGTACCTGCAACAAAGCGCCAACTTCTATGCCGCTCTGGATCACAAAGTTCAGCAATGAATAGAACGCCGAAGTGAATCCATTCCCCGTTAACGAATGTATCGTTGCCGGGGAATGGATTTGTAAGAGTCCAGGTTAAAACCGCAATCTTTGGTTTCAGGAAAACGCTTTCGCGAGCAACTTCGTCTTCAACAGGTTGATGCGACCCACTGACCACTGCGTGTCAGGCCATGCATCAAGTGCCGGCGAGCTTGTTCGCGAAAGCGTTGAATTCCCTCCCTTTGGTCCCCGTCTGCTGGTAAGCGACGGGGATTTTTTTGTGGGTGAATATTAAGTGGCGTGTGTTAGCCCCGTACATTCGCCAGCAAGCCGGCTCCTGCAAAGGCCTTCCTTCAACACATCATCCGCGTCGGCTACCATCTGTAGGAGCCGGCTTGCTGGCGAAACTATTAGCCCGATTGAATACTTAAATAATTAACCACATCGATCTTTTGAATTGCCAGCCATCGTTTTTTAATACTCATCGCTTCACGCATTCTGGGCGCCTGAAATAAACATGTCCCGGAGCTGCATCCATGGCCACTGCCATTCTTGATTCAATCAAACACGGCGCTTACACCGCCATCGCGCTGTATGTCGTATTCATCGCAGTGGTGACCGTTGTCAGCATGAATCCACAACTTAACTCACCCTCGACTGTGTCAGCGCAAACGGCATCCGTTGAAATCAGTCGTGCGACTGTTCAGTCCCAGGGGCGTGCATCGTGAAAGGCGCGAACTTCTGGGTAATCGTGTTCTTCGCAGTGATCAACAATGGCTGCTCATTGCTTGGCCATGGCGAAGGCTCAGTGGGCGGCGTGGCGCGGAGTATGGAGTTTAAGACCGAGGTCGCCGAGGCGGTGGAGATGCAGCGTTCGCAGAAGCTCAACGCGGGTAATCCTCCTCCCAGGCACGGCGAGATGATTTCGTCGATCTTCCAGTGGGACGTCGTGGAGGGATGGAGCGACCGCGTTTAGCGCTTGGCCATTGCGGCAACGAACAGCTCGGAGTCGAGAAAACAACCCAACCAGCGTTGCAGGTGAGGGTAGGGGCTTTGCCAGAACCAGTCTGCGTCCACCGAGCAGAATTGCCGAATGAAGGGCGCGATGGCGATATCGGCGAGGGTCAGTCGGTCGGCGATCAGAAAGGCTCGTGACGCCAGCAGGTCATCGAGACGACGCAGGAAGTGCTCACCCTGAGATCGGTAGGCTTCCGGGGGGTGTTCGGGGTAACGCACCGAGTATTTATAGCGATCCAGATCACGCTTGAAGCGGCTGTCGTTTTCTTCGATCAGCTGGGCGATGAGTCGCTGCGCTTCGTCATTTCCGGTCATGGACCAGTCATCCGGGTCGTGTTGTGCCAAGGCCCAACGCATGATGTCCAGGCTCTGCTCCAGCACGTTTTCTTGCAGCACCAGAACCGGCACGGTGCCTTTCGGCGAGCTTTCCAGCATCTCTGGCGGTTTGGCCTTGAGGCTGACTTCGACGGTATTGACCGTTACGCCGCAATACCCCAGCGCCATGCGCGCACGCATGGCGTAGGGGCACCGGCGGAACGAGTAGAGCGTCGGCGTCGTCGATGCAGGCTGAGGCGCCGACGTCATGCTCAGGCCTCGGTCAGCTCGCCGCAGTCGGCGATGACGACTTTCTTGCTGGTGCGACCGGACTGCGAGCCCAGGGCTTCGATGGCCTTGACCACGTCCATGCCTTCAATGACTTTACCGAAGACGACGTGTTTGCCGTCCAGCCACTCGGTCACGATGGTGGTGATGAAGAACTGGCTGCCGTTGGTGTTCGGGCCAGCGTTGGCCATCGACAGATCACCCGGGGCGGTGTGCTTGAGGGTGAAGTTTTCGTCTTCGAACTTGTTGCCGTAGATCGACTTGCCGCCGGTGCCGTTGTGGTTGGTGAAATCGCCACCTTGCAGCATGAAGTTCTGAATGACGCGGTGGAACGAGGAGCCTTTGTAGCTCAGGCCGTCGCCTTTCTCACCGGTGCACAGGGCGCGGAAGTTCTCGGCGGTTTTCGGCACGACGTCGTTGTGCAGTTCCATCACGATGCGGCCCATTGGCTCGTCGTTGGCGGTGATGTCGAAAAATACTTTGGAGTTTGCCACGTGGTTTTACCTTCTATCGAGTTTGGCGCGACTGTCGCGCAAGGGGTATAGGGTTGCACAGAAACGCCATTGGGCGTGTCCGTGCGTCGTGAAAAAAAGCTTTAGCCGCCGCTGACCTCGACTGTGCTCAGGCCATTGCCCTGGCGCCGAACCTGAATCTGTACGGGGATTCGCTCGTGCATTTCCTGCACGTGGGAGATCACCCCGACTTTACGGCCTTGGGCCTGCAGCCCGTCAAGGGCGTCCATGGCCAGTTGCAGTGACTCGGGATCCAGGCTGCCAAAGCCCTCGTCGATGAACAGCGATTCGATCTTCAGCGTGCTGGACGCCATGGACGCCAGGCCCAGCGCCAGCGCCAGGGACACCAGGAAGGTTTCACCGCCCGAAAGCGAGTGGACCGAGCGCAGTTCGTCGCCCATTTCGGTGTCCATTACCAGTAAGCCGAGCATGCTGCCGCCGCGCTTGAGGCGATAGCGCCGCACCAGTTGCTTGAGTTGCGCGTTGGCGTGGTGCACCAGCAGATCCAGATTGTAGGCTTGGGCGATCTTGCGGAAGGTGTCGCCGGTGGCGGAGCCAATCAGCGCATTGAGCCGGCCCCAGCGCTGATACTCGGCCTGCGCCCCGGCGATGCGTGATTGCAGTTCGCTGCTGGCATCGCGTCGGCGGTTGTCTTCGCTCACTTGCGCGCGCAGGTCCGCGCACAGCTGGTCCTGAACCCCCGACTGCGCCTGCACGTCGGTCAAGGTGGCGAGCAACTGCTCGGCATCGACGCCATCACTGTGATGCGCCTGATGTTGCTGCGATTGCGCGGCGCGCTCGTCCACCAGCACCCTGGCTTGTTCCAGCGCTTTTTCGCTGCTCTGCAGCTGCTGGCGCAAGCCACTGACATGCTCGTCGCTGAGGCCCAGTAAGGTGTCCAGTGCGGCATCGTCCAGCTCGCTGTGGCTGGCGCGCCACTCCGCGATCTGCCGTTCGAGCTCCGTCAGTTCCTGTTGCAAAGCCTGCAGCCGCTGCTGTTCACCGTCGAGCTCTGCGGTCAGCTTGATCAATTCGCCCCGTGCGATCTGCAATCCGTCTGCGTTGGCCGCCAGGGCCTGGCGCGCGTGCTCCACGGCTTGCTCAAGCGCTTGCTGCCAATGCTCCGGCGAGCGGTATTCGCCTAACACCTGTGCCAGTCGCTGCTGCGCCGTCTGTTGCAGCTCGCGACGGCTGTCCACGTGCGCCTGCAGCTTCTGATGCTCAGCTTGCCGCGCCTGCTGGGCTGTCTGCTCACGCTCCAGTTTCAGCGCGCGCTCGGCGTGCTCCTGCTGCTCGGTCTTCTGCTGGTCGAGCTGCTCGACGCGCGCGGCGATGTCGTTGTCCAGCTGCATGAAACTCTGCGTCGCCGAGTCGCGCCATTGGGTCAGGCTCTCGGCAGGCAGCAGCGGCTCGAACTCTTGCAACGCCGCCTCGAACGCCTGATTGTCCAGCGCGATGTTGCGCTGTTGATCGTCCAGCCCTTTCATCGCCTGCTGACTGGCTTCGCGCGCGTCGAGCACCTGTTGCTGCAGTGACTCGGCGTCGCGCTGCACTTTCAGCAAACGGGCCTGGCGCTGCTCGGCGGTGAGGATGTCCTGCGCCAGTTGGTGCAGACGTTCGCTCAGCCAGTCCCCCCGCAGGTGCTCGGGCTGTTCAAGCAGGCGCGGGTACAGCGGGTGTGCCTCCAGTTCAGGGGTGAGGGTTTGCAGCTGTTCGGCCAACTGATCGTGTTGCGGCTTGGCCTGCTTGAGCTGGTTGTTGAGTTCGGCGACTTCCGCGCGCAGCTCGGCGAGCTTCTCACTGAGCTGCCCGACGGCTTGCCGCGCGCGCGCTTCTTCGCCGTCGTCGTGGCCCGACAGCGCTTCAAGCAGCGCCTCGGACTGGTGATACGGATGTTCTTCGCTGCCACACACCGGACACGGTTGCTGATCGATCAATTGCCCGCGCAGCTCTTCGACGCTGGCACTGCGCGCAAGCCGCTGACGCTGCAGCAGTTCGACGGTGACCTTCAGCGCTTGCTCGGCGGTCTCGTGCTCGGCCTTGAGTTTCAGGCCCTGGGCGATGCGCTGGGCACGACGCTCGGTGGCCTCTTGCTGGCGCGTTTGAAGGTCGAGCAGGCGGTTGGCGACCTCCTGATGACGCTGCCACAGGCGTTCAAGGGTGTCGCTGGCACCGTGCTGCTGACGATTGTCCTGCAGCAACTGCCCCAGCCGTTCCACTTCCTGACTGACCGCATCCGCCTTGACTTCGGCGGTGTCATAAAGCGCCTGCAAAGCGCTGCGGCGTTCGCTGAGCGTCTGCTCGGCAAGGGTGGCGTTTTTCTCCAGCTGCGGAAGCTCGGCGCGCCCCTGGATCAGTCGCGCGCTGAGCTGCACGGTCTGTTGAAGGCGCGGGCGGTAGGCGTTCCATGACTGACTCAGGGTGCTCAGCGCTGCGCTGTGCTCCAGTTGTTCGGCAATGACCTGCAGGCGTGCTTCAAGCTGCCGTTGCTGCTCGGCGAGTTGATCAAGCGTTGCCTGCCCCTCGCGACTGGCATTGGCCGCAGCCTGCGCCTGTTCGTCGAGTTGCTGCAGTTCTTGATTCAGGTGAGCGAGGCGGGTCTGCTGCTCGAACGCTTCACTCAGCCCCGGCCGTGCATGGCCAAGCTGTTCCTGCGCCTGCTGGAAGGCGAGCTCGGCGTGAGCTTTTTGGCTGTCCAGCGCTGCAATTCGCGCATCGAGCGCGGTCTGCTGCACGTGGTGAGCTTGAATGGCCGCCGTCAGCGGTTGGACCTGCGCTTGAAGCCTGGCCCGCTGGGCAAACAGATGCCGCTGTGGCGCCAGCCGCTCCAGCAGGCTCAGTCGTTGGCGATCCGCGCTGTGTGCGTCCCAGGTTTGCTGTGCGCTGGTCAGTTGTTCGTTGGCGGCCTGATGGCTGTCGCGCAACCGGCTCAGCTCCTTGAACCATTGCTGCTTGAGCTCCAGTTCGCGCAGCTGTGCCTGAACCTGCTTGAGCTGCTGTTGAGCTTCGGCAAAGCGCTGCTCCAGTTCGGCGCGCTGTTCAGTCTCCATGGGTGTCAGCGTGCCGGCCTGGGCCTGAAGGGTTTTCAGTGCTTCTTCGGCTTCCTTGCTTTTGCTGTAGGCGCGACGACCCAGCTGGCTATAGATCGCCGTGTCGGTGAGCTTTTCCAGCAGTTCGCTGCGTTCTTTGTCGTCGGCCTTGAGGAAGGCGCTGAACTCACTCTGCGCCAGCATCACGGCGCGGGTGAACTGCTCGAAGTTCAGGCCCAGCCGCGCTTCGAGCAGGGTTTTGTACTCGGTCTTGTTCTGCGTGCTGAGAATCTGCTCGCTGTCCAGATCGATCAGCGTCTGGCGGCTCGCCTGGAGCTTTTTCGTGGCGTTGTCGCGGGCGCGGTTGGCTTCCCAGCGTGCGCGGTAACGGCGCTTGTCGATGCCGACGAAGTCCACCTCGGCGTAACCGCTGCCGGTGCCGCGACGCAGCAGGTTGCGCGGGTCGTTGGTGCTGATGTCGCCATCGATCTCCGGCACACGAGACTGGCCGATGTTGTTTAGTCGGGGAATCGCGCCGAACAGCGCCAGGCACAGGGCATCCAGCAACGTGCTCTTGCCCGCGCCGGTGGGGCCGGTAATGGCAAACAGGCCAGCGCTGGCAAGGGGTTCGGCGGTGAAATCCAGCTCGAACGGGCCGGCCAGCGAAGCCAGGTTTTTCAGGCGGATGGCGAGGATTTTCATGGTTGTTCGCTCTCCAGCTGCACGTCTTGAAGAAGGGTGGCGAAATCCTGGAGGGTCTGTTCGTCGACCTCGCTGCCGTAGCTGTCCTGCCAGGCGCGGCTGAACAGCTCCTGTGGGCTCAGTTGGTCGAGTTCGATCAGGTCGTGCCGGGCGTCTTCATCGCGACCGCCCTTGCCAGCGTATTCGGCTGCGATGCGCACCAGCCGCACGGCCTTGTTTTCCAGCGCAGCCTCGATCTGGTTGCGCAGGTCGGGTTGCGGCTCGTCAAGGCGTACGCGGACTTCGAGCCACGGCTGACGGTCGACGTCCGCCAGGAGGTCGATGTCCGGAAGGTCGCGCAGTTGCAACAAGAGCTCGGCCAGCGGCGCCGGGCCTATGCGTTGCAGGTTCACCGCGCGCGGGATCAGCAGCGGTTTGACGCTGACCAGTTGGTCGCCTTCACATTCGATTTCGAGGATCTGGTGCTGGTAGCCGATTTCCGAAAAAGACAGCGGAATGGGCGACCCGCTGTAGCGAATCCGGTCCTCGCCGTTGACGCGCTGCGGCTTGTGCAGATGCCCCAAGGCGACGTAGGTGATGCTCTCGCCAAACAGGCTGGCGGGCAGGGCTTCGGCGTTACCGATGATCAGGCTGCGCTCGGAGTCTTCCGATACCGAGCCGCCGGCCATGTGCGCGTGGCTGATGGCGATCAGTGCCTGGCCTTTCTTGCGCCGTTGATTCGCTGCGGCGATCAGCATCTCGTGGACCTGACCAATGCCGCGCAGGTAGTTGTCGCCCAAGGCGGCACCCGTTACTTCGGCCGGGCGCAGAAAGGGCAGCGCCAGGCACCAGCCCAGCACTTTGCCCTTGGCGTTGGTCAGTGGCAGCAGCAAGCGATCGACGTCCAGCACGCCATCGTCGAGCCAGAGCACACGGCCCAGCGCGTGGGTGCGCAGGCGTCGCATCAGCGGCGCGGGTAACTCGATGCGCGAGCCGGAGTCGTGGTTGCCGGCGATCATCACGATGGTCACCTGGGGGTCCTGCTCGTGGGCGCTGACGATGAAGTCGTAAAGGCGCTCCTGGGATTTGACCGGCGGATTGACCGTGTCGAAGATGTCGCCGGCAATCAGCAGGACATCCGGCTTGCGTTCGGCCAGGCGGGCCAGCAGCCAGTTGAGGAAACCGGCATGTTCGAAATCTCGCTCCTGACCGTGAAGGTTCTGGCCAAGATGCCAGTCGGAGGTGTGGAACAGACGCATGGGGGTACCTTGGTTTAACGATCAACACATCCTGTGGAAACGCGCTTGCCCGCGATAACGGTGGGTCTGTGCCAGGTTCGCGACCCGACACCCTGTTCATGGGCAAGCGCGCTCCGACGGTGGGACGCGCTGATCGGTGAAATTATTTCGGATACAGCGGCGGCAAGCTGTCACCTCCGTCCGGGTCCTGGTTTTTTTCGATGGCGGGCAGCGCTTTGACAGCGCGCCAGAGGTCTTCACCCAGCCACAGTTTTTCGGTCTCGCTATAAAGCGCCCCGTTCAGCCCGTCCAGTGCATTGGACAGCGGCACGAAGCGTGCGGCCATGTCGGCCAGGGTTTCGGGCTGCTGACGCGCCCAGGCATCGAGTGCCTGGCGGGTAGCATGCGGGTCGTTGGCCAGGCTCGCGCGTTTCAGGTCGTCGAGCACTGTACGCGGACTCGGGCCTGTTTGCGCGACCCGCGCCAGGGCCGGCTGCCAGCGGCCACGCCACCACAGGCCAAAGCCCAGCAGCGTGGTAAAGCTCAGCAGCACCGTGCTGAGCTGCCAGGGCCAGACCGGCGGGCCGATCACGGTGACGTTGTTGTCGCTTACCGGCGTGTCCACCGCAAGTGCGGGGTTGATGCTCACTTGCAATGTGCGGGCGGGCAGGGCGCTGTGCTCCAGATGATCTTCCTGCGTGTTCCACCAGACCAGATCCACCGCTGGAATGTCGATGGCACCGGGACGATTGGGCACTAGGGCCTCGCGCTCCTCGCGCACGCCGGTCAAGCCTCGCTCACCGGGCTGATTGCTCAACTGCGGCTGGTCCGGGTAGCGCCGCAACGCACTGACGTCGGTGGCCGGAAGCGGCGGTAACTGCGCGCTCGAAAGGCCTTCGGCCTTGAGTTGCAAGGTGCGGGTGAGGGAATCACCGACCTGGCTATGGGCCGGCTCCGGGCTCCAGCTTTCGCTGAGGCTGACGCTGCGCGCGGGCAGCCACGGCACGTCAGTGGGGTAGTGCGCCGGTTGCGGCCTGACGTTAAGCGTCAACGGCAGCGACGTGACGTGCATCAATCGACCGGGTTTCGGCCCGCTTGCAACCGCTCCCGGCCCCATGGCCGCCGCTGCTGTCGCATCGGTGGTGTCCTGAACCAGCGTCGCGCTGAACGCTTGCGCCGGTATGGTCAGGTCGCCGCTGTGCTGCGGGTACAGCGCGTAGCGCATCTCGATGACGCCGTGGCGAATGCCGTTGATCTGCTTCTCGTAGGTGCGCGTGTCGCCGAGCTTTTCAACGCGCGCATCCGGCACTTGCAGCGGTGTCAGGCTACTGTCGTCGAACAGCGACACCGAGTGATAGATTCGCACGGTCAGCAGTGCCTGGGCCTGAACGTACACACTGTCCTGGTCCAGGCTCGCCTCCATGAATACCGGGTCGAGTTTTTGCGCCTGGCCCTGCGCCGCCGGACCGACATCGACCACCTGCAGCACAATCGGCTGGCTGGTCATTTCCCCCAGCTTCAGCGGCGGGATTTCAATCGATCCGCTGTGGCGCGGCATCAACGTAATCAGCCAGCGCGTGGTGGCGTGGACATTGCCTTCCAGCGTGGTAAGGCTATTGAGCTGGCGCGTGTCGCGCACTTCGAAGTCAGCGTCAAGCCCGCTCATGTCGGGCCTGCCGAAGACTGTGGCGTCGTCGGTTTCAAGGGTCAGTTCGACGGTCTCGCCGGTGTTGACGCGCGTGCGGTCGACGCTTGAAAGCAGCGTCGAGCCAGCGCTGTCGGCCTGGGCCAGCCCTGCGCACAGGCATAACATCCCTGCGATCAACCACCTGTGCAGACGACTCATCGGGTCTTTTCCTGATGCTGCTGTTGTTCGTACCAGAATTTGCGCCGCAGCAGCTCACCGGGTTCGTCGGGAATCTGCCTCAGCCACTGTTCAAGCGCCTGTTTCTGTTCGCCATCAACCTGCCCTTCGGCGGGCCTGCCAGCGGCGCGGGCCGGACCGTCGGCGTCGCCACCCGCACCGGAAGCCTCCTGGTCGGCAGCATTTTGCTCAGCCTCCGGCGGGCGGTTTTCATCCGGGTCGCGCGGTGCTGACGACGCGCTCGACGATGAATCCCCGGCACTGCCCTGGCGCGCGTTATTGCCGTTCTCGTCGGTCTCGGCCTTGGTCTCGGTTTCCGACGGGTTCGCCGTTTTATTCAGCTTCAGCACCTGTTCCACCAATGCCTTGTTGGCCAGCGCTGCCGGGAAGTCCGGCTGACGATCGAGCGCCTGTGCGTAAGCGTCGATGGCGCCTTCGAGCTCACCGCTGCGGGCCAGCGCATTGCCGCGATTGTAATGGTCGACGGCGCCGCTGCCTTGGGCAAAGCGCTGGGCGGCGCCTGCGTAATCTCCCGCCTGGTAGAGCGCAACGCCTTGCCAGCGCGGGTCCTGGAAATGTCGCGCGGCTTCTGCCGGGTGATGGCGTCTGAGCAGGCGCTCACCCTGTTGGTCCGGCCGGCGCCACAGGTCCTGGAAATCAAAGGCATAGCTGGCTTGAGGCACGGTCATCAACAACAAGGGCAGGCACAACAGCCAGCCGCGTCTTCCGGCACAGCCGGCCAGCAGCAACAGCGGCAATAACAGCCAATAACCCTGATCGGCCCAACGGTCGAGCCGCACTTTCTGTCCCTCACTGATGAGACTTTTCGGGCCGTCGAGCAGCCCGAGGTCGTTCAAATCCTGATTGTCCAGGCGCAGGGCGGTGTAGCGGCCGGCCATGCTGTCGGCGAAGTCTTTCAGCACTGGCCCGTCAAGACGCGGTACGAGGATGCCGCCCTGAGCGTCTTTCAGAAAGCCGCCTTTCTCCTGGGTGACCGGTGCGCCTTCCGCAGTGCCGACACCCAGCATCAGTAACGCAGGCGCGTCGCGGCCGGTCATGGCCGCGCGGATACCCTGACGCTCGGCCTCGCTGAGGGATGAACCAATCCACAGCAAACGCCCCTGACCGAGGTCGCCCTGTTCAAGCAGGTCAAGCGCCTTGCGCACGGCCAGGTCTGCGCGCTGACCGGCCTCGGGCATGATCGACGGCCTGATTGCATCAAGCAGATTTTTGCTGGTCGCCAGATCGTCGGACAGTGGCACCAGCGTATGGGCGCTGCCGGCGTAGACGATGATCGCGGTCTGTGAGTCGCTGCGCGCTTGCAGCAGGTCGAGAAGCTTGCGACGCGCCTGCTCCAGTCGCGTGGGCGGGCTGTCGGCCGCGAGCATTTCCGGGGTCAGCTCAAGCATGACCACCAGCGGGTCGACCGGCCGTTGGCTGTTTTGCTCGACCCGCTGCCAGCTGGGCCCCAGCAAGGCCAACACCGCCAATAACCAGCCAATCCCCAGCACGATCCATGGCAGCTTGCTTTCCCGGCCGCCACCGCCACTGAGCAGCGCCGAGTGGAAAGCGCTGGGCAAAATCATCTGCCAACGGCCCACGCGCTTCTGCCGGTTCCACAATCGCCACAACAGCCAGCCGAGCAGCGGCAGCAGCAGTAGCCAGCCGGGGCGCAGCCAGTGAGGCCAGAGACTGGCGAGAAATTCCATCATGGGCGCCTCAGCAGGCGCTGCACGCGTTGACGCCAGCGCGCGACCTGCGCAAACACCGGGGCGAAGGCAAATAAGCGATACAGCGCGTTGTTCGGCCAGCGTTCCTGGATCACCAGCAAAAGGCTGAGCAGCAGCGCCATGGCCAGCGGCCAGTGATACAGCGAGTGGGCAGGGCGCGCCTGGGTCGGTTGTTGCGCGACAGGCTCCAGCCGGTCCAGCGCCTTGCCTATACCGGCCAGTTCGACGCCGTTGCGCGCCCGGAAGTACTGCCCGCCGCTGACAGCGGCGATTTCCCGCAGGGCCGGCTCGTCCAGGTCGAGGCTCGGGTTGAGGCCCAGAATGCTGGTCGCCCCCTTGTCAGGATCGGCACCGATACCAATCGGGTAGATCTTCACGCCCTCGCTGGCCGCCAGACGTGCAGCGGTTCTCGGGTCGATCTGGCCCGCGTTGTTGGCGCCATCAGTGACCAGGATCAGAACGCGACTCTGGGCCGGGCGTTGGCGCAGGCGTTTCAGGGCCAGGCCGATTGCATCGCCGATGGCGGTGTTCTTGCCGGCGATGCCGATCCGCGCTTCGTCCAGCCAGACGCGTACGGTTTTGCGGTCGAAGGTCAGCGGCGCCTGCAGATAGGCCTGGCTGCCGAACAGAATCAGGCCGATGCGATCGCCCTGACGGTGCTCAAGAAAATCCCCCAGCAGCGTCTTTACCAGCGCCAGCCGGCTGACCTCGTCGTTTTTCCACATCATGTCCGGGTAATCCATCGAACCTGATACGTCCACGGCGACCAACAGGTCGCGGCCACTGGCAGCCACCGGCAAAGGCTCCCCCAGCCATTGCGGGCGGGCGGCGGCCATCAGCAGCAGGAGCCAGATAGCAATAAACGGAAGCTGCCGTCGCCAGCCCGGCAGATGTGCTCGCGCACGGCGGCCGGCGAGACCTTCCAGCTCCTGAAGAAAGCTGACCTTCAAAGCAGCTTCGCCACTGTCTGCGGGGGGCAGCAACAGGCGCATCACCCACGGCAGCGGCAGAAGGAGGAAGAGCCACGGCCAGGCGAACTCAAACATGCTTGCGAATCCAGGTCTCGACCGACTGAGTCAGGCCGTTGATGGCCTTGTCGTCCAGCTTGCACTCAGGCTTGTAGGCGCCTTCGACGAGAATCATCCAGCGCGTCAGGCCGGCCGCCGGGCAGCGGTTATCGAGAAAGGCCAGCCATTTGCGTCCGTTGAGCGTGTGGCTCTGGCTGTAGGGGTAATGATTGCGGCACAAGCGCTTGAGCAGACCGTTGATCTGCTGCAGCCAGGCACCGGCTGGCGCACCGTCGTAAGGTTTGGGCATCTGCGCGAGTTCGACCAGGGCGGCCTGGCGCAGCGGATCCAGCGCTTCAACGGTCTCGCGCGGGGCTTTTTTCGGCAGCAGCGTGCGTGCGCGCCACACGCCGTAGGCCAGTGCCGGCAGCAAAATCAGCAGCAACCACCATCCGGGTGCAGGCGGCCAGACGCTTATCGGCTCCGGCAGAATCAGCGGCTGCAACTGGTCCAGAGCACTCATGGCTGTTTCACCGGACGTTGCCCGTTGAGGTATTCGCGCAGTTGCTCGACCATTTCGCGCTGGGTGCTCAGTGGCATCATCAGCACCCGCAGCTTCTGTGCGAGCAGTTCCCAGCGCGCCTGACGCGCTTCGCCCTGGGCACGGTAGCTTTGGCGCAAATCGGCATTAAGGGTGTCGAGTTCCAGGTGTGCGCCCCGGTCGGCAAAGCGCAAAAGGCCGGCGGCCGGCAACGCATGATCCAGCGGATCGGACAGCGGCAACAGCAGCAGGTCGCAGTGGCGCGACAGCAAGGCCAACTGCTGCTCGGCGGAATCGGTCAGCGCGCGCTCGTCGCAAAGGATGATCGCCAGGCTGCCCGGGCGCATGACCTCACGCGCGCGGCGCAACGCTACCCCGAACGTGTCGCGGTCGGCAGCGGCCTCGGTGTGCAGCGATTGATTGACCCGCACCAGCCGGTTCAGCAGCTGCAGCAGGCTTTGCTTGCTGCGTCGGGGTTTGATTTCGTAGTGCTCGTTGTCACCGAACACCAGCCCGCCGACGCGATCGTTGTGCCCCAGCGCGGCCCATCCCACCAGCGCCGCGGCCTGCGCGGCGAGCACCGATTTGAACATCAGCCCGGAGCCGAAAAACAAACGCCGGCTCTGTTCGACCATGATGAAGATCGGCCGCTCGCGTTCTTCATGGAACAGTTTGGTGTGGGGCTCCTGCGTGCGTGCGGTGACGCGCCAGTCGATGGTCCTGACGTCGTCGCCCGCCTGGTACACCCTGACCTGATCGAAGTCGACGCCGCGCCCGCGCAGTTTGGAGTGGTGCAGACCAATCAGCGGGCTGCGCTGGCTGGGGGTCGAAAACAACTGCACTTCACGCACGCGATGCCGCATCTCGATCAGCTCGGCAAGGCTGATGCGGATGCCCGGTTGGGAGATCAGGTAGGGTTGCATGGGGTCAGGCGACGGCCACGACGTCGAGGATGCGCTGGATCACACGGTCCTGGTCGATGCCCGCCGCCTCTGCTTCGAACGACAGGATGATGCGGTGGCGCAGGACGTCGAAGACCATCGCCTGGATGTCTTCGGGACTCACGAAGTCGCGTCCTGCCAGCCAGGCATGGGCGCGGGCGCAGCGGTCGAGTGAAATCGAACCCCGCGGGCTGGCGCCATAGCCGATCCACTCGGCCAGTTCGGCGTCGAACTTGGCCGGCGTACGGGTCGCCATCACCAGCTGCACAAGGTATTCCTCCACCGCATCGGCCATGTACAGGCCGAGAATTTCCTTGCGTGCAGCGAAGATGGCCTGCTGGCTGACCCGCCGCTCCGGCTTGGTTTCGCCGTTGAGTGCTTCACCACGGGCCTGCTGGAGAATCTTGCGTTCGACGGTTGCGTCAGGAAAGCCGATCTTGACGTGCATGAGGAAGCGGTCGAGCTGAGCCTCTGGCAACGGGTAGGTGCCTTCCTGCTCGATAGGGTTTTGTGTCGCCATCACCAGAAACAGCGGCGACAGGTCGTAAGTGCTGCGCCCGACGCTGACCTGGCGCTCGGCCATGGCTTCCAGCAGCGCCGATTGCACCTTGGCCGGCGCGCGATTGATCTCGTCCGCCAGCACCAGGTTATGGAAGATGGGGCCTTGCTGGAACACGAAGCTGCCGGTCTCAGGGCGATAGATTTCGGTACCGGTGATGTCGGCGGGCAGCAGGTCGGGGGTGAACTGGATGCGGTGAAACTGGGCTTCGATGCCTTCGGCCAGCTCTTTGATCGCTTTGGTCTTGGCCAGACCCGGTGCGCCTTCGACCAGCATGTGGCCGTCGGCCAACAGCGCGATCAGCAGGCGCTCAACCAGTTTCTCCTGCCCGAGGATCTGGGTGGAGAGAAAGGTTCGCAGCGCGATCAACGCTTCACGATGTTCCATCGATGACAGTTCCTGGCAGGAGAGGCAGCAGCGCCAGGTGGCGCCGAAGCTGGGGGCGTTACTTTAATCCATCGCAAGGGCGCCGACTAATCGGCCGGTGGCTTTTTTCGGCTTTTCAGCCAGGGACTGGGCAAAAACAAGAACTGTCTTACATTTGTGTCACTGGGCGCCCGTAGTTGACAGGCTCTCAGTTGATCTGGCTGACGTAGGTGCCGACGTCCTTGAGGATGATTCGCAGCGTGGCGTCCAGCTCGGCCAGTTCATTGGCGGGCGTGCTGTGGGTGATGTCGTAGGCCGTGTCGCCGCCCAGGGGGTTGGCATCGCTGGCGTCGATTTCCACCACTAGCCGAGTGGCGCTGAGCGTGACGGTGATGTTGTCTTCGACGTGGATGGTGTCGTCACGAAAGGTAATATCGACCTCATCCTCGTCGGGAAAGCGCGCGAGCAAGAACAAATCACCGGTGCTGCTGCCATGACAGCATGCCAGCGCCATGTCGTCTTCTTCTTCGTCGCATGGGTTGTAGATGAAGCTGTCGGTGGTCATGAGCATGGCGGCTATTTCTCTGTCGTGGTTCAGGGCAGGTGGGATTTTGCCAGTCCTGCACGAGATTTGCTGAAGATTGCGTTTGTTCGCCGGCCAGGTCACCGAGTGGCGCCTGACCCGACGCGTTCGCCAGCAAGCCGGCTCCTACGATTTTGAGTGTGTCCGCACCGGCCACTTCCCGGCTAAAGCCGGTCCCACTAGCCGGTCCCATTAAAGCAACGCTTACACCCTGTGGTACCGGCTTCAGGTGACGCGGAGCGTCACAGGATGCATACCCACGCGGAGCGTGGGGACGATCAAGCGCAGAGTTGAGGGCGACTGGGCCGGCCTCTTCCCGGCTAAAGCCAGTCCCACTAACAGCAGCGCGTGCAGTCAGTGACATTGGCGCTGACTGTAGGACCGGCTTCAGCCGGGAAGCTGTTGATCTGCTTCAAGAGCGCTTTTGATCTGCTTTTGATTTTCGTACGCAAAACGTCCAGGCACCGCCAAACGCGACTTTGGTGCAGGCTGAACGGAGGTCTCGTGGAGTGGGTCGAGCCGCATGGATGCGGCGAGAGCTGCCCCCCGCCATGGATGGCGGATGGCAGCGGGCCCACGGAGCGAGGCCGGAGTGAAGGAACCCCGACGAAGGAGGGGCCCAACCGAGAGCAGGCACTTTTGGTTACTTTTAGTTGGTCCGGCTCCCGGCTTTTTAAAAGTAACTCGCCGAAGGCGAAACCCCAGGCCGTTAGGCCGA
>Ga0265780_10005204_pt1 | contig 16533 bp, 24 predicted proteins | sample P1T30metagenome_FD_192432 | JGI IMG/M metagenome (GOLD analysis project Ga0265780, IMG submission 192432) | Plant litter microbial communities from East Loma Ridge, Irvine, California - P1 T30 | ecosystem: Environmental > Terrestrial > Plant litter > Unclassified | place: USA: California... | reverse complement strand
TGGATTTGTTAAGCAAGAGTAAAGGGTTCCAACTCAAAGCTGGGTCTGCTCAGGAAGCTGTGGATAAGATGGAGAGGATGGAGAGGGATGTTAAAGCCAAGAACTTGGAGTTGGCCGATATGATCAGAGAGAGGGATCGAGCTAGGTACGATCTCGACAGGCTGAAGTCGGTACGTGGAATATCTCACAGCCCATGAACTTAGCTCACCAACAGAGCCACAGAGAAGAACTCGACCGACTCAAGCGAGATCTTTCATTCGCAAACGAGCGAGCCGAGGATTCATCCAGAAACAAGTCTTCAGAGGTATCAGGCGTCATGGCCAAATACAACAGGCAGCTCACTGAATTGGAAGATTCCTTACGAGTACGTCTTTACACCTGTACACAATAGCTGATGGTAGTCGAAACAAATGCAGATTGACGAGTTGTTGTCCAAGTTGGATCAGAAGGATGGAGAGCTTGCTAGGCAGATTGAGGAGAAGGAGCAGGAGCTACTCATCATGCAAGAGGGCATGGATTCTACCCTCAAGGAGTTGGGCGATCTTCGTTTGGTGAGTCAATATGGCATGTCATGGTGATTGGCGCTGATGGCAGACATCGGGAGATACCACCGACGCATTCGATGCACAGGTCGACACGCTCATTCTCGACCACCGAAAGGAGCTCAATGCAATTATCGATTCCATCCTCCAGGCATGTGTCCAAAAAGTGGATGATGCTATGTACGAATTGGAAGCACCTATGCAAACTGGAAACACGACCGCTACGCCAGAATACACTCTTTCCATGATTGAAAAAGCAATGACGAACGCTACCGAGTTCGCATCAACATTCAATCTATACCTATCGAAGAAATCTGGTGGATCCCACGTCGACGTTATCAAAGCCGCCAATGAATTCGCTCAAGCTCTATCCGAGACTTTGTTGAGTTCGAAGGGAATCACCCGATTCGCGGATACGGAAGAAGCATCTGATAAATTGGTCAAGAGAGCTAAAGACTCTGGAGATGTTGGACAGAGATTCTTCTTGAATCTACAATCATTCAGGTTACTCGCTACTGGTAAAACAGAGGACATCGCTCTGCGACACAATGCCGAAGTTCGAGGTTCTCTGTCCAAGTTGTCGGAGACTATCGAGAAGCTCGTACCAAAGACGAAATCGAATTTGAGCAAAACAAATGGCGATATTGGAGATATCGTTTCTCAGGAAATGCAAAATGCCGCCCGAGCAATTGAAGAAGCTACACTTCGAATTCAGAATTTGATTGCAAGGGATAAAGGAAACAAATACAATGCTCTCGATGTTCAAGTTCACGATTCGATCTTGCAAGCTACTTTGGCCATCACAAATGCTATTGGTCGATTAATCCAAGCCGCTACTGAATCCCAAGAAGAGATTGTCAAGGAAGGAAAAGGATCTTCGACAACTCAACAATTCTACAAGCGAAACAACCGATGGACTGAAGGTCTCATCTCAGCCGCTAAAGCAGTGGCATACGCTACTGGTCTCTTGATCGAGTCGGCGGACGGAGTCATCTCTGGATCCCATTCCCTCGAACAACTGATTGTAGCTTCCAACGAAGTATCAGCCGCTACTGCCCAATTAGTCGCCGCTTCTCGAGTCAAGGCTTCGCTCATGTCAAAGACCCAACAGAGGCTCGAAGTCGCTTCCAAGGCCGTTACAGACGCTTGTAAAGCTCTAGTGAGGCAGGTCAAGACTATCAGTAACGCACAAGGGGATGATGATGTTACGGACTATAAAGCTATGCCTAGTCATGAGTTCAAAGTCAGGGAGATGGAGCAGCAGGTTGAGATCTTGAAGTTGGAGAAGGATTTGGGTGCGGCTAGGAGGAGGTTGGGAGAGATGAGAAGGGCTGGATATCATCAGGAGGATTAAACTGCCGAGCTTAGCGAGGCGGTGGTGGATCAGAGGAAGGATGAAGTAAAAGTGGACCAAGGTTGTCGTTTAATACGTTTGTGACTATATATCTTTATGCATACAGAGAATCAGAATGACATTGATCGCACTCTCGCACTGATCTTGCGTCCCCCCACTCCAGACAACCTTGGACATCATCATTCGTCGGGAGTGCCGCTGCGTACACTATATCTCATACCGATGCGACTGTAGGACGTCTTGGGAGGCTACTCTATACCGAGGAGGTTTCGGACTTGCTCCCTTACTCTTCTCTCGAATTCAGGTAGATTATCTCGATATAGTTTACAGCACTTTCATCAGCTCGTATTCCCTGTCGTGCCATTAGTAAGTCCCATTCCCATAAAGAGAATCGGTTACAATGTGAGGATAAGATGATGGAAAGGAGGAAAGACTCACCTCGATATCGGCCCCACTCTCAATATTCGGTTCCGCCAACATACTCAATACACTTAATAATACACTCCTAACTCCCTGAACGGGTGACCAACGTTCTGAAGCTGATTCGTACTTTAATGGATCGTCCCCTGGAGGATGAAGGATTGAGATACAGACGTTTCCATTTGGATAGACTTCTGTCAGTGCTGTTCTATGTGGACAGGTAGAGGTGGAGGGAACATACTGTTTGGATGCAATAGCGGTGGATCGAACTTCATCGTAAATGGATTCAAAGGGTAATCATTTGGCTATAGCATAAGCATCCATCCTCAGCCCTCGATGATACAAGAGTGCGTAGACATACAAAGACCAGTTTAGCACAAAATACACCTCCTTCCTGAGTCATCAGCTTAGCACTTGAGATCAGGAAGTAAACGTACATAAGGAGTCCCCTCTGGTCCCTGAATGAGAGCCTCCCATTCTAACATATTATCCTCACTGACTGGCCCTGCGGTGATTGTATCCTGTAGAGGATCGGCAGTTAGGTCCCGATATTCCTTCATTAGACTACTATCAGTAATCGACTTCTATGAGGACGGGGTACATACCGGCGGGTGGCTGTTGATGATTGAGCGCGGGGGTTGGAAGATCCGAACATTGTTGAGTATGAGTAGTATGAGCGATGGGATGAACAGGATAGGAGATGACAAAGGACTAGAGGACAAGGTATGATAAGTATGAGATGAGTGACGGGGAATAGGTGGACGATCAAGTGGAGGCGCGCCACGTCGCCGGCCCGTTATTCCATTATGCGACGATAGTAATGCTATGCAATGCAATAATGCTACAACCCTATACAACGGGACATACTACAGTCTCTAGGCATCTATACACTTCAATCTGGCATGACTCTCGTCATACGCTGCCAGCATCCATTGGCTCGGTGTTGGCTCTCGTTGCCGTCCGACACTCATGATTGTCTCCAGCCAGTCCCGTGTCCTCAGCGCCGACCCGGCCGTGCTAGCTCTAAGCATCCCCAAGTAGCTCCCTGATCCTCTGAACGATATCCAGATACGCAGTCGTAGCTGGACTATCTGGCCACTCGTCCAGGAAACTTAATCCCTGATCACAAGTCATTCCGATTCTAGGATCCAGTGGGATCTTGCCCAGCATCTCAATCCCCAATTCCTTGCCCATTGCCTCAGCCCCTCCTGTCGTCGCTTTGAAGATCTCGGATTCGGTAGTACATTTCGGACAGACGAATCCAGACATATTCTCCACCAGACCCAGGATTGGTATTCCAACTTTTCGACAGAAATCAATTTCTTTCCTAACATCCTGTAATGCTACTTCCTGAGGCGTCGTTATCAATACAGCCCCGTCGATTCCAGTTTCTTTGAGGTATTGGACGATTGAGAGATGTTCATCGGATGTTCCGGGTGGTGTATCGATGACCATATAATCGAGGTCTCCCCATTCTACGTCTTTTAGGAATTGTTTGATTAATCCGTTCTTCTTCGGACCTCGCCAGATGACTGCATCGGATGAAGATGGAAGAAGGAATCCAATCGACATGACGGATAAATTATCCTGGGCGTAGGCTGGTGACCAACCTGAAGCGGAGGTATGGATCGTTGTCCCGTTCAAACCCATCAGCAACGGAATTGAGGGTCCGCAGATGTCAACATCCATGATTCCAGTCTATCATCAGCTTTTGTCCAATTATCAGACGTGTAAGCTTACTTGACAATCATCGTCGGCTGCAAGAGCCCAACTAAGTCCAGCGGAGAAGGTACTCTTCCCCACTCCACCCTTTCCACTAAGGACCAATACTTTCCGCTTGACACCACTCATTCTCTCCTGTATCAAAGGGATATCCGGATCAGGTCCCTTGGGACCTTCAGCGCAAACACTTTGATTAGGACATCCATCGCATGCATCTGCCTTTCCAGCTTGGGTAGATTCTACTCCCTATTTGTCAGCTCCGCTCCGAATACTTGGTGTAAGCTTACAGGACAGTGCTCGGGTGCATTTTCTGGAACGGACGAAGGGAGGATCGCTGAGGAGGGTACTTCTAGGGGCGAGGGTGTCGGGAGTGGATGTTGGGTCGCTATCATGATATGTGATGTATGAAAGTGAATTGGAGGACGATCATTGACTTTTGCTGTATAAGCATATAAGTACGGCTAATCTGTTAAATTGCCACTCGGCCTATAGACTGTGTAAGGTCGCTTTCCTTATCGTGTCCTGTCTTTGCATATATCGTGAGTATGCATACATGGCTGTTTCTCGGTTTCTCCGCCCTGTCCTGTCGTCCTGTCACAGAGTAGCGATGAGCATCTGTCATTCTGTAGGCGAAACTTGATGTCTGCTTCGCGGCAAAGCATTGCGCTCACGGCTTTGATGGACGCTATGTCGCCCTGAAGCTTATACCTACCTTCGAAGTAAGAGGGCCAGCTTCGCGAACCTTCCTCTTGATACTTCTCCCATGCATAAGTGCTACCTTTTGAACCGCTCTGGATACATGCATATACACTCTCACATCCAATTAGGCAAGCGGGTTTGTTCGGTGACGAAACCGAAAGTGGCCCCGCCAATACTTTTTGCTACCGCTGTGATTCAAGGTGGTTCTCATTCTGGGGTTTAAAGTAACAGCAGCTTAGATAACACATTCAACACACAAAGGAAGACACCTCGGACCGTGCACCGCTCACGAACGTGCGACCTGCAACAAACAATCCGGCGATGGAGTGAACCCTCCTTTCAAAACCTGCACATTTACTCGAAAACCTTATCCAATTTGTGACTACATCTCCTTGTACAGTACCTCCGCCTTCTAGCTTGAATCAAACATCTTTCTGTTCAACACCACGCATATACTAGGATGAACTCTGGTATGAATCCTCCCGCTTTCGCGGCTATCAAGCTTTTCTCAGGTATGTCATACTAGAATAACCTATGAAATTGGCTGATTGTCATAGGCTCGTCACATCCTGAACTGGCTAAACTTATTGCCAAGAGGTGAGTCTTTCGCGACAGATCCAAGGTGATAGCTGATGGCAGACTCGGCATCCCTCTTGCTAAAGCAAATATCATCCAACCTCCTTCTGGAGAGACAAAAGTCACCATAGTCGAGTCAGTACGAGATTACGATGTCTATATCCTCAACACTGTCAGTCGCCCGACAAAGCTTTTGATTCTGGAACTGATAATTAGGCCGCTGGATCAGTTAACACCTCACTTATGGAGTTGTGCATCATGATCCACGCTTGTAAAGTGAATATCCCGCATTTTCCAATAGATCACGACTAATTTCAGATTGCATCTGCCCGTAGAGTCACCGCTATCCTTCCCCACTTCCCCTACGCTCGTCAAGATAAGAAAGACAAGTCCCGAGCCCCTATTACCGCCAAGTTGGTCGCCAACATGCTCAGAGAAGCTGGATGTGACCACGTCATCGTGAGTCTTGCTGCAAATAAGAAGGCGAAGCTGATAACAGACAATGGATCTACACGCATCGCAGATTCAAGGATTCTTTGATGTGCCTGTCGATAATGTGAGTCTCAGCTCTGGGAAGGACGTTGCGATACACGCTGATAAATAGCTATACGCAGAACCAGCCATGGTCAAGCATATCCGTGAAAGAATTGATGTTGAAAACTGTGTCATCGTTTCTCCGGATGCTGGTGGCGCCAAGCGGTAAGCTTGTTCAAGCTCACATAAGCTATGTAAGCTGACTTGCAGTGCGACGTCCATTGCCGACCGCCTAAATGTCGATTTCGCACTCTTCCACAAAGAACGAAAGAAGGCCAACGAGGTTTCCCGAATGGTCCTGGTCGGTTCAGTAAAAGGGAAAATCGCTATCCTAGTAGACGACATGGCCGATACCTGCGGTACCCTAGGTCTAGCCGCCAAGAACCTAAGAGAACAAGGAGCAACTGCTGTTTTCGCTTTCGTGACCCATGGAATCCTCAGTGGACCAGCTATCAAGGTTATCAACGAAAGCGCATTGGAGAGGCTGGTTGTTACAAACACTATTCCCATGGGAGACAAACAGGCTTTGTGCGACAAAATTGAAGTGGTGGATGTTAGTCATGTATTGGCAGAGACGATAAGGAGGAGTCATTTCGGAGAGAGTGTGGTATGTCCACTTCCACACTTTTGACGCTAAGCTAACAATACAGTCGTACTTGTTCCACGAGGTCCCATTTGTGAACGAACACCAAACATAGATGTCGAAAATAGTAGCATATACGATCAATCAAGCGGATCTTGTTTTATGCAAACGTGCAGATTCAATGGCAGTCGTGCATATTTCGTTATAATGGCACAGCGACCCTCTATACAACTGACATCATACTTCACTCGCTATCCGACCCGCCGGCGAAGATATCTTGCTCCTTGAATTTCATCCTGAACATTAGCTAGGGTCGCTTTGTCGGCTGATGGGACTAACGCTTTGGTAATCTGCTTCTTTACAGGTGGTTTCTGCTTCTCGGCCGCCTTGACGACCACTGCATCCTCGGACCCCTTCGTACCGTCCTCTGTAGCAGCCTTTCGTTTCTTCTTGTTTTCTCGCAGAATTCTCTCGTCCTCGGAATCACTAGCTATGATTCCGTCCTCACCGACTGCCGCTTTTGGTTCCCCACTAGACTTCTGCTTCTTGCCCTTGTTGGCGTGATGCTCATCTTTCAATTTCTATCGAGATTAGATGAAAGCTTTCGAATAATGAGAGGTACTTTCCTCAATGCCTTCCTTTCCACCTTCAATAACTTCCATCGGTCGCCAGATGGACGAACGGAGTTTTGTTGGGTGATTCGAGTCGATTCCCGCTAAAGTGTACAGGTCTGACTTTGCAGCTGAAGGTTCTATGCCATGTTTAGAGAGTAATGTGTGGCAGACCTGACATGAGTGATGCGCGAGGTCTTTAGGACACTGACCTTTTTTACCACTTCAAGATTGTATATGTCTTGCACGTAGAGACAGATTACATGGGTAATCTACATCAGCGAGTCCCAGTGTAGAAACTCACAAAGTCCCCAGCGGAAGAAGGGGTCGGTGCGACTTTGGTAAGGAAGACTCCGGCATCTTTCAGAGGTCCACTAGCGACTGATTGAGCGATGGTCGACCAAAGGCCATCGACAGCTTCATGTTTGGGGAACAGTAGCCTGCTCCTCAGCTCACTTCGGGTATGTTCGTACCATTTCCCGACCGTCCACTTTGAGGCTTGGGAGAGATTCTTGAGAGACTCTTTGGCTCCTTCATGTGCCTCTCATCAGCTTAGACATTCCGAAGACTCCGACGGCTTACTTCATCTCGAACTGCTTTCTTGCTCTTTTGACCTTTCTTTGCTCTGGCTGGGATACTTGCGTCTTCCTACTCTCAGCTACAAGCTCAACTTGCGGTTGAAAGAGCTAGCTCACTTCAATCTCTTTGATCCTCTCTTCTAGATTGGATACTAGAATCAGCTACGACCGACTCGGGTGGACTCACAGATTCGCTTAGCTTCTAGTAAAGCACCAGCGTGAGAGCCCTCTGTTTCGGGATCTTTTGCTGGACCGTCAGATCCTTGTACCCATATCCACTGTCATTTCAGCTTCAACTCCGACAGCTTTTAGCTGCACTGACTGGTGTATCTTGATCATCTATAATGGACGGGCGGAACTATGTGTCAGGTCACCTCGACAAAAAACGATATAGAGGGTACCTTCTTCACATATTCCTCTATCTTAATCTCACTCTTCGGTGTCCAGAAATATTTCTCTGGTGTACTCATTGCTTTATGGTAGATATGAGGAATTGAGGAATAGCTGGTTGACTGGATTGTGGGTGGACTGAGCGGGTGGAGGTAGTCAAGGCGGAGTTGTTGCTGAACTCCGCTGCGTCTCTCTTAGGAATGCTGCTCATCCGAGTGCATTGCGTTTTGTCTTTTCACATTGCGAATTGGCAGAGTGAGCTCAAGCAGAGCTTATAGACCGGTGCATTGGATACGATTCATTGAAATTCCCTTCGACACGCAGAACTATGAAAGGCTCTATGGCCAGAGCGTTGCACGTTCCCATTTTCCTTCCGTCCGCTTGTACTTCAATCGATCATGATTCCTGTCCTTTGCGCCCTGCCAGAATTCGACCTCTTCTGGAGTGATCATCCAGACCTGCCACTCTGTAGCATCCACTTCTCCTGATTCTTCCAGCTTCGACTTCATGTCGTCTATGAGTGCCGCACGATCGGTACCTGGTGCTACATGCGAACTCTGGACGCCGGCCAAGGCTATCGCTTTCGCCTTTGCTGATCGAGCTTGAAAGTCCGCCTTTGAAACGTCACTATCGGCAAGCGAGGCAGTACCTCTGATCCGAATAGCTCGAGCATGAGGTGTGCAGTACCAAGATAGTGCGACGTGGGGGTTGCTGGCCAGTTGATTGCCCTTTGCGGATTTTGCAGATGTCGCAATCGCTATATCACCATTCTCGTTGATGTCCTTGATGATGAGTACTCGAGCGTCGGGTCGGTTTGAGCTATCCACTGTAATAAGGGTGATAGCATGAGGTTCGGGGACATCCGCTTCAATGGCTTCGGTCACGAACTGAATCATAAGTGTTCGAGGGTCGTCGTGGGTAGTGACAAGCGGCGGAGAGCTCCCTACAATAGATGGGAGGGCTCGTAGGCGTTCACGTAGAGATGACATGACTTTCAGTGTGTAGGACAATGTACAAGTCGCATTCTGGTTCACGACAGTACCGGGTTAATCTATATGTCCCCACGACTCGATCAAAGTGCCTTATAGCCGCTAACCCCACTTGTGGCCGAGATCACAGTTTACTATATAATCTGGTGGACTTGGGAACCTGGAGGGTCCATTGGCATCGTCTCATGAACAGGAACAGGGACAGGTTAACTCGCCCTGCTCTTCCTTCCCCGCTGTCCAGTGGGACGGCCTTCTCGGCCTGGATATTTATCCGATGTAAGTCACCTTCTGGTAAACTTACATAAGCGTGCATGCTTCGATCTGAAGTATAGACGAGTGACGACATCATATAAATCTCTTTTTTGACATACACATCCTTCTACAATGACAAAGAAGACCTCCTCGGCTTCAGCGGGGACACGGAAGAAGAACGCCCGCAAAGCCGCGAAAGGTGGTGCTGGCGAGGATCTCGATGAATCGGTCCCTCAACACACTCAAAAGACACAACAGGGTAAAAACAAGAAGTTAAGTAAAGCTCAGAAAAGGGCTTTACCAAAAGCCAAACGATATGTTCCTCCGCCCAAGCCACCTGCACCTCCTATTCCCAATCCTTTGGATTCGCAGGGATTAGCTGGACAGCTGCCTGCTGAGCTTGTCGTCGCGCTGAGAGGATTGGGGAAGAAGGATGATGTCACGAGACGAAAGGCTCTTGAGGAGTTGAAGGATGTCTGGGTCGCTGGCGTTATCAAAGGGGATGGTGATGAGGTCGAGAAGGAGGTCAGGGAAGCTGCTTTGGTGTCTAGTACACCTGTATGGGTGAGTTGCTGGCTGAGATACTGTGCGGAAATACTGATGACAGCTGCACAACCTAGCGAGCTTACTACAATCGCCCTTTCACCGCACGACGGCTCTTCAGCTCCACGACGACTTGCTTACGATACCTTCTATCCGCCACATCGTCCTCGAGACATTGTCACTCTCACTCCTGCCTGGTACCCAAAACAGGGATATCCTCGGAGCATGGCTTGTCACCTCACTCGACGAAGGTCGAAGATCAGGCATGGATAGTAAGAAGAGGGACGAATCGACGGTATGGCTTGAATCAGTCGATGAGCTAGCAACGGAAGATGGAAAGATCAACTTGACTGCTCAACTCCCTTATTTGGTGGAATACCTTTCACTGTCGGTCCTCGATCCGCCTTCGTTACATGACGATATACACCCTTCACCTGTATCGACGGCTTTCCAAAAGGCTGCACCCACGAAAGCAAAGAAGAAGGCCTTTGTTGCTCCTACAGCCGCACCGGAGGTCGACACGGAAGACGAGCAGATCGCCGAGGAGCGCTGGACCCGATACCGAATAGGCGGTTTCGTCGGTCTCTCGTGGCTTTTGACTCAATTGTCCACACACAACATTCCGTTGCCTGAAGAGCTCCTTGCTCTATTAGGTAACTCGTACCTCTGGACAGCACTCTCGCCGACGATAGGCGAAGAAGGCGATGAGACGTTAGGTGGTCGTCAGCCAGTGATTAGAAGAGCGGCATATGATCTCCTAAGCACCCTTGTTAATCGATATCCCGCCGAAGTGAAGAAGAAGGAGATGCTGGATATGCTATCTACAGCTGTACTTGAGAGCTGCTGGATCGAGCGAGAGGCTGCTGTTTGGCAGACCGCTGGGCCGGCTATTGCGCATTTCCTTGGAAGTGAGTTTTTGTATCTGATCAGAGCTGACGGGTAGAAAACAAGGAAGCTTGGCAGATCGCTTTCGAGGCTCAACCTGCAGTTGAGGCCGGACCCGCTCAAGGCGACGAGAATGAAAATGGAGTCGACGAAAGCAATGAGGACGACGAAGATGAAGACAATGATGAGGACGAAGACGAGGACGATGGTGACGACGGAGATGAGGCCGATGCTAGAGGCAAGACGGATACGACTCCAGCCGTTGTCTCTGCTTCGACAAAGCCACGCTCAGCTGCGTTTGTTCAGTTCTTGGACTTCGTATCCTCCATCTGCCCTACGATACCCGACACGACATACCCTTTTTTACTCATGTTCATCGCTACGATCCCACCATCGATACTTTCACTCACCTCACCCCCATCTCTAGAATTACAAACACTCTTCACACACCTCTGGTCCCCGGCCGATGCTAGGTTACTATCCACCCACTCTCTCCCAAATAGGTTGTCGGCATACACAACCTTCATCCAGCATCTCATCGATAATACCGGTCTTTTGATGAGTAGAGCCTGGCGTTCGGAAGAGAGCAAGGAGACAGCATTCTGGCTCGCTGAGGAACAGATGGGCAAGAGAGTCTGGGTTGAGGGAATCCTAGAAATGGGAGGCAGGTCAGGGAGAAGAGGTGGAGAACAGAAAGGAAAGGAGGTCGAAGCTGATTTCTTCGGCAAGGAAGTTGCAAAGATGGAGAACCTCTCGCCGGAGCTGGTCGCGAAGATGGTCGCAGTAATGCGGGAACCAACATTGCAAGCTTGTTTCCCTGGTCAGGAAGGAAAGACGAACGACACGGCTTTAGCTCGATTACAGACAATCATCAATATCGCTGGACAAAGCCCAGAGTTCAAAGCTGGTCTCGTCCAGATCCTGACCGATGTGACATCAAGGGCGGTGCAGGAATTCCAGTCGACTGCGACTCAACGAGAACCTGAGCGTAATCAGGCTCTCACGACATATCTCGAGGGTGTGCTTTCCTCCACGCCAGAAGCTTTCACTGACCAAACTCGATCAGTGAGTGTATCGCTCACCTCTCCATGTGCCAAGCTGACAAAACAGGATCTGTCGTCCACGATGGACGGCTCCTTGACAACTTTGCTTATGCATTCGCAATCACCATCCTCAAATGTCGGTCTCATTAGCGCCTTGTCAACCCAGAACAAGGGATCAACAATCTTGCAAGATACCCTATGGCGAGTCCTCGATGATGGCTCGAATACTCTTGACAAGCGATGCGACTTTGCTGCCGAGCTACTTCAAAGCGGACAGTCCAAGACCCTGTTGAAGGAGGGGGTCCTCGATCACTTGGCTTTGGAAGCTACTCAAGCATTGTTGAATAATCAATCTCCGGATGGAGAGTCACCAAAAGTCAGGTCATTCCTCGCCACATGTATGGGTTCCTCTTGTATGTCGCCATCTCCCTCTCCAATGGTCACCATGCTGACATGCAGCGCGGATATCGAATGAGACGGTCCAAGAGATCTTGGCGCTCCTTAGTACCGCCATCACACATATGGTCAACGAAGTCCTTACCCGCCGGGAGCTTAGCGCACACCTATATCCTGCCATCGAAGTCTTATACGCATACGCCCAACACGATCTTCAGACTCTCGTATCTTCCGATATATACCTACCTGCTCTTGTCAGTGCACATCACGCTTCGACAATATTTGGTGATATCGGGTTGTTGGTCGATGATACCGCCAAGGCCTTTGGTGATCTGTGCCATGGTTCACCACAGGTGATGGAAAGCGTGATGAGCTCTTTAGCTGCATTGTTGAACTCGACAGGAAATGTCGTATCGTGAGTCCATCGTCCAGGCCTACTATCATATGTTAATGAAATCAGTCCTCAGGTACTATTCGATACTGCGTCGAAATTACCTGGATCGAAATTGGATACCGTCCTATCCAAACTGCTACCAGCTCAATCCGAGCTTATCGAACGAATGTCTGAATTAGCTGCCCTCTCGCCAGAAGAGGCTCTTTCTATCATGGACTCCTTAATCCCCATCAGCAAGGGCGATTCATCAGCTCAATCCGGATCATTCGATACAGAAGGCCGATCAGCCCTGGCGAGGTGTAACGAAGCCGCCTTATTCCTCTTCCGAGCAAACAGGGATTCAGTCCACGATTCCAACCTTCTATGGCTCGTGCTTTCGTCTTCGGAACTTGCGAAAGAAGCCTCATGGGGTTCTACATCGGGATGTTCGAGGGGCATGTACGCCCATACCACCGACAAGGGGTATCTCGACCAAGTGACTCAAGAGGCCGAAAGGGCATTGATGTTGGTTTTGATGAAGAGCGATGAGGTTGATTGGCACAAAAAGACGATCGAGGGTATCAAGTCAAAGACAGAGCCCACGGGCAAGGATACTACATCCAAACTCCTGGTCCAACTGGGTCAGATGGAGGTCAAGGATGATGTCAGTTGTCGGGTATTCAGGAAGGTGCTGGGACAATATACGAGACAAAACGATACCTCCCCAGCAGACGGGGAGGCATGGTTGAATCTCGCCATGGCGGTCTCTGATTCTCGTACGTCCCTCCTGACTATTCACTAGGGAGCATGACTGATTAGCAGAACCAAACTTCGCTATTGCGATAATCAGCGCTATCCAGCCATTCATGCAGGACACACCGGCTTATGAGAAACTACAGAACAGATGGGCAAACGCTATCCTCGGTATCAAGCCCGAGAATGCCACCGCCAAGGGCATCACAACCCTTCGACTCTTGGTCTCCACCGCTCCCGACCCAGAGACTTCTTCGATCCTTTTACCACCCCATCGAGCGAGGTTTGTTATACAACACCTAGGTTCATGGCAGGATTACCTATATCAAGAAGAGGACATGGATAATGAACTCTTCGTTTGGATCGGAGAGGCTTACAATATCATCGCTCCTGTTATTCAGAGTGAATCTGGAGGATTGTGGGCAAAGATTTTTGACTTTATGGAGGATACTCTTGATGAGGTGAGTCCATACGTGAATGATCGGATGAAACTGACAATTAGGTCACACTCGAGGATAGACTACCATTGGTCAATACCAGTCTGAAATTGGTTCAGCATGTCATTTCGTTGACTAGCTCCAACAAGGGTCTTCTAGCTCAATGGGAGAACCAAGAGAAAGTCAAGTCGAGCGTTCTCGAGCTATTCACACAATGTCAAGGCGGTAGTCAAGCGACCGACGAGCATAGCTCGATTTCCGCACCCCTGGATCAGATCCATACGAGTATTTTAAACATCCTGCCGGAGGTCGACGATGAGGCGATGGCCAAGATCTCGTTATCAAAAGTAAGTCTCGGGATTGAATGTGACTGACAATAGCTTGCGAATCTGCTCAACTTGGCTACACCGCCTGACATCCAATCTGCCGCTTATGGCATCATGCGAACAGCTATCCAAGCGAGCATGTTTGCCATGGTCGTCGAGTGTGAGGCTTGGACGGATAAGGGTGAACCGGGTCTACCTGTCAAGGATGTATTGTCGCCTTCATTGCTGGAGATAGTCGAGAGGGGGCGATATATCGATTGGGAACAGCAGACCAACATCAGCATGGTATGCATTTTCACCTCTCAAATACGATTACTGATATACAGGTATTATCACAACTGTTATCTTGGCTTGCTATCCTTGACCACTTTGAAAGTGCAGTAAGTCACCACGCCGATATAGTAGAATTAGCTGATGTCAGTCCCGCCCTCTACGATGGGCTGCGCTTGATCAATTGAATCCCACTCAGGTGGATGCTGGAGGACCGAAGATGCCAAATCTTGTTGAGGAGGCACTCATGCCGATGCTATTTGCTATGTTTGGAGTGTCGGAGGTTGGCGCTTGGAATTTCCCCGCTAGTCAATACCGCGTGGACGAGTTCATGTTCCAATGTAGGTCCTTTCTCTGAACAGTTCAAAAGGTCACTGATGACAGACCTGGAGGCAGAGACAATGGCCGACCTTACACCACTCGCATCCTACCTGTTCTATCGAGCGCTAGTAACGATCCCAGCAAGTATGCGACAATATTACGAATCCTTGAAAAACCGTCAATTATCACTGTCAATGTTGAATTATGTCGCACTCCATTATTCCCCGGTCATCATCGCCAACGAATTCGCTTCCCTGCGAGAACCATACGCAATGGCAACATTAACAGAGGAAGGGTTGAATGTCAAAATAGTCCAAGGAGGAGGAGCTACTGTTGCAGGAGCCAGTTCTTCTGAAGTGATTGCTGGGTATATTGTGGATGAACAACCCATGGAGATTGGAATTAGGTTGCCTGCTGAATTCCCATTGAAGGGTGTTCAGATCAGGGATTTGAGAAGAGCGGGGGTACCGGAGAACAAGTGGAGAGGGTGGTTGATGTCTGTTCAGCAGACTATCACTTCCAGGGTGAGTCCGAGCGAGCAGCCCGAACGAAGCGGAGGTCTGCGAGACCTGAGCCAGACTCGGGCTGAGTAGGGTGTAAGAATATCGTGCTGATGACAGAATGGCTTGATCCTGGAAGCATTAACTGTGTTCAAGAAGAACTTGTCACTACATTTCGAGGGTGTAGTAGAGTGTTCAATCTGTTATTCGTACGTTCTTTCCTTGTCACATGACGGTAAAAGAGCAGTGCTGATGACCAGAATCATCTCATTGACCGATCGTACATTACCCACAAAACCTTGTTCGAGGTGTCATAATCGATTCCACGCTTCTTGTCTATTCAAATGGTTCAATTCAAGTCATACATCTTCTTGTCCACTTTGTCGAGAGTTGTTCTAGAGAGATGGGGGCGAGCGGGCGGAAGAGCGAAGAAAGTAGAAGTCATACAGTACAAAGTAGAGTAGCATAATAAAATGTATCCATAAGCATCGTCCTAGTCCACAAAGGAAAAGGCTCTGGCGAGGGATAAACCGCCTTTCGCGGTTGATCCTAGGAATTCGCTGATGAACAGCCTGTGCATACAATACTATACAATCTATTGGGTCGATACCCTCTACTGCACCTTCTAATTGATAGCAGCCCTTCATGCGACCGGCTCATCGCCCCCCGACTCCCTCTTTCTCTTTTTAGCATCTTTCCGTTTCTTCTTCTTCCCAACTCCACCCTCATCATCACCATCATCTTCATCCTGATTACCTAGTAGATTTGCCTGGTGCTGCTTATCAGTTTCTTTTATTTCTGTATGCAAAGGATGAGATGGGGAAGATAGGCGTACCACTCTATATTTCGATAGATAAACCTTCATCACTCCAGCATAATTATCGAATCCTAAAGCCTGCATCGACGTCAAGATATCTTCTCCTCCTATCGTCTTTCGTTTCTCCTGAAAACATTTATCGGCGGCTTCGGATGTCTGATTCGTCAGCTACTCCCTTTGGAATGCATCACAGCACGCAATGGGATAAATGAGACTAGACTGACGATAAAACTGATAAATTCCGATACACATTCCTGAACGCATTCTTTAGCTTCTTTACTAACTTTTGCGGAACCCGGTAAGGAATTCTTCATGATCCTAGCGACATTTGCGATCTATCATCAGCCCCTTCTTCATCTGGGTAATCCCAAATCTCATGTCAATGAAGATGAGAGGGATGGACGTACTGGTAAAAACCTATCTTGTTCTTTATATTCCTCCACCTGGGCTTCCGTGAAGTTCAGAGATACCTCGGGGGCATCTTGAGATATTGTTAAATCTCCCTGAGGGGCTAGGTGGGGTAAATGAGTGGATGCGGATGTTGATGTTGAGGCGGATGCGTTGGTGTTGGTGTTCGCCGAGTCGTAGAATGCCATTTTCGCGAGACGTGCTTCTGAGT
>Ga0265780_10005203_pt1 | contig 16535 bp, 20 predicted proteins | sample P1T30metagenome_FD_192432 | JGI IMG/M metagenome (GOLD analysis project Ga0265780, IMG submission 192432) | Plant litter microbial communities from East Loma Ridge, Irvine, California - P1 T30 | ecosystem: Environmental > Terrestrial > Plant litter > Unclassified | place: USA: California... | reverse complement strand
GTGAGCTTTTACGCTTTCATAATAAGATGGCTGCTTCCAAGCCTACCTCCTAAAAATAAAAATATTTTTAAATTCTTGAACTTAACGACAATTATAAACTTTAACAAATAATCTGGGCTGTTTCCCTTTCGACTATAAACCTTCGCGCTAATAGTCTGACATATATACATATATATTAATATTAGAAGATTTTTCTCTTTAAACAGTATAAAAATACGTTTTAAAAAAAAATTACTCTACCTTTAATATATTAAAATATAATTCCTACTTAAATAGGTTTCGTGGAAAACCAGCTATGACGAAGTTTGATTAGCCTTTCACCCCTAATTACAATTCATCTCAAAATTTTGCAACATTTATGAGTTCGGTCTTCCAGTCGGTTAAGATCTTTCAACCTGATCATAATTAGATCACTTCGTTTCGGGTATTATTAAAATAACTTAAACAATTCTTTCGATTAGCTTTTTTACAAAAAAAATAAGCTCGCTATTTTAATAAACTAGCTAGTCCATTATACAAAAGGTACAATGAAATAATAGATTTCATTTGTATAAACATTAAATTTCAGAATCTTTTAAAATTTATATAAAATACTTTTCACCTTTTTTTCGCAATACTTTTTTTCTATAAAGTTTAAAAAAAAAAGTTTTTAAAGAAGGTTCTTTAATATTCAATCTCAAAAAATATTGAAATTTACTAAAAATTAACTTTATCAAGAAAAAATAAATTATAAACATAAACTAAAAATACAAATAAATATAATTATATAAAATAAATTCATTAAAATATTATAAAAAAAATCAAAATACTGTAAATTGTTAGATCCTAAAATTTTATTTAAATAAAAAACAGATTTATTAAAAATATTTTTAGTTAAATATTCTATCATATATTTTTCACCTAAAAATTGAGATGAATAAACAAAAAAATTTTTTACAAAAACTTCTGAAATTTTTTTATAAAAAAAATCAAAATAACAACCGGATTGGCAAAATCTATGAAATTCAAATTTAATAAAAAAAATACTTAACATTATAAAATCATTTTTAAAATAAAAAAATAGGATCTATAAAATATTATAAATAAATTAAATATTTTTTTTTAAAAAAGTTAAATGTTTTAATAAACTTTTTTTTTCTAATCTTTTAAATAAGAAAAAATTTTCTTGTGTTTCTAAAACAAACATAGTATATAAAAATAAAAATAATCAAAATATCATAGCAAAGAAAGCTATAAATTGAAATATAACCATAAAAAAAGTATGAAATAATTCATATAATCAACGAATTAATAAAACAGGAACATTAAAAATTAAATAATAAGATAAATTATTAACATTAGTTTTACTTTTGTCAGAAGAATTGGTATGATTCTCATTACCTAAAAATAAATTGTCTTCAATACTATAAAATACAATCATTTCATGTAATTCAGAATATGTGAATAACATAAAAACTAAACGGACATTTTGAACCATCAATCTTAAATAAAAAATAGAAACTGCAATATAATCAAATAATAATTCTAACATTAAAACAGATGATTTACCAACACCATTTAAATAAGTTAAAAAATAAGAACCGTAATCATACAATAAAGAAAATGGTATAAAAAAAATAATAAAATAAATAAATGGAAATAAGTAAATACTCATAACTAATTTAGGAGTTATACTTATATAAGATCAACTATATATTCAAAAAAATCACAAAAAAATGTACAATAATATTACAGAAGTTAATAACATATCATCCATAGAACCGATTTCTTCCTCAGCTTCAATAGTTACATTGTATGTTAAATAATCATGATCAACAATATTATCTTCAGTATTGTAATTTGTATAATAATTAAAATATGTTAATAATAAAAATAAAACTAATATAAAAATAAATAAAAATTGAGGTAACATCATAATTGGTGTTAAATAAGATTCATTTATATTTAAAAGATAAATTGATAAATACAAATTTGTAAAATAATTTTGATAAAATTCATTTAAATAAGATTTATATATAAAATAATATTCTGGATGATTTAATATCAAAGAGTTAAATTCAAAAGTATTTATCAAATGATTATAGAAATTGTCAAAAAAAGGTAAAACAAAAAGGGATAAAAAATAAATTTGATCTAATATTACTGAAACTATTAAATTAGTTTCAAAAGCTGATATTGATTTATTTCAATAAACTTTATTAACTAAATTTACATTTTCTTGATAAATATAACTATTAAATATATTGTAAGTTATACTATAAGAATAAGAAAAAAAATTTTCAGAAAAAGAATATAATCAGTTTGTATTGTGATTTAAAGAACTTTGGTTTATATCTAGTAAATTTAATTTATTTAAAATTAAATTATCATACGATAAGTTATTAAATAAAAAATTATTATTTTCAAATGAAAATTTCTCTATATAATTAATTTAGTAATATGCAAAAATATTTGAAATACAAAAACAATGGACGTAAAAAAATTAATAAATAAAAAAATTTAAACAAATAAAATTAAAGTAAAAAAAAACAAAAAAAAACAAAAATAATATAATAATATTAGTTATATTCAATATATTTTTTTTATTTACGTATTGAAATGTAATAAAATAAGTTTTTAAAATATGAAATATTTCCTTCACCACCGACAAAAAATTAAATTTTCAAAATTATATAATAAAGAATTTATGTTATATATTTTCATGTATTTAATCTTTTTAAAAAACCGTTTAATAATTTTAAATCAAAAGAATTGTAATCATTTACATCTTTATAAAGTAAAATTAATGACATAGATATATAATCAACTTCTAAATAAGAAGGTACGTCATTTTTTAAAATAATTGATTTATTTATAAAATTAAAATCATTTTTTAAATTAAAAGTATTTTTTCTAAAAAACATATTATATTTGTTTATATTTAAATTATTTAAATATTTTCTATATAAAAAATAATAATATTTATTAAAATAAATACTAATCACATCGTTTTTTTTTACTATATAATCAAGATTAAAAACAATTTTATTATTAACAAAAACAAATTTGTTTTTTAAAAAATAAAATATATCATTTTTATTTAAAAAAAAACCTGAATTTAATAAAATGTTTTTTATAGAAAATTCAAACAAATTTAAATAATTTAAAAATTTAATTTTTGAAATTTTTTTTAAAAATCTATTCATATAAAATTCAATTTTTTTATTTTTTTTAAAAATATTTTTTAAAATTTTTCTATTATTTTTAAAATATGAAAGTTTTTTTTCAACAAAATCAAAATTTTTAAAAACTAAATTATTTTTAGTATTTTCTAAATTATTATTTTTATTGAAACTGCTTTTTTGCAAAAAAATAGTTTTAATCGAATTAATTTTTTTAAAAAAGCTAAATTTATTTTTAAATTTTACAAAATTTGAGATTAAATCTCTTCTTTCAAAAAATAAATTAACATTATAATTTTTAAAAAATTCAACAAAATGGTAGTTATCACCTGTACTTAAATATAATTTATCAAATTTTGTTTTAGTATCGATTCAAGAATATTTAAATTGGTAACTATAAATTAAAGGGCAGTACAAATTATATTTATAAAAATTTAATATCAAATTAAATAAATTAAATTTATAAAAAATTAAACTAATATTATAATTTTTAAAAATAAAAAAATTAATAAAAAAACTTTTTTTAAAAAAAATCTAATATAAAAACCTAATTAATCTCAAACAGATTTTTTTTTTTTTTTATCAGAGCTTAATTTTTTAACCGGTGTATCTTGTTTTTTTTTTATCACCTTTTTTTTATTTAATCTTTCATCTCTTAATACAACAGATGATTTACTTAAACTATAGTCTGGTTTATCCGAACCAGTATGAAAAATATTTTGTAATAAAAACTTAGTAAAACCAGCATCAAAACCTAAAGAAAAATAATTTTTTTTAAAAGATTGTTTTTGTTTTTTTGATAAATTTTTTAATTTTAATGGGTGAATAACTTGATAATTAGCCATAGAATATAAATCAATTTTCATTGAATTAGGGTGACCTTTAAATTTTAGTCTACTGGCTTTGGCAGACAACCATTCGTTTAATCATTGAATTTTCCATAATAAATTAACGTATTCAGCTGAATAAGCAATATTAGATTCTTTTAAAGGAGCATTATTATAAAAAAATTTAGAATTTTTTAATTTAAATTGTCTTAAAATATTATTTGATTTATAAACAGATCATGCATTTGTTCACGTACGTTGACCTCTAACAGGCAAACCTTTGAAATGTCTCCAACCTTTATAGGTAGTAAGAGAATCTAGTATTAAAATATTAAAAAATTTTTTTTTAAAAATATCTGAATTATGCGGTATAACACTATATATATACATATAAAAAATTTCTTTTTCAAAATTATCTAAATTATTAATTTGAAAAAAAGAAATTTTTTCAAACCTTTTTTTCAAATTTAAAAAAAATAATTTTTTTAAACCATAATTAGCTTTAATAAAATTATTAATATAAACATCCTCAAAAAATAATTTACTATTATAAACAAAATTATTTAACAAAAAAATAAAATTAAAAATTATTTTTTAAAAAAAAAGATTTTGAATATTTGTCATTAAAATTTAATTTTAATAAATTTAAATAATAATTATTCAAATAATTATAAAAATATAAATTACTTTTATATAATTTTAAATTTTTATTAAAAACATAAGAATTAGATTTAGAGAAAATAAAAAAATACAATACAATTCAATTTTGATATTTAAACAACCATATTTTAGAAATGTGCAACTCATTACTGAAATTATTATTATTTAAATATAAATTAATATAATTTTTATTAGAATTTAAAAAATTTAAATCATATTTATTTTTAATTTCATTAAAATGTAATTTTTTTAAATTCATTTTAAAAATAAACTGATTTTGTAAAAAATCTGAAAAAAAATAATTTATAAAAGATTTAATAAAAAAATCTTTTTGCAAAAATTTAGAATAATTATTTTTACTATCTCACATTGAATTTCAAAACATAGAATAACCTGATTTATTTATATAAGGTGTATTTTTTTGAACCATATTATTATTTTCTGTAAAAAATATTTTTTCTTTTATTCATTTTTTTTAATGGAAAATGAAAAGGTTTTCTTGTAAAAGAAAACTCCCCAAATTTATAACCAACATTATATATATTTATTAAAAGTCTTCTAAAATTATTACCTTTATGTATTCTAAAATAAGTATTCATAAAACAATATGGTATATTTGAAGATCTGTTATAAAAAATAGATTTTTTATTTTTAAAATTAGATTTTTTTTTTAAAAATATAATTTTTCTTCATAAAAAATTTGAAAAATAAGACAATTTTCATCTTGATCGAGCCATATATTTAATATTAACGGTTTTTTTTTGCTATTTTACCTCATGGAGTAACTTCAGGAGAATTAGATTTAGTTCTCCCACCATGTGGATGATCTATAGGATTCATTGCAACACCCCTAACCGAAGGTCTTATACCTAAATTTCTACTATATCCTGCTTTGGAAAAAAATTGATTTTTGTAAAAAATATTTGAAGCTCTACCTAACGAAACTAAACAATATATAGATACTATTTTTATTTTACCAGTAGGTAATATAATTTTAGAATAGTTTTTTTGTAAATTAGTACTAATTAATTTACAAAAAGTACCTGCAGATCTTGAATATTTACCTCCTGATGCAGGTTGTAATTCAATATTAAAAAAAATTGTATTATAATTTAGATATTTTAATAAAACAGAACAATTGGAATTATAACTTAATGAAAATTTAGGTGGTCTTATAGTAGTGTATGTATAATTACCTGGCTTAAATCCATGTGAACATAAAATATATGAAAAAATACCATTAGAATATTTTATTAAAGCTAAAAAACAATTAATATATGATATTTTTTTCAAATTAATACAAACAGCTATTTTATTAGTTAAATTTCTATAATAATCTACATTATAAAATAATTTTTTTTTACCCTTGTTTTTGTGTCTAACTGTTGTAAAGCCAGAATTATTTTTACCCGCATATGAGTTAAAACCTATACTTAACCTATTGAAAACATTTGTATTGTTAGTATAAAAACTACTTATTTTTTTTTTAAATCTATGAGAATTGTTATTTGGTTTATATATTTTTATATATATTTTTTAATTAATTTAATGTATTGTTTTTTTTAAAATTATTTAAATAAACAAATATTAAAATTTTATAAACTTCTACTAAATTAAAAATAAAAAAATTAAAATTTAAAAAATAAAAATAATATAAATCATTTTTTTTATTTAATATTTTCATTAAAAAAAAATTTTCTAAAAAGTCGTTATTTAACTCTAAATTTTTATCAAAATTATTTATAAGTAAACAATTATTAAAATAAAAATTTTTTTTTAAATTTTTTTTTAAGAATAAAAATTTAAATTTTCCATTTTTAAGAGATGATTTTAAAAAATTTACGTTAAAAATAAATTGTTTTTTAAAAATATTTAAATTGTATATATAAAAAAAATTTAAATCTTTATAAAAAAAATAATTTAAATATTTTTGTAAATTATCATTTTTATAAAAATTTATAAAATTATTATAGAAATGATAATTTAAAAATAAATTTTTTTTAAAAAAATATTTTAATTTTTTATAAAAAATATAATTTAAAGAATTTTTTAAAATTAAATTTTTTTTTAAACTTAAATAAACACTATCAAATAAAATTACTTTTTTTTTCATGTAATTTTTCCTCCTCATCAATTTGTCTATAAATAGTTTTTTGTAAATGTAAAACACCAAACAACAAAGCTTCAGCAGTTGGAGGGCATCCAGGAACATAAATATCAACCGGTATTACTCTATTACAACCTCTTACAACAGAATAAGAATAATGATAATAACCACCACCATTTGCACAACTACCCATAGATAAAACTCATTTAGGGTCTAACATTTGTTCATATAATCTTCTTATTGCAGGAGCCATTTTATTTGTTAATGTACCTGCTACAATCATCAAATCAGATTGTCTTGGGCTTGCTCTGAAAATAACACCAAATCTATCTCAATCATATCTACTTACTGTAGCATGCATCATTTCTACAGCACAACATGCTAATCCAAATGTCATAGGTCAAAAAGAACCTTGCCTAGCTCATGAAACAACAGCGTTTACAGGAGTTAATAAATAATCTACTCTCATTTTTTTTTAAAAAATTATTTTAGTTAAATCTAAATTTTCTTCTAGGTTTTTTAGTACCATCGATAGGTTTTTTAGTACCATATAAAGATCTACGTCTTTTTTTATCTATTATTGATGCAAAATCATAAACTCCTCTAATACAAGAATAACGTACACCAGGTAAATCTCTTGAACCACCACCTCTTATTAAGACACTTGAATGAGATCTTATATTATGACCAACTCCTGGTATATGTGCAGTCAATCTTTTCTCACTTGATAAAATTACTTTAGCTACAGGTCTTCTAGCTGAATTAGGTTTTCTGGGAGTAACTATTCTAGCTCTTTTAACTGTACCTTTTTTTTGAGGATTGTTATCCAATGCAGGTGTTCTATTATGAGCTTTTTTTTTTAAATTGTTTTTAGATATCAATTGTTTGTAAGTTGACAAAATAAAATTAAAAATTAATATTAGAATTTAAAAAATTTAAAAATATAAAAAAATCCTCAAAGTAAAAAATACTTAACAAATTAAAAAAATTAAAAAAATTAAAAAAATAAATTATATTTGAATTATAATAAATGTAATTATTTTTATAAATAACTTTATTAGATATTTTTTTTGAAACTATAAAACGTAAATTTTGTAAATAAAAATACATTGAAAAAAAATTTAAAAAAAGAAACAATAAAAATATAAATATATTTTGTTTATATAATAAAAAAATAAAAATTAAAAATTTACCTATAAAACCTAATAAAGGTGGTGTACCAGCAAAAGATAAAAAAAGTAATACTAAATATATAGTTAAAAAAGAAGTATTACCCATAAATTTTAACTCATTCAAAGTTTTAATATATTTTAAATCAAATAAAAATAATAATAAAAAAACATTTGTTAACATGAAAATATAAACAATAATATTAAATAATAATAAAGAAATAGTATAATTTTCAAATTCATTAAATAAATTATTATAAAAAAAAAACATTTTATATCTGAATAAAAATGTGAATAGAAGTATATTCAATATATGACAACCTAATATAATTAAAGACACATCAACATTAAAAAAACTAAAAACTATGAATGTGAATGTAGGGCCTCAACATCCAGCAGCACATGGTGTTTTAAGACTAATAGTACAATTAAACGGTGAAATAATAGAAAAAATTGATCCTCATATTGGTTTATTACACAGAGGTAGTGAAAAATTAATGGAAGATAAAATTTATTTATTATCATTACCTTATTTTGATAGATTTGATTATGTATCTATGTTAGTTCAAGAACACGCTTATTGTTTAGCTATCGAATCATTATTGGGTACTGTAAATTACAGTTCTACATTTGTTCAAATTAGAACATTATATGATGAAATAACTAGAATTTTAAATCACATGTTGGCTATTGCGTGTCACGCTTTAGATGTAGGTAGTATGTCACCTATTTTTTGAGCATTTGAAGAAAGAGAAAAATTAATGGAATTTTATGAAAGAGTTTCAGGTGCAAGAATGCATGCTGCTTTTTATAGACCAAACGAAGTTAATTTAAATTCAATATCTTCTTTTTTACTAGAAGATATTTTAGATTTTAATAAAAACTGTTTTCATACTTTAAATGAAATACACAATACTCTAACATATAATAAAATATGAAAACAAAGATTAATCAACGTAGGTTCTTACTCTTATGAAATGTGTATAAACTACGGTTTAACTGGTGTAATGTCAAGATCTACAGGTATAAAAAGAGATTTAAGATTAGATAAATTAGAAACATACGCTAACTATTATTACTTAAATTTTAGAAGTTATATAGGACAAAACGGTGATTCTTATGATAGATTTTTAATTAGAATGAACGAAATGAGTGAAAGTATAAATATTATAAATCAAGTAATTAATAAAATAACTAAAAATAAAAATAAAAGCAAAAAACATAATAGTAACCCACACCAAGTATTAAAATATTTAAATTTAAAATTTTGAAATAAACATAATAATAAAAATGAATATGTTTCAATGGAAAAATTAATTCAACATTTTAAATATTGGAGTGAGGGTTTCCCTGTTAAATCAGGTTGAACTTATAGAGCAGTAGAATCACCAAAAGGTGAATTTGGTGTATCTCTAATTTCAAATAATACTAATATACCATATAAATGTAAAGTTAGATCACCTGCTTATCATCATTTACAAGTTTTACCAAAAATTTCTAAAGGACATTTTTTAGCTGATTTAGTCGCTTTAATGGGTACAATAGATATAGTATTTGGAGAAATAGATAGATAAAAAAAATTTAAAAATGATATACAATAGTAAAACTATAAATATAAAAAAAAACAATATTAAAAAAAAAAAATATTTAAAAAAAGAATTAAAAATAATAATTTTAAAAAGTATAATACAAAATAACAATATAAAACCTATTATAAGATCAAACGCATTTTATAAAATGTCTCGATTAAAATACTTACACTGTAAAAGTAAACAAAATAACAATTTATGTTTATACTCTGGTAAAATAAAAAGTACTTTTAACAAATTTAAAATGTCCAGACATTTTATAAAAAAATTTTGTTCAAACAATTCTTTACAAAATAACAAATTAATTAATTGATAAATGTTTTTTGAAATTTTAAATAAAATAAAAATAAATAATATAATAAAAAAAAAAATTTTAATAATTAATATTAAAAATAATGAAATAAATTTTATTAAAAAATTAATAAAAATAAATATTATAAAATATGTGTATAAATACAAAAATAAATATATTTTATTATTAAATTTTTATAAAAAAAAAAAATTGATTTTTAATATAAAAAATTTATACAAACCATCAAATAATAAAATATTAAAATATAAAAATATAAAAATAATTAATAAAAAAAATAAAATTATATTAATATCTTCAAATAAAGGTATAATTAATAATTTTGAAGCTCAAAAAAAACACACTGGTGGTGTATTAATATCTTATATATGAAATTAAATTTTTTAAAGTTAAATATACCTGTAAATTTTAATTTTATATTAATAAAAAAATTTAATAAAATTATTTTAATAATATTCAATGAAAAATTCAAATTTATTTTATTTTTTAAAAAAAACAATAATATAAAAATAAACAAAAATCTAAATTTTGTAGAATATAAAAATATATTTTTAAAAAATAATTATTTTGTTATAAATAACATGTTTTATAAATTTTTAGAAAAATTGAATAAATACTATTTTTTAAAAATAAAATTTAAAGGAAAAGGTTATAAAATAGGGTTCTATAAAAAAATAAAAATTATAAATTTTTATTTTGGTAAGTCTCATAAAAGTATTTTTGCATACAATAATTTGAAAATAAAAAAATTAAGTAAATACAAATTTATGGTATTAAAAAATGATTTTGATTCATTAAAAAAAATAGGTTTAAAAATAATTAATATTAAAAAAATAAATGAATATACAAATAGAGGTTTAAGATTAAGTAGACAAATAATAATAAAAAGAAAAGGTAAAAAAGGATCTTTTGTTTAGAAAAAAACAAAAATATTATAGAACCAAAATAATAATTAATATGATAAAATAACATTTAATCCTAAAGAACCACAATTTGTTTTTATAAAAAATCTTTGATTATCGATTTTCATATTTTTTGAAGATATTTTTAAAAAACCTTTTTTAAAAAAAAATTTTTTTTTTTTAGCATTACCAGATAAACCAATTTTACCTTTAACACAAAAATAAAAACCTTTTATATTAAATAATAAAGATAATATAGAAAAATTATCAACAATAAAATCATTCAATATTACAAAAAATTTTTTATGATTCTTTATGTTTATATTATTTAAAGTATAGATTATTCAATTTTTGAAAAGATTTAAATCTTTATAAATAAAAACTACACACAATAATTCGATCATTTCATTTAAATCAAGAAATTTTTGAAATTTTGTATTACTAGAATAATTTTGTAAAAATAAATTTATTTTTCTAATATGATTATTTTGTATTTTATTTGAAATCTTTAAAAAAAAATTTTTTTTAAAAAAAAATTCAAAAAAATTTAAAATATACAAGTTAAATAAAACTAAAAAATTATTTTTTTTTTTTAAATTAAACTTATTAAAAATATTTTTATTAAATTTTTTAACCAAAATCAAAGGGTATTGATTATTATAAATATAATTTATATTTTTTAAAAAATAATTGTTTATTTTAAAATTATCTAATAGGTTATTGTTTAATAAAAAATAATTTTTATTATAAATAAAATTATTAATATTTTTTATAACATTAAAACTTTTAAAAATATTTTTATAAAAAGAAATATTTTTAAAAGTTTTAATGTTAGAAAAAATATAATTATGATAAAAATTATTTTTAAAAAAAAAAAATAAATTAATGAAAAAAATATTTTTATAAAAAAAATTTAAATAAGATATTCTTAAAAAATAGTTTTTTTTTTTATTTTTAAAAAAAAGATTTTCAAAAAAAAGGAAGGTATTTCTAAAAAAATCTATTTTCTTTAAAAAAATAAACTTTTTTATTGAAAATTTATTAATGTTAAGATTATTTAAATAAATTTTTTTTTTGTCAAAATTACTAAAAATAAATATATTTTTAAAATTTTTTTTTTTTCTGAAATCATCTTCTATAAAAAAATTTTTATAAAAATCAAAATTATTAAATTTAGTTATTTTAGTAAAATTAAAAACATTATTAGTAAAAAAAATATTAAAATTATAAAAAATATTAAATAAATTAAAAAAATAAAAAAAATAAAAGAAACTCAAATTTTTTTTAAAAAATAAATTAAAATTATTTTTTTTTAAAAACAATAAATTTTGTAAAAACATATTAATATATATATTTTTATTTAAAAAAATCTAATATAAAAACCTAAATAAGTAAAAGAGTATTATTATTTAATTCATTTAGATCTGTTAGATCTAAAATAACCAAAATAAGACCATTTTTTGAATAATGGTCTTCAAATTAAAAAAAAATTATTTAAATAGTAATTTATATAAATAAAAAATGATTTAAAAATATTTAAAAATTTAAATTTAAAAAAAAACTTAAAAAATTTTTTTACATCTATATAATAATAATTTAACAAATAAATTTTATTAATTTTAAAAAAATAATAAAAAATATCATTATTGAATTTAAATTTTAAAATATTTAAAAAAAAAAAATTAAAAAAAAAAAAAATTAAAAAAAAAAAATTAAAAAAAAACATACTTTGCATATTTAAAAAAAAAAAATTAAAAAAAATTTCATAAAAAAAATAAAATAAAATAAAATAAACAAAAAACATTTGTCTAAAAGTGGATTTGAACCAATGGCCTTCAGGTTTTCAGCCTGACGCTCTACCACTGAGCTATTTAGACAAAAAATTAAATTAAAATAGTTAAATATAATATATTAAATAATATAAAAATGAATCATATATAAATAAAATGTTTTCAATTTAATTGAGTTGCTTGATCAAATCTATATCTAGGTAGAGTACCTCGTACAGCTATAGCAAAAATACATATAAATACTGTTTTAAAAATTATTACTAAATAAGGCATTCAATGATTTTAAAAATTAAATAGAATAAATTACGAAAGCTGCGATGAAAGACATGAAAACGAAAGTTTCAATTAAAGCATATCCCATCAAAGTAGTATTAAAAATACCTTCAGATTCTTCTGGATTTCTTGCGACTGCTAAGTTATAACCAGCGAATAAAATACCTGTACCTAAAGCACCTAAAGCAATTGGTAACATACAACCACCTAAAACTAATGTTTTTGCTACTAATACTAATAACACATTAATTAATTTAAATTTTTTTTAAAAAATTTCTTCATAGCTTTATTATAAATATTAATTTTTCTTTTTCATAAAAAAGAATTTTTAGGATTTAACAAAATTTCAGAAAATGTTCAAAAAAAATTTATTTTTAAATTTAAATTATTATTGTTTTTAACAAAATTATTTAATAATTTTAATGTATATTTTAATCTTTTTTTATTATAAATATACATAAGTTCAAAAGTAAATTTTTTTTTTAATTTTAATTTATATTTTTTAGGGACTTTACAAATTTGTATATCAAATATTGACATATATTCATATATAAAATCTTTTATTAAAACATTAAAATCAAAATTAATTTTTTTAATATCTAATAATTTATATAAATTATTATAATTAACGTAAGATTCAAAATGGTTATTTTTTTTTATAAAAATAAAAAAAAATAAATTAACAAAACTGTTAAAGTTATTAAAAAATGACTCTTTTTTACCATTATATACAGAAATATTATAATATTTTTTTAAAATTGATAGATTTTTGTCTCTATTAAAGGATTTTTCTTTAAAATTTTTAATTTTTTTATTTATATTTTTTATAAAAATATTCTTATTTAATTTAGTGTATTTATAAAAGCAAAAATTAAAATAATAAAAATCATAATTAACATAAAAAGATTTATAAAAACAATTTTTTAAATTTAAGGTTTTCAATTTCTACATTATAATAATAATAAAAAAAAATTAATTAAATGAACTGAAAATAATTAGGAAAAACATTAATGCGTTAATAATAGTACTATATGCAAAAAATGATCTAATTAAATTTATATCAAACATCAATATAATTAAATACAATAAACCTAAAACTATAAAAATTAATAAAAATAAAAATCAATAAATTTTGTAATTAGAAAAATTAACTAATATTAAAATAGTAAAATAAAAAAAAAAACTAAAAAAATAATAAGTAGTATAATAAAGAATAGATATGAAAGGCATACCTTTATAAACTTCAATTTTAAAAAAATGAATTGGAGTAAAACCAATTTTTAAAAAAAATGCAAAAAAAAATAAAAACCATAAAAAAATATCACTTATAAAATTACTTTTATTCACTAAATTAAAGTTAAAAAAATTGATAAAATTAATAAAAAATCATTCTGATGAACCATATATATATATAATATTAAAAATAAAAAATAACATTAAAGTTGTACTAAAAAAATTAACCCAATATTGAAAAAATATTAAATTTAGATAAGGTCTTGGTAAATTATTTTCAAACAAATTTGTATTTTTATAAAAAAGGTTATTTTTAAAAAAATATCTGGAAACAGAAAATTTATATAAAATTAAAATGGATATAGTTTCTAATATAAATATAAAACTATAAACAGTGTTTGAAAAGTACATTAACATAACAAATAGACCAATATTAAATAAAGAAAAAAAATAATCAATATTATAATTAATATTAGAATTTTTATAAAATTTAATAAAAAAAAATAAAAAAAAATTTAAAAAAAAAATAAAATGTAAAACATAATAAATAAAGTTATTTAACTTTAAATGATTGTATCAAAATAAACAAAAATCAAATTTTAAAAAAAATAAATAAAAATTGATATTAAAAACTAAAATTAAAAATCAATTTATAAAAAAATTATAATGTACTTTTTTAAAAACTTTAGAATTTTTTAAAATATCAACACTACTGTTATTAATTCTTAATGAAAAAAAATTATTTTTTAAAAAAAAAAACCATGAAAAGAAAAAAAATGTTAAAAAAGGTAATAAAGGTACTATATTATAAAAATAAAAATTTGACAAAGTAAAATTAAAATTTAATAATATTAAAAACAAAATTTTTTTTTATTACTTTTTTTAACTTAATATGTTTAAATTCAGTTTTTTTAGTAAAGCTAAATTTAAAAAAATTAAAATTATTAAAAAAATAAGCATTTGTATTTAAATAATCTTTAAAAAAAAATTTATATGAAAAACAACTTCGTAAAAAATACTGAACCAATTAATTATAAAAATTATTTTTTAAAAAAAAATAATTAAAAAAATCATAATTTAAATTTATATTGAAAAAGTTGAATTTTGATAAGAAAACAATAGAATCAAATAAATTAACAAAAATTAAAAAATAAAGTAAAATTAAAAATCTTACAAAATTTTTAAATTTATCAAATTTAATTTTCAAAAAAGTTGAATTTTTAAAAAAATTGTAATAATTATGATTATATTTTTTAAAAAATACCAAAGATATATTAATTTAATTTTTTAAAAATAAAATAATTTTCTAATTTAAAATTAAAATTAAAATTAAGTTTATAATTGTATACAACGTTTGTTTCAAAAAAATTGAAAAATAAATTAAACCTTTTTAAAAATAAAAAAAACTGATTAATATTTTTAAAAATATATAAATTAATTTTTAATGTTAATTTAAAAATTATAAAATATCTAAAAAAACCTATTTGATGTTTAGATAATTTATTTTTATATGGTGCTTTTAAAACATTTATAAAGTTTTTTTTTTTAGGTTTTACAAAAATTTTTATTTCATTACAAAATAAAAAATTTTTTAAAAAACTAAGTAAAAACAAAAATAAAAAAAAATTTCTACAAATTATTTTTTTTTTATTTTTGTTTTTAAATTTATCAAAATTTTTAAAAAAATTAGGATTAAAATTACTAATATAATTAATATTAACAAACAATTTATTATTGGTCAAGTTCTACATATTTATAAAAAAAATTAATATAATAAATATTTATCAAAATAACTTAAACTTTTATTATTTTTACATCAAAGATTGTAATTAATTTTTTTATTAAAATATAAATAAAAACCTAAATTCAATTTTTTATTTATATTAATATAAAACTTTTTTAATCTATAAACAGAAAAACCTTTAAATTCAAAAACAGAAAAGTTTTTTTTTACTCTGATAACAGCTCTTTCTAACATACCCTTACCTTTACCCATTCTTGAATTTTTGGATTTTTTTTGTAAAAAAAAATTTATTTTACCTAAATATCATATTTTTTCACTAATTTGTAAAGACTTTTTTTTTTTTTTTAAACAATGTTTAATATAATATTTTAATATAGTTAAGTGAATCAATTCAATTCTACCTTCTTTTGAGACTATTAGCATTGTATCTCCAAACTTAAATTTAATATTTTTTGGTTTTTTAAAATACCTGTTTTTTTGAAATTTTTTATTTGAATCTAAAATATTAATTTAAGTTTAAATTTAATTAAAATTTGATTTTTATAATTAAAACAAATCAAATTTTTTTTTTAAGGTTATAACAGGAATCGAACCTGTAAAGCTAGTTTATGAGGCTAACATTTTACCATTAAATTATATAACCTTATAGTTATTATATAGTTATTATATAGTTATTATATAGTTATTATATAGTTATTATATAGTTATTATATAGTTATTATATAGTTATTATATAGTTATTATATAGTTATTATATAGTTATTATATAG
>Ga0265780_10005202_pt1 | contig 16537 bp, 11 predicted proteins | sample P1T30metagenome_FD_192432 | JGI IMG/M metagenome (GOLD analysis project Ga0265780, IMG submission 192432) | Plant litter microbial communities from East Loma Ridge, Irvine, California - P1 T30 | ecosystem: Environmental > Terrestrial > Plant litter > Unclassified | place: USA: California... | reverse complement strand
CGTGTGAAATGCAAATGTGCCCCATGCTGGTCTTGACGCTAGAAGCTAGAAGCTAGAAGCTGTGGAACGCGTGGTTGGCGGTGGTGGTGGGAAAAAAGGAGCGGAGACTGGACCCATCGATAGGCCGGCACGCTAACATGGGCATGGGTGCGAACTTCTGCCATCAACAATTGCATAGCCAGCATAGCCAGCATCGCCAACACACGGAGGCAGAGCGACTTTGCATGTCTACGCCTTATGTGTCTCGGGCCCTGTCATCTGGTCCATACACCACTGCACCCCGAGTCCACGCTATCGCGGACCTGAGTACACTGCTGCCGCGAGCATGGCGCCCCCATGGCAATTGGCACTTGTCAAACACGCGCGGCCTCTGGGCCCATGGTTCTTCATTCGGGAAGGTGTCCTGTCGCATCATAGCGATCATACCTCGTCATAATACAACCCTACCGTTTCTGTCGCCGCAATAGTTGCCCCGAGAATCCCGACGCATTCGCTCATTCTCATGACAGAATCATGACTTTGGAGCTACCATGACGCCGCCGCCTTCTCGTTTCGCAACCACGCGTGCCCACGTTTCAGCCGCCTCGCCTTGCAATGTCTGTGCATATACTACTTCTTTGAACTTGTCGATATGCTTTACACAGCAAATCACGCGTGAGAGCTGACAAGAAGGTGATATGAGGTGATGGTCTGCCACCAATCTTAGCTACGCGTATCGCGGCACGTTTGCAAAAGTGGCTCAGGCGGTCTCAATGCCATGTATTCATCAAGATATTCGCTATGTAGATGTGGTTCAAGTAACTCCCCGTGGGCCTACAACCTAAACGAAGGGAGGCCAATGCTATGCAGTAAGATCCAGGACAAAGGAGAAATGTGCGCCCTAACAGAGGAAAGGTAACATCATGGGTTGGCCATAATGTGTGAAATGTGTGGCTATGATATGTACACAATCAGCCTTGAGAAAGAAGAGAAATATGTAATCGCTGGAAACATGTGCAATGAAACAAACGCTGGGTGGCTGTCAAGGCTTCACCCAGCGTGACGTGAGTACCAGCGACCAGCAAGCTTTGCAGTGCAAAGACAGGTAGAGTGCTGACAAGTCAGCGGCGCTGATTCAACACGCTATACAGAAAGAACGTGCATGTTCTCCTGGTCGGGCGACGTAGGAACTTGCCAGGGGTTAAAGGCAGTGTTCTTGCCCTTGTGAGCATGAGCCGCCAGGCCCATCTCTCGCATGCGCTCCGCGCCTCGACCGGGAGCAGGACGCTTGTCTTTAGCAGCCTTGCGATGCTGCTTTCTGTACAACTGCTCCTTACGGCGCTGCCTCTTCTTCTCCAGACCGACTTGAATGTCGATGGCGCGACGAACAGGCATGTCGTTTGATCCGGCCTCCTCATCGTTGTATTCGAGAGGATTTGGTCCCGGAGTAAGTGGTGTGCGAGGCACCGAAGCAGACATGGTCAGCGCAGGACGCTCGGCTAGGCCAGCGAAACGAAGGGCCATCTCGCCGCGTTGCCGCATAGCGACAGGATTGGTAGACCCGCGTCGAGTTGGCGGAGGTGATCGTAGACGTAGAGGAGGGGGAGGAGAGTGTAGACGTTTGGGCGATGCGCCAAACAGCTTTCGAGGCGGCGGAGAGCGGTGCATGGTGCGTTTCGCAGGTGGTGGCGATCGCAGCCGCTTTGGCGATTGTGCGGGAGAGCGTTTCTTCGGTCCTTCCTTGCGACGGCCCCTTGGTTCACCGTCAATGTGGTCCATCCGGCCATGCATCATGAAGTGGTTGTCGCTTTCTGAGACAAGGTTTTCAACTTCAGAAACCTCGTCCTCTTCGTCATCAGGAAGGTCAGGATCAGAAGCTGGGAAGGTCGGATCGATGTCTTGAGGTGTCGGCTTATGCTTGGCAGCACGTCGGCGTTCCAAAGTCGACATGTAGGCCTGTTCCAAAGGCCTATCTTCGTCGAGCGTTCCACAGACGAAATCAGTGCTGTCAGGCAGCTCTGGGCTTGGTGCGCGAATGTTGACTGGCTTTGACTTCTTGCGGCGTGGATGCGTCTTGGTGGGGAACGCGAAGCCCTTGCGGCTTTCAAGAGATCCGACCGACGATTCAGAAGCACTGCGGGTGGTCTTCAGCCGCAACTGCTCGAGATGCTCGACTGATGTAGCGGCTGTGGATGCTCCTGGGGCCCACCAGTTGTAGTCCGAGCCAGCGTCACTCTCATCGTCCGAGACAGCGAAGCCGTTTTCATCATCGGTCTGGAAGCCCTCGTCTGTGGCGTCACTCAAGTTGTCGCTGTCATCCTCGCCCTCTGCAAGCAGATCGTCGTCTTCGTCAACCTCGTCGACGTCATCCTCATCTTCCTCTAGGGCCTCCTCCTCTACCTCCTCTCCGAGTTGCCGGAGGCCGTTCTCAATCTTGAGCGTGTCTGAGACGGTAAGTCGGTTGCGATGACAAGTGGAAACCTGGGTCCATTCGTCGACTTCCTCCTCGGAGCTAGCAAACTCATGAAAGCGGTATGCCTCGCAACGAGCAAGATCGGAGTTGAGGCTTAGACGACGGGTGTGGTTTGAAACAGGGGTCTTTCGGACGCTAGCGGGTGAATTGTTACGGACCGTCGAGTCAGAATCGCGGTGAGCCTTGGGCTTTGGTGATTGTGGAATACGGCGTGCTACTGGGGCTGGGCTCATCATGCGCGCGCGGGGCTTGGGGGCCTGAGACAGTGCATCGGTGGAGACCTTGGAGGGACAGGCGAACTTGATGGTGGATACGCGCTTCGGAGGTTCTTGCGCTTGAGGTGCAGGCTGTGGCTTTGGTACCTCTGCGACGGGCTTCTTCTCTTCCTTCTTGCCGCATGCGAACATGATGCACCGCTTTCTACCGAGGACTGCTTCAACATTCTGCTCGCCCATGGGGAGGGAAGATGGCTTCGGTAGCGGGCTGAGGGCGCTATCTTCGTGCGATACGATGGAAACTGGCACCTCAAGAGGCTTCTTGTTGTATAAGGGAATCATGCCTCTGAAAGTCGCTGAGGGCGGGGGTGGGCTTGGTGTACTGGTGCGTGATACTGGGCTGGTGAAGCCTCCGTCGCTCGTCAACTCTGCTGTTGTCGCGCTGGTGCAGCTCCATGTAGAGACAGTCGACATGCCACGAACAGGACTGTCCTCGGAGTGTTCTTCGACTGGCGAGCTCGCGGTCGAACTGGCTTGGAGCGCGGTCGTCAAGAGAGACTGCTGTCGATCGCATCGTGGTTTCGATTTGGTGAAGGAGGTGGATGAAGAGTAGTGAAGTTTGAGGGTCGCAGGGCGCGGTGTGCGTCCGTGTTCAGGAGGCTCATCAACGTCGGCCACGATTTCTTCTTCTGAGGTTGCAGCTGGCGGTGCAGCGTTTGGTACGTTCCGCGCGCCCCCAGCGTCCATTGCGCCTTGTCGTATGTGCTCGTTCGGCATGTTTGCTGTGAGCCCGGGCCCTCGCGTGATATGATGTGGTACGAAAATAAATAAGTGTTGACCCCACTATGGAGGCAACGGATCGGGGTCCTGGAGGTGTTTGCGGTATCGCTCCCCTAGGAGTCTCGGCGCAAGCAAAGTGGCAAGGCGAATGGGTGATCCGGTTCCGATCGAGACGGGACTTTCGTGTGTAGGTTGAAGATGGGACCGGAAGATGTGGCGGACTATTACTGAGTGGTGTGGTATGGATACTCTGAAGATGGTGAGGGTGCACGGCCCCAAGGAGCGTAAGGTTATAATATGGAAATGAACATGATGAAGCGTAAAGGTCGGACCGGGTTTGGTGTTAAGCGGAAACGTCAGCTGGGGGACCTGGTGAAGGTGATGCGTTGCTCAGCGACGTGTGGCAACGGCGCAGGATGGCTGTGGGACGGAGGCAAGTAAGATTGGCGACTTGGCGTCTGGAAGCAGAAGAAGCGCACAGAGTTCTGGCGTCGGCAGCAACCGCTGTGTTGGCACGACGCGACTGTCGAGCGAGGAGGGCGAGATGAAGAGGGCGAGATGAAGAGGGCGAGATGAAGAGGGCGAGATGAAATTCAGAGGTGCCGGGTGCTAGCAAACAGTGGGTGAGTGGGTATCCGCTAGGGCTCTCTTACTACGATCCAATCCAATCGAAACACCCCCAAATGCCGCGCGTGGGCTCGTGCAGATATCGACGTGCAGCTCGCAATTCACGCTGTGCCGCGGCGTGCGATGAGGAGGGAAATGCGGCCGCCAGAATTAGGCTTTCACCTGTGTCTGGGCGTGACACACCCCTTCTTACGGAACGCTGACAGGCTCACACTTCATTGTCAGCCATTGTCAGCCAGTGCAATTGCCCTGGCCCTTTGTCGGCGATGCAGGGCGAAGCAGCATCTCCGCAAACCGGTTTCTTGTTACTGTGCACCACCCCACGAAGCTATCCATCGGCAAAGCACCTGAAAGCTGCTTGACTTGGCCGAGTCTTCATCGCTGCGTCCTGCGACCGCTTAGCCAGTTTGGGACTGTCTGGTCAGCTGCATGTCCTTGCATTACGCTGCAGAAGTCCCTTGCTTTGCTTTCGCTGAGCTGCTGAAGCTCGGAACTTGATAGCCTCTGCGTCCCCAGTCGTGTGGATGCTTCCACTGCTGCTGTGTTTGATGGACTCTACACCGCTTTCTCACCGCCCCTCTTACAACTACATTCTCCAAGCCGCTGCCGTGCCGCTTCTGTCATCTGACTACATGCTGCACGCCATATTCGATGCTAATCGAAGGCGTCTTGCGTACATGCAGCGCCCAGCCGGCTTCGCTGCGAGCACCCTGGTCGATCCCATATCGACATCAAGCGCCTCAGCCGGCTGTCCGCGACGTGCCAATGGTCGTGATGCGGGGAAGCTTTTTGCGCTCATGACAGCTCGCGCGCCATACATGCTTGATTCTATGGCTTCTAGCCGTTGCCCCATGTGTCGATTGCATTACTCTGCGCTGCATAGCGTGGGAGGCACGGTGCGTTGTTCCGAGTCCGCACGATGCAATGCTGCGTACATGTCTACAGACATCTAGTAGGCCAGAGTCATCGCCAGACAGACCACAATGACGTCGCGCTTGGCGTTGCGACGAAGCGGAACCGCTGGACACCAACTCTTGCAAACAACCCATTCGGGCACTCCCACGGCCTCGCTGGTCAACACATTTCGCACCCCCAAGTTTCAGAACAACCCGCATTGAAACTTTGTTTCACTTGGCCCCGACCCCCAAATGCTTGGTCAGTCCTTCACCTCACCATCTGTGCAACCATGCCTTCCATTTCCGGCCGACCAACGTCCCTGCTCTGACTTCATGCGGCCACCAAGAAACACACCTCGCACGAAAGCAGCTACCAGACCTACTCCGCCTCATCGACCACCATCCCGGACTCCGTAACAACATGCTGATCTCGACGTACCGCATACACCCTCGCCCCCCAATTGATGCACCAGTTACACGCGCTTTCTGACGTCTTCTGCTGCCCTTCGGTCCGTCTACTAGCTCACGCCCGCAGATTCACCAATCCCTCGCCCTCCCACGACACACGCCAAGCATTCCACTCTATGCACATCGCGTCTCCCTACCACCCCACCACCACTCCACGCTGCAACACCACTTTCCGTCCATCTAATCGTGCCCGCGCTCGAACTGACAGACAAACGGCCAAGCCAATACCAAGCCTCTAGGCACTGCGCGCACTGTCGCGCGGACCGCCGATCATCCGCGCGTACTGCCGCGCACTGCACCGCTGCGAGATGTTGACAGCACGATGGGCCCGCTTCTAAGGTGGATTGAGCCCACGAGTGCCTGGCGACGTGGTCGGGCGGAGACCTTGGCGCTGGGTGCACAGCCACTTGTCAGAGGCGGCGTGCGTAAGATGCCGCGTAGAGGGGCTTGTACAGCTCACATGTAGGTAGGGGCGTGCTTGACATCATTATGCGTGACTTGAGGTATATGCGGAGACGGTGGGAAAGATAAGACACATTGATCTGGCTGTTGAGTAGGTCGGCTCTATCGGTCAGTAGATCGTAAAGTGAAGTGTACAACGCAGCTGTGCACTTGCTGATTAGCATTAATTGCACCACAGCTTTCATGTCGAGTCGATGTCCTTGGCGGCGTCAAAGCCAAGAGAGCGGAAAGACCCATCGATAGTGTTCTCCTGAACTGAAAGCGACAAGTTACACACAAACGTTTGTGCGGCGGTCCAGAACTTCTATTCGTACTGTTAAACATGACACAACAAAGTTGTTGGTAGTTTAGACGCCCAACAAAGGAGGCACGAGCGAAATCGCACATCTTGTACCCCGAGGTGATATTGATAGTCAACAAGGTGAGTATCGATACATCGAGGGGATCTATTGATGCTTGGAAGCATGTCCGATAGCTTTTCTAACCCATAGCATCCCCAAAATCAATGTATCAATGCCCGCTTCACTCTGGAAGTCCACTAAATTCACTCGGCATCCTCAATGGGTGACCCACAGGATCCATGTTCCCTTGCTTCTCCCGCGCGACGTCCAGTTTCTTGTTCCAATTCTCCTTGACAAAGTCTAGTGTCCTGGCAAACACGAGCTCGCGCTCCTTACGCTCATGCTTGGGCACAAAAGTGTCTGGGAATTGCGTCCAGCCGTGTCGGCATTTGGGCGCGTGCCACACCTCTAGTCCACCATTATCCTTGCTTTGGGGAACGGAGGAACCTGCAGAGCCTCCTGTATGGCCGTCCCAATCGCCTTCGCGACCGTCGCCGAATCGGACGAAGCCGTTCCAGCCGCCCTGATTCATCTTATCGACCCAGACGTCACTCTGAACCGCTAAAGTATCTTTTTCGGGTAGGACGAGCAGGATAGCTGCATTCTTCTGAACGTTGTCTGGACTTGTCAAGCCGGGACTCGCTCTAGGGTGGGGACGAAGTTTCCTCGGTAGATATGTAGGTCCCATGATAGAAAAGAGACCAGGCGTTCGTGGCTTCTCTGTCTTCTTGTCGTCGCCTCTGAGTGCATTTGGCATCTCTTTCATTGGCCGCTCATGCGGTAATAGTCTCGCGTCCAGCGAAGGGTAGAACAGGAGTAGGGGGAGCATTCTTGGTTGCGCGTGTGGTGGTGGAAGAAGTGATGACCATGGCTCGTTTACGTCGTCGAGTACAGTCGCTGCCCGTCGCGGTGGCATCAACGGAGACATCGTGTTTGCTGGAGATGGGCGTTGTTGCGGGGGTTGGGTAGGTCCGGAGGGCGATAGTGTGGGCGAGGACATCAGCTCTGGACATGGTGGCACAGAGATGGCCATGTTCAGCGCAATGTTTCCACCAGCGGAGAAACCGCTTATCGCCAGGCGTGTAGGATCAAGGGTGATAGTAGTGACATTCTCCATATGTGGCGGCGCATGTTTTTTGTTCTTGCCCTCGAGCAGCATTTCGCGTGTCATGCTATAGTACCGCTGTAGCTCGGTCCTGAGCACATTTCCACCTTTTGACACGCCACTCGTATCCAGGATCGCTGATAGCACATCCTCAACATCGTGTATGGCGGCCGGAAATTGGTGGAATGGCCCAATGCGATATGACACACTGATGACCACGGCTCCAAGCTCTCTTGCCATCATGGAAGCATATGGTGCTTGCTCGAGTGGGGACTATTGCGATGTCAGCTCTTGACATGTGCACTAACCGCATTATATACTGACGCCCATGATGAACCCTCCTCCATGGCAATCCAGGACCACCGGTACCTTCCAGTCGCTTGTCCTATTTCGTAATCTTTCCGCATCGCTGTTCCCTTCCAGATCGACCGGCGCCGGCGGCACAAAGACGTATAGAGTGATGACGCTGTCCTTGCGACTCGGGAGGGATATGAGGAACGGGTGCGGTCCCTTGGGTGAAGTTATGTGTAGTATGGACAGAGGTACGAAGCGCGGTATTTGGACCTATACGTGGGATCAAAGTCAGCCCATGTGTCACATGTGATGCGCCCGAGGGATTTTCTCACAAGGAACGTTCTCCTATATGAGTTAGTAATGCTTGATGTCCTTCGTACCACTAGCAGACTTACCATTGTATGTGAAAGGGCAGGCGGAAGAAGTACGCAATCGAATGGAAGTAGCTGCTCATCGTGCCGGCAATGCTGAGATCGAAGTCGTCATACGCGCATAGTGTCCACAAGAGAAACAATGAGCATCCGCATGCTCCTGGAAAAGATTAGGTGGCGCTGAGTGAGCATTGTTGCAGCTCCAGTAGCATTTGACGCGCAGCTCGGGGGCAAGCGCGAAGCCAGTCGCGACCTGTGACGTCACCAGCGTGGCCTACGCAAGGGGAAACCTCGACTAGATTGACGGATCGTGTTTGGAGTTGCGCAACTACAATCTTGTTCTACTCGCTCCAAGCAGGGATGTCTTGGACGTTAGGGAATTACCAGTACGCCCGCCCCACTTGATGCAGCTCTCCCGCACCTCTTACCTTTTGGGGATGATCCCGTCCGCGCCTTGAGGCCGTACATCGGCAAGCTCCTGCCATCTCAATCGTGACTTGAATCTCAGGCGAATCGTGAATGTATGTTATTGCACTCAACAATTAGGAGGGCACCAGGCGGCTTCACCATGGGCGTGTCGATCGTAGCGTGAACTTAGTGAACGCGGACCATCTCCGAGCAGCTATTGAACCAAGTCCGGGGCTCGAGCTAACATCATCACATTCTGGAAGACCCGTGTGTAGCTTCTTATGATCGCATAGTATATCATATTCATTTAACTGTCGAAGTTGATATATATACATACACTACGCCACTCTTCCACCCTAGTACACGTAGCGGAAGTTGGGGTTCTCCTTGTCAGTCAAGTCATCAAAGCCATGAGTGCTGTTGATATCCTTACCAAACTGCTGGTCCTTCTTCTTGTTGCGCACAGTCAGGTTCCAGCGGAGGAAGGCAATGGTACACACGAGCAGTGAGTAGCAGCCGAGATGAATGGACAAAGCCTTGCGGTAGCGCGGTGCGTCGCCGTCGAAGAAGACTTGAGGGCCAGCGGCGTTACCACCACACCATGCGAGGAAGTTCATGGTGATGCAGACTGACTTCTTGGTCTGACCTCCGACGTTGCGCGTCAACATGGACATGCCGAGACCCTGGGCGGCCCAGAAAGTGAAGACGATCCAGTAGCTGATGAGGAGACCGGCTTTGGTTGAGTTGTTTTTGTTCTCGACAGTCATGATAACGATCGTACCCATGAAGGATGGGATCACGAAAATGGCCATTGTCAGCAAGTTCTGACCGGTTTTCTTGCACAGCCATGCCGAGCCCGTCAGTGTGAAGATGATGACTACACCGAGGACCATGGCGAGAAGCTGAGTCTGGAGAATTGTGAACTTCAAGCCGTTGATGATGATGTTGTAAAAGGCACCGAGACCGGAAGTTGGGAGAGTTGTGCAGATCTGGATGAGCATGTAGCAGTACGTCTGGGGATCAAGTAGAGCCTCCTTGAGCTGGTAAGCGCGGAACTTCTTGTTCTGGAGACCGGTCTGGTTGGACCGGACTCGCTCTACCATGAGCTTCTTATCTTCCTCTGTAAAACACTTGGCGCGCATAGGAGAGTCTGATGAAATGTTAGTTCGAAGTCACTGATTAGATTTTCGGTCAGACTTACCAGGAAGACGGTAGAGCACGAAGATGCCCCACAAGAACGAGGCCATGCCGTAGGTGATGAAAATAGCCTGCCATGATCTGATCTTCGCCGTGCCGCCGATAAGCTTTCCGGTTCCGTCCCTGAAGCTAGGGTGGTGGATTTGCGAAAAACCGTACGCGAGAAGACCGCCAACGATTTGCTGCGCACCATTCATCATGTACCAGTAGTTGACAACAGCTGCCTGCTCATCACGCTTGTACCAGATGGAGCTCATAATCAGGAAGGCAGGCTGACACACTGCTTCGAAGATACCGAGGAGCGTCCTGACTGTGACGAGTGCGGGGAAACTGAAGCAGAGAGCGTGGCAGCACAGAGTCGTTGACCAGAGCAAAATGTTGATGCCGAGAAATTTTCCGACAGGAACGCGTTGGATGGTCCAATTGATGGGGTATTCGACACACAGAATGGCAATATAGATACAAGTGGTAAGCCAGGCGAACTGTAGCGCGTTAGAAATGGTGTCTCGCTCAAGAAAGATGCGAGTGTACTCACGTAGTGATTCTGCTTCAAGATCGGAATGTCGTGTCTGATACCCATGATCGAGGAGAAAGACATAGTTCCTTTGTCCAGGGCTTGCAAGAAGTATGTGACAATCATGATTGGGAGAACGCGTCTGTCAATGAGCCTCTTCAACCGCTTGTTCTCCTCTTCAGAGATGTGCACTCTTTCCGCGGTCGCATCTGCATATTTGGCGACTTCGGCATCGATACGGTCGTAGTTGATGTGGTCGACCTTCTCGTCTTCTGCCGACAAGACACGCTCCACCTGACCGATCTCTTTCTTATCAGCAGGGTATGTGACCTCTGGCGCGGTGTTCACGCCGTCATGGCTGTCTCGGGTTGTCATCCTGGCTGTTTCCTTTGACGCTTGACAGGAGGAAGACTGTGACTGAGGAGGTAGCAAAGAGAACCTCCGGACTCAAATGAGATGACAGAAAGTGGAATCGTGCAGTAGATATTTCTATCTGTGTAGATTGGACCCCAGTGCTCCCCGTGCCCCAATACCCCGGAGAGCTTACCCCATACAGTTCAGTGTACTCCGCATTTCCTGAGCGAGTTCCCTGCAACCCAACGTTTAGGCCGCGCTTGCTGACTCTGGAGTAATCCCAGCCGAGTTTAACGTAGGATCACGGCAGGCAAATTGGCGCCAGTTCTGCGTGTCGGGTGCGTGTTTCCCTGCATTCATCGTTCCGCAGTCATGTTGCCCACTCAGAATGCGGAGTGCGGAGTCGCCCTGTCAGAGGATCAACAGGTCTGGAGGTGCAATCTTCTGGGCTCCAAACCTCATTTGGTAAATCATCGGCGTAATACACACCGAAGCGCGTTCCTGATGGGTTGACTCGCTGCATGTGACGGGATAACCTCGTACATGTCGTTGAGCGAGGGTCCTGATGCCGGGAATAGGCTGCTGGTGGAAGATTTCCAATATTCTTCCGTTGCCACGGTTAGTGGCAGACGGCGTCTCGTGCAGGCTACCTGGGCAGCCATCCCCATTGTCGGTTACGCTACCCTGTGGGATTCTGCCGCGGCTCTTCAATTTTTGCTAGGTTGGACGCCTGGCATGTCGGTGTAGAGAAGAACGAGCGTCGGCTCAATGTTGTGCGAACATGGTCGCGTCTGTCGTGTTTAGATTTTGCGATCGTGTTTTGTTTCTAAATATGTTGGGGAAAGAGCCGCCTGTTCCCTCATCCCGTGCTTTAGCACTACTCCACGTGGGGACCCCAGATTTCGAACCTCAATGTCGGTGTAAAGACCTGGCGATTCGGCCCAGAAAAAGACGAGGATAAGCTTGGGTTTGTGATACGCGATCCATGTGCCTAAAGTTTCCAGCTCTCCGTTCCCCACTTGAACAGGTTGCATTCGAGACCCATTGCAACCCACTCTGTCATTGACGCGTGTGACCTTTCCCGTTCTTAAACACGCACTTATCTCTCCATACTTTTCGAAAGGAAATACTGGTTGAATATCATACTCCGTGCCTCCTTCAACCACCTCCAAACCTGCGTACTTTGATGTCCAATCCCGCGAACGACATCTAAGAAAAACATACGGCGCTGCAGCCACCACCACCACCACCACCGCCATGTCGTCCCTCACAATCAACGCCCTCAAAAAAGACGACATAACCTCCGCAATCGAGCTCCTCAGCTACAACCTCGTCAACATCAACGACACGACCGGCGAATTCCTCCTCAAACTCGACGACGGCCGCATCATCGACACCAAAGGCTGGGACGGCTGGGAATGGACGCACGGCATCGGCCTCTATGGCCTGTGGCACTACTACACCCTCACAGGTTCCACCTCCACCCTGTCCACGATCCAAGACTGGTTCACGCGCCAACTCGCCCTCGGCACCACGAAGAACATCAACACCATGAGCCCCTTCCTCACGCTCGCCTACCTCTACGAAGAAACCAACAACAAGACCTTCATCCCCTGGCTAGACACATGGGCCGAGTGGCTCATGCACGACCTGCCCCGGACAAAGTACGACGGCTTCCAGCACGAGACGTACAACTCCTTCAACAAAAACGAACTCTGGGACGACACTCTGATGATGTCGGCGCTGCCGCTTGCCAAAATCGGCCTCGTGCTCGGTCGCCCGCACTATGTCGAGGAGGCGAAGCGCCAGTTCCTGCTGCACTGCCAGTATCTGTGCGACACGACGACGGGACTGTTTTTCCACGGGTGGAAGTGGAATGAGGCCGAGAGTGGGAAGTTGGAGGTTGGGCATAATTTCGCGCGCGCGAGGTGGGCGCGTGGGAATAGTTGGTTGACGATTGCGATTCCGGATTTTATTGAGCTGTTGGGGCTGGAGGAGAGGGATCCGCTGAGGCAGTTTTTGATTCATACGTTGGAGAGTCAGTGTGCGGCGTTGTTGAAGTTGCAGGCGGAGAATGGCATGTGGCGGACGCTGTTGGATGTGGGTGTTGAGGAGGGGAGCTATGAAGAGGCGTCAGCGACTGCGGGATTCGCCTATGGTATGCTGAAGGCGGTGAGGAAGAGGTATATTAGTGGGGAGGTGTATCAGGAAGCTGCGGTGAAGGCGGTGAAGGCGGTGCTGAAGAGGATTGATAAGGACGGCGAGCTGCAGGAAGTCAGTTTCGGGACGGGTATGGGACACGACTTGCAGCACTACAAGGATATCAAGATCACGAGTATGCCGTATGGGCAAGCGATGGCGATAATGGCGCTGGGAGAGTACCTGAGGGCTTTCATATAGATTCGAATATAATTGACTGAAGAAGTCAAGACATCATGCTTGTTCGTGCCTCATTGATCCATCCCTACCCGAGAAGATTGTTGAAACCCCTAATTATCTTTGCCTTTGGGCACACCGGAGCACCCGGCACCACCGTCTGACCCTCAGCAATCACAGCTGGGCCAGGGATAACATACTTGCTGACAGAAGAATGGATGTTGATCATGATACCTGCGTCGGAAGCTTTGTATGCACCAGGGAATTTCACAGTCTGAGGGCTGAGGGAGCCGGTGCCAGAGACAGTGAGTTGGTCTGTACATTGTCAGCCAATTGTTACAGTATTGTATGTGAGCAGCAGACTCACAGCAAGACATGTAGAACTGCGCTCCTCCTGATGACCCAGCAGTATGAAGGGCAATAACCTCAGCACGAAGGAGGTAGTCTCCAGCAGCTAGTGCAGTGGGAATCTTGACGTCGACCTTGCCACAGCATGCATTCAAGTCCTTAACACCCCAGTTGTCGTTATCAGCAGCGCCCTTGTTCGCTGCCGCCCAGCCATTCTCGTACACTAACAGCTATCAGCAATGTTCAAGATGCACAGAGATAAAGTGCCAGTTACCCTTGAACCACCCGCTGCTCCCATCAGCCTTGCTACTGTCGTCGACGTTGCTCATGTACACCATGACTGGACCATAGTGTGCACCGCCGATAGCTTCGTTCCTGCAGCTCCTGTCGCCGTTCTGCTGGTGCATCTCGACAGTGACAGTGTCGCCCGCTGCAACGGCACATTTGCCTGCTACGCCCTTGGAGCCGCCGGCGTTGCAGCGTATGTCATTCGAGGAGACACTCTGTGATGAAGTTAGTTAAGACAGTGACCTGGTCATCGCAGAGACGAGTATACAGTGACTGGCGAGTTGGAGACATAACTCGTCCCAGGCAGGCGGACACAGGTGCTGGCTTTGTCGATGCCGTTGACCCACAAATCCTGCCAGATCGCATGGCCTAGGGCCTGAGCAGCAAACGTAGAAAGGATGAGCGACTTCATGGCGAACAGACTTGTAAGGATATCAAGCAGATGGGACGTAGCAGGCAGTTGATGTCCTTATGGCCGAGCAAGCAGATATGAACCCTCACTGGCGCGCAGCTAAAAGGCGTGTGCCATGTGGTCGAGTGGAAAGTCCTGATATAGTGCAGGTTGTATTGTATACAAGCATCTCACCCAACTACCGAGATCACGTGTCTGTAAGACGCACTCCAGATCCCAAGATGCACGATAAACCAGCCTGCCGGCAATCAGAGGCAGAGCATATATTGCGCACACGATTGGGGAGAAACAGTCCAACGAATTTGGTGAGGCTCGTGGTCAGAGCAAGCTTTGCCCGATAGTAAATTCAATCTATCGATACAAGTTGCATATAAACGGTCAGCCACCCACTCCACGGGCTAGCAGTCTACCTTGAACACTGAAAAGTACGATTGGAGATGACATACTCGATCGATCATCAGGACTGTCCACCACGTGAGTATAAGATATGCCAAAGCCGAGTAAGCATCACTCGAACGCATCGCAGCCGCTGGGGTATTATGCTGTTACGGGAAGGCGCTCAGGGCGGTCAAGGCGAGAAGAATGTAAACACCATTTCGAAGAGATCGTCGTTCAGTCGAGGATTGTCGTCTTCCGTGTCTAACAGTCTCCAACTTCTCCCTGGCGCGCGCGCTTTGAATTCATTCCTGTCCATGTAGAAGATATTCTGGACGACCACCTTGTCCACGTGCGCAAGCGAAGATGCTGTCCGACAGACGTGGTTCTCCTCCCGAATGCGTGCGCGCCGGACTCCAGAATTGCGGATGGCAGGGACATCGAGAATGATTCTGAGCTCCTTTAACCTGTTGACAGGGCTCCAACTTGAGGCGTAGTGAATCCTCAGTGGCTCAAGGAGCTCTTCCAGATCTTCTGGTGGAGTATACAGTGCAATCCTGTTTATGTGCTGCTGTAAATTCCGCTCCAGCCTGGAAAGACGCTGAAGAAAGTGGCCTGGGCGAGTGTAAGTGCGGCGGCATTGCAGCCAATCGAGGACATGTATGTTGTCCTGGAATACTATGCTCCTCGCCTCCATGCTCATGCGGCGACACGTGAATCGGGGCAGGGCCACATCTGACGACTGTGGCACTGGCAGCCCGTCTTCGGGGTCGGGGAGGTATGGAGGCGGCGATGCGGAGAAGGCATAGTGGTAGACTTGATCGCGAAGCTCTTGGGGTAGGCGGAAGAAGGGCGACTGCTGCTGCTCCTATGCATGCGCTTGATTGCGGCGGGTGGACATGGCGGTTTGCCTGTGCCAGCGCGAATGCGGGGCAACAAGGCGGGAACGTGCGTGCTGGTGTGCAACGAGGGCGGCGGTGAGGGCGATTGCAGATTGCAGATAGCGATAGACTGGCGAGGTGCTCCAGGCAGCCGGGTTAGCGATGAATGGGGCTGTACTGGCACAGAAGCTTCTCGACGTCGGTTCGAGGGCGGGCAGTCGCGATACAGAGGCAGCACAAACACGACAACAAACACAGGATTCTCGACACGCAGACGCGACAATCGGGAAGCAGCGACACAATCGTGCCTGCCGCCCTTTGTCAGTCGCGGTGGTTGCTATGGAAGGCGCGCTGGAGGCGGTGAGGGGGATTCTGGCAGGCAGCCCCGCGCTGATTGGGTCGTCGTAGCTTTCTTTGCGTTTCTGCCGCTCTGTCTAGAAGATTCTCGAGCTCCACCACAGCCTATATCAGCGCCAATTCCACCGTTGCACCCAATCCTCCCCCATCGAATTGCTTCTTACACCTGCACCACTACCTAGACAACTTGTCTACCATCCTGCTCTCACATATACCCCTCCAGTAGAGCCAAGCAGTCGACTCACCCCCACCTAATCTGTAAGACCTGCCTCTCAGCCTAGCCCACCACTCCAGTCCACTTTTTCTGACAGACCCCGCAGTCACACACAACCGCCATCATGTCTTCGGAGACTTTCGAGTTCCAGGCCGAGATCTCGCAGTTGCTCGGCCTCATCATCAACACGGTCTACTCGAACAAGGAGATCTTCCTGCGGGAACTCATCTCCAACGCCTCCGATGCGCTCGACAAGATCCGATATGAGGCGCTGTCAGACCCCAGCAAGCTGGACTCCGGCAAGGACCTCCGCATCGACATCATCCCCAACAAGGAGAACAAAACCCTGACCATTCAGGACAGCGGTATTGGCATGACCAAGGCCGACCTCATCAACAACCTGGGTACCATTGCCCGCTCAGGAACCAAGCAGTTTATGGAGGCACTGTCAGCCGGCGCTGATATCTCCATGATTGGCCAGTTCGGTGTTGGTTTCTACTCCGCATACCTCGTCGCTGACCGCGTCACCGTCGTCTCAAAGAACAACGACGACGAGCAGTACGTCTGGGAGTCCTCCGCCGGAGGCACCTTCAAGATTGCCGAGGACACCGAGGGCGAGCAGATCGGCCGCGGTACCAAGATCATCCTCCACCTCAAGGATGAGCAGATGGACTACTTGAACGAATCCAAGATCAAGGAGGTCGTCAAGAAGCACTCCGAGTTCATCTCATACCCCATCTACCTCCACGTCCTCAAGGAGACCGAGAAGGAGGTCGAGGACGACGAGGCCGAGGAGACCACC
>Ga0265780_10005201_pt1 | contig 16537 bp, 17 predicted proteins | sample P1T30metagenome_FD_192432 | JGI IMG/M metagenome (GOLD analysis project Ga0265780, IMG submission 192432) | Plant litter microbial communities from East Loma Ridge, Irvine, California - P1 T30 | ecosystem: Environmental > Terrestrial > Plant litter > Unclassified | place: USA: California... | reverse complement strand
GGGTTTGGGGGTTTCTTGGCGTTGACCAGATCTCCTATTCCTTCAAGCAATACAAGACTCTTTTTTGCCGTGCAAAGTTTACTTCTAAGCCCTTTTCTCCTTTCCTCTTACTTCTGTTTCTTTTCCAAATTGTTGAGACCGGAAACTGCAAACGTACCTTTCGACAATTCGCCCGTATAGCTTGTATACTCGCCATTTTTTCTTGCCACTCCTAAATCCCAGCAATTCCTAAGATATCCTTTGAAATTTTGAATGCATGTATTAACAACGGACAAGGTGTATGCGACGTTGTGATGTGGAGAAAGAACTAGGTAGGTTGGCTGACGTTGGAACGTGGACCATGCCACGAGTCCAGGGTTCGCGGGAACCGAAAAATGTGGGGGTATCTTTCCGAGTTGAACTAACGGCGCAACATAGCATCTACACAACAACTGCAGCATCCACGAACCTTCCAATATAATCAAGAATCCATACGTACCAGTAATCTTGCTGAAACAATCCAGCGCAACTTACAGTACAGCAAAAGCAAAAAAATCTCTACAAAAAGGGAACGAACACTAAGCCGTAAACCATGGCAAACCAAACCACGGCAACAGAGCCAATACAACTCGCGCAAATCCTGTCAGACCTCAATTCATTGCGCGCTTGTGTACGTTTTCACTTCTCATCTCTTAGACCTCATTGTCAAACTTCCCACGCCATCTCTGTCGTGAACCCCCAACTAACACATAGACATACACTCCAGCACCCATCCGCCGCCCTCGCCCTCGTATCCACACGACCCAGCACCACGACATCTCCCGCATCCGCACCCGCACCCACATCTGCGCAAGATACAGAGCTAGACCGAGCAAAAGACCTGTTGAAGTTACACCACGAAGTCAAAGAAGCGCATATGAGAGGAGAATTAGGAAGGGGGTTAGAGGAGGCGAGGGAGGCTGTTAGGAGGAGTATGGGCGGTTGAGTGGAGAGATGGAGAGGTTTGCGCCTGTGGAGAAAAAAAGAAGAAAGAAAGTTATGAACTTTGTTTATGATGATGGGTGGATGTTGTGGTGAACGGAAAGAGAAGAGTGATGTACGGGTGCGGCGGGATGGAGACTTGCGTGCGATGGAAATGGGGGAGATGCAGATGGGAAAGAGGACATGGAAGGGGACGTACATGTCACATGATAATATATGGCCTAGGTGTCGAGGGCAAGGTTATTATCTAGCTACTCACTTGCTAGAGGATTGAACCTGGAGGCATTTCTGGTCCGATACCTGTATCTTGCATATTTGCAGCTACCACGCCCCCTCACGATAGAAACCACCGAGCCGGTAACATCACATAGACTCGGATAACAAGACCACAAGATTAAATGCACGTTGGCGCAAAGGGAACCATTTCATGCCAGCCTCTAGGAATGAGTAAAATCAAAATCGTCTACATGCATTCGGAATCAGGTAGGAGGGGTCATATTTAGGTAAACTTCCAGTTCACCACCGCAATCCAAATACCAGTCTTCAACTCGAGTCATGATCCAACCGCCGCAAGCATGGTGTCTGCGATGTCTTTTACATCTTCACCCGCCCTCTTCTTCTGTCGGAGCAGCACAAGTATCGGTAAAGACTCGTGTGGAGCACGTATTGCAGCGATAAACTTGAACCTGTCGCGTCGCCATCTTTTGCTGTGGGGCTGTAAGTATGCTTGTGATTGAATGGGCTGGGAAACGGGTACTTACGTAGCAGTCGTTCCATTGGTTGTAATTGACGCAGCTCGCGTAGCTACTCGAACGGCTTCAGGACCTGGAATCTCTGTTGGTTGTGATGACTCTGTTTCCACTGTAGCGCCCGCGTCACCTGCACCTGGCGTCAGGGGTGCCATTGCAGCCCTCATAACAGGTTGGGATGTGGGTTCAAGAGCAGTTCCAGCTTGAGGCTCTTCGGTTATCGGCTCCGTTCCAGGCATTGGCTGACTTGGTGGTGGAATTTGTAAAGCTTCTGCTGTCGCTGGTTCCGCCACTGGCTCAGGGTCTGTAGGTGCTGTAGGTGCTGTAGCCACGGGTTCTGCAGCAGGTATTTGTAGTACAGATTCTTCAACCAGCTCTTCAACTGGTTCTGCTACTGGTTCGGGATCTGGCTCTGCGACAAGAACAGCAGTCCGAGTCTCTTCGACCACCAGTTCAGGCTTTAGAACTAACTCATCTATCAGGGATGGCTCTATGGGTTCCGTGGCCACTGGCTCTGCTGCAGGTACTTGCAAAACTGACTCTGCTTCTGCTTCTGGAATTGGTTCGGGATCGGGCGGCGGAATCACTTCAGACTCTAGTGATACAACTTCTGGAACTGGCGTACTAGCTGCTAACGGTTCAATAGGTTCTGTCGCTACTGGTTCTGCGGCGGGCACCTGTAAAACTGGCTCTATTGTTGGCTCGGGACATGGCGCTGGATCGACTGGTGGAATTACTTCGGTCTCACATGGTGGAATTTCTGGTTCAGTTTTCGGAGCTGCCACGGGATGTGCTGCAGCAGGCTCGTATGGAGGCTGCGTAGCTTCAGGTTCTTCAGGTCTGACCTCAGGAGTCGGCTCCACCACAGGTTCGGGTTGTGATTCAGTAGGTGGTTTGACGACAGGCTCTTGAGTATTTTCAGAGACAGGGACAGTACGCACAACTGGGGCACTCATAGATTGAGGTGCTTCGGCGACAGGCCGGGGTGCTTGCTCCATCGCAGGTTCAGGTTCTTCTGTAATCTTTTCTACAGGAGGCGCAGAGGCTTCGACAGGTGGGTCTGATGGCTTTTGAAGTACTGGATTTACGGTAGACTCCTGTACTTTGGCAGCAAGAGATTCAGCTGAGGAATCCTCAGGTACAGGTTGTCCGGTGGCTTTGACTTCGTCTACAGGTTTCTCTGGCTCCTCGGGCACTGGGTCTGCAGCAGTAGGTTCGGATGGTGACTCCTTTGAATACTCGGGTACGGGATCTTCGTTGGGTTTGGCTTCTTCTACAGGCTTCTCTGGGTCTGTGGGTGCTGGCTCTGCAATAGACTCTTCTACTTTGGCAGCAGGCAGCTCGACTGGGAGATCCTCCAAATTCTCAGGTACTGCCTCCTCGGCAGAATTAGGTTCTATTACTGTTTTATCTGCTGATGCAGCAGTGGGATCAGCCGGGGACTGTTCAGGCTTCTCTGTAGGCTCCTTTGAACTCTCAGATATTGGCCCCTTGGAGGATTTGGGCTCGTCTACTGGCTCGTCTGTTGGTGCAGCAGGAGGCTCAGCCGGGGTATCCCTTGCTTTTTCAAGTACTGGCTCCTCTGTAGGGTTGGATTCGTCTGTGGGTTTTTTTGAATCTTCCGGTACTAGCTCTGCAGCAGATGTAGGCTCAGGTTCTGCAAGCGGTTCTTTTACTGCCGCAACAGCACGTACAACTGCTGAATCTGATCCCTCAGGCACTGCCTGCATGGAAGGTCCAGGTTTGGCTGAAGGCTCACCCGATTCTTTAAACTCCTCAGGTGTTGCCTCTGGTTCTGGTTCTACAGCAGTTTTATAATCAACTATAGGCTCCGCGGGTGTTGTTTCTGATTTCGGTTCTGTAGCGGGTTGAGATTCTACTGGGGGCTCCTTGGACTTCTCGGGCGCTGATTCTGGATCTGCTGTAGGTTCAGGTTCGACTGAAGGCTGTTCTGCAGATGCAGCGGGAGGCTCTCGGGTGTGATCTGTGGTAGGTGCTGGGTCTTCAGGTACGGATTCGGGAGCTGGGTCAGCGGCAGTTTCTGGTTTAGTCTCGACTTCAGCTACATGCTCAGGTGCGGGTTCAGGATCGGGTGCAGTGGCAGCTTCTGGTTCAGCTTCGGTTGTAGGCTCAGGCTCAGGCTCAGGTGCAGGAGGCGCTTCTTCGGATAACGATTCGGCAGGTGGATCAGCGGGAGCCTCAGAGGGATGCTGATCAGGAGTCCTGAAGGGAGTTGCGGTGTAAGGCTCAGCGGGAGGGTTTGATGTCGATTCGCTCTGTGGAGGTGCTTCAGTCTGCTCGGCTGTAGGCATGTCGGAAATCGCAATAGGATCCGTCGATATCAGTGGATAAGTGAACAAGCTGTAGAAAAAAGTGATGAATAATGGGTTCAATAGACACAACCAGAGGATAAGGACAGACACTAAGATAGGGTATGCTGGCCAAGGTAAGTGGTGATTTGTAGCCACATCTGTTCGGTAAGATTGTATTGAAGGTATCACTGGAAGAGAATTCATGGCGTAAACAAGTTGATATGTCAATCGGCAGGAAAAGAGCGGCCAATAGGGCAAGTACAAGAGAAGCGTGCCTGGCTCATTTCAGCATGACTACCTAGATACGGAACTGCGTCTGGAGCTTATCCGAATCGATTCTACATTTAGCGGATCAAACCAAGAATCTGCAATATGCATTTCTCTGTCTCCGTATACCTCATTATGCTACATACTCTCCGATTCATGATATGGGGTAAAGCGTGGAGTTTGTAGTGGTAGACAAGCTTAGCGCGTCGTACCTGCATGAAGCATTGACGTAATCGCGGAGGAGGACGCCAAGGCCGCGGATAGACCCGTGCGTGCTCCAGCTTCCGACGTCGCGAACTTCCTTCCTCCACACGCTTGACAAGCTTCAGTGCAACTGCACACGACTATCTTTCGCAATGGCACTCAGCATCGACCAGAAGCGCCTCAAGGCCACCAAATTCCCGCCAGAGTTCGACAAGAAAGTAGATATCGAGAAGGTTAACATTGATCTGATCAAGAAGTGGATTGCTGGCAGGATCACGAATATCCTTGGCGACGAAGACGATATTGTGGTAGAGACATGCTACAACTTGGTTGAGCAGAACCAGTCTGTAAGTAGATACTAGCATGCTATACTAGGCAAGTGCTAACCTTGTACAGCCCAAGATCAAGGAAATACAAATTCAACTTACGGGCTTCCTTGGAAAAGACACGGCACCTTTTTGCAAGGAGCTATGGAATCTTATGCTCAGTGCTCAGGACAGCCCAGTGGGCGTGCCCCGGGAGTTGTTGGAAGCGAAGAAGGCTGAATTGCAGCAGGAGCAGGTGAGAGCATTTCATGCACTTACGCCGCTAGCATTATTGACCAAGCCCACAGCTTTCTAAAGCCGCCGCTGACGCGAGACGCGCAGAAGAACAGGCACAAAATGCTATGATTGACACTTTTCGCGACACGGAACGTTTAGACCGACCTGAACGCGGCCGCGGTGGAGGCGGGCGATACCGTGGCAATGATCGTAGAGGATGGGGCAGAGACTTTGATAGAGGACCCCCCAGACGCGATTCGCGATCACCACCGTGAGTGGCGTGATGCTCAAACATAGAAAAAACTACTGACATGTAGCAGTCGACGAAGAGCCTCCCCACCGAACCGCGAGCGCGATGTTTACATACCTGCAGGAGGACGGGGTCGCGGACGTGGAGGTCGTCGTGACAGATCTCGCGAGCGCCGTCGCTCTCCTTCGGGCGGTCGTTCTGCATCTCCACCGCCTCGTCGTATGCGTCGCTCACCATCGTCAGAACCATCGCGAACTCCACCAAGACGTCGACCACGCCGCTCGCCATCATCTGACCGCTCAAGATCGCCCCCTCGCCGTACGCGACGCCGATCGCCTTCACGAAGCAAGTCTCCTCCCGCAAGAAGGCAAGGGGGGCGTAGAGACAGGTCATGGTCTCCCAGTAACGACACTGCGAGACTACCCAGGCATACTTCACGTTCCAAATCCCCGCGTGTCAAATCGAGCTCACCAGCGCCCAGGCTTCGATCACGAACCCCGCCACGCCGTCGCCGTCGCTCTCCAAGTAGTTCACGATCTATAAGCCCTGTGCGTACTCGTAGACGGAGACATTCTACTTCTTCGGGAGAAGACTCAAACGGCTCCCGCGCTGATATCAAGAAACGAAAGCGCTCACCTAGCCTCAGCAGATCGCGATCCCGTAGCAGATCTGGTCGGGCCAGACGGCGCATTACTCGCTCGCCCAGTGACTCACCGGTCCAGAGAGACATAAGTATGGAGAAGTAGGATAGTTTCTACATCACTCTTTTGAAAAGTGGCTCACAAGTAAACACACCGAGTAGTAGCAGTTTGTGTATTGGCAGAGGCGGTTAGACCACATGTGATCATTGTGGAGATTCCATGGTTTGGGTTTCTATCGGCTTGACGTTCCAAGGCAATGAGTTATCACAATTACACCCGAAAGCAGCAGGCTCGTCAGCATTGTATACTAGAAGTCCTTGCATATTGCAATTGAGCATTTTAATGCAAATGCCATAAAGCTTCTCATAGTGCTGTCTTGGTTGATACCTCGCTTGCCGATATATGCTCGACGCATGGTGCGGAGCCTCAGTAATCTGTGTAGTTTGCTCATCAACCTTGCATGTCTGGATAGCAATTCAGCCCAGTATGATGTGCTCTAGGGGCGGAAGACAACTGTGCGGACACTTGTCGTATAATACTACCACTCATGTAATGGTTTCGCTTGTACTTCTGCTGTTGTGGACAGGGCAGCATTGGATAGCGGGGTGCCTTTTTTAGACAACTTCAGCTGTAGAACTGCAATCGGACGGATTTCACCCTTTGCGTCGCTTACACTGAGCGACTACGACACTGATGTCGTCTAGTTTTCCTTGAGTAGAAGTTAGCACCAGTACATATACTTGGGTGATTAACATTCAAAATCCACGTACCCCCTTCGATGGACAAGCCCTCATCAATTGCCTTCTCCATGTACGGACTCTCTGCAAACGGATCCTGAGCAATCACCCTCGCAGCATTCATCAGCTGCTGCGCAACGAAACGCATGCCCTCAGCATATGTCTGCTCTTGCGTGTCTTTTTCCGGGTCAGCGTTCCATCTCTCCATGCTCTCGCATACATTTTCAACAATCTCGTGTTCCCATAGATTATCCACGACGCCGTCTGTCATGGCAAGTACAACGTCTTCTTCTTGAATCTCAACACAATCCATCACCGCATTCTCGTTTGGCGTATCGGGACTATTCGTTCCCAATTGCCGCGGACAATCGAACCAATGCCACTGTTCCTGCGTTCTATATATGACTTCCTTGGTACTTGGCCTGATGACGAGGATCTGGGAATCGCCCAACTGTGTCACGTATAGCAAAGGGTGATTGGGTGTCTCGTTGTCGGCGCCGAGGAGCGCGCCGCAGACTGTGGTAGTGCCGTGCCAGGCATTGGGCTCAGAGGTGGCTTCTTTTGTAAGGTTGTAGGCGCTCTGGAGGTATTCGATGAGGTTCGGGGGCGATGTGGGGGAGTAGGATGCTGTTTCGACTTGGAGGGCCCAGAAGTGGGCGATTAGTCGGGACCATAGTCTACCCGGATTTCGCGTTAGCAGAGTAGATGAGCGATGCAAGAGTACTACTCACGCGGCATGTCCTTTCTCCCGTGTAGCCCAGGCTCCTACTCCGTCATTTGCAGCAATAAAGCTATCGCTGACCAGTACCGCGTCGTCTCCGTTTGTCACTCCTCGTATCATCTGCCCATTGACTGTCGGTCTACGATCTCTACTCCTGTTGTGTGTACTCAGCGGTTCGGAGAAGCTAGTCGAAGGCATGGAGAGAAACGGCGGAGGAAATGGTCGCGAAGGTCGTTTCGCAAAGAGCGCATATCCGGCTTCAAAGTAAAAGGGCGCCTTGGACTTGGGTGGTGCGGCGTTGTAAGGGACGGGCGTGGTCGTGCCGGCGCCCGTCTGCGTTTTTGGTACTTCCTGCGTGTACCATCTCGCCTGTCGCGCGGGAAATACTACTGGCGCTCGTTGCGCGTTTCGTTTTGCTGGTCTCCAGGCTCGTGATAGTCGGTGTGGGAGGGGTCTACTGCACATGTGAAGGGAAGGCGTGAGCATGCCAGCAATATGCAGGGTAGTGTGTAAGCTGGCGATCTCAACCTTGTTCGCTGTAATCATTCGGTATTGTTTGGGAGCCGTCGTTTTAAGGGTTGCTGTTCCCGATGTGGTCGACTGTACTAGACACGAGTTTCCTTGCACGCTCACTGGGACTTCCGATATGGCAGAGAACCAGGATGACAAGATGTTGAGTGAGGAACTCTACATCCCGGATACTATTGGACTAGCAGAGCATGAGGTCGCTTCGTATTCCGGTTTGTGGGGAAACCCGAGATTGCTGTTTTCGCATGGTGACTTGATCGGGGATGAGATGGGGAACATGACTCAGCATTCGGAGTATATAGTTCAATCATGACGTCGGAGGATTCCGATGTGGTCGCGTCAATTTACAACACTCTCTTTGGAGATAAAGGGACTACCTCTCAGTCAATTAAGAATTTTGAGGTCACCAGGTGCTGTTTCACAGGGTTAGTGCCGGGAACGTCGCAATGCGGGCCATATTGTACGTTAATGCAACGCGGTTTATCCAGCAACATCCCCTCTCCCCCACGCATGCCTGTCGAGCCTATGTGAATATTGTGTGAGATTGTTTTTGTGTATGATTGTTTTCCTAGGTCTCGTGGTCCCAAAGACACATGTTGAATCGAGCCTTCCCTAACACCGGTAATATGGTATCCAGTAAACGCCTGTCAATGCATCCTACCAGGAGGTCCCCGGAGACTCATAACCAGATTATGCCCGTCTCTTAGCAAAGTTCTCCAGATCCGCACGTGTAGCAACTCCGAGCACAAATTTCCTACTGGCGTCCGTCACAACCGCAAACTCCTGCTTCCCACTCCCATCCACTCCTCCATTGAAGAAGTCTTCCAGCTCCTCAAGCGGTGTCTCAGTAGTGATGACCTTGTATCTTCTGCCACGTCGCTGGAACTTATGCATAGCCTCCTCGACCCGATCGGTGTCCTTGACCTTGCCTTCTTTGAGGAGTTGTTGAAGACGCGGGATGCTAATGTAACCGAGCAGGGCGCGGTTTGTTTGCGAAATGACAGTGAGATGTGTATAATCACGCTCTAGGCCGGACATGAGAGCCCATGATATCGGGTCGGTGGGTTGAATGGAGAGCGCAGGCGGGGGGTCGAGGTCTTCGACTGTCGCCTGTGGAGTATTAGACGTAGTCGCGCGAAATTATGAACAACAATGAGAAAACATACACCACGGTACTTGTTGGCCCATGCTGCCTGGTAATCGCCATCCGGCGCGCCGTTGGTCGAGGGCGCTTCAGTTGTCATGTTTTTGAGGGGGAGATCTGGCGGGGATGTTCTGCGCAACTTTCCAGCCAAATCGATGGCCGCTGATCTCCGGGTCCTTCGATTGATTCGCGCTAAGTATGCGCAAATGGGGCTTGCGGGTAAGGCTTTTACAGTACAATGACTGATTTCATGTTCCAGGACGTATGACAGCATTCAAAGGTACGGCGACACCGGCGCAAGCGTGCCTTCGCGCCCACCCTAAGCGCATCCAATGCTGACATGCCTTGACTGAGGTTGACATTTACGCTTTCTTTATCCCATATGCTTCTAACTATATCTGGGCACTTCTAAGCAGTTTTCGAATTCTCTGTGCATCTTTGTTCTGTGTTGCAGCCATGCAATAATTATGAGCACACGTGATGGGCTGTTAGTCCGCTAGCGACGCCGACAACCACCAGTTCCCTCGGGGAGCCGCCCACTTCGAACACCATCCGCCCTGACGCCGCCAGCGATACATCATCTCGCAAGCTCATTGCGCAAAAGGAAAGCTGCTATCGCCTTTTTTGAAACAAAACATGATTTGTTCTAGGAGACTACCATGGCACGTCTGGGGCACCGATGCCCCTCGATCGCCCGTCTATCACCCAACCGAACACCGATCTCTTAGAACGCGTGGAGGACTGGCTTCATTGGAAACGCATATGAACGTGTTTCTAGGAACACAAGAGGGCTGAGATGTGTCTAGACATGACCTCCGGATCTGTGTAAGCCAATCATTAGCTTTGAGCGTATTCTTCAGACCATACCATGAGCAGCGCCTGCAACGACAATGGCCACCGTCGCGTAATATGCCGCGATCGCTCACCTCATTTGACGACCCAACGAGCCTTTCCACACCTTCGCACAAGGTCGACACGATCTGTTCGGCCGTTCCGAAGCACATGATAGAAAGTCTGATCTGCATAGTGCGAGGTGCATAAACCCTGAACAATAGGTGTGTTGGGTTGCAAGTGGGCAGCCAAAGTGGGAGGAAGACGTGCTCCCGCCATGGACTACACCAAAAGATGGGAGACACACGCTATCGATAGCCAGCGCGGATGCGGCAACCCCTGTCTCCGGACCGTGACAATCCGGGACCATCCAGCCTAGAGAAGTCTATACGGGACGCAAGAGACACCCTCTACTCTACATGTAATCCCGAAATGAAGGTTCTATCTGATCGATAGTACGATCATCATAAACAACACACTGACACCAGGAAGCATGCTCGCCACTACCATGTTACTAAAACCAACGACTCATTTCAAAGCCCATGCCCGGGAACTAAGTACCTGCTTCAGCCTGCGTAAGTCAATACCTGATCTTTTAAGCTCATCGTCATCCTAGGTTTGCTTCGCGGATGTGCATTACACCCATCATGTGTATCTTGGTATCCATTTGAGAAAGAGATGTAAACTCGATCTGTTCATCATGTGCATCCATTGTTTTGTAGCATCTCCCCTCTTCACTTCAAAGCGATTACTGCAGGCATACTGAGGGCATGATGTGTCAAAAGAGCTGGATCTTGGGCTGGCCTGCTGAGGGAAAGACTTGGTTAAGTTACGTTGTACAGACACTCGACAAGAGCCGGACGATCGTATTGACTGGTCATAGAGTTATTCGGGCCCCCTGGGCTAGGGTAAAGCATGCTGCCACTCACACATACCGGGAAGATATGGTGTCTGAGTGGAATGGCGAAGTCGTTGGGATTTCAACTCCAGTAACTTCCTGTATCGCAACAACGGAAGCGCACCTAGTGCTTGTCTGCGGCGTGGCCGCGGCTCACGATGTGGTAGCCGCGTTCATCGTTGATGTGCATTCGTTTACGACTGAGGAACCCATCTATCGCAATTCTAAGTTCGCGTTCGCCTTTGAGTGAGGACTGCCAACTTCCGCAATCGTGCGATGAGAGAAGGTGTTCGTGGTGTGAACAACGATGTAGTGGTGTGGGCCGGCAACTTTGTTCTGAGGGAATTGTATGAACGCGCTGAGAGGAACAAGTTAGATTACAGTGAGTGTCTTCTTGCGTTGGTCCAAATAGACCATAACTAAGCTGACGATGCTTCAATAGTAGCCGAAATGCAAAGAATCCCTGACAAGCCTACCCTGAGATGCCCGAGACCCCGCAGCTCAGCGTTCTTACGTGTTGCCACAAACTTGGCCGCTCGACACTTCCCCAACATCACAGAAACTATCTCACCCGCTAACTGCGATCATACAGACCGCGCAAGACACGGAAGAGCTAGGAAAGGTCGTTTCGACGAGTATCGATCGTGTCGACAACGTGCGCTCTTACCTCGAGGCCTTCGTATAGTTCGTCATTGACGGCTTCTCAGCTAAAGCCAACTCACGACTCCACAAGGCCTATCAAAAGCTGAGACACAATCGACAAAGCTGCGACAACAGAGGAGAACCGTCACGTTGGCGTCATTCCTAGGCTTCTTTCGCTAGGGTAGAGTCTGCGGGTTGCCTGGCCGAAGGCGCGGCTGCTCTGTACTCCAGCACGGACCCAAGTCATCGCATCGCGCCAAACCTTGGAAGGCAGCGATAATAGGAACAGCAAACAAAGCACACCGCCCACACGCTGCAACATCACCAAAAATCTGTCGCTACCTTGGGGCACAACAGTGAACTCCCTCCAACTTTTTTGAGAGCGGTATCGCGTCTGCCACGAGCAGGGTAAAGGACGTCACGTGCTGCGCCTGGCGTCGCTGGAAAGTTCAAGAGTTGCGTCTCCGATCTCTTCTCTCTCGCCCTCCCCACTCCACCATAATACAACCCCAACCACCTCACCCACCGCGCACCATCAACTCACCCTGTCGACCATCAACCTCGCGGTACCAACATCGCGCTCGACACATCGACAAAGTAATTCGCGACTCAGCGCATCCCTTACGCGTCGACACGACATCGTACAAGCGTGAGCACAACTTGCACAATGGCAGAGGAGGCCAACCCGCCCACGTCGGTGGATGTCACCAACACTACCGAGAAGGCGACGCGTTCTACGGACGCTGTGAAGGAACCTGCCGTCGCAGAGGCAAAGTCAGCCGAAGAGGGCGGCGCAGCCACCTCGGATGTCGTTGAAGGTAAGCAATCACTCTGTGCATACTGCCCTGGAGGTAGCTAACGTGATCCTCAACCAGATTCTGCAGAAAAGGCTGCACAAGAGGGCGGTGCTGTGAAGGATGATGTCACTGCTGACGCGCAGGTAGAGAAGTCTACAGCCAGTGATGATGCAGGTAAGTGCACCCTTGTAATTCTTCGAGTTTCAGGCTCTATGTGCATCCGCTATTCATCAAGCCAACTTGCTGATTCTTCTTATAAGAAGCCGCACCCGCCTCCGACGCGCCAGCTACAAACGGTACCCCAGCACCCAAGAAGGCTGCCAACGGTAAGCGCAAGTCAGTCGCTGGCGTTCCAGAACATAAGAAGAAGACACCTGCAAAGAAGGGAAAGAAGCCAGTTGAGCTTCGCCTGAACGTGTCGCCAGGTGATATGCACATGGTTGCTATGCGGGGCTACCAACCATGGCCGGTGATTGTTTGCGACGAGGAGATGCTCCCCGAATCCCTTCTCAGCAAGCGGCCTGTCAGTGCTAGGCGCATTGATGGGACATACCGAGAAGATTTCCTCGAGGGCGGCAAGAATGCCAAAGATCGACGGTATCCTATCATGTTCCTGGGCACAAACGAATTGTAAGTAATCAGTGTCTCTACTGCGCATAACCAATTCGCTAACCATATCGTCTAGTGCTTGGCAAGTCAACACCGATCTGCTTCCGTTCGATCTTGACGAGGTCAAGAAGGATGTCGAATCTGGCAACCAGGCCAAGAAGAACAAGGCACTTTGGGACGCATATCAGATCGCTGCTGAAGGTCATGAGCTAGCCTGGTTCAAGGAGATGCTCAGTGCCCATGAAAGTGCGATGGCGGAGGACATCGAGCAGCGTGAGCAAAAGGAGGCGCAGAAGAAGGAGAAGGCCGAGAAATCGGCCAAGCGCAAGAGCACCGCTGTGGATGAATCAGAAGACGTTGAGATGGAGGATGCTGATGGCGCTACCCCATCCACTAAGAAGAAGGCCACCAAGAAGCGCAAGAAGACTGACGAAACCGAGGACGAAAATGACAAGGTACGTTCCAAATGCCTCATTTGAGTTACGAATACTAACCCAGTGATAGCCTGCAAAGACCCCCAAGACTAAGCTTAAGCTGACAACGAAGACACCAAAGGAGGCGTCTGCTGTGAAACCTAAGAAGGAGCCAAAGTCGAAGAAGAAGACCAGCGAAGAAGCTGAGCCTGTTGTGCCAGAAGAGCCACCGATGACTGAAGAGGAGCGGCTGCAGAAGCGAGAGAAGCAAGTTCTCTATCTCCGACACCGTTTGCAGAAGGGCTTCCTCTCGCGTGATCAGGCTCCCAAAGACGAAGACATGACGAACATGTCTGAGTACCTAAAGCAGCTCGAGGCCCATGACGATCTAGAAGGCGAGGTGATCAAGAAGACCAAGGTTCACAAGGTCCTCAAGGCGATTATGAAGCTAGATTCCATCCCCAAGGAGGAAGACTTCGAATTCAAGAAGCGCTGTGGTGAGCTCCTTGGCAAGTGGAGCAACGCTCTGGCTAACGAGGCCGAACCTACTGGGACCAACGGTGTAAAGGATGAAGATCGCGAGAAGTCTGAATCTGCCAAAGAAGACGCACCGCCGGCCGAGAAGATTGTAGAGGACGAGAAGATGGAAGATGCCACACCCGAAACTGCTGTTGAGAAGAAGTCCGATATGGACGGCGATGTTGCCATGTCAGAGGCAGACAAGGAGGTCATCAAAGATGCACCTGCGGTCCAGGCTGAGGCCAGTGTAGAAGATGGCGACAAGGAGGCTGCTGTGGCTGAGACGGACGCGGCGACTGCGGATGTCACTGAGGCTTAAGTGGTCGCTGGCATGGTGAGCGTCTGTGAGAGCGAGTTTTTATGTCGCCCTCTGCCGTTAGTGGCAATGGTACGGTGACTTTGCTGTAGTGTTAACGGCTTGCGCTGGTTAGGCTGATCAAGCTCAGGCTAAGCGCGTATGGATGTTTCTTAGTTGGCATGTGTGGGCTCACATTTATGAGTGGGTTTACCATCTTTGTACATATATTGCTGAAAGAGCATAAATAGTGAAGCTCATTGAGGAAAAGACTGTCTTAGCAAATGAAAACCACCTAAAAACTATGTCCAGCCATCTCATCACATTGTGTATTGTTAGACCATCTCAGTGACGCGTATATATTCAAGTTTGTCTTCGTTGTCTTCCTCGCGCTCCTTCTCCGCGGTCCATCCTGTCTGCATCATGGCGAGCTGTAGCGCGTCGCGTGGAGTCTGCCCCGCTATCATTATGACGTACTCTTGCTCCATAACAAAACCATCGATCTGGAAAGCTCGCAACAGCATTTAACGACTCTCGGTTTCTAATCTCACGTCTTAATCACTCGCACAATACATCAATAAACACTCCAAAAGTCTTTCAACATGGCCAGCGCAACGAGGAAAGATCTTCTCAAGAAGGTGTACAATATGGTGCCGCCCATGCTAGAGAGCTTTCACAAAGGTAGGGACTGGGTGAAAAGTAGCATCAGCACTATCTAACAGATCTGTGCAGGTCAATTGGGCCGTGTAGCAGTCATTGGCGGTAGTGAAGACTACACTGGTGCGCCCTACTTTTCCGCCATGGCCTCCGCGAAGCTAGGCGCCGACATGGTATGACCATGAGATTTCCTAGCTTTAGTCATTTTACTTACAAGATCGTAGTCACACGTGATATGCGAACCCGGCGCTGGTGCCGTTATCAAGACATACTCGCCCAACCTCATGGTACATCCCTACATGCGCCAATCCAAGAACCTCGCTCAGTCTGAGAGCGCCGAGAGCGTCAGCTCAGAAGTTGTCGGTATGCTATCACGCCTACACGTTGTCGTTATCGGACCTGGCCTCGGTCGTGATGAGCTCATGCAAGATACGTGCGCAAGGGTGATTGAAGAGGCTAGAAAACAAGGTATTCCGTTCGTGCTGGATGCGGATGGTCTTTACCTTGCACAGACGAGGCCAGAGCTTGTAGACGGCTGCACAGAATGTATTCTCACGCCCAACGTCGTCGAGTTTGGAAGACTGGCAAAGGCAAAGGGCGTCGATGTCAACGAGGGTGATCCCTCAGAACTCTGCGCTAAGCTTTCAAAGGCATTCGGCGGCGTTACAATTATCCAAAAGGGCTCCAAGGACTACATCTCTAACGGCGCCCATACACTCGTCTCAGAGGGTGAGGGTGGCTTGAAGCGCTCGGGGGGCCAGGGAGACACATTGACGGGCAGCCTGGCAACTCTGTTGGCGTACAGGAAGGCTTACCACGACAAGATTTGGGATATTGGTACAGAGATGTCGAGGAGTGAGACATTGGCTCTTGCGGCGTTTGGTGGATCGTGTATCACGAGGGAGTGTTCCAAGTTGGCGTTCAAGGAGAAGGGTCGGTCGTTGCAGGCTAGTGACTTGACTGAGCATGTGCACACTGCGTTCTTGAACATTATCGGGGAGAGGGAGGAGACGCCCAAGTTGTGAGCGTGAGTGTGAGTGTGAGGGGTTGAGTTTGGATGCATCTCTTTTCGGTTCACTTGGGTAAGAGCAGTAATCGGCTTGCTCTGCGAACAAAGTCTTAAATTTAGCCCTTTTAGGCTTCGAGGCTGCTTAGATGAGAGAAAATAGCAAGTAAATATGATGGGTATCTTCCATAAGTTTTATTGATAGAACACCTCGCCTTATCCGTCTTATAACTCTGTTCTACTACTCACTGTCCCCGACAGCTATATCGACTATGCTCAGACCCAAAAGCATGACAGATCTGACGCTCGTGGACTATCTCATATTTCAGGGATAGTCAGGGATATGTGAGAGACGTGAATTGGCTGTTGTGTCGAAGAACGAGAGCTAGTATCTAAAGTAGAAGTCTACTACTATTGGATAAGAAGAACAAGTATTGGGCTTACTTAACAGCAAAGATTATTCTTTAGGTCCTTGTGTCGCCTTTTTCTGCTGTTTGCCGTTTGAGAGCTAAAAGAGGATTGGTGTAGGTAGAAATCTATTTTCTTCGAGGGTTTGGGATATGTGTCGTGAAGGAACGCTGAGTTAATAGTCATAGTTTTCCGTGTCTTCATGGTGGCATCTCAGCACTCCCTGGGCGCTTGGAACTAAGTTATCCTTTCTCTTCCTCTTCCTATGAGCCTTGCAGATGCGACGCTGAGTCGAGTTATGAGTGTACACGTCGTATACCTTTTTACCCCTTCCTCCTGCCTATATCGGTAAACCCATGAGATTGCTTGTGCAGCAGAGAGCGTATTGCACCACGGTGTTACTATAA
>Ga0265780_10005199_pt1 | contig 16538 bp, 13 predicted proteins | sample P1T30metagenome_FD_192432 | JGI IMG/M metagenome (GOLD analysis project Ga0265780, IMG submission 192432) | Plant litter microbial communities from East Loma Ridge, Irvine, California - P1 T30 | ecosystem: Environmental > Terrestrial > Plant litter > Unclassified | place: USA: California... | reverse complement strand
GCCTTTTTGCAAGCCTGCTGCTTCGGCACCACCACCGGCTACCAGTTCGTTTACGTATAGACCGTTGGTGTTGTTAATTTTTAAACCTTGGGCTACATCTGGGTTAAGCTCGGTAAAGCTTACGCCAATATAACCACGTTTAACCGAACCAAATTTTTCCAGGTCGTTCAATACTTTTTTAGCCAGGTTAACCGGTACAGCAAAGCCATAACCTTCGTAAGAACCGGTATGCGATGCAATGGCCGAGTTAATACCAATCAATTCGCCTTTAGTATTTACCAAAGCGCCACCGCTGTTACCAGGGTTGATGGCCGCATCCGTTTGAATAAACGACTCAATAGCCTTATTTAAACGCGGAGCTGCAGGCTGTTGTTGTTGGTAACGGCTACGGTTGCCAAACGGGCTGCTTTGCTGCTGCTCATCTTCTTCGCTGCCAATAATGCCAATGTTGCGGCCTTTAGCACTTACAATACCTGCAGTAACGGTTGAGTTTAAGTTAAAAGGGTTACCCACGGCTAACACCCATTCGCCTACGCGTACCTCATCCGAGTTACCTAATTTTACAATAGGCAGGTTGGTGGCGCTTACTTTAATCAAAGCCAAATCGGTATTAGGGTCGGTACCTATCACTTTGGCTTGCAGGGTGCGGTGATCGTTTGTGGTCACTTCCACTTTGCTGGCGTTAGCTACCACGTGGTTGTTGGTTACTATATAACCATCGGTACTGATAATTACGCCCGAACCTGATGCACGCTGCGGCTGACTTTGTTGTGGCTGTGCACGCTGGCCAAACATATCGCCAAACATTTCCTCAATAGGGTCGCGGCCACTGCTGCGGCCTTGTTGTGCCGAGTAGGTAGTGCGTATGTACACTACAGCAGGGGTTACGGCTGCTGCGGCCTGGGTAAAATCAACTTCACCGGCCGATGATGTAATATTAGATGCAGATGGATTGCTGGCAAAATAAACTTTCTGGCGATCCTCGAAGGTCATGCCCTGAGTCGGATCTTTCTCAAATACCTTATAGGTACCGAGTGCCATTGCCCCGCCAGCAAAGGCAGTAAGCAAGGTTAAACCAATTTTTCTCATATTATTATTTAATTAATTCTGGGTTCGTTATTTACTTTTCAAATTTAATACCATTAAGACGATAGGAACAATAATAAGTTATTGCCATTTTTGTTAAAAAATGTTAAATGCCTAATCATAATACAAATAGGTTGTTGTAAGGTGTTGGCCTGTTTAATTCTAAACGTCAAATGAAGCTTAATTTTTACAAATATCAAGGTGCAGGTAATGATTTTATATTGGTCGATAATCGTACCGGGCAAGTAGACCATCATAATCCGCAGTTAATCAGTAAATTATGTGACCGTCGTTTTGGCGTTGGCAGCGATGGTATGATGTTTTTGCAAAACGCCGAAGGTTACGATTTTGAGATGGTTTATTATAACGCCGACGGACAGCCAAGCAGCATGTGCGGCAACGGCGGCCGTTGCATTGTAGCCTTTGCCAAACACCTGAATGTAATAGACAGCGAAACAAACTTTTTGGCAGTTGATGGTCCGCATTATGCCAAAATTTCAGCAAGTGGCGATTGGGTGAGCTTGCAAATGATAGATGTTGACACTGTAAACCGCGATGCCGATGCCTATGTGTTAAACACCGGCTCACCACACTACGTGCAGCTCACCAGTGATTTAGAGCACAAGGATGTTTATGCCGAGGGGCATGCCATCCGTAATAATGCTACCTACCTTGCTAAAGGCATCAATGTTAACTTTGTAGAACCTTTAGATAACGGCTACTTTGTACGCACTTACGAGCGTGGTGTAGAAGATGAAACCTATGCCTGCGGAACAGGTGTAACCGCAGTAGCATTAGCCATGGCTAAAGAGAACCATCAAAAAGGGACTATCAGCACGCCTATTAAAGTTTTAGGCGGTAATTTGAATATCAACTTTAACTATGATGGGTTAACGTTTACTAATATTTTTTTAGAGGGGCCAGCAGTAAAGGTGTTTGAGGGCGAAATAGAGGCAGAGTATACAACGGATCATGTAGCAGTAACCCAGCCTGCATAATGGTTAAAATCTACACCATTATTTGCTTCGTTTTGATCGCTGCTTGCTTTTCTTGCAGTAGTATTCACTCTATTACTCAATTACCTGCCGATACTTATCTAATTCAAGCGAAAGATTATAGTCTTTTAGATACGGCCAATCAAAAACATCAGGCAGTAAAAATGGATGTAGAGCAAATTTCTGATACCGTGATCAGGTTTACCCCACTCACCGGAAAAGGGAAGCCGTTTACCGTTAACCTTTTTGATATTAAGCAACTAAAACTACACCGCAATACTTTTGATGTAGATATTTTAACTGTTCCCTTCAAGATCAGGCCGTCGGTTAAAGGCTTTCCCGAGCAGCTAACTGCTGATTTTGATGCAGCACTGTATTTAGGAAGACGCAGAGATAATTATACCATTAAAAATGTAAGAACCAGGGGCAACTCTAAACTACAACTTACAGGTGCAGGCTACGGATATGGTGGCTTTATTGGCTTGGGCTCGGTAGCCATGAACCCCTATGTAACTCATAATGCCATTGATTATGAATACGACGGCTTTGTTATAAATGGCGGGTTTGCCGGTATATATGACGCCAAAAAGTTCAACATAGGTTTGGCCGTTGGCACCGATTTCCTAGTAGATAAAAACCGTAGTAGCTGGATATATCATGGTAAGCCTTGGGTAGGGGTGTTGTTTGGTATTGATTTGAATTAACCTTAGCGCTTCGGTTTAGGCGTCACGCTTTTACCAGCGATTTGAGCGTCCATGCTCACGGATAAATAAACATAAGCGTGAACGCTTACAACATTTAGCATTCAGGCATAGACACCTTGGTGCGCAATTAATAAAATAGAATAATGAAACTCATCGGCTATAATTCAGACATAATCAACTTCCTGGTTAACGATTTAACCTTACTTAACGCTACTTTAAAAAGCTTTAAAAAACATGAAATAGAAGGTAGTCCGGCTATCAGCATTTTGTTCGAACTGGCTTATACCAATGCCGATGTTATGCTCACCTTTACTGATGTGTTTACCAATGGTTTTGAGGGTAACCCGGCCAGCGAGCCTTACCAAATAGACTCCTGCAAATTTTATCATATTGGTAGCAAGATCTACTTTTCAGCCGATCCTGACGAAAGTGAAGAGGGCTTTGAGGGCATTTCGGAGGATGATAACGATTTCATACTCAGCAAGAATGTGGAAGGCTACCTTTTTGAGCAGGAATAAACGCTATAGTCAAGTAATCTGCAATCAATAGTTAGGTATGTGTTGTAACACAATACTTTTCAGTAGGTTATCATTAACAATAATTTGCTTTCCATTGTTTTCCACCTTACCTTTGCGGCATGTTCAAAAGATCAGGAGCATTAAGTTTAGCCATATTATACACCATAACGGTGTTAGGCTTTGCCCTGAACTTACATTACTGCGGCACTAAGGTAGCTTCGGTAAAAATTACTGCCCCTGTTAACAAGGACGCTAATAAGGCAGACGCTACCTGCGGCATGAAAATGAACTGCTGCAAAAACCATAAGGTTGATGTAAAGGTTAAAGATGCCCACCAAGCCGAGCAAACCTCTTTTTTGGCTAAAATATTTGCCTTTGAAATGCCAAAACTGCCTTTCGAAGATTTTATGTTTTCGGCCCAAAAGGTACTCTTCGAAAAGCTTTTCGACCGTGGCCCGCCTGCTAAGCAACCCAGCAGTAAGGTAGCTACGTTTATTCGCAACTGCAACTTCCGTATCTGATCAATTCTTAATTGTACTGTGTAACGCATGGCCAAAACGGTTCATGCTTGTTCATTTTTCCACAATTATTTATTGATTATTACATGAAAACTTTAAAAATCTTCATATTTCTATTGGCTGTTTCTATCGGCGCAGCCAAAGCCCAATTTATTAAAGCCGAGTTACAAGTAAGCGGTTTAACCTGCTCCATGTGCTCCAAGGCCACCGAAAAATCGTTGCGTACCTTACCCTTTATCAGCGATATTAAACCCGACCTTAACCGCAATTTATTTACCATTACTTTCAAGCCCAACACCCCGGTTAATCTGGAGCAAATGAGCAAAAAAGTGCAGGGTGCGGGCTTCTCCATTAACCAGCTTAAAGCCACGCTTAATTTTGATCAGCTCAAAGTAAGCAATAACAGCTTCAACTATGCAGGCGATACTTTCCAGGTAGTCAACGGGGCCGGTAAAAACCTTGATGGCCAGGTTGCCGTAACTGTAGTGAACAAGGGTTTTGCGCCTGCTGCTGTGGTTAAAAAGTACAGTAACGCTGCGAGCAGTAAAACCTATCAGCTGGTTATATAAAGGCCATGTATTGTATGAAAAAGATAGGGCTTACCGCAGGTATGCTGCTATGGTTATGCACTGCAATGGCACAGGAGCTTTATGTAAATACCGAACCTGCCAGTAACATGGCCGCCAAATCGCTAGGTATTCGGGTAGAGAATCAGGGCTACTTTAAACCTGAATACAAGAACCGCAGTATTCTGGAGCTGATGTATGGTGTAAACAGGAACCTCATGGTACATGGTACGCTGTACATGTCTGATTATTATCAAAGCAAACAACGTTTTGAAGGAGTAAGCGCCTACGCCAAGTACCGACTGTATTCTGCAGATTCTGTGCAGCGGCATTTTAGGGTAGCGGCATTTGTCAAGGCAGCTAGTGTGAACAATCCCATCCCCAACCAGGAGATTGCCTTAGAGGGAGATAACACCGGTTTGCAAGGCGGACTGGTGGCCACGCAGTTGCTGCACAAGCTGGCTCTGTCGGGTTCGGTAAGTTACCTGCGTGCGTTCCAAAACAGGGGCGGTTATGAGCCGTTTACGCGTAACAGTATTGGCTATACCTTATCTGCAGGGTATCTTTTGTTTCCTAAGCAATATACCAACTACGAGCAAACAAACATTAACCTATACGCCGAACTGCTGGGCAAAACCAACCCGGGCAAAGATCAAAGTTACCTCGACATTGCCCCGGCCGTACAGTTCATATTTAATAGCGTACTGCGTTTAGACCTGTCGTACCGTACCCCCTTAACCAACCGCATGGTGCGCAATACGCAGAACATGTATTTGGTAAGGGTAGAGTACAATTTGTTCAACCTGTTTAATTAGTCATTTAATGTTATTGCGAGGAGCGATAGCGACGTGGCAACCGCACGCGTGCAAAGCAAGAACGTGTGCGGTTGCCGCGCTACGCTCGCAATAACATTGCAGTTTAATTCCCATGAAAACTTACATCACCCTGCTAATAGCTCTGCTATCAGCCAACATAGTAACTGCCCAGCATGACCACATGCAAATGGATAGTGTCGGCCATAGCGAGCATCGTAAAAAGATGAACCCGACGGATAGCCGACATCAATTGACAAAAAAAGCTAATGCCGATACCACGCAAATGATGATGAGCAGCCAGTTATCACGCGATTTGCCCATGAACCGCAATGGCTCGGGTACGTCTTGGGTACCCGACGAAACACCCGTATACGGTTACATGGTGCATGGTAAAAAGTGGATGAGCATGATTCACGGCAATGTGTTTGCGCGCTATACTAACCAGGATGTATTTAAAAAAGGCAGCCGTGGCGGCCATGAGTTTGATGCCCCAAACTGGCTCATGGGCATGACCCAGCGCAAGGTTGGCCGTAACGGCTTATTTTCGGCCAATGCCATGATCTCTTTAGATCCATTTTTGGTGGGTTTGGATGGCTACCCGCTGCTTTATCAAACCGGCGAATCTTACAAAGGCGAAAGGCTGGTAGACCGCCAGCACCCGCACGATCTATTTGCCGAATTAAATATCGCTTACGCGCAACGCATTGCACCACATACCGATGTGTATGCCTCCATAGGTTACCCGGGCGAACCGGCTTTAGGTCCGCCGGTATTTATGCACCGCCTGTCGGCCACTAACAACCCCGATGCACCCTTGCAGCACCATTATGCCGATGCAACACATATTACCTTCGGCGTAGCCACTTTAGGGTTTCGTTATAAAGACGTAAAGATTGAAGGCTCAACATTTAAAGGCCGCGAACCCAACGAGGAACGTTACGGTTTTGATGCTCCTAAATTCGATTCTTACTCTATGCGTTTATCTTACAACCCGTCAAAAAACTGGGCGTTGCTGGTATCGCATGGCTGGATCAAAAGTCCTGAGGAACTGGAACCGCAGGCCAATGTAAAGCTGTTCACGGCATCGGCCATGTACGCAAAGCGGTTGAATGCCGACAGTCACTTTAGCGCATCGCTGGTATACGGACAAAACCATTACAGCAACAACGGCAAAACACTGCCGGGAGCAGTGCTGGAAAGTAACCTGCAGCTACATAAAACGGCTATTTATGGCAGCTACACCTACGTGCGTAAAGACGCCCACGAACTTGATTTTCATATTTTCCCGGCCGATCCTAACTTCAATATTCAGGCAGCTACCTTTGGTGCCAACCGGATACTAACCACCGTAAAAAGCACCGATCTGCGCATTGGTGCACAGGCTACGTTAAACATTTCGCCACAAATGCTTAAACAATTCTATGGCAGTACGCCAGTAGGCTTTGAAGTCTATATCAGAATCAATCCATCGTTGATGAAAATGATGGGTGGGCATCAACATAAAGCGGGGATGAATATGGATGGAATGAGTATGTAAGTGAAACGGGCATCCTTCTTAAAAATTTAGGATACAAATGTTAGTCTGAACTGGCATAAAACTTAATAAAGCGTACAAGTCTTCAACAGGCTCAGACTTATATTGTAGATTATAAAACCGTCATTGCGAGGTACGAAGCAATCCCTGCACGATAGGTACAAAGGCGACATTTCTACGCAGAGGTTGCTTCGTACCTCGCAATGACGCTGTTGTTTGTTCTGTTTATACCCTTACAAACTCCACTGCTTCATTGTCTCGGTAATGTGGGCCAAATGATGATCACTGTGCCAGGCGTACATGGCGGCAGTTTTTTGCATAGTGGAAGTGCCTGGTCTTTCGGGGTGAACGTAGGTGCGCTGCCACTCGTTTTCGGTAAAGCTTTCAAATAAGGCTACCATATGCAGGTGCAGGCCTTCAATTGTTTTTAATGAGCACTCAATGGGTAGGCGGTAATCTGCTTGAAAAGCCCAGCCAGCTTCGTCGTAGGGTTTTATAATTGGGTTTTCCTCAGTGATGGCCAGTTTTATCCGCATCAGGGCATTCATATGGCTATCGGCCAGGTGGTGCACTACCTGCTTTAACGTCCAGCCGCCGGGGCGGTAGGTGGTATTCATTTGTGCATCAGTCAGCTGTATAACGGCATGGCGCAAGCGGCCGGGCAGGGTTTTAATGGTTTCTATGTAATTGCGCAGATCTTCGTCGGTGTAAGAGGCTGGAGGTTGAAATTTGCCTATGGGGTAACGAAGTTGTTCGTCGGTTTTAGTTGAATTCATGTTTAAATGCAATTAGCGAATAAATTTTAGCTGTCAGTCAGTGTGAGCCTGTCGAAGACTTAGCGGCGAATGCTTCGACAAGTTCAGCATGACAACAGGGAATAGTTACTTAAAAGCCCTCCCTCGCGGGGAAGGTGGAGGTATTAATTCAAAGTTGGGTGCTTTTTATGAAAATCGGTAGCATCCTGGTAAACTTTAGCGGCTTGCAGCATTTTGCCTTCGCCAAACAACTGGCCCATAAAGGTAATACTCATGGGTCGGCCGCGTTGGTTAAAGCCATTGGGCAATACCACGCAAGGGTTACCGGTCAAATTGGTCATGCTTAGGTTTGTGCTCGATGATGGGGTAATGTACAGGTCCAAACCTTTCAGCTTTTCATACCAGGCCTGTATCAACAAAGTGCGGGCACGGTTGGCTTGTATGTATTCGGCTGCCGAAATAAACTGCGAGGCACGGAAAACATTAGGCCAGGCATTTTTATGCTGCTGCACCAACAGGTCGTCTTTATGGTTCAATACCAGTTCCTGGAAAGCGGCTCCCGCTTCGGCATCCAAAATAAAGGTCATAGCGCCGATAGGCATCTGCGGATAATCTATCGGTACCAGTTCGGCGCCTAAGTCTTTCAACTTAGCCAGTGTGGCCGAGTCGGTAGCATGGTTAGGGATAGCGCGTTTATTAGTCCCGGTGCCAAAGTAAGCGCGGTCAAAATCGGCTTTTACATAGCCAATTTTATATCCTTTCAAACTCTTTACCGAGCCATCGTAATTAAACGGTGCGGCAATAGTGCTCAGGTCTTTACCATCGGTGCCTTGTATGGTGTTAAACACAATGGCGGCATCTTCCACACTGCGTGCAATAGGGCCTAATTTGTCCATGCTCCAGCTTAAAGCCATAGCGCCGTACTTGCTCACCCGGCCAAAAGACGGACGTATACCGGTATCGCCGCACTCGGTAGCTGGCGACACAATAGAACCCAAGGTTTCGGACCCGATGGCATAAGGCAAACAACCCGCACTCACTGCCGAGGCCGACCCTGCCGATGAACCACTGGAACCGCGGGTAATATCCCAGGGGTTCTTGGTTTTGCCGCCAAACCAAACATCGCCCATGGCTAACTCGCCGAGGGTGGTTTTCACGATCAGGATGCCCCCGGCAGCTTCCAGCTTGCTTACCACGGTAGCATCTACGTTTAATTGCTGGTCTTTGTAGGCATTAGAGCCAAAGGTAGTTTTATAATCTTTTTGTGCCAGCAGGTCTTTCACCCCAAATGGGATGCCGTGCAATACGCCTTTATAGTGGCCTGCCTTAATTTCGGCATCGGCTTCGGCCGCTTTTTTCAGGGCGCGCTCTTCGGTTATGGTAATGGCAAACTGTAATTTGGGATTGTACTTTTTAAGCCGGTCTATAAAAAACTGCGTTAGCTCTGCACTGCTAATCTGTTTGGTCTTGATCAAATCGGCCAGTTGGCGGATGGTGTAAAAAGCCAGCTCGTTTTTATCGGCAGGTAGTTTAGTGCCGGCCATTTTATCCAGCTTAAAACCGCTCTTGGCATCGGGATTAACAAAGCCAACCGGAACGGGGTTGAAGTTAAGCGCCGGTACCACACTGTTGGGCATGTTTAGCTTGTGCAGTGCCTCGTATGAGCCATTAAAGCCGTTGAGCATGTTCAGCATCGAATCGGCCTGGGCAGGGGTGAAGCTTTGCCCTATAATTTTTTCGGCTTCCTGGACAATGCCTACCGTTAAGGGCACACTTTCAAATCTTTTAATCACAAAGGCGCCCGATGCAAAGCTTAATGTACCTACGGCCGCCAGTGTAAGGTATTTTGTTACATTATTATTCATTTATACTAAAAGGTTTGCCCTAATTTAGCGTTTTAAACCAATTTATACACCGCATGTTAAAAAAGTTACTTGTTAGCCTGCTTTGCCTGGGCTTTACCTATACTTATGCCGATACCATTAAAACAGACGTGCTGGTTATTGGCGGTAGTGCCAGCGGTACGGCTGCGGCTTTGCAGTGCGCCCGCAGTAAAGTAAAAACCATACTGGTAGAACCAGGGCCATGGCTGGGCGGTGAAATGACCACGGGTGGCATGTGTGTGCTGGAGGGTAATCGTAATTTGCCATCGGGTATATGGGGCGAGTTTCGGAAGCACATCCGCGATTTCTATTTGAAGACGCCCGGCTTTGATACCACTCAGAATGCGGTGTTGCGCTTTGAACCTTATACAGGTGCGGCTATCCTCCGTAAAATGACCGATACAGTTAAAAACCTAACCTTGAAAATGAATACGTCCTACACCACCGTTAAAAAGAACGGTACCGGCTGGGAGGTAACCATTACCGAAAAAGGTAAAACCAACATTATAAAAGCACAGGTACTGATAGATGCTACCGGTACCGGCGATGTTGCTGCGATGGCCGGTGTGCCGTTCAGCACAGGGTTCGACAGCCGTAAGGATACCGGCGAGCCACTGGCGCCTGAGAATGCAATCCCCGTTATACAGGATATTACCTGGTGTGCCGTTTTAAAAGATTACGGTAAAGGCACTGATAAAACCCTACCCCAACCCGCCGGCTATGATGCGGCCACATACGAAAGTTTGAAAGGTAAAGACCTGTTGAAAATGGTACTGGGTGGCAAACTTCCCAATAATAAATATATGCTCAAGTGGAGCGATGGTAACTCGTATAAAACTTCGGTTGAGTTGCTTGACCCGAAAAACCGCGCACAATATTATAAGGAAACCCGACTTAAAGTATTAGGGTTGATCTATTTTTTGCAAACTGTTGGCGGCCTCAAAAATTTTAGTGTGACCGATGAGTTTGGTACGCCCGATGGTTTGCCCTCTATACCGTACATGCGCGAGTACCGCCGGGCTAAAGGACAAATACGCATGGTGCTGGATGATATTATGACCCCCTACAACCGCAGCTCAAAACTATACCGTACTTCTATTGCCGTGGGCGATGCCTCTCCAGGACAGCATTTTGTAGATAAACGCGGGCCGCAAACAGCCTATCCACCTTTTCCGGGGTATAGCATACCTATGGGTGCATTAGTGCTTAACGGTTTTGACAATTTACTGGTAACCGAAAAAGCAATGAGTACCACTCACCTGGTTAATGCCAGTACATTTTACCCATCGGTACAAATGGTAGTAGGCCAAGGCGCGGGTACCGTAGCTGCTTTTTGTGCGTTTTATAAAACCACTACCAGCAAGCTCAATGTGCGATCAATACAAGGCGAACTGTTGGATTTTAAAGGCTATTTGCTACCGTTTACCGATGTGCCTTTAACCGATCCGAATTTCAGAGCCATACAACAGGTAAGTGCTACCGGTTTATTACAAGGCATACCCAAAGTAAGCGGTAAAAACGCCGCTATCTTGTTTAAACCCGATACCATAGTGACCACCGCCGAAGTAGAACCGGTAATTAAAGAGATTTATACCCGTGCTTTTTTATGGTTCAACAAAACCAAGCCAGGCGCACAATTAACGGTAGGTAACCTGCTTTCGTTCATCAGCGAAATTACTTTGAGCGATCCGGAAACGTTGCAAAAAAACCTTGAAAAACAATGGCAGGCAAATTATAAATTTAAGGATGCTTACGATCTTAACCGCCCCCTTACCCGTCGCGAGTTTGCTGTATTGACCAACAAATATTTAAACCCCTTTGCACGTACCGTAGATTTAACGGGGAGGCTGGTGAATTAAAGGGGTGTGTTGCGCTGGTTGTGAACGAGCGCAATTACAAACCCGTTATTGCGAAGTGCGAAGCAATCACTGCGTAGAAATGTCGCCGGTTATCGGCGTGCGGAGATTGCTTCGCTACCGCTCGCAATGACGGTATTTTTAAACTTGTGATTTTCTCGTGGGAATGTTGAAACAAGGTTAACATGACGTTGTTTCTTTTACAGATTACAGATTACAGACCTCCTACATCGGCTTGCTCAGTAAGTTCACGAACAACCGATAAGCACCCGGCACACCCGCTGGTAACTGCCTAAAGAATGCCAGCGATGTATATACAAACCGGCCTTTGCCATAATTAGCTGTAATAAGCGAGCCTTTGTTGGGCGCTTCGCCGGCATCATTCATTTCTAATACGGTTTGATACTCGGGGGCAATACTGTTAACAAAGTATAAGCCGCGTTCCTGTATCCAGCCGTCAAAATCGGCCTGGGTAATCTTATTGGGGTAATTAAGTAAGGGGCTTTGCGGGTTGGTTACGGTTACTTTGGCAAACTCGTCAGTCACGCGCTCGTTAACCACTCTAAAAGGGTAGGGGCCAATTTGCTGTACTACTAATCCCGCAAAATTATTGTATTGCACCACCAAGTTTCCACCATTTTTTACATAATCCATCAACTTAGGCTGCTCAAAGGCCAGGCGCTGATCTACATTGTAAGCGCGCACGCCGGTCACAATGGCATCGTAAACAGAAAGGTCGCTGCTCATGATCTCATTTTCCGTAAGCAGGTGAACTTCGTACCCTACCTGTCGCAAGGCCTCGGCTACAAAATCGCCGGCACCGGGTAGGTAGCCTATCTTTTTGCCGGTCGTTTTAAGGTCGAGGTTAACCAGTTTGGCTTGGGCAGTTGGGAACAGCGTAATGTTTGGAATATGTTCATAACGGATGCGCTGTAAACCCATGTTGTAGTTTTTCCCGTTGATGGCAACTGAGGCCTCGGCTGTGGCATTTTTGGAATTGGCACTTGGGGTAATGGTAAATTCAGCCGTCCACTCGTCACCTTTGCGCTTGTTGGTAAAGCTAATAGCGGCCGGGTTAATTTGCCAGCCAGCTACCGGTTTAAGGCTAACGCTGCCACTGCCGTTAATAAAGCTCTTGAGTTTTACCTGCAGGGTTTGCGGATGAGTGCCATTATAAACATATACCTTGTTTTCTATAGTAGCCGTAACAGGCGGCGCTACTTCAATGGGTTGGTATACCTCGCCGCGCACGGGGTCTACATATTTGTAAACCAGGCGGCGGGCGTAATGAAGCAGTTTTCCTTCAATGGCGAAATTATAGGTTACGGTGAGCAGGTCAGGGTTTTCGGGGTTGCCGGCCAGCCGGTCATCTGGAAGGTTGTAGGTGCCTATATTGTGCGGCGACTCCAGCCAGTAGGGTTGCGTAATTTTATCGGCTAAGGCTTTAATAGTGTATTGCTGTACCTGGTTGGCGGGTATAACCAAACCGGGGCTGCCGAAGTTTTGCGTTTGGTTTTGAATGCTGATGCTGTGCAGTTTTACCTTGTTGCTGTACCGGTTTAACACCTGCGAGCGTATGTTAATACTATCGCCAAGGGCATAAGTAGGTTCGGCGCCGTAGCTTTCAAACCACAGCCCTGCGCATGAGGCTATCAAATTATCCAGTTCTTTAAGCTTTTGCGTGCGCCAGTAAGCATCGGTTACTTTTTCAATTTTGGTATGCAGCTGTACCAGCGCCGGTACCGATGCCTCGGGGCGGTCGGCATCAAAGCCTTTGCTAATGATAGATAAGTTGGTAGCAATATCCTCGCCGCCTTTTACACGTTTCCAGCTGGTTAGGGTGCCATCCAGCAGGTCGGTTGCAGGCGCATCGCCTAATATGGTTTTAAAGTATTCCAACGCTTCTCCTCGTTGCCTGGCCGTACCAAATCCCTGCGATTTATGGTTCGAGCGGCTTTCGGCAGCAATTTCGCCATAGCCTTTACCTAAAATAGGGTTATAAACACCTACATCTATTTTGAATTGATCATTAGCAGTGGTATTGGCACTACCAAAATTAAAGGTGTTCCATAGCAGGCGTTTGGCTTGCCAGGGCTGTACGTATTTCAGTTGCTCGGCGTAACGCTTAGGATCGGCTGCGGCAGTAAATGCTTCCTGCGCTAATATGGCCGATGAAGTGTGGTGCCCATGTCCGCCCTCGCCGGTGGTAGGAAAGCGGCAAATCATTACATCGGGTTTAAACTGGCGTATAACCCAAACCATATCCCCTAAAATCTTATCGCGGTCCCATATTTTCAAGGTTTCCTCAGGTCCTTTGGAAAATCCAAAATCATTAGCACGGGTAAAAAACTGCTCGGCACCATCGGCACGGCGGGCGGCTAACAATTCTTGTGTACGTATGAGTCCTAACAGTTCGGCTTGCTCATTACCGATCAGGTTTTGGCCTCCATCGCCACGGGTAAGGGCAAGATAGCCGGTACGGTAACCTTTTTCCTGCGCCAGGTAGGCTAGTAAGCGGGTATTCTCATCATCAGGGTGGGCGGCAACGTACAATACGCTGCCCAGTACATTCAATTTTTTAAACTGCTGCTTAATGGTAGCAGCATCGGTAACAGGTGCTGTTTGTGCCCGGGCGCAGGTAAAACTTAGCTGAAGGAGTATAAAAAGCTTAAGAGATTTCATGAAATAGCAAGATCGTGTTTAATCAAGGTTAATGTACAAATATTAAAAACAATTCAATAACCCATTGCATTTAATTAAATCAAGCCCTCGCTTAATTAATGATTCCGCACCTGTATTAAAATATCTTTCAATTATATGACACAAACATTTTTGGTTAATCAATCGTTTGATTAATTTTGTGCATCGAAAATAATGGAAAAGGAAAAGATTGATAAAAAAGACCATATTCTGGATGTAGCCGAAAGGGTATTTGCAGAACATGGCTTTGACGGTGCCTCTACCCGTTTAATTTCGGGCGAAGCCGGAGTGAACATGGCTATGCTTAATTATTATTTCGGTTCGAAGGAGGGTTTGTTGCTCTCCATTTTTGAGCGCAGAACGGCCACCTTTCGTGATTTGATCCATGATATTGGCAAAAACGAAAGCATTAGCTCCTGGCAAAAAGTAGTAGAATACCTTGAAGCTTATATAGGCAGGGTTTTTAATAATAACTGCTTCCAGAAAATGATACACCAGGAAATGAGTGTACGCCGTACCGGAGAACTTGCTGATAAGATCACCAACATGATTATGCTGAACGTGAACGAGTTTCGCAAAATATTGCACGAAGGCATTGAGAAGGGCGAGTTTAAGCGAGACATTGATACTGATATGGCAGTAGCTACCGTATTTGGCTTGAAAAGCCAGCTGCTTAATGCACCGCAAATATGCTCGCTCATGTTAGGTTATGATACTCAGGACCCTCAAAATATGGAAGAAAAGTTGAAACCCCGCGTTATTGACTATCTCAAAAAACTACTCAAGTCTTATTTACTCATTGAAAATGACAACGCTAAATAATAAAATCACACCTATGTTAAAAAGGCTGCTGCCCGGGCAATTACGCTTTGGTATTACAGTAGCGTTTGCAGGCCTGCTGTTGGGCAGCACTGCTTACGCGCAGGAAAGGCCTATTACTTTACAAGAAGCCATTAAGCTGGGCTTAGATAACAGCAAAACCCTCAAACTATCGCAAAACAGGATAGACGAGGCGGTATCGCGCTACAACCAGGCTAAAGACCGCGCCTTACCTACGGGTAATGCCAGCTTTGCCTACAGCAGGGCGCAAATACCGGCCAATACGCTCAACCTGGGCGAAGAGTCTATCACGCTGCCTAAAAGTGCTAATGCTAACTTAGGCATAGTATCGGTAGAGGAAGTAATTTACGGCGGCGGCCGTTACCGTTACGCCAAAGAATCTACCGACCTGCTGGTACAGGTAGCTAAGTTGGACGTAGATGTAAACCGTGAGCAAATTGCCTACAACATTGTAAACTCTTATTATAACCTGTACCGGGTATTGCAAAGCAAAACTATTGTGGAGCAAAACCTCAAGGCTATAGATCAGCAAATACACCAGGCACAGCGCTTTTTTGAACAAGGTTTGGTTACGAAGAATGATGTTTTGCGTTTCCAGTTGCAACGTTCTAACGTGGAGCTTAATGGCATAGACCTGGAAAACAACCGCAAGATCATTAACTACAACCTGCTGATCTTATTGGGCCTGCCCGAAAGCACTCAACTAACCATTGCACAGGTAAATGAAGGCGAACGCACCATTGCCCCTTTAAGCAGTTATATTGACAGCGCCCTTGCCACACGCCAGGAAGTAAGACAGCAAGACCTGCGTGCAAAGGTTGCCGAAACCAATATTAAAGATATACGGGCTCAAAAGCTGCCTACGCTGGCTGCTACCGCCGGGTTATATTATGTAGACGTATCGGCCAATCCGCTGCCTACCAGCGGCCATTACATTACGCCGCTTACTGCTGGTTTATCTCTTTCGTGGAATTTTGGTTCGCTTTGGAACAACAAGAACCGCGTAACCGAGGCGCGTATACAGCGCGATGAAACCGTTATTAATAAAGGTATTATTACCGATAATATTAAGAACGAGGTTAATGAAAGCTATCAGAACTATTTAAAAGCTTTGCAGCGTATCAAATTGCTCGAAACGTCTATAGCACAAGCTACCGAAAACAACCGTATCCAAAGCTCAAGATATGCCAATGCAACCGCATCGGCTACCGACCGCGCCGATGCCGAAACATTATTGTACCAGGCACAAATTAACTTGGAACTGGCCAGGGCCGATGCCGGGCTGGCTTATTACAACCTGTTAAAAGCAACCGGAAAACTCACTAAATAAAACTAAAACTCTACAGCAATACTACAATGGCACAAGAACAAGAAATTCAACAAGAAGAAAAAAAGAAACCTAACCGCGTTATCCCTATTATATTAGCTATAGTGGTTATTGGCGGCTTAATTTTCGGTGTAAAAGAATACATCTACTCCACCAAGCACGAAGATACCGACGATGCGCAGATTGATGCCGACATTAGCCCGGTGGTGGCCCGAGTTGGCGGTTATGTAGACAGTATATTTTTTGAAGACAACCAGCACGTAGAAAAAGGCCAGGAACTGGTTAAGATAGACGACCGCGACTACCGCGTGAAGTTAGAGCAGGCACAAGCAGCTCAGCAAGGTGCCGGTGCAAATGTAGGCGTAGGCGAATCGCAGATCTACACCAACCAGGCTAACTCTGCCAGTGCCCGTGCCGATGTAACCTCTGCCCGTGCACGCC
>Ga0265780_10005198_pt1 | contig 16543 bp, 12 predicted proteins | sample P1T30metagenome_FD_192432 | JGI IMG/M metagenome (GOLD analysis project Ga0265780, IMG submission 192432) | Plant litter microbial communities from East Loma Ridge, Irvine, California - P1 T30 | ecosystem: Environmental > Terrestrial > Plant litter > Unclassified | place: USA: California... | reverse complement strand
CGGTCACCGTGAGCGACACGGGTGCTGTCGTGTCGGGGTCGAGCGCCCAGCCCTTGAGGGCCACCGTGCCGGCCGTCGCCGTCAGCTCCTCGAAGTTGCCGCGGGGCGTGCGGCCCTGGTCGGTCGGCGTGCCGGTGACGACCACCGTCTGGCAGCCCAGGACGGTGTTCGCGTCTCCCCCTCCGGCGTTGATGCCGAAGGCGCAGATGTTCCACGAGCCCGCGGCCAGCGTGAGCTCCTGCTCGTACCCGTGGGCAGAGCCGTACGCGGAGTAGGCGCGACCGACGTCGGGGCGTTCCTCGTCTGCCCGGACGACCGTCGCCTGCCCGTTCGCGTAGAGGTGCACGTCGATCGGTGCCCGCGTGTCGGGGTCGATCGACCAGCCCTTGACCGTGACCGCGTTGCCGGAGACCACCGCGGAGTCGAGGTATCCGAAGGGGTTGCCCGTCGGGACGGTCACGGTCGAGCACGACGAGGTGTTGCCCCCGCCGCCGACGTTGATGAAGAACACGCAGACCTCGTGCCGCCCGCCCGCGATGCCGAAGGAGGCGTCGAAACCGTGGCCGGCACCGGCGGCGGTGTGGATCGCCCCCACGTCGGGGCGTGACGCGTTCGCCGTCACGGCACCGGCGCCGACCCCGTCGATGTAGACGTGCACCGCGAGGGCTGCCCGCATGTCGTCGGGGTCGATCGTCCACCCCGTGACGCGCAGGGACCCGACGCCCGTGGTGACGGACTCGACGTTGCCGAAGGGGCTCGTGGGTCCCGTCGTCGCGCCGAACCACGACGTGTAGAAACGCCAGAAGTTGCGGTTGCCGTAGGCCGAGCAGGAGTCCCCCGTGCCGGTCATGTTCGCGAGCGCCGCCGCGTTCGGCTGGTACGGCGTGTAGTAGTACAGAGCCGCCGTGGCCTTGTTGCTGATGTAGACACCGCTGCTGCCGCAGGCGGCGTTCGGGTTGTAGCGCACCTGGGCCACCTGACCCACGGGGTACCAGGTGAAGTAGTTGCTCGTCCCGGCCGGGTTGCCGTAGCGCTTGAGCTGCCACGCGGCGCGGTAGATCTGGTTGTAGAGGCCGGCGTAGGCGGGGTCGCAGTAGCCGGGGCGCGACACGTCGTCCGGGCAGGCGTAGCCCATGGCACGGTCGATCCGAGCGTCGCTCGGTGCGGTCGCCGTGATGAGCGTCTGCTCCTTCTGCAGCGTCACCAGGAGGACCTTGGCGCTGATCGAGCACGCCTGCTGCACCTTGTAGATGATGCTCGAGGTGAGTTCGGAGGCCGCGCCCTGGTAGACGCCGCACATGGCGTCTGCGGGCCGGCTGGTCGTGTCGGTGCGCTTGCCGCGGAGGCAGTTGCCGTTGCCGCACGACGGCACCTGCGCCTCTAGGAACGACTGGATCTGCGCCTGCGACATCGCGTTGGCGTCGTAGAAGTTCTGGTCGCTGATGATGTTGCCCGGCTCGAAGGAGGCCGCACGAGCCGCCCCGGGCGGCTGGACCGCGACGAGCGTCCCCGCCGCGACGAGCACGGCCACGAGCATCACCACCCACCGGAACAGAGGTCTGGTCGTCACTGGAACGGTCATGGGTCGGCCTCTCGCCCTACGTCACGCCTGGGCCCTGTACCCGAGGCGCGGGCGTCAGGACCACCTGTCGGGTGCCCCTCGGCCGCATCACACTCACCCAGGGTATGTCAGGCACCCGCCCCGACGACACCTGCCCTGCCCCCCGGATCGGGGGGCAGGGCAGGTGTCGTGGCGGGGTCGGCCTACGCCGAGAGGTGACCCTCGGGGTCGGTCAGGAACCCGTAGATGCCGTCGAGCGCAGCGTCCCAGTCGCCGTGTCGAGCGTCGATCGTCTCCAGAGCCTTCTCCGACGTGCGGCGACGGAGCTCCTCGTCGAGGATCAGCTTCTCGAGGTTGTCGACGATGTCGTCGACCGTGCGCATCGTGAGCTGCGAGTTCTCGCCGTTCTTGAAGAGCCATGTGAACCACTCGCTGTCGGGTGCCACCATGGGCACGCCGCTGCCCATCAGCTCCAGGGGCAGGTACGACGGGTGGCGCGAGATCTGCATGGTGAGGCCGATGTCGGTCTCCCGGTACATCGCACCGGTCGCCCGGTAGTCGAGGAGGCCCATGTCGATGAAGTCGGCGCTGTTCGGGAGGTACCGAGCCCCCGCGGCCAGGATCCGCACCCGGTCCCCGTGGCGACGCTTGATCTCGGTGAGCGCCGCGTAGACCAGTTCCCAGCAGTTGCGGAAGTGGTCGCGGGCGTACGCGAAGATCGTGACGGGCTCCTCCGCCCCCTTCTCCCGTCGGCCGTCAGGGTGGTAGATCCCCCGGTCGACCGCCGGGGTGAAGTACATCGACGAGCCGCCGTAGGACTTGTAGATCTGGTGCATGCTCTCGGTGTTGCAGATGCCGTAGAGCCCCAGGCGGTAGCTCTCCTCCGCCATCGCGTACATGCTGCTCGCCGGGTAGAACCCCGGCTCGTAGTCCTGCATGAGGTAGAACTTCCGCGGCGCCGACGACGACTTGGCGACGTGCATGGCCGTGAGCCACAGGGTGGCCACGGCCGCGTCCGCCGGCGGCACGGCGTCGATCTGCTCCTGCGAGCCGTCGTAGAACATGACCTCGGCGTCGGCGAGGCTCGGGAACGCCGCCGCGATGGCCGACGAGATGTAGGCGTGGTTCGGCTGGGCGAACGCGATGAACCGGTGCGTGACGCCGTGGTCGCGGGTCAGCTTGTCAGCCAGGCGGAACGCCGTGTTGAGCCCGCCGAAGAAGGGCATGTCGACGTCCGGGATGAACCAGTTGATGGTCTTGACGTCGGCGAAGCCCGTCGTGGAAGCGTGCAGGTCGTGGACCTTCGCGACGTCGCCCTTCGAGACCGACGCGGTCGCGAGGAGCGACTGGGCCTCCTCCGAGATCGACCCGCTCTGCGCGACCTTGGTGTAGGCACGGCCCATGACGGCGAAGGCGAGCTGGACGGGCGCCACGTCGCGCGTGCTGGCGAACCGCGGCACGGCCGACAGACGGGAGACGTTGGGGCTCGCGTAGGGGTCGCCGTTCTGCAGCCACGGGTGGTACCGCCAGTAACTGGCGTAGAAGTCCTCCATCGGCACGGCGGACCCGCGCGTGATGGACTCGTAGTGCCGCACGGTGTCGAAGGGCACGACGACGTTGCGTCGACCAGCGATCACCTGGTCGAGACCGAGCACCACGTCGCTGCCGCAGAGGACGAAGCGCTCGTCGAGGCCGCCGACCGCGTCGAAGTGCTCGCGCCGGATCGCGACGCACGCGCCGGTCACGGCGAGGCTGTCGCGGTACCAGCGCGTGGAGCCGAGGAGGGTGTCGTCGCCCGGGGTCAGGCCGGCGAAGGTGTTGTCGGCGAACCCGTTCGGACCGATGGTCACGCCGCCGTGCTGGATGAGGCCCTCGGCCTGGCGGTGCTGGACGCCCACCGTGCCGACGCCCTCGCGCATGAGGTGGCCGACCATCTCGCGGAGCCAGGCGGGGTCGACGATCTCGGTGTCGTCGTTCAGCATGACGACGACCTCGCCGGTCGTCGCGGCGGCCGCGACGTTGTTGACCCGCGAGTAGTTGAACGGGGCCTCCGTCCACCACAGCACCGTCGGCTCGACGCCCAGCTCGGTCTCGGCGTACCAGGCCACGTTCTCGGGGGTCTCGCCGCCGTTGTCGATGATGGTGAGGTCGAACGGTGCGGGGTAGTCGGTGGTGGCGAGCGTGGGGAGGAGGCGCGACAGGTTCGCGCGACCGTGCCGCGTCGGCGTCACGATCGACACGCTCGGCCATGACGCGGGCTCGAACAGCACGCGGGTGACGCCGTCCTTGACGGCGACCACCGCCTCCTCGCCCCGGCGGGCCAGGGCCTCGCGGACCATGACCGCGTCCCGCGACGTCACGGGCGCGGCCGACATGCCGACGGGCTCGCTCAGCAGGGTGCGCGAGATGAGCCCCGCGCAGCGCGGCGGCAGGTCGATGTCGAGGAGCATGCGCCAGACGCCCGAGTCGGAGACGTCGGCGCCGGGAGCCCGGACGAGGGTGCGTCGCGACACGGCGAAGGCGCGGTCGAGGTAGTTGGCGCCGAGGAGGATCTCGGGCGACCACTGGGGGCGGAAGACGGGATCGCGCCGCGTGCCCCCGCGACCGACGTGGTCGGAGTCGAAGGCGATCAGCTCCAGGGAGGGGTCCACCCGGTGCTGCTTGGCCAGGTCGGTGAGGGCGTGCGTCCGGAGGACGCTGCCGCCGCGCAGGAAGAGCACGAAGTCGGCGTCGGTCTGGAACAGCACCTGCTCGATGGTCGTGCCGGTCGGGACGACCATCGCTCGGGCCCGGGTGTTGCCGTGCTGCTCGTCGACGCTGGCGAGCGTGACGGCGTCGGCCGCGTCGCCGCGGCTCTCGACGACGACCGCGAAGGTCGTCTGCGACACGAGGTCGGCGGGGGCGTGCGGCAGCCGCCGCTGCTGGGCGAGGAACTCCTTGTAGGTGTCGAGGCCGGCCTTGCCCTGCGGCACCTTCTCGAAGAGGGTCCTGGCGTCGCTGGCGAGCGCACGCGCCCCCTTGTACGTGTGGTAGCTCGCGATGGCGATCCCGCGCCCCCGAGAGTTGATGGGGAGGCGCGTCCTCGCAGTCGAGACGGCCCAGACCCTGAATCGGTGCAGCAATGTGTCTTCTCCCAGTAGATCGCGTCGATCGAGTGTAGCCGGGCCCGCCGGGGGCCCCGGGGCGTCAGCGGCGGGGTCGGGTCACGGAGGCCACCGCGTCGAGGTAGGTGGCGCCGAACTTCTCGGTGGGCTCGAGGACGGCTCCCTCGGCCCACTCGTTCCAGGCGTTCACGAACACGACGGGGTCGCCCGGAGCCGTCCGGGCCGCCGACCTCGCCGCCTCGGCGAGCCAGCGGCGGAACGTGAACGGGTTCGCTCCGTACCAGATGTCGGGGGCGAGCTGTCGACGCGCGGTGTTGTCGAAGCCCGCCATGACGCCGGGCACCACCGCCCCGGTGCCCTCGGGGAGGCGGAGGCGCGACACAGCGCCGTCGGCCATGCCCCGGTAGCTCAGGACGCGGCCCTCGAACTCGGGTCGGACCCCGAGCCCGCCTCTCTCCTGCCAGTGCCACTCGTGGTTGTGCGGCGGGAACCCCATCAGCCCGTCGAGGCCGGAGCCGGCGAGGTCGTCGGACCCGAGCCCCTCGAAGACCGCTCCGACGTCGACGCCGAGCAGGTGCAGCGGGCCGACCCCGGCCTCCTCTGCTCGCCGACGCCAGTGCGCGAAAGCGGCACGGTGGTCGGGGAGATGGGCCGGGCGGTACACCGCGACGACGGCGGCGCCGCCGATGCGGAGCCACCGCTCGTCGGCCAGGAGCGGGAGGAGGTGCTCGATGAACTCCTCGGCCGGCACCGCGTCGTAGTCCTGGGCGATGAGGACGCTGTCGCCCCGGCCGTCCCAGGTGCGCGTCCAGTCCTCGTTGGCCCACATGACGCAGAACACCTCGGGGAGGTCGCCCGCGTGCAGCCTCTCGAGCGGCATCTGCATGAGGCGCTGGCCCGCGAACCAGTAGTGGTAGTACATGAACCCGGCCACGCCGGCCCGACGAGCGAGGTCGTGCTGGGCGTGCCTGACCTCGTCGCGGCTGAGGTCGTAGAAGCCGAGCTGCCCCGGGAGCATCGGCTGCACGTGCCCCTCGTAGTCGGGCACGGCGCGGGAGACGTTGGTCCACTCGGTGAAGCCGGCGCCCCACCAGCGGTCGTTCTCGGGGAAGGTGTGGAACTGGGGCAGGTAGAACGGGACGACCCGCACCTCCTCGACGTGGTCGGGCTCGAGGTCGCCCAGGGCGTCGACGGCGGTGACCGTCAGGCCGCTCTCGACCGCCAGCACGCCGAGCAGCCTCTCGACGGCGTGCGCCGTGGTGCCGTCGACCGCGCCGTCCTCCTCGGGGAAGTCGTCGCGCTCGAGGCGGAGGGCCCGCAGCCCCCGCACGAGGAAGGCGTCGCCCCACCAGACCGACCCGGCGGGGAACCGCAGGTCGATCACGAGGTCGTCGAGCACGAGGCGCCGCAGGAGGTCGACGACCAGCTCGCGGTCGGCCCCCCAGTGCTCCGCGCCGACGATCGACGCCCCGCTCGTCACGAGGCCGGCCGGGGTGGTGCGGAGCGAGCGGAGGACGTCGGCCACTCCGGCCCGCGACGGCAGGACGGCGCCGACGAGCTCGTCGCGCCACTCCTCCCCCGAGCCCGGGAGCTCGGCGTGGTCGGCCCGCCACGCGGACCGCTTGGTGTGGATCTTGAGGACGGCGTCGTACCCGTCGAGGAGACCGGCGTTCACCACGGAGACCAGGGGCAGGATGTCCCGCCCCCGGTTCTCGACGGGGAGGACGACGTGCTCCCGGAGGAGCTCGAGGTCGAGGAGCAGGGGCTCGACGCGGACGTCGACCCCCTCGGCGACCGTGACCACGAGGTCGAACGGCTCGGGGAGGTGCCGGAGCTCGCCGAGGAGCCCGGGGAGGAGCTCGGGGTAGAAGACGTGCAGCACGACGACGACGCCGGGGCGACCCGCGTCGGACGGCCTCGCCACGTCGCGCCACGACTCGGGGAAGCCCACGAAGCGGCTGGTCGCGCGCCTCGCCACGAAGGAGCGGAAGTCGGAGGGCGACCGGTGCGCCGTGCCGGCGGCGACACCGTCGCGGAGGAGCTTCTGTCCGAGGGTGATGCGCCCTCTCATGAGGCGGCGCCTGGCGCCAGCCCACGTCGGAATCCTGACGATGAGCCCGGTCCTTTCCGTTCGCCGAAGATGTCTATTGTATTGTCTCGGGGTGGTTCGCCACGACCCGCGCACCCGTACCGGCTGGAGGCCGCACATCCATGGCTGATGCCAAGAACGTCGCTGCAGAGCGCCTCGCCAGACTCGAGAAGACCGACTGGCAGGACGCGGGCGCGACCGGCACGTTCGTGTCCGGGTTCGCCTCGTCCGTCCGTGACATCTGGGGCCACCGCGAGCTGCTCGGCATGCTCACGAAGCGCGAGCTCAAGGCCCGCTACAAGGACTCCACGCTGGGCTTCCTCTGGAGCCTCGCGCGTCCGCTCACCCAGCTCTTCATCTACTACGTCGTCCTCGGGCAGTTCCTCGGAGCCGCCCGCAACATCCCGAACTTCGCCATCTACATCTTCGCCGGCCTGACGGTCTACACCGTCTTCTCCGAGATCGTGGGCGCCGGCACCGCGTCGATCGTGGCGAACGCGGGCCTGGTGAAGAAGGTGTACCTGCCGAGGGAGGTCTTCACGCTCTCGAGCGTGGGGTCGTCGCTCTTCAACTTCGGCATCCAGTTCGTGATCCTGCTGATCGCGGCGGCCGTCACCGGCTCCCTCCGGCTCGGGCCGCACCTCCTCTACGGGGTCGCGGGGCTGTCGCTGGTGCTCGTCTACGCCGTCGCCCTCGGCCTCCTGCTGGGCGCGCTCAACGTCTTCCTCCGCGACGTCCAGTACCTCGTCGAGGTCATCCTCATGCTGGTCATGTGGGGCTCCCCGATCGTCTACTCCTGGACCCAGGTGCAGAACCACCTCCCGGCCTGGCTGGTCCAGGTCTACCTCGACAACCCCGTCACCCTCGCGGTGATCGGCTTCCAGGAGGCCTTCTGGTCGGCGGGCACCCCCGGCACGGCCCCCGACGACCTCTTCACCCGCATGGTGATCGCCGGTCTCGTGGGCCTCGTCCTGCTGTTCGTCTCGCAGCGCATCTTCTCGAAGTTGCAGGGCAACTTCGCTCAGGAGCTTTGATGTCCGACACCACCGTCCCCATCGTCCAGGTCGCCGACGTCTCGAAGAGGTTCGTCCTCCACAAGGACAAGAGCGTCAAGGAGCGGCTCGTCAGCCTGGGCCGCGGCAAGGTGCACCGGGAGGACTTCTGGGCGCTCCGCAACATCGACCTCGAGATCGACGCCGGCTCGACCATCGGCCTCATCGGCCCGAACGGCTCGGGCAAGTCGACCCTGCTCAAGGCGATCGGCGGCATCATCCAGCCCACGTCGGGCTCGGTCGTGCGTCGTGGCCGCATGGCGGCCCTCCTGGAGCTCGGCGCCGGCTTCCACAGCGACCTGACCGGTCGCGAGAACGTCTACCTCAACGCGTCGATCCTGGGGCTCAGCCGTCGCCAGACCGACCTCTACTTCGACGACATCGTGGAGTTCTCCGGCATCGAGGAGTTCATCGACACGCAGGTCAAGTTCTACTCGAGCGGCATGTACGTGCGGCTGGCGTTCGCCGTCGCCGTGCACGTCGACCCCGACCTCCTCCTCGTCGACGAGGTGCTCGCGGTCGGTGACGAGGCGTTCCAGAAGAAGTGCCTCGACAAGATCGCGTCGTTCCAGGCGGAGGGCCGCACCATCGTGCTGGTCACGCACACGCTGAACCAGATCACCGACCTGTGCTCGCGGGCCCTGGTGCTGGCGAGGGGCTCGGTCGTCTTCGACGGCGACCCCACGGACGCCGTGAGCGTGCTGCGCTCCGGCTTCAAGACCGCGACCGACGCGGCCGAGGAGCGCATCGTCGCCGATCATGTCGAGGTGTCCAGCTTCGAGATCGCCCGGGTCGAGAGCATCTCGGTCTCCGGCCGCGACACGGGCGACCAGATCCTGGTCGAGGCCGACCGGCCCCTCGAGATCGACATCACGGTCGACGCGAAGACACGGCTGACCGACTGGGGCATCGGCGTCCACGTCGACAATCCCTTCGGCCAGGTCGTCGTCGGCACTCACTCGAGCGTGCTGCCGGTCACCGTCCCCGTGCTCGAGGGGCGTCGCACGGTCCGCTTCACCCTGTCCGACGCTCACCTCGGCAGCGGCGAGTACCGCGTCACCAGTGCCGTCTTCGGCACGGGCGGGCAGGAGCTGCACCGCCTCACCGACGGCGCGACCTTCACGGTGAAGTCGCCGGTCAAGACCTACGGCCCGGTCGGCGCCGCGGCGAAGCTCACCTTCTGAGCGGGCCCGTGCTCGACGTTCAGGGCCTGCCCGTGACGGAGGTCGTGGTCGTCAACTGGCGACGCGCGGACCTGACCATCGCCTGCGTCGAGTCCCTGCGGGCCGAGGCTGCCGCCTCGGGCGCCACGGTGACGGTCGTGGACAACGGCTCGGGCGACGGCTCGGCCAGCCGCATCGCCGCCGCGGCACCCTGGGTGCGCCTCGTCGAGGTGCCGGACAACCGCGGGTTCGCGGCGGGCGTCGGCGCCGCCCTCGCCGCGAGCGACGCCGAGGTGCTGGTCCTGCTCAACAACGACGCCCTGGCCCGGCCCGGGTTCGTGTCCGAGCTCGTCGGGCCCTTCGCGGCCTCGCCGCGGCTGGGCGCGACCACCGCTCGCCTCCTCCTGCTCGACGCCGACGGCACGTCCGACCGCACCAACTCGACGGGCAACGTGGTCGACCGGGCCGGCAACGGCGGCGACCGCGACTGGCAGCGCCCCCACCCCGTCGACTCCCCCGCCGAGGTGTTCGGCTTCGGAGGCGGCGCCTGCGCCCTGCGGGTCACGGCGGTCCGCGACAGCGGCGGCTTCGACGAGAGCCTCTTCATGTACTACGAGGACACCGACCTCAGCTGGAAGCTCCGGCGCCGCGGCTGGGACGTCCGCTACGTCGGAGCTGCGGTCGCGCTGCACCGCCACGCCTCGTCGTCGGGCGTGGAGTCGGAGCTCTTCGTCACGAGCAACACGCGCAACAGGCTCGTCGTGGCCCTGCGACACGGACCGTGGTCGATGGTCTCGAGCGCGGTCTCGCGGACCACCGTGCGACTCCTGGTCGACGGGCTGCACGGCATCCGCTCTCCGCGGGAGCGGAGGCGGGCGGTCTGGCGGGCCCGGGCCCTGGGGCAGTTCCTGGCCCGGGTGCCGCGCACCCTCGCGGAGCGACGTGCCGTCGACGCCGGAGCCTCGGTCTCCCGGGCCACGGTCGTCGCCACGCTCCCGACGGGAGCCTCCGCGAGCGAGGGCTAGGCGCCCGGCTCCTCCTCCACGTCGGCCTCGGCCTCGGACGCCGTGACCGCGGCGAGGGCGGCACGTCGACGACGGTCGCGGAGCCGCTCCGCCACGAGCGAGGGACCTCCCGTCCTGAGGAGGCGCCCCAGGGTCTTGACGTCGTCGAACCGCGTGCGCGGCAGGACGGGCGGCGGTGCCGTCACGAGGTTCCACGTGTCGACCGACGACCGCCGAGGCTCACGGCAGAACTCGACGAGAGGGGCCAGGTTGGCGCGCCACGTCATCGTCGCGGCCAGTTCGCGGGCAGCCGCCGACCACCGGGCCCGGGTCTCGTCGTCGGCCGCCGCGGCCACGATCGCCGCCGAGAGGGCCTCGACGTCACCGACGGGCACGGTGGCCCCGAAGCCGTGGCGGAGGATGAGGTCCTCGAAGACGTCTCCCTCCGTGGTGATGAGGGGCAGACCCGCCCAGACGTAGTCGAGGTTCCTCGTGCGGAAGCTGAAGCGGGTCTCCAGGCCGGCGTGGTGGGTGGTGACGCCGAGGTCGGCGTCGGCGAGGTACGCTGCGCGGTCGTCGTAGGCGACCCACTCCTCGTTGAAGACGACGTGGGTGCCGTAGAGGCCCAGCTCCTTCGCGAGGGCCACGGCCTGGTCTGGGACGGCGTGGCCGTCGATGCCCGCGTTGGGGTGGACCTTGGCGAGGAAGAACAGGCGGAGGTGCGGCAGGTGCTCCCGGGCGTGGTCGACGGCCCGGATCAGCGTCAGCGGATCGAACCAGTCGTAGATGCCGCCGCCCCAGATCAGGACGAAGTCGTCGTGGCCGATGCCGGGCACGATCCCTCGGATGGCCCTGGTCTCGGGGGCGAAGGCGCTGTCGGGGACCCCGAAGGGGACGATGCGGACGAGGTCGTCGAGGACCGCGGCGTCGGCCTCGACCTCGAGGGGCGGGCGGACACGGCCGAGCGCCGCGAGCTGACCGATCCAGAGGTCGCGCTGACGGTCGCTCGCGCAGAGCACGAGGTCGGCCCGTGACAGCTGCGCGTTGAGCTCGGTCGTCAGCTCGGCGAAGACCCGGTCGACCTCCGCCTTCTCCATGCCGTGCTGACGGTGCAGGAACTCCAGGTGGAATGGGTCGTAGAGGTCCATCACCTGGACCTGGGGCTTGTCGCGCAGCCAGGGCATGCTCGCGTAGAAGCCGCCCTGGAAGAGGACGACGTCGGAGTCGTCGACGAGCTGCTCCGCGTTCTCCGGGCCGAACTCGACGACGTCGAAGTCGTCCGTGCGGCGCGACACGTCGCGCAGGGAGGCGATGGTCACGGCGTGGCCCTCGGCGTGGAGGATCGTGGCGATCTCCCACGCGCGGATGGCGGGGCCGGCGAGCCTCTCGGAGACGGGCTCGCCGATCACGATGAGGATGCGCGGCAGGTCGGGATGCGGGGCGGTCACCGGACCGACTGTAGTGCGTCGTCGGCTCGGATATGCTGGCGGCTGCCGAGTCTGCGTGAGGGGTTCCATTTGTCGAAGACCGTGTCGGTCCTGATCGACGGGACCGCCGTCCCCTCCGAGCTGGGCGGCGTGGGCCGGTACCTCGAGGGCCTCGTCTCCGCCCTCGACGCCGCCGACGAGCCGGTCGCGGTCGTCGTCCGGCGAGAGCACGTGGAGCACTTCCGGCGACTCGCGCCGACGGCCCACGTCGTCGAGGCGCCCCGGGCCGTCGACCGCCGCCCGCTCCGCTTCGTCTGGGAGCAGACCGGCCTCGTCCTGCTCCGTCGTCGCCTCGGCGCCCGTGCCCTCCACTCGCCGCACTACACCTTCCCCCTCGTCGCACGCCGCCGGGTGGTCACGGTGCACGACGCCACCTTCTTCAGCGACCCGGGCAGCCACGGACGCCTGAAGCGCACCTTCTTCTCCGCCTGGATCAGGGCCTCGCTCCGCCGACGCCTGGTCTGCGTGGTCCCGAGCGCCGCGACCGCCGACGAGCTCGTGCGCCACGTGCAGACCCGCCGCGCCTCCGTGAGGGTGGCGCACCACGGGGTCGACCACGCGGCCTTCGCGCCTCCGTCCGACGCCGAGCTGGTGGAGCTCCGCCGCCTGGTCGGCCTCGCCGACGACGAGCCCTGGCTCGCCTTCCTGGGCACGATCGAGCCCCGGAAGAACGTCGCGCTCCTCCTGCGTGCTCACCAGCAGCTGCGTGCCGACCGCGGCGCCGCGGCCGTGCCCGACCTCGTGGTGGCCGGGGCCCGGGGCTGGGACGACGAGGCGGCCCGGCTCCTCGACGCCCTCTCCCCCGCCGACGGCGTGCGCGAGGTCGGCTACCTGCCCTTCGCATCGCTCCCCGCCCTCCTCGGCGGTGCCTCGGTCGTCGCCTACCCGAGCTCGGCCGAGGGCTTCGGCCTCCCGGTCCTCGAGGCCATGGCCTGCGGGGCGTGCGTGCTCACCACACGGCGCTCGGCCCTGCCGGAGGTCGGCGGAGACGCGGTGGCCTACTCGGAGCCCGACGAGACCTCGATCCGGGACGAGCTCGGCCGCCTCCTCGACGACGCCGCACGCCGGGCTGCCCTCGGCAGGGCCGGCGTCGACCGCGCCGCGGGGTTCACCTGGGCGGCGACGGCTGCGGCGCACGTGGCCGCCTACCGGGAGGCCTCGTGAACCACGTGCTCGGCGTGGTGACCGTGACCCACAACTCCGGCGAGACCCTCCGGTCGTTCCTGCAGAGCGTCGACGAGGCCGTCGGGGTCGCCACGACCGTCGACCGCGCGACGGTCGTCGTCGCCGACAACGACTCCCGCGACCCGACGATCGAGGCGGGCATCGCCCGGGCGCACGCCGCCGTGTTCGTCGATCGCCGGGCCAACGACGGCTACGGCGCCGGCATCGACGCCGCCGTCGACGCGCTGCCCGACGACGTCGACCTCGTGCTCGTCTCCAACCCGGACGTCGTCTTGTCGCCCTCGTCGCTCGACCACCTCGTGACGGCGGCCGACCGCCTCCCCGGGGCGGCGTCGATCGGGCCGCGCATCCTCGACGGCACCGGTGAGACCTACCCCTCGGCCCGGGCCCTGCCGTCGCTCCGCACGGGAGTCGGCCACGCGCTGCTCGGGCGGGTCTGGCCGGCCAACCCCTGGTCGGTCGCCTACAAGGCCGAACGAGACTCCGACCGCGAACGCGCCGCCGGGTGGCTGTCGGGTGCCTGCTTCCTCGTGCGGCGCGAGGCCTACGACGCCGTCGGCGGGTTCGACCACTCCTACTTCATGTACTTCGAGGACGTCGACCTCGGCGCGCGGCTCGGAGAGGCCGGCTGGACGAACGTCTACGTGCCCGAGGCCGTCGTCACGCACACCGGCGCCCACAGCACGGCGCAGAACAGCGCCGTGATGGAGCGGGTGCACCACCGCAGCGCCGCCCTCTACCTCTCTCGCCGCTACGACTCCTGGTGGCTCGCCCCCCTCCGGCTCGCCCTCCGGGTGGGGCTCCGCGCCCGGTCGTGGTGGGTCACGAGGGGCTGAGACGACGAACGGCGCTCCCTCTCGGGAGCGCCGTCGGTCGGCCGGGGCGTCGTCAGCGGGAGCTGAGCAGCTTCTGGAGGTACACGCCGTAGCCGCTCTTGGCGAGAGGTGCAGCGAGTGCCGCGAGGTGCTCGTCGTCGATCCAGCCGTTGCGCCAGGCGATCTCCTCGATGCAGCCGATCTTGTGGCCCTGGCGGTCCTCGATGACCCGGACGTACTCCGACGCCTGCATCATGGACTCGAAGGTGCCGGTGTCGAGCCAGGCGGTGCCCCGGTCGAGCACCTGCACCTGCAGGGAGCCCGACTCGAGGTAGCGCTCGTTGACGGTGGAGATCTCGAGCTCGCCGCGAGGGCTCGGCTCGATCGTCTTCGCGATGCGGACCACGTCGTTGTCGTAGAAGTAGAGCCCGGGGACGGCGTAGTTGCTCTTGGGCGCCGCGGGCTTCTCCTCGATGGAGACGGCCTTGAACGCCTCGTCGAACTCGACGACGCCGTAGGCCTTCGGGTCGGAGACGTGGTACGCGAAGATGGTGGCGCCGTCGACGTCGGCGTTCTTCTTGAGGTTCGAGCCGAGGCCCACCCCGTGGAAGATGTTGTCGCCCAGCACCAGGGCGACGCTGTCGTCTCCGATGAACTCCTCCCCGATGACGAAGGCCTGAGCCAGGCCGTCGGGCGAGGGCTGGACCGCGTACTCGATCTCCATGCCGAGCTGCGAGCCGTCGCCGAGCAGCGCCCGGAACTGGTCGTTGTACTCGGGGGTCGTGATGACGAGCACCTCGCGGATGCCGGCCATCATGAGGGTCGACAAGGGGTAGTAGACCATGGGCTTGTCGTAGATCGGCATCAGCTGCTTCGAGATGCCCTTGGTGATCGGCCACAGCCGCGTGCCGGACCCGCCGGCGAGGATGATGCCCTTCATGCTCAGGCCTCCCTCGTGTCGAGCGACGCGTAGAACGCGCGCATGTCGTCCCAGGTGGGGAGCAGGCCGGACGCGGCCGCCTCGGCGAGTCCCGGAGCCGCGGTGTCCTTCGGCGAGAGGAGCGCCTCCCCGGCCTCGGGCGGGAACACCAGGCCGACCTCGGGGTCGAGCGGGTCGATGCCGTGCTCGCGCTCGGCGTGGAACGTGTCGGTGACGAGGTAGCTCACGGTCGCGTCGTCGGTCAGGGCGACGAAGGCGTGGCCGAGGCCCTCGGCGAGGTAGATCGCACGCCGGTCGACGTCGTCGAGCAGGACGCTGTCCCACTGCCCGAAGGTCGGAGAGCCCACGCGGATGTCGATCACGTAGTCGAGGACGGCGCCGTGCGTCGCCGTCACGTACTTGGCCTGGCCGCGGGGCACGTCGGCGAAGTGGATGCCGCGCACGACGCCTCGCTTCGAGACCGAGGTGTTGGCCTGCCGGAGGTCGATCGGGTGGCCGACGACCTCGGCCAGACGATCGAAGCGGTACCACTCGAGGAACACGCCACGGTCGTCGCCGAACTGCTTCGGCGTGATCTCGTAGCTGTCAGGGATCTTCAGTTCGCGGATCTGCACCCGGGCAGCCTAGCAAGGAGCCTCCCCGGCGCACCGGGGCACGCGCCGTCGTCGCGAGCACGGAGCCAGGTGGGACCAGGTCAACGACGGGAGTAGTCAGCCCCGGTCCTCAGCTCGCTGCGGGGGATGGACAGCGAAGTGAGGATGTCGTAGAAACCCTGGGCGCCGATGTCGCGGGGGGCCATGCCCACGGCACGGAGGGCGACGACGGTGGACTCCGTCGTCACGTGGCGCAGCATCCGCGGAGCGACGATGCAGACGTAGCCGCCGCCCACCTCGGGGAGGTAGTCGGTGCAGTGGAGGACGATCATGTGCGGGCTCTCTGGGTGAGGGGGCTGAGGATCACGGACGCCAGTAGTCGGCGTCCGTCACGAGGGCGGACCTCGGGACGGAGAAGACGTCGAGGAGCGCCTCGAAGTCGACGCGGCGGACGACGTCGAAGTACGGCACCCCGACGCTCCGGATCGCGTTCACCTGACCGATCGTCGTGAAGTGCCGGAGGAAGCGCGTGCCGACCATGCAGGTGTAGCTCGTGCCCACGCCGGGCATGGCCTCGGGCACCCGCAGCGCGATCAGGCCGGTCGAGTTCGACACCGCCTGGACCGCTTCGGGGACGTAGGGAGCGGTGTAGTCGAAGTGCCAGGGCTCCGGGCGCGAGAACGTGTTGCCCGTCGGCGTCCAGCCGTACGAGGGAGCGTAGGCGTCCATCCAGCGCTTCATGTACGAACCTGCGACGTCGACGCTGGAGCCGAAGTCGCACGAGATGCCCCAGCCGTGGTTCGACGTGCCGGGGTAGGCGGCCAGGTTGCCCGTGCCCGCCTGGTACTTGTTCCAGTACTCGACCTGGCGGTCGTAGCTCCGGTACCCCTCGGTGATGACGAGGGTACGTGCCATCTCGTTCTTGAAGGCCGAGGCGAGGGCGAAGTACTGACGGGCAGCGTCGGCTCGCAGGTACCCCGAACCGGAGACGACGGCCGGCACGGTGGCCAGGAGCGACGAGGGGATCTTGCCGTTCACCTGCCCGCCCCACGCGTTCGTCGCGGCCACGCGGAGGGCCGACTGCACCGTCGTCACGCCCTGCGTCGTCTCCCCGAGGCTGGCGACCGCACGCGCCTCTGACGGCCGCAGGGCCGCAGCGCCCGTCGCCGCGACGAGGGTCGCGGCGGCGTAGGCCAGGAGGCGGCGTCGGTCGACGGGTGCCCCGGGTCCCCCGGCCGACGCCGCGTCGGACTGCTCTTCGTGCATCCGACGACGTTCGCACGCCACGGCCGCCACGGTCTACCCCCATCCCGGGGGCGCCCGCGTCGGCGGCGTCCCCGCCCCGACGGGGCCGGCCGCGCGTGCCGAGCCCGTCGCCGAGCTGCGTCCGGCTAAGATCGACCGACCTCAGAAGACCGACAATCTCAAGGAACCTCCGTGAAAATCCTCGTCACCGGCGGAGCCGGCTTCATCGGCTCCAACTTCGTCCGACGCACCCTCGAAGACGCGTACCCGGGCCTCGAGGGGGCCGAGGTGGTCGTGCTCGACGC
>Ga0265780_10005196_pt1 | contig 16548 bp, 12 predicted proteins | sample P1T30metagenome_FD_192432 | JGI IMG/M metagenome (GOLD analysis project Ga0265780, IMG submission 192432) | Plant litter microbial communities from East Loma Ridge, Irvine, California - P1 T30 | ecosystem: Environmental > Terrestrial > Plant litter > Unclassified | place: USA: California... | reverse complement strand
GGCCTGCAGGGCTGCCTGCGCCTGGGCCGCATGAAGGACGAAGGCACGGCGGCGGTCGAGATCACCTCGATCATGAAGCGCAACTCGTGCGGCAAGTCGCTGGACATCGCCCGCGTCGCGCGCGACATGCTGGGTGGCAATGGTATTTCGGATGAGTTCGGCATCATCCGCCACATGGTCAACCTCGAGGTGGTCAACACCTACGAAGGCACGCACGACATCCACGCCCTGATCCTGGGCCGCGCCCAGACCGGCATCGCCGCGTTCTGATCAGCCAGCGGCGCGGGCCAGCCTGCGGGCGGCCTGCACCTGGGGCGTGTCGCCCAGCGGCGCCAGCGCCGCGGCCCGCGCCAGCATGCGCACCAGCGCCGCTTCCCCCACACGCAGTCCCCTCCCTTGCAGCTGCGGCATCGAGCGCACCGGTTCCGGCGTGATCTCCACCGCGGCGCGCACCAGCAGCCGTTGCAGCGGGCGCAGCGGCGCCGGCAGGATCGGGGCCTCGCGCATGATGCGCATGAAATCGGCCAGGATCTCCGAGCCTTCCAGGCCTGGCGCGGCCGCCGCCAGCATGGCTTCCCATCCCGCCCGCGAGCGCGGCGCCCCGGTCGCGCCGTACAGGCGCGCCGATGCCTCGGCTTCGACGAAGGCGGCGTCCATCTCGGCGGCCGACAGGGTGCGCGCATAGCGGTGGCAGGCCTCGGTGAAGCCGAAGGTGGCCGTCGCCTGGACCCAGTCGAGCAGGCGTGGATCGTTGGCGCGATACGGCACGCCGGCCGGCGTGCTGCCCTCGACCCGCGCGTGCATGCGCACCACGCGCCCGATCATTTTCTCGGCAGCCGAGCGCGGGCCGTACACCGTCATCATCGCCGCAAAGCCGGTGCGCCGCAGGCGCGTGCCGGGGTCGCGCCTGAAACTGCTGTGATCCCACACGCCCGAGCGCACCGACGGTTCGGCCAGCTCCAGCAGCACCGCCACCACGCCGCCCACGAACAGCGCCACCGGATTGGCGAACACCTGCCATGAAACGCCGTGCGCCGGCGTCAGCGCCGGCTCCCCCGGCGGCTGGCTGAAGTCGAACTCCATGCCGGCGGGAGGCCGCATCAATTCCCGAATCGCACCCAGCATCGTTCTCCTCCATCCAATTGGCAGCCGTCATGAAGTCGTCACAAGGCCTTCCTATGATGCCCTCGAATTTATTCTTTCCTCATTCTTTCGAAAGGTTTCACATGCACCAGGCCAGCGCACTGCGCCGTCTTCCCCTCGCCGTCGCCATCGGCGCCGTCCTCGCCCTCTCCGCCTGCGGCGGCTCCGACCACCATGACGAGGCCGACGCCGTCCTCGTGATCCCGCCGCCCCCGGCCGACCAGGGCGCGGCCGACACCGCGCCAGTGCCCGCCGTGACCGCCTTCGTCGACACCGTCGCCACCAACCAGCGCGGCGACGCCCGCTACGCGACGCTCGCCACCAATGCCGGCGTGCGCGTGCTGGGCGGCATGCTCGACATCTGGAAGCCCGTGACCGAGATCGTCGACGCCGGCGTCAGCGCGCCCGCCGTCGACGGTTTCCCGGCAGTCACCTCCTCGACCTGGAGCGGCGTGCCGAACGACGGCACGAACGGCGGCACGGTCGTCAACGCCCAGGTGCATAACGCGAATATCGACTACGTGGTCAAGGCCACCGCCAGCCGCACGCCGGAGCAGTCGCTGCTGGCCTACCTGGACGACCGCCGCGGCAAGGGCTACAGCACCGCCAGCGGCATGGGCCCCCTGACCGACGCCTGGCGCGCGGCGTCGCGCCAGACCACCACCATCAACGACATGCCGCAGGACGCCATCAGCGTCAAGTACGACGACGGCGGCAACAACAACGGCGTCGGCGGCGCCGCCAACGCCGAATTCGGCAAGGTCATCGACCTGGTCAACTCGATGGGCGGCAACGGCTCGACCGAGCCGGCCAAGCGCTTCTACAAGTATGCCCGCCCTTACCGCTGGAGCAGCGCCGTGCAGGTGGTGCCGCAGCTGGAGCCGGCCAAGAGCACGACCCCGAACACCGATGGCGGCTTCACCAGCGGCCACTCGGCCGAGGCGACCCGCAATGCGATCGGCATGGCGTATGTGGTGCCGGAACGCTACCAGGAACTGGTGGGACGCGGGCTGGAACTGGGCGAGAGCCGCATCCTGGCCGGCATGCACTCGCCGCTGGACGTGATGAGCGGCCGCGTGCAGGCGCAAGCCGTGGCCGCCGCCAACCTGATCGCCGCCGGCGCCACCACCCGCGCCGCCGCCCGCGAACAGGCCCAGGCGACCCTGATGAAAGCGACCAATACGACCGCGGCCACGTTCGCCAACTATGCCGTCTCGGGCACGCCTGCCAACGACCGCTTCGCCGACTACGCGACGAGCAAGGCCAACTACCTGCGCCGCCTGACCTATGGCCTGCCGCAGATCGGCTCGGCCAGCGCGCCGGCCGTGGTGCCGAAAGGCGCCGAGGTGCTGCTCGAGACGCGCCTGCCCTACCTGAGCGACGCGCAGCGCCGGGTCGTGCTCAAGACGACGGCGATCGCGTCCGGCTACCCGGTGCTGGACGACCCGGAAGGCTGGGGCCGCATGAACCTGTTCGCCGCCGCCGAAGGCTACGCCGTGTTCACCGGCAACGTGGTAATCAGCATGGACGCCGCCAAGGGCGGCTTCCACGCCGTCGACCGCTGGCGCAACGACATCAGCGGCAGCGGCAAGCTGGTGAAACAGGGCAGCGGAACCTTGAAGCTGGGCGGCAGGAATATGTGGAGCGGCGGCGTCCAGGTCGAGGGCGGCACGCTCGAAGCGCTGTCGATGACGGCCTTCGGCACCGGCGACGTGTATGTCGCCGCCGGCGGCGCCGTGGTCAACAACACGGCCGGCACGCTGGCCCTGGCCAGGCAGTACACCCAGCTGGCCGGCGCCACGCTGGAAATGCGCGTCGGCGCCATCACCCACGGCCACCTGAGCGTCGCCGGCGCGGCGACCATCGGCGGCGGCACGCTGCGCATCGTGTTCCAGAACGGCTACAAGCCGGCGGCCGGCACCACGCTGACAGTGATCACCGCGGGCAGCCTGAAGGGCAAGTTCGAGACCATCAGCGTCGAAGGCCGCACCGTCACGCCGACCTATACCGACACCGGGCTTGAGCTGGTGCTGGGCGCGTAAGGAGCAGCCGCGCAACGGACCACCGGGCAAGGGGCGCCAGCGCCCTGCGGTAAAAAAAAGCCGGGATCGATGTCGATCCCGGCTTTTTTTCTTACTCGTCGAAGTCTTCGGCGAGGTTCTTCCAGCCGCGGCTCTTGGCAAAGGCCGAGAATTCCTCGGGCGCCTCGAGCACGATCAGGCGGCTGTCCTGCAGGCCCGGATCGCTGTGGCTGAAATCCGGACCCTGGTAGCCGACCGCGCGCAGGCGGTCGATGATCTGGCGTACCAGGACGGTGTCCTTGTAGGCGCCCGGCTCGAGCTTGGCGGAGAACTTCACGTACACGTCAATAATCCCGTAACCCTCGTCGAAGATGCTGATGTTCTTGACGTCGAGGGTACGGCCGCTGCCGTCCTTGGCCTGGAAGGCGCCGGACAGTTCAATATCGGAATCGGTAGTCATGGCGTGAGCATATCACCGCGCAGCGCGGCGCGCCGTCCACGATCGTGGCCGCGCACCCAATGCGGCGCGTGGCCGACCGTTAAAACGGGCTCAACGTGGCGACACAGAAATATGCAGCGTGCTAGCGTGTGGAAACTTGCAAAAAATGTAATTAATACCCGCCAGCCAGGCTCACGGCCAGGCGGGACTTGTCCAGCGCAGCACCGATAACGAGCCCACCACGATGATCAACAAACGCGACAGCCGCCTCGACACGATGCGCGGCATCCTGCTGGCCATGATGACCCTGAACCACCTGGGCGGCCAGCTGCGGGATTTCACCACCGAGCCATTCGGCTTCGTGACCGCGGCCGAAGGCTTCATCCTGCTGTCGGCGTATACCTACGCCATCACTTCGCGCGTTGCGCAGGCGCCGTTCGCATCGCTGGCGCACACCGCCGGCAAGCGGGCCCTGAAGATCTACAAATACCATATGCTGGCCTTCGCCCTGCTGCTGGTCGTGGCGCTGGCGGTGCCGGCCTACGGCGAGATCTTCGGCCCGCGCTTCTTCGGCCAGAGCGGTTCGACGACGATGGCCGCCGTCGGCGCGGCCCTGCTCGTGCACCAGCCGAAATTCTTCGACATCCTGCCGATGTACATCGTGTTCGCCCTGCTCAGCCCTGTCGTCCTGTATGGCTTGCGGCAGGGCCAGGGGGCGCTCGTCCTGCTGGGCAGCGTGGCGCTGTGGATGGCCGGGCACGTGTTCGATCCGACCAAGGCGGCTGCGGACGCGCTCGCCATCGGCGCCAGCAAGGGCTATTTCAACCTGCTCAGCTGGCAGCTGCTGTGGGTCCTCGGACTGTATGCGGGCTATGCCCACAAGCACGCCGAGCGGCGCGACCTGCCGCGCAACTCGCTGCTGCTCGCCGCCTGCGTCATGATCGTGGTGGCCTGCCTGATGTCCAAGCATGGGATGATCGACGTCGCGGACCACCTGCTGCCCTACTTCGACAAGGCCACGCTCGGCGTCATGCGCCTGGTGAACGTGATTGCCCAGCTGACCGTCCTGTGCGCGCTGCTGCGCCTGGTCAACCGCGACAGCAGCCTGCCGTGGTTCAGCTTCATCGGCCGCTATTCGCTGCAGGTGTTCACCTACCACGTGGTGGTCGTGTACCTGGCGGTGCCGGTGGGCTGGCGCATGAAGACGGCGTTCGGCCCGGCCGGCGACGTGATCCTGAGCCTGGTGCTGGTGGCCAGCCTGACGCTCCCGGCCCTGCTGTTCCGGGCACTCGAGAAACGCGGGGCCGCACCGACGAGGCAGCCGACGCCGGCCTGATATCCAGGCAAGGGCGCCGCCACCCTGGCGGCGCGGACTAGCGCGCCTCTCCCAGCCACTGGATGATGCGCGCATTGATCCATGCCGGCCGCTCGAGGTGCAGCCAGTGGCTCGCGTCGGCGACGAACTCGAGCTGTCCGTGGTCGCACAAGGCCAGTCCCGCCTCGGCCACGTGACGCTCGAGGAAAGCGTCGCCGTCCGCCCACAGAATCAGCGCCGGCGCCGACACGCGCGCCGGCTCCCCGCGGTGCGGGCGGCCACGCAGCGCGCGGTAGTAGTTGAGCATCGCGGTCAGCGAACCGGGATGGGCCCAGGCCTCGGCGTAATGCGCGAGATCGCCCGGTGCGAACGCGCCTTCCCGGGCGCTGCCCTTCATCATCGTCTTGAGGCTGGCGAAATCGAAGCCCGAGAGCGCCGCCTCCGGCAACCATGGCAGCTGGAACAAGGCGACATAGCTGCTGCGCAGCGCCTGGGTCGGGTGCGTCAGCGCCTGCCCGGCCAGGACATCCGGATGCGGCCCATCCATCAGCACCACGCGCTCGATGCGCTGCGGACTGGTTGCCGCCACCCACCAGCCGATGACGGCGCCCCAGTCATGCCCGACCAGGCAACAACGCGCGGCGCCATAGGCGTCGGCAAGCGCGACGACGTCGGCCGCCAGGATATCGAGGCTGTATGCCGCCACTTCTTGCGGTGTGTCGCTGGTGTTGTAGCCGCGCATGTCGGGCGCGACCACGTGGTAGCCCGCCTCGGCCAGCGGCGTGATCTGGTGGCGCCAGGCCCACCAGAATTCGGGAAACCCGTGCAGCAGGATTACCAGCGGCCGGCCCGCCGCGCCCGCCTCGACGCAGTGCAGGGACAGTCCGTTAACGGTCTTCGTGGTCTCGCGCCAGCCGGGCTGGAGCAGCGATTGCTTGTCGGCCATGATCGGTTCGTCCGATGAAAAGACAGGCCCATGCTAGCAACACCGCCAGCGCGCACTGCTGGAATTGTTACAAGCCCGGCAGTATCGTCAGACTTCCCACTGCAGCTTGAACGTCAGCGAGCGGCTGCGCTCATCGGCCAGCGGCAGCGTGTCGTCGACCACGCCGAACGACAGCGTGCGCCCCACCCGCCACTGGTAGCGGTACAGCAGCGAACGGTGGATCTGGCGCTCGTTCCAGGCTTCGAGCTGGGTCACGCCGTCGTCGCGCCGCGCGGCCCAGGTGTTCTGGGCCAGCAGGCGCAGCGAATCGCGCGGACTGAAATGCAGCATCGCCAGCCAGCGCCAGGCGGTGTCGGAAAACGCCGGCTGGCCCAGCGTGCCCTGGACCCAGGCCCGGCTCAGGTGGTGGTCGAGCTCGAGCGACCAGCCACGCTGCAAGGGAAAGCGCAGGCCGACATCCAGGATCACATTGCCGCCCGGCCCCACCCGGTCGGCGTCGAAGTCGAGCTGACGCCCGAGCGCGGCTTCCAGCGCTATCTTCGAGATCCAGGGCGTCGGCCTGGTCTCCACGCCGAAGTTGAGCACCCGGGTATCGTGCAGGCGCGCGCCCGGTCCGGCGCGCTGGCGGTCGAAGCCGAGCTCGACCCACACGCCGGTCTGCAGCGGCGCCGCCATCCAGACGCCGGGACGCAGGCGGCGCTCGACGGTCTCGCCGCCGCGCTGGCCCGTGATACCGTCGGCCAGCGTGCGCATCTCGTGGAAGCCGAAATAGGTCTCGAACTCGTACAGCGCCAGGCCCGCCAGCGCCTGCGGCCCGAGGATGCGGTTGAGCGAGCCGCTGGCGCGGGCGACGCCGGCCTGCGGCACGAAGCCGTTGTCGTTGACGAAACCGGGCGCGATCGCCTCGAGCTCCACCTCGTGCCACCAGCGCGCTGTCTTGTGCAAATACTTGCCCCACGCATAGCCGCCGGAACGGCCATCCACCTTTGCCGGCGCGCCCTCGCCGTCGATGCCGGCCGTAGTGCGCGAGGCCATCGCGACGCCAGACAGCTGGTGCTGGACGCCGCCTTCGGTCTCGCCGCGCCACTGGGCGTCCATGCCCAGCACGTCGTTGCCGCCGAAGCGGTGGTAGTCGCGCTGCGAAGCAAACGCGCCCAGCAGCAAGCCGTCCTGGTGCCAGCGCGCACGCGCCAGGCTGGCCATCGTGCGCCGGCTCTGCACGGTTTCCAGCGTTTCATATGGCCTCCCGCGCAGCACCAGGCCGCCCGGCTCGTCGCGCAGGCTCATCGCGGTGGCGTCCATGCGGGCGCCGCGCCAGGTTGCGCGCAGGCCGTATTCGGGGTCGTGCACGGTGCGCGAATAAAAGGCCGGCAACGGCAGGCCGAGCACGTCGGCGCTCTCCAGGAAGAAGCCGCGCTTTTCCGGCAGGCTGAGCGCGATCTTGCTGGCGCCCTGCGACACCGGCTGGTCGATCTCGACCTGCGAGAAGTCGGGATTGATGGTGGCGTTGAACACCCAGTCGGCGCGCGGGCGGGCATTGATCTCCAGGCCGAGCTCGGCCTGGCTGCCGCGCGTGCGCTGGCCCGGCGCCGTGGCGCGCTCGCCGCGCACCGTCAGCTCGGGCCGCAGCTCGAGGAAGCTGCGGTCGCGCACCGCCGCCACGGTGGCGTCCATGCCTTCGATCTCCTGCAAGAAACTCAGGTGGCTCAGCGCGTCGATCCGGAACGGCGCCGACACCAGCAGGGCGCCGTCGGCATGCGGAATGCTGCGCTCGACCATCACGCGCCAGTTGCGCCCATCCGCATACGGAAAGCGCAGGTTCGACAGCGGCCAGCGCACTTCCATGCTGTAGCCGTCCGGCAGGATCTTCACCGCCGTCTCGACCGGGAAATCCGGGCCCAGGTCGGACTCGTCGTCATCCGCCCGGTGCATGCCGTCGCTGACGACCCCGAGGGTGTTGATGCGGACGAACTGGGCCGCGCGGCCATGGCCGGCCGGGTCGATCCAGATGCCGATGAAATCCTGATCGACGTCGACCTTGTCGCGCCGCGCCAGCAGGCCGCGCCGCAGCTGGGGCGCCGGATCCCAGGCGCGGATGCCGAACACGAGCGCGCCATCGTCGACCAGCAGCTGCACGCTGGTCCTCAAGGCGCTTGCAAGCGGCGCGCCGCCTTGTGGCTGGTGCTTGTGGAAAGCGTCGAACAGCGGCGCACGCTGCCAGGCGGCATCGTCGAGCGCGCCGTCGATGCGCGGCGTGTCGGGCGCGCCGATGCGCAGCGCGCGCAGGCCATGGCGCTCGTCGGCCATGGCGGCGGCCGCGGCGAACAGCAGGCTGGCGCAGGCCAGGCTGCGCAACAGGAATCGGCGGTCGGTCACGGCAGGCGGCGGCGGCGGTCGGAGAATGGGCGCAAAGTCTAGCATGCGGGTTGTTAGAAAGAAAATATGGCCGCTATTCCATGCACATTGGATCACAACTGTGACCTTGCTCAAAATGCAATTTACCTTCCGTGGTATCGCACGCTTATCTGACAATCTTTATTGTTTTCAATCGCTGCTGCGACCTGTGTGCATGGATATTTACGCTACCATCGAATGCATTACGCATGGCGACGTACACCCGAAGCCCGATCACTTTCGTCTCCGCGAAACCCGATGAATGCGACGCAGCCACCGCCGGACCCTTCCCTGCCCGAACGCCCTGGCGCCCTCTCGCTCGATCTGCTGCTGCGCAACCTCCCCGGCGCCGTCTATCGCTGCCATAACGATGGCGACTGGACCTTCGAGTTCGTCAGCGACGGCGTCGAAAAACTGACTGGCTATTCGGCAGACGCCTTCACCGCGCGCCCGGCCCTCGCCTTTGGGGAGCTCATCGTGGCTGAGGACCGCGCCATGGTGCAGGCCGCGGTGACGGTGGCGCTGGCCCAGGGCCGCTCCTGGCAGGTGACGTACCGCATCCGCACCGCCCAGGGCGGGTTGCGCTGGATCTGCGAACAGGGCGCCCTCAACCTGGAAAGCGGCGCCGCGGGCATGCTCGAAGGCTTCCTGTCCGATTTCACGCGCCTGCGGCAGGCCGACCACCTGGTGCTGGAGCAGGCGTCCTTCCTGCAGCGCGCGCGCGACGCCATCATCGCCCTCGACATGCACTCGGCGATCAGCTACTGGAACCGTGGCGCCGAGCGCCTGTACGGCTGGCGTGCGCCGGAGGTGCTGGGAAAACGCTTCTGCGACCTGCTGTGCGCCAGGCGCGATGCCTATGAAACGGCGTTCGCGCACACGCTGGCCGAAGGCGAATGGACGGGCGAGCTGGCCCATGTGCGGCGCGACGGCACGATGCTCGACATCGACACCCGCTGGACCCTGCTCGAGGCCGACAAGGCGACAGGCGCCGTGCGCAAGATCCTGGTGATCGGCAGCGATATCAGCGAGCGCAAGCTCAACGAGGCGCGGATCTTCCACCTGGCCTTCTTCGATCACCTGACCGACCTGCCCAACCGCGCCAACCTGCTCGACCACCTGCGCCGCGCCCTGCTCGGCAGCGCGCGCTCGCGCAAGTGCGGGGCGCTGATGTTCTGCGACCTCGACAACTTCAAGTACCTCAACGACAGCCAGGGCCACGCCGCCGGCGACGCGCTGCTGCAGGCGGTGGCGCGCCGCCTCGAGGGCTGCGTGCGCGAGGCCGACATGGTGGCGCGCCTGGGCGGCGACGAATTCGTGGTGTTGATCCAGCCGGTCGAGGACACGCGCGAGGCGGCCGCCAGCCAGGCCGAGATCGTGGCCGCGAAAGTGGTGACGGCCCTGGCCGCGCCGTTCCAGCTGGGCGAGCTGGTGCACTCGGTGTCGGTCAGCGTCGGCGTGGTCACGCTGTGCGGCACCCACGACACGGTCGAATCGACGCTGCGCCAGGCCGACGCCGCGATGTACCAGGCCAAGGCGGCCGGCCGCAACACCTTCCGCTTCCACGACCCGGCGGCGCAGGCCGCATGGTCGGCGCGCGCCGAACTCGAAGGCGGGCTGCGGCGGGCGCTGCGGCAACGCGAGTTCGTGCTGCACTACCAGCCCCAGCTCGACCGCTCGGGACGCGTGATCGGCGCCGAAGCGCTGCTGCGCTGGCGCCTGCCGAACGGCAAGGTACTGTATCCGGCCGAGTTCATCGGCGCCGCCGAAGAGAGCGGGATGATTATCGAGATCGGCAGCTGGGTGCTGCGCACCGCCTGCGCCGAGCTGGCGCGCTGGCAGCGCGACCCCGACACCGCCGGCCTGACGATGTCGGTCAATGTCAGCGCGCGCCAGTTCACCGAAGCGGATTTCGTGCCGATGCTGCACGACATCTTCGAACGCAGCAGCGTGCAGCCTTCGAGCCTGAAGCTCGAGCTGACCGAAAGCCTGGTGATTACCGACTTCACCCAGACCGCCAACACCATGGCCACGCTCAAGCGCCGCGGCCTGAGTTTTTCGCTGGACGACTTCGGCACCGGCTACTCGTCGCTGGCCTACCTGCGCAAGCTGCCGCTCGACCAGTTGAAGATCGACCACTCGTTCATGCGCGACGTACTGACCGATCAGAACGACGCCTCGATCGTACGGTCGATCATCGCGCTGGGCGACAGCCTGGGATTGCAGGTGATTGCGGAAGGGGTGGAGACGGCCGGGCAGCGCCAGTTCCTGGCCGATGCCGGCTGCCATATCTACCAGGGATTCCTGTACCAGCATGCGCTGGACGCCGAACAGTTCGCGCACTATGCGCGCATGCTTCACTGACGATCCAGCGTTGGATCAAGGAATAGTGGGGGTGGCGGGGAGGCGTCCGGCGTTGCCGATGAAAGGCAAGCGACACCAATAAGACGTCATCCCCGCGAAGGCGGGGACCCAAGTTCGCCAGCATGACGTCTACATCGAACGTAGTCGCAATGCGAAAGACTTGGATCCCCGCCTGCGCGGGGACGACGGAATCACGGCTGCCTACGCACCAGCACTGTCAAGGCTGGCCAAACGCCGGCACTGCTTAGAACTTGTAGCCCACCGCCAGCACGATCGAGACCGGATCGAGCTTCATGAACTGGGTCTGGCCGGTCGAGAAGTGCACGTCGGTGCGCAGGCGGGTCTTGATCACGGTGGCGTCGGCGAACCAGCGTTCGTCGAAGTTCATCGCCACGCCGACCTGCGCGCTGTAGGTCAGCTTGTTGTCGATCTTGAAGGTGGTCGGCACGTTGCTGCCCGGCGCGGTGATCGCGGTCATCGCGCCCGAACCGCGCTCCTTCATGAAGTAGGCGTAGGTCGGACCGACGCCCACGAACGGACGGAAGGCCGAGGTCGGCGAGAAGAAGCGGTACTGCATGAACACGGTCGGCGGCAGCGCCTCGACGGTGCCCAGCTTGCCGGTGCCCGCGATCGCGCCGGCGCCGTAGATGCCGTGCTTGTACGGGGTGCCCAGCGCCATCTCGGTCGAGATATTGTCGGTGAAGCTGTACGACAGGATCAGCACCGGCTGCATGTCGTTGCCGACGTCCGCTTTGGTGCCGGGCAGCGCCGGGGCGCTGATGTCGCCGCTCTCGACCTTCGGCATCAGGCGGTTGGCGCCGATCTTGGCGGTAATCTGGCCGGCCGACTGCGCGTATGCGCCGGACGCGATTGCCAGACCGGCAGCCACACCCAGCACCTTGATCATGCTGTTGAAACGTACTTTCATGTTCTCTCCTGAATGGTGTGTCGGAGCCCGTCCCGCAGGACGGGCTCGCCGCTAATTACAGCCAGCCCTTGACGGCCATGTCCTTGAAGACATAGCGGGCAATGAGGTCGTTCTCGAACGGGGTCGGGTGGATCCCGTCGGCGAACATATAGCGGCTCACATCACCGGCGACCGTGTTGTTGGCGGTGCAGATCAGCGAGGTCGTGCCCAGCGCGTTCTCGGCGCAGGCAGGGGTGCTGGTGTTGCTCAGGCCGTAAGGACCGGGGTTCTTCACCTGGTCGTTGCTGACCGCGTACAGGTCGGTGTACAGGATGCGCGCATCGTCGGCGCCCAGGCCGGCTTTCAGCTGGGTGTTGAAGGCATTGACCATGGCGGTGACCAGTTGCTGGATCGCGACGGGACGCGACTTGGCGGTCGGGGTGCTGGCGACGTCCGGCAGGTTGGCCACGATGACGTACTTGGCGCCCTTGGCCAGCAGCTCGCTCTTGACCAGGCCGGCCATTTGCGCGCCGGCGGTGCCGAGTGCGGTGACCATCGCGGTTGCGTTGGCGGTGGCGTAGGCGCCGGCGGCGGTGTTGCCGGCGGCGGTGCCCTCGGCTTGGGCAGCAGCCACGAGCGGACCGTACACGGCTGGCTGGGCCACGGCCTGGTTGCCCGGCTGGCGCGCGGCGGCGCCAACGGCGGCGGCGACGACGCTCTGGTCGGTCTTGCCCGGACGTGCGTTCTCGGTGGCGATCGCCACGCCGATCGCTTGCGCGGCCGTTTGCGGATTGGTCGCGCCGGCCGCCAGGCGGGTAGCCAGCGAGGTGGCGAAGGCTTGCGCGCCGGCGGCGGTGCCGGCACTGGTCACGGCGGCCAGCTGCATCAGCACGTCATTGCCGCCCGACAGCACGGTCACCAGCTCGGTGCCGCTGAACTTGTTGCCGGTCTTGGTCAGGTGGTTGGCGATCTGGGTGACCATCGGGGTGGTCATTTCGCCGATCGGCGAGCCGGTGGCGGCGTTGCCCGGGCCAATCGGGTTGACCACGCGCGAACCGCCCTGGGCGTAGTTGAAGCAGCTTGGGTGGTTGACGATCGGCACGTTGAAGCCGAGGGAGGCGTCGCCCTGCAGGCCGGTCTGCGCGGCGCACGGGGCCGGCAGCTTGAGTTGGGCAGCCATGAAATCGAGCCAGATCTTGCCGCTCAGGTCGACGTTCTTGGCAGTGCTGTCGCCATTGATGGTGAACTTGCCGCCGCCCGCCGCAGCCACAGCGCCGACGCGGTAGGTGCCCACGTCCGACAGGCTGTCGCCGAACGAGACCAGGTTACTGAAAGTGAGCCTGGTGGTCTGGTCGCCGCCGGCTGGGCTGGTGCCGCCGCCGCACGCCGACAGCAGCGCTGCCGTCAGCACGGCAAGCGCAAGTTTGGTATGACGCATTGTGTCTCCTGAGTGGAAATTATTATGAAACGAACGCCCGTGCTATTCGCTTACAGGTAACTATGCCAGCGTTCAATTCGCTTGTATAGCAAAATTCATTTCAGCAAAGTATGTGCTCGCCCTCACCTATCAGAACGATGGGGTCGGCATAGGAAAAGGATTATAACCAGCCTTTTCTAAGGGGAAAGAGGCGATTTGTAACGCCGGGCAGCTAAATGCAGGGCATTTGAGCCCTGTCACTCAGTTTGTTGATCCAATTTAAACTTTTGCCTGCTTATTGAGCAGCCCATGGACGATGCCAGTCGATCCATGCGCAGCGCGGCGCAAGCGATCATTGACGCCCAGCCACTCGCCATCCTGCGGCGGCGCTTCGACCAGGATCACATCGGCACCCTGCCCGTCCATCGCGCGCAGCGCGGCGTACAGTGCGTGGGCGAAACCCGCGGGCAGCCCCGGCAGGCGCTGCGCGGCGTGGGTAGCCGGCATCTCGCTCATGTGGATCAGCGCCACCTTGCGCGAGGCCGCGTGCAGGGCCGCCAGCGTGTCGAGCAACACTGCGCGTTCCTGCATCGCCACCGGCGTGTGCGGTGCATAGTGCGATTCGAGCGTGCCCGAGGCGCGCGGCGCGGTGGAGTCGGCCGAACGCTCGGCCGGCGCCGCCGGCAGGCGGTCGATCACGGCCGCGATGGCGTCGGCGCTGATGTGACCGGGACGCAACAGCACCGGGCCATGGGAGTACAGGCGCGACAGGTCGACGATGGTCGATTCGATGCCGACCTGCGAGGCGCCGCCGTCGAGCACCATGGCCACGCTGCCTTCGCGCCCGAATTCTTGCCGCACATGCTCGGCCAGGGTCGGGCTGACATGGCCGAACTTGTTCGCCGACGGCGCTGCGACGCCGCCCTGCCCGCCCTTGAAGGCGCGCAGCAGCGCCAGCGCCACCGGGTGCGACGGGCAGCGCAGGCCGACCGTGTCCTGGCCGCCGCTGACGGCGTCCGGGATGTTCGGGGCGCGTTTCAGGATCATGGTCAGCGGGCCGGGCCAGAAGGCGTCGGCCAGCGCGCGCGCCTCTGGCGGGATGTCGCAGGCCCAGTAGTCGAGCGGCGCTTCAGGCGCCAGGTGCACGATCACCGGGTGGTCTTGCGGACGACCCTTGGCGGCGTAGATGGCGGCCACCGCCGCCGGGTTCTCGGCGTCGGCGCCGAGGCCATACACGGTCTCGGTCGGGAAGGCGACCAGCGCGCCGGCCTCGAGCGCGCGGGCGGCCGCGTCGATCTGCTGCTGGTCCACGGGGTGCTGGTCCACCGCTTGCTGCTGCACGGGTTGCTGCGCCATTTATTCCTCGATGCCGAGGATGACGCAGGCGGCGCGCAGGCTGTCCCGGGCCTGGGCCAGCGTCGGCGCCACGAAGGTCACGTGGCCCATCTTGCGCCCCGCGCGCGGATCGTTCTTGCCGTACAGGTGCAGGTTGGCGCCCGGCAGGGCCAGCACCCGGTCCCAGGCCGGTTCACGCACCGTATCGCCGTCGAACCAGACGTCGCCCAGGATATTGAGCATCACGCTGGCCGAGTGCTGGCGCACGTCGCCCAGCGGCAGGCGCGCCATCGCGCGCACCTGCTGCGCGAACTGGCTGGTGATGCAGGCGTCGATCGTGTAGTGGCCGCTGTTGTGCGGGCGCGGCGCCATTTCGTTGACGACCAGCGTACCGTCCTGGAGCACGAAGAACTCGATGCACAGCACGCCGACATACCCCAGCTGGGCGACGATGGCGCGCGCCGCATCCTGGGCCTGCCTGGCGCAGTCCTCGGACACGTTCGGTCCCGGCACGGTGGTGGTGAACAGGATGCCGTCGCGGTGCACGTTCTCGGCGATCGGGTAGACCACCGAGGCGCCGTCGTGACCGCGCGCGGTGAGCACCGACACTTCATAGGCCAGCGGCAGCATCTTTTCGAGCAGGCAGGTGACGCCGTCCATGGCGTCGAACGCCGCGCGCACATCCTCGCGCGAGCGCACGCGCACCTGGCCCTTGCCGTCGTAGCCAAGGCGTACGGTTTTCAGGATGCCCGGCAGCAGATCGTCGTCGATGGCGTCGATGTCGGCGTGCGAGGCGATCGTCTTGTGCGGGGCCGGCAGGACGTGCGAATGCGGCGCGCAGTCCACGAAAAATTTCTTCTCGAGGATGCGGTCCTGCGCGATCTGCACGCACAGGCTGGACGGCGCCACAAAACTGTCGGCGGCGAGCCGCGCCAGGCTGTCGGCCGGAACGTTCTCGAATTCGGTGGTGACGGCCGCGCACAGGGCCGCCAGTTCGCCCAGGGCGGCGGCGTCGGTGTAGTCGCCTTCGATGGTGCGGTCGGCCACCTGGCCGGCCGGGCAATCGGCGCTCGGCTCGAGCACGGCGACCCGGTAGCCCATCGCCTGGGCGGCGTGGGCGAACATGCGGCCGAGCTGGCCGCCGCCCATCACGCCGAGCCAGGTCGACGGATCGGCGGATGGCAGGAATGAAGAAGATGCGGGTTGATTCATTGACTTACACGGGAAGAGTCATGGCCTGGGCGGCGGCGGTCTGGTCGCGGCGGAACTGCTCGAGCTGGTCGGCAAGCGCGGCGTCGCCCGCGGCGATGATCGCCACTGCGGTCAGGGCCGCGTTGGCCGCGCCCGCTTCGCCGATGGCGAAGGTCGACACCGGCACGCCCTTGGGCATCTGCACGATCGACAGCAGCGAATCCTCGCCGCGCAGGTATTTCGACGGCACCGGCACGCCCAGCACCGGCACGATGGTCTTGGCGGCCACCATGCCAGGCAGGTGGGCCGCGCCGCCGGCGCCGGCGATGATGGCGCGCAGGCCGCGGCTACGCGCCTGTTCGGCATAGGTGAACATCTCGTCCGGCATGCGGTGGGCCGAGATCACTTGCGCTTCGAACGGCACGCCGAATTGCTTCAGGATGGCGACCGCGTTCTGCATCACGTCCCAGTCGGACGAGGACCCCATGATCACGCCGACCAATGGCTTTGCTTGATCCGTCATCTGCTTACGCCTTCAGCTTTTCGCCGGTCAGGCGTTCGATGGCTTCGAAATACTTGGCCTGGGTTTTTTCGATGACGTCCGCCGGCAGCGCTGGCGCCGGTGCGGTCTTGCCCCAGTCGGTCAGGGTTTCCAGGTAGTCGCGCACGAACTGCTTGTCGAACGACGGCGGCGACATGCCCGGCGCGTACGAGTCGGCCGGCCAGAAGCGCGACGAATCGGCGGTCAGGACTTCGTCCATCAGGTGCATCACGCCGTCGTCATCGAGGCCGAATTCGAACTTGGTGTCGGCGATGATGATGCCGCGGGTGGCGGCGTATTCAGCGGCGGCGGTGTACAGCTTGATGCTGATGTCGCGCATCTTGGCGGCCAGCTCGGCGCCGATTTTTTCTTCCATCTGGGCGAACGAGATGTTTTCGTCGTGCTCGCCGATGTCGGCCTTGGCGGCCGGGGTGAAGATCGGCTGCGGCAGTTTTTCGGCCTGGCGCAGGCCTGCCGGCAATTGGATGCCGCAGATCGCGCCGCTTTGCTGATAGTCCTTCCAGCCCGAGCCGAT
>Ga0265780_10005195_pt1 | contig 16549 bp, 14 predicted proteins | sample P1T30metagenome_FD_192432 | JGI IMG/M metagenome (GOLD analysis project Ga0265780, IMG submission 192432) | Plant litter microbial communities from East Loma Ridge, Irvine, California - P1 T30 | ecosystem: Environmental > Terrestrial > Plant litter > Unclassified | place: USA: California... | reverse complement strand
CCTCGGCACCACCTGCTCGCTGCGCTGGCGCAATGAGGCCTAGCGCGAGCTCGTCTGGACCGTGGCCCCGACGCACCCGATCGCGGAGGGCGTGCCCGACCCGCTCGTCATCCCCGAGCAGGAGACCTACGGCGAGTTCTTCGACATCCCGACGCCGGACGAGCTGATCTTCCTGTCGACCTTCACGGGCGGCGAGGTGTTCCGGTCGGGAGCGACCTGGCGGCGGGGCCTGGGCAGGCTGTTCTACTTCTCGCCCGGCGACCAGGAGTACCCCGTGTACCACCAGGCCGAGATCCGTCGGGTGCTGGCGAACGGCGTGCGGTGGGCGCGTCCGACGCAGGCCCGTCGCGACCTCACCGCCGACCTGCACCCCCGCGGCTGGTTCGAGCAGCAGAGCTGACGCAGGCGCCGCACGGACTCCGGCGGGCGGCCCCGAGGAGGTGCGGGCCGGCCGGGACTGCTCAGTCGCGCCCCGCGAGCGACCGGCCGAGCGACACCGTCTCGGGCTCGTCCGCGTAGTGCCCGTAGGCGGGGATCGGCGCGTACCCGACCGATTCGTAGAGCCGGACGGCCTCGGCGTGCACCGTGTTCGTCTCGATCACCATGTCGACGACGCCGACCCCGCGCGCCGACTCCTCGAGCCAGGTGAGCACCTGCCGCGAGAGCCCGCGACCCCGACGGTCGGGCCGGACGAACATGCGCTTCAGCTCGGCGCGGCCGTCGGACAGCAGGCGCCACGCGCCCATGGCGACCGGCTCGGGCCCCTCATACGCGACGGCGACCGTGCCCCGCGGCAGCTCGAACTCGGACCGGTCGATGGGGCTCTCGTCCCGCCCGCCGTACAGCTCGACGTAGAGCCGCTGCAGCCCCTCGACGAGCAGCTGCACGTCGGGGTGGTCGTACGGCAGGGGGCGGATCTCGGCGTCGCGCGGGGTGCTCACCGGCCCAGTCTGGCCGACCCGGCCGCCGCGGGGCCGCGTGGGTCGAGGGGCGACGAGGAGGCGCGGGCCGGCGCCCCGGACCGTCCCGGACCCGACGCGGGAGGATGGGCAGGTGACCGATCCCGACTCCCCGACCCGCGCCTCCTCGGACGACACCCGACAGCAGGGCCGTCTGCGGCAGCAGTCCGAGGCCGCGGCCCCTGACGATCTGCGACGACGGCTCGCGGCTCTGCTCGAGGGCGTGCGCGACGAGCGCGGCGGGGAGGTCGACGACAGCGTCCCGCAGCTCGCGGAGACCGCCCCCGACCTGCTGGGCCTCGCGGTCACGCTGCCCGACGGATCCGTGACGGCGGTCGGCGACGCCGGGCACGCGTTCTCGATCCAGTCGGCGGTGAAGCCGTTCCTCTTCGCCCTCGCGCTCGCCGACACCGGCGGCGCCGCGATCGACGCCGTCGGCATCGAGCCGACGGGCGAGGCCTTCGACGCCATCAAGCTCGAGGGCGGCACCGGCCGGCCGCCGAACCCGATGGTCAACGCGGGTGCGCTCCTCACCGCCGCGCTCGTCGACGGGGGCGACGCCGACGGCCGCGCCGAGCGGATCCTGCGCGGACTCACCGCCTTCGCGGGCCGCGAGCTCGACGTCGACGACGACGTGGCGGGCTCCGAGATGCTGCTCGGCGATCGCAACCACGCCCTCGCGCACCTGATGCGCTCCGAGGGGACGCTGCACGTCGAGGCCGACGACGCGGTCTCGGCGTACGCGAGGGCCTGCGCGGTGCTCGTCGACGCGGAGGCGCTGGCCGTCATGGGCGCCACCCTCGCCCTCGGCGGTCGCAACCCGCTGACCGGGGAACAGGTGGTGTCGGCGGCGATCGCCCGTGACGTCGTCTCGGTCATGGCGACCTGCGGCGTGTACGACGGGTCCGGTCGCTGGATGCGGAGCGTCGGCGTCCCCGCGAAGTCGAGCGTCTCGGGAGCGCTCGTGCTCTCGGCGCCGGGTCGGATGGGCGCGGCCTCGTACAGCCCCCGGCTCGACGCCCTCGGCACGAGCGTCCGCGGCGCCGCGCTCATGGAGCGGCTCAGCCGCGAGCTGGGGCTGCACGCGTTCGACGCCGAGCGTCGCTGACCTGGGCCGCCACCCTCCGTGGTGTCGTCCTCACCTGCTGCGGGTGGATTCGCCGACGAGACGGGTGAGCGGCGGACGACGGCCGTGCCGGTCCCCCGTCCGGGGGGTTAGATTTCACCGTCCCCGCGGCGACGCCCGCGCCGAGCCATACCCGAACGACTCGTCGGCCACCCACCGACGTCACCGTGGCTCGTCGCGCGCCCGCCTCACCCGAGCGGGGCCCCGACAGAGAGCACCCGAATGCCCAGAACCCGTGGGATCGTCGCTGATCCGCGCCACGTCCCGACCCTGACCTCCCTGCAGGAGGCGCCCGCCGCCTCCTCGTCCCGACACCGGCCTCGACGCCGTGCGGGCCTCGCCGCGGCCGTCGCCCTGGCACTCGCGGCCGGGGGCCTCGCCCTCGGCGTCGCCGCACCGGCCTCCGCGGCCGAGCCCGTGCCCGCCGACGTCGTGTCGGCGCGGAGCACGAACATGCCCGACGCGGTCACCGACATCGCCGTGACCCCGACGACGCCCGAGCAGGGCGCGCAGGTCACGACCACGCTCGAGTTCACGGTGCCGGTCGGCACCGTGACCGGCGACTCGTTCACCGTCCAGCTCAGCCCGCGCCTCAAGGACCTGCCCGAGATGTTCCCCGTCACCGACCTCGACACGGGGGAGGTCGTCGCGAACGCCGTCGTCGTCAAGGGCTCCGGTGCCGCGGGAGCCCGGCTCGTGGTGACGTTCACCGACTTCGTGGAGACGCACGAGGACGTCAGCGGCTCCGCGTTCATCGAGTCGGCCTTCGACTCGGTGACGACGCCGTCGGACACGACCTCGCCGTTCACCTCCGTCGTGGAGGGCGGTGCGACCTTCACCACGCAGGTGACGCCTGTCGGGCCGGTCGGCAGCCACCTCAACGCCTCGAAGTACGGCGTCTTCACCCGTGACGACCAGGGACGCACGAACCCCCTCGGCGCGCTCGAGTACCGGATCGACACGCCCGTCGGCCCGTTCGCCACGGCCACGACGACCGACACCCGTCCCGCCGGCCAGACGTGGACCTTCGCCTGCGACTCGCTGGCGTTCCAGGACCGCCGGGCCGACGCGGACGGTCTCTACGTGCAGGGGACGTCGACGCCGCTCGACGTCCCGGCTGGTTCGGTCACCTGTACCCCGGGCCAGGTCACGGTCACCTGGCCGAGCGCCCTCGCCGGGCACTTCTACCGTCTCGTCGCGCCCGTCGACCTCGCTGCCGCCACCGGCTCGGGACCGTCGCAGAGCTTCGAGAACAGCGCCGTCACGGTGCTCAGCCGCAGCACGGAGGCGACGCCCGTGTCGTTCCCCGCGCGGTCGGTCACCCGCCAGGCGAGCGCCGGCGGAGAGGCCGACGGCACGGACGTTCCCCCCGTGACGACACCGCCGGTGACGACGCCCCCGGTGACGACGCCGCCCGTGACGACGCCCCCGGTGACGACGCCGCCCGTGACGACGCCCCCGGTGACGACCCCGCCCGTGACGACGCCCCCGGTCACGACTCCGCCGGTGACGACCCTGCCCGCCGTGACGCCCCCCGCGACGACGACGCCCGCCGCGATCAGCCCCGCCGCGACGACCCCCGTCCCGGTCGCGCCTGCCGCCACGGTCGTCGTGCCTGCCCCGCGGGCGACCCCGGCCCCGACGGCCGTGCGTCAGCCCGTCACCGAGGCGTCGTCCGACTCGGCGCTCGCCTACACGGGTGACGAGCCCCTCGCGCCGGTGATCATCGCGCTGCTGTTCGCCGCGGCCGGCACCGGCCTCGTCGTCACGGCGCACCGTCGGGCGCGCCGCCGCTGACCGGGAGGGGAGACCTCCCCGCCCGCACACGAGGGCCGGACCGCGCGAGCAGTCCGGCCCTCGTCGCGTGCGGGCTCCTCCTCGTTCAGGAAGGCCGGTCCTGACCCTGCACGGTGCAGGAGCCGCAGTCCTGCACCGTGCACGACTCAGGACCACGACCACGAGATCTCCTGGATCGTGCACCGGTCCGCTCACCCGACGGGCGACGCGAACACGACCCGGTTCTGGTCGTAGTGCCCCGATCCCCTGTCGAAGACGCCACCGCAGGTGATCAGCCGCAGCTGGTCGGTCGGCTGAGCGCCGAAGACGCGGCCGGTCGGGAACTCCGCCTTGGGCACGTCGAGCACCTCGTCGACGACGTACCGCACGGCGGTCCCCGTCACGCTGGTGACGCTGACCTCGTCGCCCGGCACGAGCTCCGACAACCGGGCGAAGACCGCAGGGCCGGTCGTCGAGTCGACATGGGCGGCGATCACCGTCGGTCCCCGCCCGCCGGGGCGACCGCCTCCGGTGAACCAGCCCACGTCGTCGGCGTCGACCGGCACCTCCATGGCCCCGGTCTCGGCGATGCCGAGTCCGATCAGCGGCTCGTCCAGCCCGATGGCGGGCACCGTGACACGGGTCGGGTCCGCACCGACCCCGACGACGGGTGCGGGCTCGGAGGGCGCGGGCGCCGCAGGAGGCGCGGGCTCGGAGGCAGGAGCGCTCGCGACCGGCCCCGGCCCCACGCTGCCCGACGGCGAGGGCCCGGCATCGCCTGACGCGCACCCGCCGAGCACGAGCACGGCGCCGACCCCGAGCGCGCCTGCGATGCCGACGCGGCGCGCCGGGCGGGCGGGCCCCCGCAGGGACCCGCCCGCCCGGCAGGCGTCGCCGGCGGGGCGGGCGGTACCGGTGCCCCCGGACCCGCCTCGCGCCCTGGTCGGCGTCATGCCCGCGCGGCGGCCCGACGACGCAGCACGAGTCCGGTCGCGCCGACGAGCACGAGCCCGCCGACGGCAGCTGCCCCCACGAGCGTCCCGTTGTCCGTGGCCGACGACGCGGCCGCCCCGCCGGCGCCGGTGTCGACGCCGCCGACCGGCACCTGGGTGAGCTGGCCGCGCACCACGCCCGCCGCGAAGGCCGTCGTGTGCGAGTCGCCCGTGAACCCGGCCGGGTCCGCCTCGATCTGCGCGAGGGTGAAGCCCGCGCCCGTGTCGGCGCCCGCGTCGCTCGTGACGCCGGTCGTGAAGGGGCCCTGCAGGCAGCCGCTGGCCTCACGCACGCCGTCGCCGTCCTCGTCGGTGGGGTTCGGGAACGCGATGCGCGGCGGCCCGGGCTGGCCCGCGGCGGCCTGGTGGATGTGCGTGGCCGTCTTCGCCGGGCTCTGGTAGTCGCCGGTGACGCCGGTGAGGGTGATGTCGTAGCAGATCACCTCGGTGTCCGAGTTGATCCGGAAGTCGAATGTGCCGGTGGCCCCGGGCTCTCCGGCGACGGCCGTCCCGTCGTTGCTGATGACCTGGTCGGGCGTCGCCATCACGGTGAACGCGCTGGTGAACGAGCTCGGCTCGGGCACGGTGGTCTCGGCCGCGGCGGGCGAGGCCACGATCAGGGTGGCGGCGGCCGCGGCCGCGCCTCCGATGGTCAGGTGTCGGACGGAACGCGTCATCGTCATGCTTCCTCTGCCTCTCGTGGGCGCCGCCCGGGCGGACGGCGCGTGTCAGAGGGGCCTACGACCGCTCGGCCCCGTGCGTTCACCGGACCGACGAGAAAGTCGCGACCGCTGATCGAGGAGGCGCGGCGAGGGAGCCTGCGCCGGTCCCGGTGAACGCCCGCCGCCTCCTCGCCGTACTCCCCGAGAGGGGACCGTCCTGGTCCACGACGCCGCCCCGGCGACCGTCGGGAGCCGCCCCGTAGGGTGAGAGGAGCCGGATGTCGCTCGTGATGACGCGTGCCGCCACGCAGGAGGGGAGCACGATGAGCCAGTCGACGACGGGCCTCGACGTGTCCGCCGCCTTCGCGGAGCACGGCTCGGCCCTGCTCGGCTTCGCCGTCAACGCGCTCCGCGACCGGCCGCTCGCCGAGGACTGCGTGCAGGAGACGTTCCTCCGCGCCTGGCGGGCCCGCGCCTCCTTCGATCCTGCCCGGGGCGGCGCCCGCACCTGGCTCTTCGCGATCGAGCGTCGCGTGCTGCTCGACGTGCACCGGGCGCGGGGGCGCACCCCGCAGCTCGTGCCCGACGACCAGGCGCCGGAGCAGGCGTCGCCCGACCGCGACCCGCTCGAGCGGCTCGGCATCGTCGAGGGGCTCGCCCGGCTCAGCGACGAGCACCGCGAGGTCGTCGTCGCCGTCCACCTGACCGGGCTCAGCTACCAGGAGTTCTCCGACCTGTCGGGCGTCCCGGTCGCCACCCTCCGCACGCGGTGCTTCTACGCCCTGCGTGCGCTCCGCACCCACCTCGACGACGGGGAGAACCGCTCGTGACCGACCCCACGCCCGACCGCCGTGCCGAGCTCATCGCCGCCGCCCTCGCCTCAGACCTGTCGCCCGACGAGGCCGCGGAGCTCGACGTGCTGCGCGCCGCCGACCCGACCGTCGACGCCGAGATCGCGGAGCTCGGCGGGGTCGTCGCCCGGCTCGCGCCCGTCGGCACCTGGCAGCACGCCACGACCGACGACGCCCTGCGCGACCGCGTCGACTCCGCCCTCGCCCACGAGGAGGCGGGGGTCGCCTCGAGCGCCGAACACCCGTCCCGAGACGGCACGGTCCCGCACTCGCCGACGGCGCCGATCGCCCCTGCGGGCACCGCGGCTCCGGCCCCGTCGACCGCCCCGACTGCGCCGGTCGTCCCGCTCCGACCGCGGCGGTCGCGGAGAGCGGCACTCGCGGTGCTCGGAGCTGCCGCGTGCATCGGGGTCGGGGTCGGCGGCGGTGTCCTCGCCACGACGGCACGCGACGCCCCCGTGGCCGGCCCGCCGGGCACCCTCGGCGCCGTCGAGCAGGTCGCCTTCGCGGGGGAGCCGTCCGGCGTCGCGGTCGACGGCGACCTCGTCGCCCACACCTGGGGCACCGAGACGGTGCTGACCGTCGACGGGCTGCCGGTCGGCGACGCGTTCTCGGTCGTCGTCGTCGACGACGAGGGCGTCGAGCACGAGTCGGGCACGTTCCTCGGGACCGACGTCACGATCGACTGCCGGCTCAACGCGGCGGTGCTGCGGGAGCACGTCGTCGCCGTCGAGGTGCGCGGGGCCGACGGCGTCGACATCGCGACCGCGACGGTCCCCGCCGTCCCCGCCTGACCCGCCCTGCTCGCCTCATTCAGGATGTTCGGTCCTGACTCGTGACGATGCAGGAGCGAGCGTCCTGATCCGTGCACGACTCAGGAACTCGAGTACGCGATCTCCTGAATTACGCCCCGCCCACCCCGCCCGCCCCGCCCGCCCCGCCCGCCCCGCCCGGCCTGTTCGCCCGCCCGCCTTGCCCGTCCCGCGGGCCCCGCGCTGGCGCGGTCCTGCGAGTCCTGTACCCCCTCGACCGCGACCGACGGCCCGGTGCCATCATCGACAGGTGAGCACTGACACCGACCCGACGTCCGCCGCGACGTCCGGCGCCGACGCGGCCGACGCCTCCTCGACCGACGCATCCCCCGAGTCCCACGCGACCGCCCGCGTCGCCGCCGTCGTCTACAACCCGATCAAGGTCGACCTCGACGCCGTGAAGGCCGCCGTGCAGCGGGCCGAGAGCGGCTCCGGCTGGGGCACGACGCTCTGGTTCGAGACCAGCGAGGAGGACGCCGGCCAGGGCCCCGCCCGCGAGGCCCTCGAGGCCGGGGCGTCGATGATCGTCGCGGCCGGCGGCGACGGCACGGTCCGCGCGGTCGCGGAGGCGATGCACGACTCCGACGCCTCGCTCGCCCTGCTGCCCAGCGGCACCGGCAACCTGCTCGCCCGCAACCTCAAGCTCACCCTCGAGGACCTCGACAACTCCCTCGACACCGCCTTCAACGGCGAGGACCGTGCGATCGACCTCGGCATGCTCGAGATCCGCCGCGAGGACGGCTCCGAGAGCAGCCACGTCTACGTCGTCATGGCAGGTCTCGGCATCGACGCGAAGATGCTCGCGAACACCGACGACGACCTCAAGAAGAAGGTCGGCTGGCTCGCCTACGTCAAGGCGCTCGTGGCAACGCTGCGCGACGAGAACCAGCTCGTGTTCCGGTACAGGATCGACGGCGGCAAGGAGCGCGACATGCGCGCGCACACGATCATCGTCGGCAACTGCGGCGCCCTGCCCGCCAACATCGTGCTGCTGCCCGACGCGGCGATCGACGACGGCCTGTTCGACATCCTCCTGCTGCGTCCGAAGGGCGTGCGCGGCTGGGCGCACATCCTCGTCAAGGTCTTCTGGGAGAACGGCGTCGTGCGCCGTCTCCCCTTCGCCGACAAGCTCCCGGGCACCGAGAACGAGGCCCTGCGCTACGTGAAGGCGAAGCAGATCGAGGTGTCGCTCGAGAGCCCGGAGGACATCGAGGTCGACGGCGACGGCTTCGGCGTCGCGACCGGCTTCCGCACCTGGATCGAGCCCGGCGGGCTCACCGTGCGCGTGCCCCGCTCGTAGCGCGCCCCGCACCCCACGCCGCGCTTCATGCCGCGCGACCGTCTCGGCAGGCCCGGTCAGACGATCGTCAAGGAGGCGCGGGCCGCCTCGAGCACGACCGTCACCGACCGCGCGTCGTCGAGCGAGTGCAGCGGCGAGTCGGTCCGGCCCTCGGCGACGAACGCCGCCATCGCCGTCGCTTCGTAGGCGAGCCCGTCGCGGCCGCGCAGCACCGACGGGTCGTGCCACGTCGCCGTGCCGCCGGGGCCGGCGATCTCGAAGGAGGCGGGGAAGACGAGGTGCTCGAGCATCCGCACCGTGCCGGTCGAGCCGCTGATCGTGCCGAGGCCCGGAGACGTCGTCAGCAAGCTGGTCACGGCCGTGCCGACGCGGCCCTCGGCCGTGCGGAGGGCGATCGCGGCCTCGAGGTCGACACCGTCGGCCCGCGTCGTGCCCGTCGCCTGCACGTCCGCCGGGCGGCCGATCGCGAACTGGGCGAACCACACCGCGTAGACGCCGATGTCGAGCAGCGCGCCGCCACCGAGGGCAGGGTCGGCCATGCGCCCGCCGCTCGACAGGTCGTTCGCCCAGGCGACGTCGGCCGTGGCGAACCGCACGTCGCCGATCGCGCCGTCGGCGAGCAGCTGCGCGAGGACGGTGCTGTGCGGCACGTAGCGGGTCCACATCGCCTCCATCGCCAGGACCCCGGCCGCGCGGGCGGCGGTGATCAGCCGGTCGGCCTCCTCGGTCGTCGTGGCGAACGGCTTCTCGACGAGCACGTGCTTGCCGGCCGCGATCGCGAGCAGCGCGTCGGGCACGTGGCTGGTGTGGGGCGTCGCGACGTACACGACGTCGACCTCGTCGAGGGCGACCAGCGCCTCCTCGCCCTCGACCGCGGTCTCGACGCCGTGGGCGGCGGCGAAGCGCTCGGCCCGGTCGAGCGTCCGCGACGAGACCGCGACGACGCGCTGGTCGGTGTGCGCGTGCAGGGCGTCGGTGAAGTCGCCGGCGATCTCGCCGGTGCCGACGACGCCCCAGCGCAGGGCGGGTCCGCCGCGGAGGGGCGTCGCCGACGACTCGGGGAACACGAACGGGCTGGTCATGGTGCCTCCGGGGGAGCGGACGGAGCGGACGGAGCGGATGCGGGAGAGCCCGCCGAGCGCGAGGCGATCTCGCGTTGGAGCACGAGGGCGGCCCCGCCGACGGCCGCGGCGTCGGCGACGTACGCCGACAGCTCGACGCTGACGCCGTGCGCCGCCTGGGCGAAGAAGTCCTCGTCGACGCGGCGGCGCACGGCCTCGAGGTAGAGGGCGCCCGCGATGGCGAGGTTGGGCCCGGCCAGCACGACGGAGTCGAGGTCGAGCACGTTGGCGATCGAGACGACGGCGGCGGCGAGGTGCTCGGCCGAGTCGCGGATCAGCTCGAGGGCGAGCGGGTCGCCGTGCACCGCGGCGGTCGCGACGACGCTGAAGTCGGCGTAGGGGTCGTCGAGTCCGGTGAGGGCGAAGCCGGCCTCGCGCCCGGCGGCGACGGCGGCGCGCGCCTTGAGGGCGACGCTGACCGGACCGGCGAGCTTCTCGACCGTCGTGTTCGCGAGGAACGGGCCCGGCGCGCGCGTCGTCACCTGCCCGAGCTCGCCGGCGTTCGAGCTGGCGCCGCGGAACACGACGCCGTCGAGCACGATGCCCGCGCCGATCCCGGCCCCGTAGTAGACGGTGCAGTGGGCGGCCGAGTCGGCGACCGAGCCGCCCCAGAACTCGCCGATGGCGGCCGCGGTGGCGTCGTTGTCGAGCACGACGGGCAGGCCCGTGGCGTGGTGGACCGCGCTCACCAGGGGGAACCCGGCCCACGCCTCCAGCGGGGGAGCGCCGTGGATGCTGCCGTGCTCGAGGTCGATCGGCCCCGGCGTGACGAGGCCGAGGCCCGCGACGCGCTCGGACGGCACCCCCAGGCCGACGAGGAAGTCGGCGACCACCGCGGCGATGCGGGCGACGGCGGCGTCGGGCGCCTCTCCGTAGACGCCCCGCGTGCGGAGCCGGCCCACCATGGTGCCGCCGAGGTCGGTGAGGACGACCGTGACGGCGTCGGCGCCGAGCTGCACGCCGAGGGCGAAGCGGGCGCGCGGGTCGATGCTGAGCAGGGTGCGGGGCTTGCCGCCGGTCGACTCGCGTCGACCGGCCTCGACGACGAGCCCGTCGACCATGAGCTGGCGGACGACGTTCGACATGGTCGCCTGGGTCAGGCCGGTGCGCTCGGCGAGCTCGACCCGGCTGATCGGCCCCTGCGACCGGATCAGGTCGAAGGCGAGCCCGCGGCTCGTCGGGGCGCCGGGCAGCAGACGCGGGTTGACCATGTGGTACCTCCTGCCCGTAGTCTAGGGTTCCGGCGGCTTAGTCAAGCCGTTTGACTAAGGGGTCGGAGACCCCGGGACGCAAAGGGACCCTCATGGCCTTCTCCCCCCTCCACCACGGCTGGATCCTCGAGGCGGTCGCGGGCCCCGTGCCCGACGACGTCGTCGGACGCCGCGTGCCCGCGACGGTGCCCGGGCAGGTGCACACCGACCTGCTCGCCGCGGGGCTGATCACCGACCCGTTCGACGGCGACGCCGAGTCGGCGCAGCAGTGGATCGGCGACACCTCGTGGCGCTTCTCGACGACCTTCACGTGGCACGACGACGGCTCCGCCCGGCACGACCTCGTCGCCGAGGGGCTCGACACCGTCGCCGTCGTCGAGCTCAACGGCCGGGTGGTGGCCGAGACCGAGAACCAGCACCGCAGCTACCGCGTCGACGTGCGGGAGGCGCTGGTCGAGGGAGAGAACGCGCTCACCGTCACCTTCGCCGCGCCGGTCTCCGAGGCCGAGGCCCGGGCGGAGCTGCACGGCGCGCTGCCCCACGTCAACCACCACCCCTTCAACATGCTGCGGAAGCAGGCGAGCTCGTTCGGCTGGGACTGGGGCGTCGACGTCGCCGGCGCCGGCATCTGGCGCCCGATCGGGCTCGATTCGTGGTCGGGCGTACGCGTCGCCTCCGTCCGCCCGCTCGTCGGGGTCGACGGCCGCGCCGGCACGCTCGACGCCCGCGTCGCCCTCGAGTGGGACGGCGCGACGACGGCCGACCGCCTCGTCGCCGTCGCGGTCGCCTCGCCCGAGGGTGCCGCCGTGGCCGACGCGAGCGTCGTCGTCGTTCCCGGGACGACCGACGTCGCGCTCGACCTCGGCGTGCCCGACGCGCGGCTGTGGTGGCCGCGGGGGCACGGCGACCAGCCGCTCTACGGGGTGAGCGTCACCGTCACCGTCGCCGACACCGCGTCCGGGCCGACCGATGGAGGCGCGGCGCACGACGCGACCACCGCCTCCTGGGCCTCTCGGGTCGGCTTCCGCACCGTGCGCATCGACACGACGCCCGACGCCGCCGGCACGCCCTTCGTCGTGCTCGTCAACGAGCGCGTCGTCCAGGTGCGCGGCGCGAACTGGATCCCCGACCACGCCTTCGTCACCGAGGTCGACCGCGACCGGTACCGCCGGCGCGTGGCCGACGCGACCGAGGCGAACATGAACCTGCTGCGGGTGTGGGGCGGCGGCATCTACGAGTCCGACGACTTCTACGACGCGTGCGACGAGGCCGGCGTGCTGGTCTGGCAGGACTTCCTCTTCGCCTGCGCCGCCTACGCCGAGGAGGACTGGCTGGCTGGCGAGGTCGAGGCCGAGGCCCGCGAGGCGATCACGCGACTCAGCCCGCACCCGTCGCTCGTCATCTGGAACGGGAACAACGAGAACATCTGGGGCTTCGTGGAGTGGGGCTGGCGGCCCGAGCTGCAGGGGCGCACCTGGGGCGAGGGCTACTACCGCGACCTGCTTCCTCGGCTCGTCGCGGAGCTGGACGGCACCCGCGCCTACTCGCCCGGCAGCCCGTTCTCGTTCGGCGACTACCTCCACCCCAACGACCACCGCCACGGCACGATGCACATCTGGGACGTCTGGAACCAGCGCGACTACACGGCCTACCGCGACTACCCGGCCCGCTTCGTCTCGGAGTTCGGGTTCCAGGGGCCGCCCGCGTGGTCGACCCTCACGGCGTCGGTGCACGACGAGCCGATGGACCCGTACGGCCACGAGATGCTCGTGCACCAGAAGGCCGACGAGGGCAACCTCAAGCTCGAGCGCGGCATGCGGGGGCACCTGCCCGAGCCGCGCAGCATCGAGGACTGGCACTGGGCCACCCAGCTGAACCAGGCCGCCGCGATCCGGTTCGGCATCGAGCACTTCCGGTCGCTCGCCCCCCTCAACACGGGGTCGATCGTCTGGCAGCTCAACGACGACTGGCCCGTGACCTCGTGGGCGGCCGTCGACTTCGACGAGCACCGCAAGCCCCTCTGGTTCGCGCTGCGCGACTGCTACGAGCCGCGCCTGGCGACCGTGCAGCCGCGCGGCGACGCGCTCGCCGTCGTGCTGCTCGACGACACGGACGACGGCTGGGCCGGCGACGTCACGGTGCGCCGCGCCTCCTTCTCGGGCGACGTGCTCGACGAGGCCGTCCTGCCCGCGGTCGTCGACGCGCGGGGCAGCGCCGCGGTGACGATCCCGTCGACGCTCGTCGACGCCCTCGACCCGGCGACCGAGGTGCTGGTCGCCGAGCTGCCCGGCTTCGGCTCGGGCCGGGCGCGGTGGGACGCCGAGGTCGTCGACCAGCGCCTCGACCCCGACCCGCTCTCCGCCGAGGTCGTCCGTGAGGGCGACGCCTGGCTCGTCACCGTCACGGCCCGCAGCTACGCCCGCGACGTGACGCTGCTCGTCGACGTGGCGGACCCGGGGGCGACCGTCGACCGGGGGCTCGTCACGCTGCTCGCGGGGGAGTCCGCGACGTTCCGGGTCACGGGCGGCGCCGACCTCGGCGCCGAGGCGCTCACGGCCGCCACGGTGCTGCGGCACGCCAACGGGCTGCTCCAGGCGGTGGCCCCCTGACGACGGTCGTCGAGCGGCCCCTCGACGTCCCGCCGGCGCCCGGGGCAGGGCCGCCGGGGGTGCGACATACTTCACGGGTGTCGCTCCCCGCGGGCGTCGGCCCCGCCGGCGCGCCACCCTCCCTCCCCGCCATCGGCTTCGTGCAGCGCCGGGCGCCCTTCCGGCTCGGCGTCGACCCGTTCCACACGGCGTTCCTCGCGGGCATGGAGGCGGCGGCCACCCGGGCGGGAGCGACCGTGCTGCTGCAGCTGGTCGCCGACCACGCCGACGAGCTCGCCTGCTTCCGGCGCTGGGCCGAGCAGGGCTGGGTACGCGGCGTCGTGCTCGCCGACCTCGTCGCCGACGACCCCCGGCTGCCGGTGCTCGCGACGCTCGGCCTGCCCGTGGTCGTGCTCGGCCAGGAGCCGCAGGGCGCGGCCGTCTCGACGGTCGAGGTCGACGACTACGGGGCCATGCGTCAGGCCGTCGCCCACCTCGTCGGTCTCGGGCACTCCGTGATCGGCCGCGTGACCGGGCCCGTCGAGCTCGAGCACACGCGGGCGCGCTCCGAGGCGTTCGACCTCACCGTCGGACGAGGAGGCGCGGCGGGCCTCGTCCTGCCCGGCGACTACTCGACCGAGAGCGGCGACGAGCAGACCCGGCGGCTGCTGAGCGGTCGGCGGCGCCCCACCGCGATCGTCTACGACAACGACGCCATGGCGGTCGGCGGCCTCGCCGCGGCCGCCGACCTGGGCGTCTCGGTGCCCCGCGACCTGTCGGTGCTCGCCTGGGACGACTCTCCGCTCTGCCAGCTCGCCATGCCGCCGTTGTCGGTCGTCAGTCGCGACGTCCCGTCGCTCGGCGAGTCGGCCGCCCGCACCGTGCTGTCGATGATCGGCGGGCGCGGCCCCATGGTCGTCCGTGCCGCCGACAGCGAGATCGTCGTGCGCGGCACGACCGCGCCCCCGCCCCGCTGAGGCTTCTGTCTGCATTCAGGAAGGTGCGTCCTGAGTCGTCACAGCGCAGGAGGCGCGCTCCTGAACCGTGCACGATTCAGGACCCTGCCTGGTCGAGTTCCTGCATCGTGCAGCCTGCGCGGCGCGCGGCGCGCCGCGCTGCGCCCGCGCCCCGCGCCCCCCTGGCCGCCCGTCGGCCACGGTCAGGTCACGGTTCCTGAGCCATGCTCCGAGATACTTGACGGACTTTATTTAGTCAGGTAACAATGGGCCCGACAGCGCGGCCCATCCGCCTGTGACAACGACGTCGGCGTCGACTGCCCAGAGTGGTCGCGCCCTGGGAAAGGATCGACGATGTTCCTCCGCGCAACCACGGGCCCGAGGCCCGTCCGCAGGGCCTGGGCGATCGGGGCGGCAGCAGCCGCCACCGCGCTGACCCTCGGCCTCACCGGCTGCTCCTCCGGCGGCTCGGGCTCGAGCAGCCCCAGCGACACGCTCGTCGTCTACACGGGCCAGGCCGGCGACTACCAGATCAACTTCAACCCGTACTCGCCCTCGTCCATCGGCGGCATCGGCGCGATCTACGAGTCGCTGTTCTTCGTCACCAACGTCAACACGGAGGCGTACGAGCCCCTGCTGGGCAGCGAGTACACCTGGAACGAGGACGGCACCCAGCTCGACGTCACCCTCCGCGACGACGCGACCTGGTCGGACGGCGAGGCCTTCACCGCCGACGACGTCGTCTTCACCTTCGAGATGCTGCGCGAGACCCCCTCGATCAACACCAACGGCTTCGACGGTGCCGTCACCGCCTCCGACGACACCCACGTCACCTTCACCTGGGACCACCCGGCGTTCGTGACCGGCCCGGCCCTGCTCGGCCGCACGCCCATCGTGCCCGAGCACCTGTGGAGCGACATCGACCCCACGACCGACGTCATGGCCGAGCCCGTCGGCACCGGCGCGTTCACGATGGACGACTTCAAGGCCCAGGCCTTCACCCTGGCCGCCAACCCCACCTACTGGGGCGGCGAGCCGGCCGTGAAGAAGGTGCGCTACCTCTCGCTGTCGGGCAACACGGCCGGCGCCGACGCCCTCGCCGCGGGCACGATCGACTGGCAGACCGGCCCGGTGCCCGACATCCAGAACGTGTCCGAGAACTACCCCGGCTACGACGCCGTCACGATCCCGCAGAACCAGGTCGCGCTGATGACCTGCTCGAGCGCCGAGCTCGGCTGCGAGGGCCCCCAGACCGACCCGGCCGTGCGCCAGGCGATCTACTACGCCCTGAACCGCGACCAGGTGAACTCCCTGGCGTTCCAGGACACCGCCAGCGAGGTCTCGCCGACCTTCGCACTGACGAGCACGCAGGAGGACCTCATCTCCAGCGCCGTCGAGGAGCCCGTGGCCCCGTCGGCCCCCGACCTCGACAAGGCCTCGTCGCTGCTGGAGGAGGCCGGCTACGCCAAGGGCGCCGACGGCATCTACGCCAAGGACGGCCAGGAGCTCAAGCTCACCGTCGAGGTCGTCACCGGCTGGACGGACTACATCACCGCCATCGACACGATGGGCCAGCAGCTCAAGGCCGCGGGCATCTCGCTGACCGCGTCGCAGTCGTCGTGGAACGAGTGGACCGACAAGAAGAGCAAGGGCAACTACCAGCTCGCCATCGACTCGCTCGGCCAGGGCGCCGCGTCCGACCCGTACTACCTCTACGACCAGTACTTCAACAGCGCCTACACGGCGCCGGTCGGCGAGGCCGCGCCGACGAACATGGCCCGCTTCAGCGACCCGGCCGTCGACGCGGCGCTCGAGGCCCTCAAGGCCACGGACCCGGAGGACACCGAGGCGCGTCAGGCCCAGTTCGACGTCATCCAGGCCGCGATCGTCGAGGACATGCCCTACGTGCCCGTGCTGACCGGCGGCACGACGAGCGAGTACCACTCGTCGAAGTTCACCGGCTGGCCCACCATGGACGACCTCTACGCGTTCCCCGCCATCTGGGCCTCGCCCGACAACGCGCAGGTCTTCAAGGCCCTGAAGCCGGTCGGCGAGTAGCCGTGGCCGAGGAGGAGCTCGTCAGGAGAGGTGAGGACACGTGAACTACTTCGTCCGGAAGCTCGGCTTCTACGCGGTCGCCCTGTGGGCCGCGCTGACCATCAACTTCCTGATCCCGCGCCTGCTGCCGGGCAACC
>Ga0265780_10005194_pt1 | contig 16553 bp, 6 predicted proteins | sample P1T30metagenome_FD_192432 | JGI IMG/M metagenome (GOLD analysis project Ga0265780, IMG submission 192432) | Plant litter microbial communities from East Loma Ridge, Irvine, California - P1 T30 | ecosystem: Environmental > Terrestrial > Plant litter > Unclassified | place: USA: California... | reverse complement strand
GCTCAAGTCAAGACTATGAGCTTTCTGGCTTATTTGCTTAGGGCGTATTCTAACCAGTTGACTGACTTTCTCCCAACTTTACCCGACATCGTCGTTCGACTTCTCAAAGACTGCCCACGCGAGAAATCTGGCGCACGGAAGGAACTTCTGGTGGCTATAAGACACATCATCAACTTCAACTTCCGCAAAATGTTTCTCGGCAAGATTGATGAGCTACTGGACGAGAGGACACTGATTGGCGACGGCCTTACTGTGTACGAGACGATGCGACCGCTTGCATACAGCATGCTTGCCGACCTGATCCACCATCTGCGTGACTCGCTGTCGAAAGAGCAAATTCGGCGAACGGTAGAGGTGTATACGAAGAACCTGCACGACTCATTTCCCGGAACCAGCTTCCAGACCATGAGCGCAAAGCTCTTGCTTAACATGGCTGAGTGCATTGCGAAGCTAGAGCCCAAGGAGGACGCTCGATATTTCCTTATCATGATCCTGAACGCTATTGGCGACAAGTTTTCCGCCATGAACCGCCAATATCACAACGCTGTGAAGCTCTCGGCGCAATACAGCCAGCCATCTATTGATGCAGTAGACGAGAACCACATGGCCGTTCAGGATAATCCTCCAGACTGGGACGAGATTGATATCTTCAATGCAACACCCATAAAGACCTCGAACCCGCGAGATAGGAGCTCTGACCCGATCGCCGATAACAAGTTCTTGTTCAAAAATCTGCTCCATGGACTGAAGAATCTCTTTTACCAGCTACGGGCATGTAACCCGGCCAAGATCAAGGACGAGATCGACCCTACCAATGCATCTGCGAACTGGCACGAGGTGTCATTTGGCTACAACGCTGAAGAGGTCGAAGTTCTCATCAAGCTCTTCCGCGAAGGTGCTAAAGTGTTTCGCTACTACGGCACAGACAAGACCCCCGAAACTCAAGGCTTGTCAGCAGGAGATTTCATGGGTAATCAGCACATGATGTCAAGTGGCAAGGAGGAAAAGGATCTACTTGAGACGTTTGCGACTGTTTTCCACCACATTGACCCGGCTACGTTCCACGAAGTGTTTTCATCCGAGATACCCCATTTGTACGATATGATGTTCGAGCACCCGGCGTTACTCCACGTTCCACAGTTCCTTCTCGCTTCCGAGGCCACATCGCCCAGTTTTTCGGGAATGTTACTCCAGTTCTTGATGGATCGAATCGAAGAGGTTGGCACAGCAGATGTAAAGAAGTCTTCCATTCTACTTCGACTTTTCAAGCTTTCTTTCATGGCTGTTACGCTCTTCTCGGCGCAGAATGAGCAGGTCCTCTTGCCACACGTCAGCAAGATCATCACAAAGTCAATACAACTATCAACAACAGCCGAGGAGCCCATGAATTATTTCCTACTACTTAGATCGCTGTTTCGTAGCATAGGCGGCGGTCGCTTCGAGCACCTGTACAAGGAAATTCTTCCACTCTTGGAAATGTTGCTGGATGTTCTGAACAATCTCCTTCTGACGGCACGCAAGCCTGCGGAACGGGATTTGTTCGTCGAACTCTCTCTCACAGTACCAGCACGACTGAGCAATCTTCTGCCACATCTCAGCTATCTGATGCGACCGCTAGTCGTAGCCTTGCGAGCTGGCTCTGATCTTGTCGGGCAAGGTCTTCGCACCCTCGAGCTCTGCGTTGACAATCTCACTGCAGACTATTTGGACCCCATCATGGCACCCGTCATCGATGAGCTGATGGCTGCGTTGTGGGAACATCTCAAGCCGAACCCATACAGCCATTTCCACGCCCACACCACAATGCGCATATTGGGTAAGCTCGGTGGTCGCAACAGAAAGTTTATTACAGGCCCACCGGAACTGAACTTTAAGCCATACTCTGACGACCAATCATCCATTGATATTCGACTGATTGGATCTACCAAAGACCGCGCCTTCCCAGCAGCAATAGGCATCGATACAGCCATTGCCAAGCTTCACGAGATCCCGAAGACACCAGCAGCAAAAAAGTCGGATACTTTCCACAAGCAACAAGCTCTTCGTCTCATCACAGCGCACACGAAGCTGCTGGTCGGTTTCGATAGCTTGCCAGAGGACTTTGCTCAGCTCGTCCGACTGCAGGCAAACGATTTATGTTCAAAGAAGTTTGATGCCGGATACGACATACTCACAGCCTCTGAACGGGAGAAGTCGATTACCAAAAAGAGCGTGGAACAAGACAACCTCAAGAAGCTGATAAAGGCGTGTATCTTTGCTGTCTCCATACCAGAGCTCAAGGCAGATGCCGAGGCTTTGGTGAGCAACCTCGCGAAACATTTCACTCTTCTAGAACTGGGGACGCAGTTTGCCACGCTTAAGCACAAGAACAAGCCGTTTGATGTACACTCCGGTGAAGGACCCGTGGTAATTGAGAGCGACGTCATTTCCGAAGCCATTGGCGAGTCTCTGGCTTCAGAGCACGGTGCCGTACGCGATGCTGCTGAGCAAGCCATTCTGACGATGCGAGACGCTACAAAAGCAATCTTCGGAAATGACAGTTCACTTGACAAGTTCCACTTCTTCAACGAGCTTTCCAGCACCTTTTGCCACAACTGCCATGCAGACGATTGGTTCATGAAGTCGGGAGGAACTCGGGGCATTGAAATCCTGATCAAGCAACTAGGTCTTCCTCTATCATGGCTAATACCTCGCCACTTTGAACTCGTCCGAGCTCTCAACTTTGTCATGAAGGACATGCCGATCGACCTCGACTCGAAGACGCGCATACAAGCAGAAGGACTCATCCAAGATCTCATTCGTCGCTGTCATAAGAAGACGACGAAAGAAGATTTTGACAAAGGTTTCGACAAGGGTAACAACTTTACGTTGAAGCTCTGCCAACAGCTTGTAGGCGATCTCTCCCACATGAACAAGAGCGTGCGAGAAGCGACCCAAAAGGCTTTCCAAGTGTTGTCAGAGGTCACGGGACTGAGCGTGAGTGATCTCATCACACCCGTGAAAGACCGGCTTATTCTGCCAATCTGGACAAAGCCACTCCGAGCACTACCCTTCAGCATCCAGATCGCCTACATCGACGCCATCACCTTTTGTCTGAAACTCAAGAACAACATCCTAGAGTTCAACGAGCAGCTGACGAGACTATTAATGGAGTCCCTTGCGTTGGCGGATGCCGAGGACGAGCATTTGGCAAGCAAGCCTACAGAACAGCGGAACGCGGATCATATCGTCAGCCTGCGAGTTGCGTGTATTCGTCTCCTCTCCACCGCCCAGAGCTTCCCCGAGTTCAGCACCACACCGCCAAACCAGACTTTCCTACGTATCATCGCTGTCTTCTTCAAATGCCTCTACTCAAAGTCTCCTGAAGTTATCGAGGCAGCCAACATTGGATTGTCGGGTGTCATCTCGGCGACAAACAAGCTGCCCAAGGATGTTCTCCAAAGCGGCCTTCGACCCATTCTGGTCAACCTTCAGGATCCACGAAAGCTCTCTGTCGAAAACCTTGATGGCCTTGCGCGTTTGTTGAAGTTGCTTACAAACTATTTCAAGGTTGAGATTGGAACTCGCCTACTGGATCATCTCAAGAGCATCGCGGACCAAAACAGTCTCCAGAAGATCTCGTTTACCATGATCGAGCAGAACCCCAAGATGAAGATTGTGACGGGCATCTTCAACATCTTTCACTTGTTGCCTGCAGCAGCAGCCACTTTCCTCAAGCAAATCATTGAAAATGTCATCGAACTGGAGACTGCGCTTCGAAGGACGCACTACAGCCCATTCAGAGAACCGCTGATTAAATACCTCTGCATGTATCCTAAGGAAGCCTGGGAGTATTTCGCACCCAACCTCAAGGACCAAACACAGGGACGGTTCTTCGCCCAGCTACTCGAGAATCCAGCCAGCGAGGTACTGCGCAAGCAGGTGATGGAAGACGTCCCTGGCTTCTTGAGCGCCATCAACCCTGAAGGTACCGACAAGGAGAAGTGCCAAGCGCAGCTCAACGGCATTCACATTGCGTATGCTTTGAGTCAGTCTGAGGAGACGAGCAAATGGCTTGTATCGAATGAATCTTTGCGAAAAGGTCTCTTCGATGTGGCACGCTCATTGGAGAAGAAGCTCAGGATGAACAGCCTTGAAGCGGAGTTGCGCTTGGCGACCGAACAGGCCGGTGATCAAATCATGATCATCTTCACCACGTATCTCGAACACGAGCCGAGCAGCTTGGACTTCTTCTTCGAAGTTGTCGATGCTGTCACATCTGAAGAGATGAAGGCTTCGCCACGATTGTTCGACTTCATCTACGAAGAGATCATATCGAGTGAGTCTGTGGATTACTGGAAGACCATTGTCAACAAGTGCATTGACCTGTACACGTCTCGCAACTCGTCGCAGAAGACCAAGACATTTATCTTCCGGTACATTGTTAACCCCATCTTCGCTATGGATGTGAAGCGCAACTGGGATAACCTGTTCGATCACAAGTCAAAGGGTACCAAATTCATGGACAAGGCAATGACTGAGGCTATCCACAGTCGACTCTGGAAACCTCAGTCAACTTTGGAGCTTTCAGAGGATACGGCTCAACTTGGTGTCGATCATTCGCGGATGGAGCTTCTTCAACTCACCACACTCCTTCTCAAGCATTACCCCGGCATGATCCAGGAAGCACGCAAAGACGTCATCAAGTTTGCCTGGAATTACATCAAGCTCGAAGACATCATCAACAAGTATGCTGCATACGTGCTCATTGCCTTCTTCATCGCTGCCTTTGACACGCCTGTCAAGATCGCCGTCCAAGTCTACCAAGCTCTTCTCAAAGCGCACCAGAACGAAGGTCGGTCGTTAGTGATGCAGGCCCTTGAACTCATGGCCCCCGTGCTGAAGAAGCGAATGCCGCCTGTGCCTGGCGCCGACTCTAAGATGCCCCGCTGGATCCAATATCCGCGGAAGATTCTATCTGAGGAGAGTTCGAATTTACAACAGTTGATGAGTATCTTTAATTTTGTAGTTCGACACCCCGACCTCTTCTATGAAGGCAGAGAACACCTGTCTTCTATCATCATTACAGCGCTGTCCAAGATTGCGACGCCTCCGAACCCCTCGACCGATGCGAAGAAGCTTGCCCTAAACTTGATCAGTTTGATCAGGAATTGGGAGGAGCGCACAGCAAGTGAGAGTAGTGGTGCAATTGACCGACAGTCAGATTCGCCTCAGGCTGTCAAGAGACGTGCGGATGGATCGGCTGTGACACCAAAGGGGTTTGTTGCAGTAGCCGGGATCCGGATGATGCTCATCAAGTACCTCATCCAGTTCATTGCGTACTTGCCAGAGCGCTATCCAGTGGCCTCACCAAAGCCCAAGGATGTCATTGCAGTAACTAGCAACACGCCGCTGCCTGCCGAGATTTGCAGGAAGGCTGTGCAGCTCTTGCACGATCTACTTTCGCCTCGACTATGGAATGACTTGGACCTTGACCTCATGCTCACCAAGAAGATTGAGGAGATTCTGTTGACTGAGATGAAGCAGGATGACAAGGCCGAGGCTTTCACCACACGCATGATCAACACTCTCCAGATTGTCAAGGTCATTGTCAACGTTAAACCAGACGATTGGGTCCTACAGCGCATTCCTCAGTTTCAAAAAATCTTGGAGAAGCCCATTCGGTCAGAGAACCCCGATGTTCAGGCTAGTCTACATGCCACTGATCAGTCTGAGGATGGTACTATGAAGCTCAAGCCCATCCTCAAGCGTATACTCGAGGTCATGCCGGAACCTGTTACGGATGATGAGGGCAACATTGAAGAATCACCATCTACCGAGTTTGTCAGCTTCCTTGGCACCATCGCTACGGAGGCACTCGGCAACAGTTCCTACGTGAGCGCCATTAATATCTTGTGGACGCTGTGCCAAAAGCGACCTGAAGAGATTGATCAACACATTCCGCAGGTCATGAAGGCTTTCCAGGGCAAGATAGCGAAAGATCATCTTCCCAGCAATAATGCTCCCGGTCAGCCTGTACCACCCAACATGCGGCCAGAGGGAGCCAACACAGCCAGCGATCCTCGCGAAATTGAGATCCAAGTTGACCTCGTGCTTAAGACTGTCGATATTCTTGCTGCCCGGATGAACGAGCTTGGCGAAAACCGGAGACCGTATCTCAGCGTTCTTGCCTCGCTCGTTGAGCGATCGCAGACCAATTCTGTGTGTATGAAGGTCCTAGATCTTGTGGAAGAATGGATCTTCCACTCCACCGATCCTGTACCGACCCTCAAGGAGAAGACAGCGGTTCTCAGCAAGATGCTGCTGTTTGAACATCGTGCTGATACCTCCTTGTTGACCCGTTTCTTGGACCTTGTCATTCGCATCTATGAGGATCCAAAGATCACCAGAAGTGAGCTCACAGTACGCATGGAGCACGCTTTCTTGATCGGTACGCGGGCGCAGGATGTGGAGATGCGGAATCGATACATGGCCATCTTCGACAAGAGTTTGAGCCGCACTGCGGCCAGTCGCCTAAGCTACGTTCTTGCCTCCCAGAACTGGGACACACTCTCCGACAGCTACTGGCTGAGCCAAGTCATCCACCTGATGTTTGGATCCGTTGAGATGAACACACCAGCGCAGCTCCATGCCGAAGACTTCCGTCTTATTCAGCCCACAACTTTGTTCGGGTCTTTTAGCAGGGATTCGAGGATTCCGGACGTCATGGTCGACGATGAGTTGGAGAAGCTCATCAATGGACACCGACGCTTCTGCAACCAGCTAGCTGATGTCAAGATCAAGGACATTTTCGAACCGCTTGGACACCTACAACACACCGATAGCAATCTCGCACACGACATATGGGTTGCTTTCTTTCCCCTGGCCTGGACCGCTCTCACGAAGGATGATCAAAGCGATCTCGAGAAAGGCATGGCTGCACTGCTTACCAAGGACTATCACTCACGCCAGCTCGACAAGCGTCCCAACTGTGTGTCGACTATGCTTGATGCCATTGTTCATTCTCGCCCACGGGTTAAGTTCCCACCTCATATCATGAAGTACCTGGCCCAAACGTACAATGCTTGGTACACTGCAGCAGTGTATATGGAAGACTCGGCCATTTCGCCGGTTGTGGATGTGGAGAAGCTGCGTGAGAGCAATCTGGATGCACTTCTGGAGATTTACAATGGACTACAGGAAGACGATCTTTTCTACGGAACATGGCGTCGACGCTGCCAGTTCATAGAGAGCAATGCCGCCTTGTCATATGAGCAATGCGGTATCTGGGATAAGGCACAACAGATGTATGAGGCCGCACAGATCAAGGCTCGGACATCTGTACTCCCCTTTAGTACCGGCGAGTATATGCTTTGGGAGGACCACTGGGTCATCTGTGCGCAGAAGCTGCAGCAATGGGAAATATTGAGCGACTTCGCCAAGCACGAAAACTTCAACGATCTCTACCTCGAGTCTACTTGGCGGGTCTTTGATGCCTGGCAGAACACCGAAACCCGCGAGCAGCTCGAAGCGACAATCAAAGCTGTCAGTGACGCACCGACGCCACGGCGAGTCTTTTTCCAGACCTTCATGTCACTTCTCAAACTACACAACAAGCAAGAGTTACAGCCAGAGTTTCATCGATTATGCGACGAGTCCATCCAGCTGTCCATTCGGAAATGGCACCAGCTGCCGCGACGCATCACGCAGGCGCACATCCCACTCCTGCAGCACTTCCAGCAGCTAGTCGAGTTGCACGACGCCAGTGTCATCTGTCAAAGTCTCGCTCAGACCAACTCAGCCAACCTCGACGTCAAATCTCAAGAGCTGAAGCTGCTTCTCAGCACCTGGCGCGACCGACTGCCGAACTTCTGGGATGACATCAACGCATGGCAAGATCTCGTCACTTGGCGCCAACACATCTTCCAGCTCATCAATGGCGTCTATCTCAACCTTCTGCCACCGAACCAGAACAACGCTAGTGGTAACTCGTTCGCATACAGAGGCTACCACGAGACTGCTTGGATCATCAACCGTTTCGCGCACGTGGCACGCAAACACAACCTTCCAGATGTGTGCATCAACCAGCTCGGGCGCATCTACACTCTCCCTAACATTGAGATTCAAGAAGCCTTCCTGAAGTTGCGCGAACAGGCCAAATGCCACTACCAGATCAAGGCTGATCTCAACAGCGGCCTGGATGTTATCAACAACACCAACCTCAACTACTTTGGCCCAGGCCAAAAGGCAGAATTCTATACACTCAAGGGCATGTTCTTAGCGAAACTGGGACAGAAGAACGAAGCTGGTGAGGCTTTTGGAACTGCGTTATACTTTGATATCAAGTTGCCCAAGGCGTGGGCAGAGTGGGGACGTTACAACGACATGCTGTTCAAGGAAGAGCCGCAGAATCTGGAGAGAGCTGAGGCGGCGCTCAGCTGCTACCTGGAAGCTGCTAGTCAGTTCAAGAATGCAAAGTCGAGGAAGCTGCTTGGACGTGTGTTGTGGCTACTAAGCTTGGACAACCCTGAGCGAAAGTTGGCGGAGAAGTTTGAAGAGTTCAAGGGTGATACGCCGGCGTGGTACTGGATTACCTACATTCCGCAGTTGCTCAATAGTCTCTCGCGACAGGAAGCGCCCATTGCGCGATCCATCCTCGGCAAGCTTGCGAAAACGTACCCCCAGGCACTGTACTGCCATCTTCGAACGACACGCGAGGACATGGTTGTGCTTAAGAAGACCCATGAACAGAAGGAAGCCAAGGAGAAGGCGGCAAAGGCGAAACAACAACAACAACAACAAGCTCAAGGCTCGCCAGCAACGAAGCAGGGCTCACCAGAGGTTCGACCTAACTCGAGCGCCGGGAGTCGACCAACAACTGCAGGAGCTGACGTGAAAGCTGCTGCGAATACCAACGGCACTGTTAAGACAGAAGGTGCGCCGCCACAAGGGAGCCCTGGTACCAATGGCGCAGCTGCTACTGCCGACCCTCCACCGGCACCAAAGAAGCCCTGGGATCATGTGGAGGAGATCAGCGCCATTCTCAAGACGGCGTTCCCTCTCTTAGCCCTATCCATGGAGACGATGCTCGATCAGATCCAGAAGAACTTCAAGTGCCCTCCAGATGAAGATGCTTACAGGCTCATTGTGGCCCTACTCAACGATGGTTTGTCTTACGTTGGTCGTCAACCCAACCTTTACGCTCGCGAGATCAAGCTTCCAGCATCCACCGAGGCAAACATTACTCGTTTCGCGGAGTCTGTCCTGCCACCTCATATCCGCAAAGCATTCGAGAAGGACTTTGTTACCCACAAGCCGACTATGTACGAGTACATCCAGAAACTGCGCACATGGAGAAATCGATTTGAGGAGAGGCTTGATCGCAGGAAGCTCAGCGTACCGCTCGAACAGTACACGCATCAGCTCAGCGAGTTCCGCTTCCTCAAGTTTGATGACGTCGAAGTGCCTGGGCAGTATCTACAGCATCGCGATAAGAACTCGGACTTTGTGCGCATTGAGCGCTTCCTTCCCGACGTTGAGCTGGTGCGCGGTGTCGGCATTTGCCACCGTCGCCTCAAGATCCGTGGTCATGATGGAAGTGTACATCCTTTTGCTATCCAGTTTCCTGCTGCTCGAAGCTCGAGGCGTGAAGAGCGCATCCTGCAACTGTTCAGAATCTTCAACGGTATTCTAGCCAAGCGCAAGGAGAGCCGGAGGAGGAATCTGCAGTTCCATCTTCCACTCATCGTCCCAATCACGCCCAGTGTACGTATGGTACAAGATGATTCGTCGTACATCAACATGCAAGGTATCTACGAGGACTACTGCCGCAAGAACGGCATCAACAAGGATGAACCGGTGCTCTTCACCATTGAGAAGTTGAGGGCGCTGCAGCCAGTGAGTTCCACCCGCAGTCTTTCCATGCTACCAGTCACTAACACAAGCCTACAGAAGAGCGCCGAGCATTCGAACAGCATCAAACTCGAGACCTTCGCTGCTGTGCAAGAGAAATATGTGCCTCCGACAGTCGTCCAAGACTATTTCCGCGCTACTTTCCCCACCTTTGCCGACTTCTGGCTCTTCCGTCGTACCTTCAGCTACCAACTTGCCGCTCTCACCTTCATGACTTATGTCATGCACATGAACACGCGCTACCCCCAGAAGATGACAGTGTCACGCTCGAGTGGACGCATCTGGGGCTCTGAACTGATTCCTAGCATGGCGGTCGGCAAACCCATACTCCATAACTCGGAGCCGGTTCCCTTCCGTCTGACGCCCAATCTCCAAACAATCATGGGTCCGTTGAACCTCGAAGGCATCTTTGCACCCGGTGTTATGACGGTAGCGCGTTGCTTGATTGAGCCCGAAGGCGAGCTGGAGATGCAACTCAGCATCTTCATGCGAGATGAGATGAACCACTGGTTCACCAGCCAGCACAAGGCCAATCAGCTTACGCCAGATGTTCTCAGGGAGAGCGTGCAACAGAATAGTGACTTGATTGTCAAGCGCGCCAGTGCCATTGGCAGTTTGCCCACTGGGGCGAACCTGCCCGCGAACCAGACGGTTGTTGATCTCGTATCCGTGGCGGTACACCCAGCCAAGTTGGCGCAGTGCGACCCGCTCTGGATGGGGTACCTCTAGGGCATCACCGAGTTTGTATTGTTGTATGGTGTTTTGAGGGGGAAAAGGGGGCAATTTCTTAATTCATGGGGATTTTCGGAGTTACCAAGGCGTTGAATAGTTTTCTCCTGTAGTGGGTTCTTTTTTACTCGCGCAACTGGGTCTTGTTCTTCTTGTTCTGGTGGGCGGTGGCGCCTCTGGGAGTTTGTGTTGAAAATAACAGCATTTTCCCCCACACGTATTGTTCCCCTCCTCTGTTCTGTCATTGTAAACAACAAACTATAGCAAGGATGTGTCTTGTTCTACCCATAGAGGTGGGCCGGATTCGGAAAAGGATGGATAAAGATGGGCAGTCTAATCTGGTCTGTAGAAGGAAAGAGAGAACTGGAAAAAGGAACCATACTTGCTACTTGAAACCTTGCAATCCTTGAACATGTCGCCTCCTCGTCTCTTGTCTCATTATAATGGGCTTTTCTAGTCATGAGTGCGCTTCCAGGCGTATCGTTGGTCATGTCAGCAAGCCCAATCTACCTGAAGCAGCAGCACGCTCTTTCTTCTTCTTTTCTACCGTACGGGCCCGAGCATGCGCGAGCTAAACTGATCAAAATTAGGCCTTTTTTTTCTTTTCTCCTTCTCTCCGACAAGCGCATTTTGTTCATACATGTACCGCAAAGGTTGCCAACGATATCCCCATTGCTGAGGATAAAACTAAGAAAGGGAAACTAGAACATGGGGGGGAAAAAATTTGGCGCGAAGTTTGTTGCGTGTGGGATAGAGTGCTTTAACTGGTACGTGTGTTTTGTGTCTTGTGTTTTGCTGGGTTCTAGGGTACTGCGTACCGTATGTAAGGGGGGGGTAATCTTTTTTTTTACTTTCTTTTCTGTTAAAATCGATGAAGAGGGGCGTGCATGTGCATTTGCATATCGAGGGTATCAAGGTTTGGAATCGGGTTGTGTGGTATTGCAATCATTTCGGTGCGTAATCCAGTTCTGTAGTTTGAATTCCACCTACACGACAAGGCATAGGTGATGACACAAGGTAAAAAAAAACAAGTAAATCTTAGACACGACGAACGACTAATGTTGTTAGAGATTGTGATGAGTAGAAGAGAAGCGGCGAGAATGCGTGTGGCGTAAATAACATGTCCGCCTATCAAAATTGCAGGTATGCGCTGTTCTGATCGGCGCTGGGATGGTTCAGAGGGGGAGATTGGGGGTGAGAGAGAGAAATGAGGGACCGACCACGTGGGTCTAAGCAGGGGAGCTCATCTCTATCCTTTACTTTAGGCTCGGCGTTCAAGGCTTGTTTTCTTTCCATCTGTTCTTTTCTTTTCTTTTCCAACCCAGTCAACTCGCTTTTTCTCTTGCTGCTGCTGTTGCGTACTGTAGCGTTGTCTCGTTCTGAACGATGCTTCCTTGTATTTTTCTACTCGTAGCCACTGCAATCACACCTGTCTTTGCACAACTTTCAGGCAAAGTTGGGCCTCTAACTAGTCATGCGTCCAAATCGGCAATCAAGACTTGCAACGTGCTTGACTATGGTGCCAAGGCGGATAAGGCGACTGATTTAGGGCCTGCGCTCTTGTCTGCTTTCACGGCGTGCAAGGCTGGCGGGACGGTCATTGTTCCCTCTGGCGATTATGTACTGGCGACTTGGGTGACGTTTGAAGGTGGGAAGGCGTGGGCGCTGCAGCTTGATGGCGTCATCTATCGGACGGGGACGTCGGCGGGCAACATGTTGTTTGTGAGGAATGCGAATGATTTTGAAATGTTTAGTAGTAAAGGGGAAGGTGCTATACAAGGTACTTACGATCCTTGCAATGTAGTTTGAGGACTCATTCAGTACTGACGTTTTTTTATGTAGGCAATGGGTATCAAGACCACAAGAACGGCAAGCGAGATGGTGCGAGGATTCTACGTGTCGAGCAGACGAGCAACTTCTCCGTTCACGACATCAAACTTGTCGATGCGCCCATGTTTCACTTCGTTATCAAGACGTGTACCAATGGAGAGGCGTACAACATGGCGATTCGTGGTGGTGACGAAGGCGGTCTTGATGGTGTGGATGTGAGCGGAACTAATATCTGGGTTCACGACGTACGTCTTGTCTGCTCCCACACTTATTATACCCATCAACCTAACAGTACCATTAGATAATGGTCACCAACAAAGACGAATGCGTAACCGTAAAGTCACCTGCCAAGAACATCTTAGTCGAGAACATATACTGCAACTCCAGCGGCGGCTGCGCCATTGGCTCTCTCGGCGTCGACACATCAATCTCCTCCGTCGTCTACCGCAACATCTACACCTGGAAGTCCAACCAGATGATGATGGTAAAGTCAAATGGTGGCAGCGGCTACGTCGAAGACGTGCTCTTTGAAAACTTCATCGGCCACGGAAATGCGTATTCTCTCGACATCGACCAGGCCTGGGCTTCCATGGCCACGCTCGCCGGTAATGGCGTCCAGCTCAGCAACATGACCTTCAAGAACTGGAAAGGCACTGCTGCTAACGGCGCACAAAGAGGCCCAGTGAAGGTGGTTTGCGCGGACAAGACGCCTTGTACTGGCATTATGATTGAGGATTTTGCCATGTGGACGGAGACTGGGAGTAAGATTGTTAACCAGTGCAAGAGTGCGTATGGAAGTGGGGCTTGTTTGAAGAATGGGTCTGGAGGGGCGTATCCGGCGGTCACGAGTACGCAGACGGTTGCGCCAAAGGAGTACACGGCGCCGACGATGACGGGGGATCTGAAAGAGGGGTTTGGGATTACGACTGAGATTCCGATTCCAGACTGGCCGGCAAACTTTTATCCGGACACGGTGCCGATTAGTAGGTTGGCGGAATAGGAGAGGGCTGTGTGGTGTTTCGCTGTACATACTTTTACTTTCTCATGTATCTTTATCTTAACATTTGCATTTCAGGTTTGTGGGTTTTTACGCACCTGACAACCTCATCGTCAGCTTCCCCGAAACACCCAGATCGGCGATGCCTGAGCTGCAAATCTTCTTTCAACAGTCCAACTCTCACAGCCGTGATCGACTACATTAAGCAACTCCTCTGCAGCCGGCCGATCCCCTGGGCTTGGTGCCAGACAAGCAATGATCCTCGGTTCCAGATATGGAGACGCACCCAGAAAATCGCTGCTAAAAGGTCGACCCGTCTCCACTAACCTCATTGCCGGAACACGCCGACCTAGAGAAAGACAATGAAGCACAAGCCCAATCCCATAAACATCCCTCGAATCTATCAACTCATCGGGCGGTGAAACTGAGAATCCCCATGGCTCAGCAAACTTAAAACAGGTGAAACCACACAACCAAAGCTAGCCAGCAGCAAGATGCGTGTTCATCAAGTGGGATTATCGGCTAGGCATTGGGAAATGCTCGCTTGGGAATGTTGGGAATTGACTTGGTACCCATGGCATAATTTCGAAAAAGACCAGACTAATATTGTAATTGAAAAGGAGAGACGCTGGATATGAGATGTTACATATCAATAGCTGGATTCGCATAACGCGCATGTCACTCATGTACCAATGTTAATTCAACGCCATTCTCACAGGTTGGGTTCCCCACCATAGCACAATTGTCGAGGTTCGAGAGCGTTGTCGTCGAGAGGCAATATATGGCAAAGTAGGCTGAAGGTATTCAAGTGTGCTACAGATTTCCCCATGTTGCTGTGGGTCTCGGGCAACTCAAGTTGGGGTCGCATCGCCGAACGCGGGGTTCCACCAGGAACACTAATGCTACCAAGAGTTCTCCTCGGGTTGAATACGCGGCAGTTAAAAATCTCTAGAGTGACATCATGAAGCTGTATAAATCAGCAACACAGTTGTTGTCAATTTCTGGTTTCATACGCTTTCCGCCTCGCTAGTTGGGTGACGCAATCTGCTACTTTCAAGATGCGGCTCTTCAATACTCTTACTGCCCTCACAGCTGTTTTCACACTCACAATGGCGCAAAAAGCTCCTGTTCCACCAGTCATGACACTGATATACAGTATGGAAGCGAAACTGGGAGAGCGGTTTTCTTTAGGTTCCGTGCCGGGTGGGCAAGAGCGTATTGTCATTCCCATTGTTGGGGGAACTTTCAAAGGACCTAGATTATCTGGTAAGTAGCCCTAATTGATAGATCCATGGATGCGCTGGTCGGTGGAAATCTGTGTATTAGACGTTGACCCAAAACCTGTTTCGTGCATCATGACTTACACATTCATAGGCAAAGTCCTCAACCTTGGTGCCGACTGGCGTCTAACAGATGCACAAGGCGCTATTCGACCCGATGCGCGTTATAACATTCAAACCGATGACGGCACTTTCATTTATGTCATGACTGAGGGGTTACCGCCAGGCGCGGATGGCCGCACGATGCTGAGAGGGAAGTTCGAGACGAGTACGAATGGGACCGCTGCATGGTTGAACAATGTAGCTGCGGTGGGCGTTTTGACTAGGAATGGGACGGAGAGCGTGCTGATTGACATGTGGCAGGTAAGTGGGTGTGAAGAAAGAAGTATTATGTCGGGCACTAACTGGATTTAGGCTGCACCAGGCTCATAGCAATAACTACTTTGTATGCATTCTGAGCGAATTGGATAGTGATTATGGTCACAGCCCACGGATCTGTCTGTTGCGTTGGCTCAATGTCAGCATCATACTGTGAAAGTGGCGCGTGTGGCTTGACGTGTGGCTGGTGACCGAAAACCCGAGCCCGACATCGCTTGCTCCCTCTTTCCTCTACCCCACAAACCTCAGACAACATTCCGATATAGTACGATACCCCGCTCACAGTAGAAAAGGATAGAAATGACGGACACACAGCGATGGAAGCTTCTCCCGCCCGAGCTGATAGAACTTCAAATTGGCCAAATCGACCTTTTGCTTGCCATGTACCCAGAAGAAATCTTGCTTGACGACAACTCCCAACAAGTTTTGGACATTTTTCGTGGTACCGACAATGAGAGATCCCACGCCGCAGTCAAAGCCACACCTAACATACCGGTGAACCTTGATCTACCTGTTGCAATCTCTGAAGACGAGTCATCAAGCTCTCAAACATTGCGTCTGGATCTTGGAGTACCGTTCGCATACGACGGGGATCAACCACCATTAGATCCGCCGGAAGTCAAAGTTCGCATACAACAACCTCATTGGATGAGTAGAGCAGCGACAGCGCAGTTGACATCAGAACTTCCGCAAGACGAGGACCTACTTGGCACTATTGAGTATATCCGAGAAGCTGCTGCTGCGTACCTTGTGGAAATCCAGAAGAAAGAGACAGATACGATTGACATGGCCGGGGAGACTGGGCCACTGGTGCGCGTCTGGTTCTACTTCCCGTCCATCAGCACACGATCCAAACGCGACGACTTCATCATTCACGCCCCATCTTACCAATTGACCGGTTTCCTGTACGCCGGAAAACCCGGTCTACTCTGCGTCGAAGGTGGCTCTCAAAACATCGATGACTACATGAAATTCATCAAGACTGAGAGCTGGGGAGATATCCCTGCGCATCACAAGAAGGTCAGCGAGCGACACAGGGAGAAGTGCGAAAAGAGGGTATTTCCCGACATGACCGAGATTACAGATACCGTGGGAGAAAGAAGAGGTCAAAGAGCGAACAGAGGGGATATGAAGGCTATCGAAGAGTGGTTAGTGGAGAGGGGGCTGGGGGATGCTTTTACAAAGGTTCTGATGTAGTCCTGGAACACTTTCGGTGACCATGCGTCTGATTTCCACCACGGTATCACAATCTAACCTGACTTGGAACGATTTCTACAATAACAGACGAACTTAAAATTCTACGAGTCATGAAGATATATTGGCGGTTTGGGATGGTCATTGATTACCGAATTTCTATCAATCTACGTTCTCGAGATGAAAGAGCAAGTCCGGATGCCACTCAACCTCTCGAACATCTCGCACGATATCACGGGATTTTTTTTTCCATG
>Ga0265780_10005193_pt1 | contig 16554 bp, 14 predicted proteins | sample P1T30metagenome_FD_192432 | JGI IMG/M metagenome (GOLD analysis project Ga0265780, IMG submission 192432) | Plant litter microbial communities from East Loma Ridge, Irvine, California - P1 T30 | ecosystem: Environmental > Terrestrial > Plant litter > Unclassified | place: USA: California... | reverse complement strand
CATTGCCGTCCTGCGTGACCGGCTACCGCATGAGCGTCAGCATCGGCGTCGTGGTGATCGAGCCGGACGAGGAGCTGACCGCGGCGCTGGCGCGCGCGGATCACGCCTTGTATGCCGCCAAGACGGGCGGCCGGAACCGCATCGAAACTGGACCGGCGATCCTGAAGCAGGCGTGAGGACGTTCCGCTCGTGCTGGTCGGGTAGAAGATTGTGAATTGCATAATCTGTCCGTGTTGCATTTATGCCGCAGAGCATTAAGGTTTCCTTCTGGCACTGATATAGTAAACACGGGCCGGGGACAGTAACGTCGCGGCCGGACCGACGGCCATCGTGTCCGTCATTCAGCGTTCATGCGTTGCCGCCAGGCAGCCGCATTCCATAGAAGGAATCCCCCTGTGAAGAACCTCAAGATCGGTGCACGCCTGGGCATCGGCTTTGCCATTGTCCTGTTCCTGTTGATCGCGCTGGCGCTTACCGCCCTGGTGCGCATGCAGTCGGCCGGTGACATGACCTATCGCCTGGTCAATACCAGCGTCAAGAACCAGCGCAGCGTGGCCGAATGGGCCAAGCTGATCGAATTGAATTCGGCCATGCTGGAAACCGCCTTCGTGGCCAGCGACCCGGCCGTGGCAAAGGATGTGGCCGAGCGCATGAAGAAGGCCTCGCTGCGTTCGACCGAATTGCAAAACCAGATCGAGCAATCCCTGCGCAATCCCGCCGTCCAGAAGCAGTTCACGGCGGTGAAGGAACAGCGCACGATCTACCTGGCCGCCCGCGAGGCCCTGCTTGCAGCCAAGCTGGCGGGCAACGAAGAGCTTGCGGCCAAGGTCTTCCGTGAACAGATGACCCCGGCCACCACGACCTACAGCGCGGCGATCGGCAAGCTGGCCGAGATGCAGATCGCGGCCGCCGACGACGTCGCCGCCGGCATCCTCGAGTCCTACGCCAGCACGCGCACGATCCTGGTCGTGCTCGGTCTGGCCGCCACCCTGCTGGGCATTGCCTGCGCCTGGCTGATCACGCGCTCGATCACGGGGCCGATCCGCGCCGCCGTCGGCGTGGCGGAAAAGGTCGCCTCGGGTGACCTGGGCAGCCGCATCACGGTCGACAGCGGCGACGAAACCGGCCAGCTGATGCGCGCGCTGGCCACCATGAACGGCAGCCTGGCCGATATCGTCGGCCGCGTGCGCGCCAGTACCGGCACCATCGCGCTCGCCTCCAGCGAAATCGCGGCCGGCAACCAGGACCTGTCCGCGCGCACCGAGCAGCAGGCCGGCGCGCTCGAGGAAACGGCGGCCTCGATGGAAGAGCTGACCTCGACCGTCAAGCAGAACGCGGAGAATGCGCGCCAGGCCAACCAGCTGGCGGCCGATGCCGCGGCCATCGCCGGCGAAGGCCGCGACATGGTGGCGGAGGTGGTGGCGACGATGGGGTCGATCGATGCCTCCTCGCGCAAGATCGTCGATATCATCGGCGTCATCGACGGCATCGCCTTCCAGACCAACATCCTGGCGCTGAACGCGGCGGTGGAAGCCGCGCGCGCGGGCGAGCAGGGGCGCGGCTTTGCCGTCGTGGCGACGGAGGTGCGCAGCCTGGCCCAGCGTTCCGCCACCGCGGCGAAGGAGATCAAGGCCCTGATCGACGATTCCGTGCGCAAGGTGCAGGACGGTACCGGCCAGGTCGGCCGCGCCGGCGCCAAGATGGGCGACATCGTCGGCAGCATCGGCCACGTGACCGCCATCATGGGCGAGATCGCCAACGCCAGCGAAGAACAGCGCGCCGGCATCGAGCAGGTGAACCATGCGATCGTCGAGATGGACCACGCCACCCAGCAGAATGCCGCGCTGGTCGAGCAGGCCGCGGCGGCGGCGGCGGCCATGCAGGAGCAGGCGGACCGGCTTGCCACCGTGGTCGGCACCTTCCGGCTCGATCGCAACGACGGCACGGGGCGGGAAGAGCAGGGCGCCCTGGCGCTGCCGCAAGGCCGCGTCGCGCTGCCCCGGGCGGCCTGATACGACTAACGAAGCCGCGCACTGCGCGGCTTCGTTCATGGTGCGCGCGTAAACGAAAAAAGGTCCGACGAATCGGACCTTTTTTCTTGATGCTGGCGGAGCGGACGGGACTCGAACCCGCGACCCCCGGCGTGACAGGCCGGTATTCTAACCAACTGAACTACCGCTCCGTTTTTACTGATCGGTTCTCCGTTTGCATTCGACCCTGGGGGGTGGTGGGCGCTGAGAGGCTCGAACTCCCGACCTAATCCTTGTAAGGGATCCGCTCTACCAACTGAGCTAAGCGCCCTCTATCCAGAGGTCTCTGCCGACGCTTGTCATCACGTCTGAAGAGGCACGCATCATAGCGTATCCATTTCGAATTGCGCAAGGAATTTTCAGAAAAAAACCGCAGGGTTTTTAATGAAAGGTGTTGTAAGCGCGTCGTATGACGGCCGACATATCTTGCATAAGCTTATATACATGCTCGACAATGTCGTCTTTGGAAAGCCGACAAGCTTTAGACATCAACAACAAGATGCGCTTCGTCGGCGGAACGCCCCCGCGCCGAATCCTGGCGGCGAAGAGAGGAATGGCGGAGACATGCGAAAGTTTTTTTACTCTTCCCTAGGAAAAACTCAATGATCAAGATGTCCAAGATGCACAAGCGCGTCGCCGCCGCGCATGGCGCGCTGTTGGCCCTGTCCACCCTGCCCGTCCTTGCCATGGCACAGACGGCTGCTCCGGCCACGGAACTGCAGACCGTCACCGTGACCGCCCAGCGTCGCACCGAAAACATCAAGGAAGTCCCGGTGTCGGTGACCGCCATCAAGGGCGAGAAACTGGACGTGCTGGTGTCCGGCGGCGAAGACATCCGCCTGCTGGCCGGCAAGACGCCCAGCTTGAACGTTGAGTCTTCCAATGGCCGTACCTTCCCGCGCTTCTATATCCGCGGCTACGGCAACACCGACTTCTCGACCTTCGCATCGCAGCCCGTGTCGCTGATCTATGACGACATCGTCCAGGAAAACCCGATCCTGAAGGGCTACCCGATCTTCGACCTGGCCAGCGTCGAAGTGCTGCGCGGCCCGCAGGGCACCCTGTTCGGACGCAACACCCCGGCCGGCGTGGTCAAGTTCGAATCCGAGAAGCCGAACCTGAAGAAGGTCGAAGGCTATTACAACCTGTCCTATGGCAGCCATGCGACCTCGAACGTCGAAGGCGCGGTCAACGTGCCGCTGTCGGACAAGTGGGCGATGCGCGTGTCGACCCTGCGCCAGCACCGCGACAACTACATCGACAACTTCGCCGACCTGGCCAAGACCCAGAAGCGTAACGAGCTCGACGGCTACAACGAACACTCCGAGCGCGTGCAGTTCCTGTACACCCCGGACAGCACCTTCAGCGCCCTGTTCAATGTGCACCAGCGCACGACCACGGGCAGCGCGCGCCTGTTCCGCGCCAACCTGATCAAGAAGGGCAGCAACGACTTCGCCGACGGCACCGACCTCGACAGCATCGTCACGAATGCCGAAAACCGCCAGTCCCTCAAGACCAACGGCGCCAACATGCGCCTGAGCTGGGACCTGGGTCCGGTGCGCCTGTACTCGATCACCGGCTACGAGGCGGTCGACCAGTACCGCAGCCGCGGCGACATCGACGGCGGCATCCCGGCCGGTCCGGGCTTCATCCCGTTCCAGTCGGAGACCGCCGGCTTCATCGACGACCTGAAGCAGTATTCGCAGGAATTCCGCGTCGAATCGAAGAACGAGGGTCCGCTGAACTGGCAGGCCGGCGTGTACTACTTCAAGGAAGACGTGACCGGCGGCAGCGACGGCTACAACACCACTGGCGTGCAGACCTCGCGCCAGGCTTCCGAGCAGAACAACAAGGCCTGGGCGGCCTTCGGCTCGGTGACCTATGAAGTGACGCCGGAACTGTCGGTGCGCGGCGGCCTGCGCTACACCGAGGACAAGAAGGACTTCGCTACCGTCACCGCGATCGGCTTCACCCCGGTGGGTCCGAACAGCGTCAGCGAAAGCAAGGACAAGGTCAACTGGGACCTGTCGGGTACCTACAAGATCAACAAGGACGTGAACGCCTACGCGCGCATCGCGACCGGCTTCCGCGCCCCGAGCATCGCCGCCGCCTCGACCTTCGCGCCGGTGGGCATCACCGTGGCCGACGCCGAGACCATCACCTCCTACGAAGCCGGCATCAAGGCCGACCTGTTCGAGCGCCGCGCCCGCACCAACTTCTCGATCTACGACTACCGCATCAAGAACCAGCAGCTGACCGTGGTTGGCGGCAATGCCAACGTCACCAAGCTGATCAACGCTGCCAAGACCAACGGCCGCGGCGTGGAATGGGATATCGAAGGCATCGTCACCCAGGACTTCCGCGTGGGTGCGAGCGCATCGTACAACTACACCCAGATCAAGGATCCGAGCCTGTCCGTCGCCAAGTGCGCGGCCTGCACGATCACCGATCCGGTCAACGCCGCCGGCAACGTCCTGATCAACGGCAACCCGCTGCCGCAGGCGCCGAAGTGGATCGCCAACGTCAACGCCCGCTACAGCATTCCTTACGGCGACGGTGAGTTCTTCGCCTACACCGACTGGTCGTACCGCACGAAGATCAACTTCTTCCTGTACGAAGCCAAGGAATTCACTGGCAAGGCACTGACCGAAGGCGGCCTGCGCCTGGGTTACACCTGGGGCGGCGGCAAGTATGAAGTGGCTGCATTCGGCCGCAACATCACCGACCAGCGCCGCATCACCGGCGCCATCGACTTCATCAACCTGACCGGCTTCGTCAACGAACCGCGCACCTACGGTGTGCAGTTCAAGGGCAACTTCTAAGTCCCTGGCAGGGTGGACAGCTTTGCTGTCCACCCTGCGGACATCGAGATTCAACAAGGCCGCGCGCAATCGCGGCCTTTTTTATTTGACAGCTATGCGACAAATGTCGCATGATTGCCCCGTCCGTCACATTAGCAAGGCGATCACCATGCCCGTCCCCTCGATTTCCGAACTCAGCCTCCTGAAGGCCCTGTGGCGCCAGCAGCCCCTGAGCGCGCGCGAGATCCACGAACAGGTGGCGGGCGAACTCGGCTGGTCCTATTCCTCGACCCGCAAGACCCTCGAACGCATGCTCGAGAAAGGCATGGTCAGCCAGCAGCTGCGCCACGGCGTGCAGGTCTACGAGGCGGTGCTGGAAAAGGTCGGCACGCTGGCCGCCTTCGCCCACGACTTCGGCAAGCGCGTGATGGAGATCGACACGCCACTGCCGGTGAATATGTTCACCGGCAGCAAACTGGTCGACGAGCAGGAACTGGCCCGGCTCGAACAGATGCTGCAGCACTGGCCGGAAGCACCGGAAGTACCGGAAACGCCATGACGGCGCTCGACCTGTTCCTGGCGCGCTTGCTGCTGGCCAGCGCCGGCTGCCTGGTTGCCGGCCTGTGCGTGTGGGGCCTCACGACCGTGTTCCGGCGCCGCCTGCCGGCGCTGGCGCTGCAGCGCTCGACCTGGCTGCTGGCCCAGTTGACGGTGGCCGCGGCCTTCATCGTCGTGCTGCTGCCGCATGGCGGGCGCCTGCAGGTGGTGCCGGTCATCGAGATGGAGGCGAACCGCCCGCCGCGGCTGGACAGCTCCCTTGCCACGCTCGTGCCGTCTCCGGCATCCGGCGCCGCCAACGCGCCGGCGTCGAAAGCGCAGGACTTTTCCTGGCTGGCCTGGGTAGCGCGCGCCTGGGCCGTGTGCTACCTGGCGGGCCTGGCCTGGATGCTGCTGCGCCTGTCGCGCGCGCGACGCATGCTCGAGGCCCTGGCGGCGCACGGCCGGCGCCTGCCGGGCGGCGACGGGCCGGCGCTGATCGAAGTCGATGCGCAGATCTCCCCGATGCTGCTGGGCCTGGGGCACGCGCGCCTGCTGCTGCCGCGCCACCTGCGCGACTTCGATGCGCTGCAGCGCGAGATGATCGTCGAGCACGAACTGACGCACTGGCGCCGGCGCGACCTGCACTGGATGGCCGCCGGCCTGGCGCTGCAGCTGGCGTTCTGGTTCAACCCCTTCATGCGCCTGCTGCGCGAGCGCCTCGGCTGGGCCCAGGAACTCGGCTGCGACCGCGACGTGCTGCGCGGCCGTCCGCCGGCCCAGCGCAAGGCCTATGCGGCGGCGCTGCTGGCGCAACTCAAGCTGCAGCACCGCCTGATCGGGCCCGCCCTGCCGTTCGGCGCAATGCGCGGCGCCATCGGCGCCGAGACCCTGGCCTCGCGCATCGCCCTGATCCGCGCACCGCTCGGCGGCCCGACCGTCCGCCGCGCCCGTGTGCTGGCCGTGGCCGGCCTGGGCCTGGTATTCCTGGCCAACCTGGCGTTGCAGCCCGCGCTGGCCTGGCAGGCCGGCGTGCCGGTGGATGCCTGGCCGGCGCCGCGCGCGCTCGATGCCGGCCTGTCCATGGCGGCCGCGCCGCTCGCCTGCACCGAGATCCTCGACGCCGCCGGCGGCCGCGCGCTGGTGCGCGAAGGGCGCTGCGCCGAACGCGTCACGCCGGCGTCGACCTACAAGATCCCCCTCGTCCTGATGGGCTTCGATAGCGGCCTGCTGCGCGACGAGCATTCGCCCACCTTGCCCTTCAAGCCGGGCTATGTGGACTGGCAGCCGTCCTGGCGCACCAGCACCGATCCGGCCGGCTGGATCCGGGATTCCGTGGTCTGGTATTCGCAGCAGGTCGCCACCGGCCTGGGCGCGGCGCGCGTGCAGGGCTACCTGGACGGCTTCGGCTACGGCAACCGCGACCTGTCGGGCGGCGCCGGCGATCCCGCGCTGGCGCTGTCGGAACTCAGCCCGAGCTTGAGGATCTCGGCCGACGAGCAGGTTGCCTTCCTGCGCAAGGTGGCCACGCGCAGCCTGCCGCTGTCGGACCATGCGTACGCCATGAGCGCGCGCGTGCTCAAGGTGCGCACCCTGGACAACGGCTGGGACATCTACGGCAAGACCGGCACCGCCGTGGCGCGGCGGCCCGACGGCGGCAAGGAAGAGGGACAGATGCTCGGCTGGTTTGTCGGCTGGGCCAGCAAGGATGGCCGCACGCTGGTGTTCGCGCGCCTGGAACAGCAGCCCGGGCAGGACGGCAGCTACGCCGGCGTGCGCGTGCGCGACGCCCTGCTGCGCGAGCTGGAGCAGCGCCTGCCGGCCTTGTGAGCACAGCTTTCATCACCACTGGAGACACCATGAAGACCCGCCCCATCCGCGCCGCGCTGGCCGCCGCCGTCCTGTCCTGCCTGCCGGGCGCACACGCCGATCCCGAGGCCTGGACCGCGCCGCAGGAACCGTTCAAGGTCTACGGCAATACCTGGTACGTCGGCACCCATGGCCTGAGTTCCGTGCTGATCACCTCGCCCGCCGGCCACATCCTGATCGACGGCGCCAGTACCGACGCGGCGCCCCAGGTGCTGGCGCACATCCGCCAGCTCGGCTTCAAGGTCGAGGATATCCGCTACATCCTCAATTCGCACGAGCATTTCGACCATGCCGGCGGCATCGCCGCGCTGCAGCGTGCGTCCGGCGCGGTGGTGCTGGGCAGCGTCAAGAGCGAACCGGTGCTGCGCAGCGGCCTGCAGGACAAGGGCGATCCGCAGTTCGCATCGAATGAAGCGCCGATGACGCCGATCGCCAACACGCGCGTGGTGCGCGACGGCGAAGTCGTCAAGCTCGGCCCCTTGTCGCTCACCGCGCATTACACGCCGGGCCACACCCAGGGCGGCATCAGCTGGACCTGGCGCGAGACCGAGAGCGGCAAGGGCGCCGCCATGGTCTATGCCGACAGCCTGGGCGCCTACACCGCGGGGAGCTTCCGCTACAGCGGCGACAAGCGTTATCCGCAGGCGCGCGCCGACGTCGAAAAGTCGGCCGCAACGCTGGCCGGCCTGCCTTGCGACATCCTGATGTCGACGCATCCGGAAGCGAGCGGGCTGTGGGAGCGCAAGGAACGCGGGAACCTGTTCGATGCCCAGGCCTGCAAGGCCTATGCGGAGAAGGGGCGGGAGCGGCTGCGGGCGGTGCTGGACAAGGAAGCCGGCGACAAGCAGACCTAAGACAAGACATCCTGCGCCGCGGCGCCCGCACGCCGGAACTGCCCCGGCGCCATGCCGGTATGCTGCTTGAAGCTGGCGCTGAACGCGCTTTCGGACGCATAACCGAGGCGCCAGGCGAGGGTGGCCACCGGCTCGCCACCCTGGCGCAGCGCCTGCCGCGCCAAACGCATGCGCCAGTGCTGCAGGTATTGCAGGGGCGCCTTGCCGACCATGGCCTTGAAGCGCAGCGCCAGCGCCGAGCGTGACATGGCGCTGGCCTGCGCCAGTTCGGGCAGGGTCCAGCGCCGCGCCGGATCGCCATGCAGCAGGCGCAGCACGGCGCCGATCTTCGGGTCGGCCAGCGCGCCCAGCCAGCCGTCGGCCGCGGCTGCGCTGCCGGCTGCGCTTTCGTCTGCACTGCCGGCCGCCCGCAGCGCCTGCACCAGCGCGATCCGCGCCAGGCCGTCGACCACCAGGCGCTGCCCGGGCGCGCCGGCGCCGGCTTCGCCGCGGAACAGTTCGAGCAGCGCATGCAGCGCCGGCGCGGCCTGCGAGGCCGCCGCGATGTGCAGCTCCGGCGGCAATATCTCGGCCAGCAGCGCATGCTGGGCCGGATCGACCTCGAAGCGCCCGGCCACCGCGACCATGTCGGGCGGGCCCTCGCCCCAGCGCACGCTGCCGCCGTCGCCGTGCTCGCGGTAGGCGCCTGCAAAGTGCACGGTCCCGTCCACAGGCGCCAGCGCCAGGTCGCTCGCCACCACGAACGGACGCCCGCCATGCATCACCAGGCAATCGCCCGGCGCCAGGCAGATCGGGGCGGCGGCGCCGTCGGCCAGGATCCACTGGCGGCCTTCCACCTGGGCGATGAATTTCAGGTAGGAGTAAGCGGGCAGGCGCAGCGCCCAGGCGCCGCTGGCGGCAATGCGCAGCGCGGCGCCACTGCTTATCTGCAGCAGCGCCAGCACGTCCGACAGCGGGTCGCCGGCGGCATTGCCGGGCGCTGGACGCGCGCGCATCGGATCTGGATTGTGGAGCATGGTCGGGCGGGGGTTCGGCTTCTAGACTGTCGTCATCGTATCGACAGGAGGGAACCATGCAATACCAGCGACTCGGAAAGACCGGCCTCATCGTATCACGCCTGTGCCTGGGCGCCATGACCTTCGGCGGCGCCACGACCCCGCCTTACGACAAGGTCGGCGGCCTGTCGCTGGCCGACACCGGCCGCCTGGTCGGCACCGCCCTCGATGCCGGCATCAACTTCATCGACACCGCCGACGTCTATGCCAACGGCGAATCGGAAAGCCTGCTCGGCGAGGTGCTGCAGGGCCGCCGCGAGGAGGTGGTGCTGGCCACCAAGTACCACGCGCCGATGGGCAAGGGGCCGAACGACGCCGGCCAGTCGCGCCTGCACACCATGCGCGCGCTGGAAGCCAGCCTGCGCCGCCTGCGCACCGACCACGTCGACCTGTACCAGATCCATAATTTCGACGGCCTGACCCCGATGGAGGAAACCCTGCGCGCCCTCGACGACGCGGTCCGCGCCGGCAAGATCCGCTACATCGGCTGCTCGAACCTGGCCGCCTGGCAGGTCGCCAAGGCGCTCGGCGTCTCGGCCCTGCACGGCTGGTCGGCCTACGTGTCGGTGCAGGCCTGCTATTCGCTGGCGGTGCGCGACATCGAGCGCGAGATCCTGCCGATGGCGCGCGACGCCGGGCTGGGCGTGATGGCCTGGAGCCCGCTCGCCGGCGGCCTGCTGTCGGGGAAATTCCGGCGCGGCGCGGCCCTTGATCCGGATGCGCGCCGCGCCCACATCGACTTCCCGCCGGTCGAGCCGGAGCACGGCCTGCGCGCGATCGAGGCGCTGCAGCCGGTGGCCGACGGCCATGGCGTCAGCGCGGCGCGGGTGGCGCTGGCCTGGGTGCTGGCGCAGGAGGGCGTCAGCTGCGCGATCGTCGGCGCGCGCCGCGTCGAACAGTTGCAGGACAACCTGCGCGCGCTCGACCTGGAACTGAGCGCGGGCGACCTGGCCAGCCTCGACGCCGGTACGGCCCTGCCGCGCGCTTACCCGGGCTGGGTGCAGGCGATGACGAATACGCACCGCGAACGCTTCCTGGCTTGAGGAGGAAGCGCTTGCGCGGGAACGGCAATCCGGGCGATACTGTATGCAATAACAGTAGTCGTCCCCGGCGCCGGGGCGCCGCCACAGAGTGAACGACCCCGTCCGCAAGATCATCCACTGCGATTGCGATTGTTTCTATGCATCCGTCGAGATGCGCGACGATCCGTCCTTGCGCGGCAAGCCGCTGGCGGTAGGCGGGCGCCAGGACCAGCGCGGGGTCGTCGCCACCTGTAACTACGAGGCGCGCCGTTTCGGCATCCATTCGGCAATGGCCAGCGCCACGGCGTTCAAGCTGTGTCCGGAACTGATCATGATTCCGCCGAACATGGAAAAGTACCGGATCGCCTCGCGCCAGATCATGGAGATCTACCGCGACTACACCGAACTGGTCGAGCCGCTGTCGCTGGACGAGGCCTACCTCGACGTCACCCATTCGCCGCACTGCAAGGGCAGTGCGACCCTGATCGCACAGGAGATCCGCCGGCGCATCTTCGAGACCGTCGGCATCACGGCCTCGGCCGGGGTGGCGCCGAACAAGTTCGTGGCCAAGATCGCCAGCGACTGGAACAAGCCGGACGGACTGTTCCTGGTGCGCCCCGGCGAGGTCGACGCCTTCGTCGCCGCGCTGCCGGTAAAAAAGCTGTTCGGCGTCGGCAAGGTGACCGAGGCCAAGCTGAACCGCCTGGGCGCGCATACCTGCGGCGACCTGCGCAGCTGGAGCCTGGACAAGCTGCAGCAGCATTTCGGCGCGTTCGGCGCGCGTTTATACAGCCTCAGTCGCGGCGTCGACGAGCGCGAGGTCAACCCGGTGCGCGAGCGCAAATCGATCAGCACCGAGGAAACCTATACGCCGGACGTGCCCGACCTGCCGGCCTGCCTGGCGCGGCTGCCCGAACTGATGGAACAGCTGCAGGGACGCATCAAGCGCAACGCTGCCGAAAAATTCATCAACAAGCTGTTCGTGAAAATCAAGTTTTCCGACTTCCAGCAGACCACGGTGGAGTGCGTCGGCCATGCGCCCCACCTGGACACCTACCGGCGCCTCATGGAAACCGGATGGCAGCGCGCCAGCCGGCCGGTGCGCCTGCTGGGCGTGGGCGTACGCCTGGCCGAGACCGAACAGGTGGAACAACTGCGCCTGTTTGACGAACGCGCAACACATTAAAAAACCCTAGCCTGCGACCTGAAATTTGCTGCTAAGCAGCGTGTAGAATGTCGTTCCCTTGCAATACTGAGATAACTGAGAGCAACCTTTTATGTGGTTCAAGAATCTGCAGATTTACCGCTTGCCCCAGAATTGGGCCTATACCCCCGAGCAGATGGAAGACGCGCTGCAATCGCAGGCGTTTACGCCGGCCACCAGCAACGAACTGTTGCGCCAGGGCTGGGATTCGCCACGCGGCAACGGCAAGCTGGTCCACGTGGTCAACAAGCAGATGTTGATGATGCTGGGCACCGAAAAGAAACTACTGCCGAGCTCGGTGATCAACCAGGTCGCCAAGGCCAAGGCCGCCGAGATGGAAGAGCAGCAGGGCTTCCCGCCCGGTAAGAAGGCGATGAAGGAACTGAAGGAACGCGTGGCCGACGAACTGCTGCCGCGCGCCTTCTCGATCCGCAGCAATACCTGGACCTGGATCGATCCGGTCAACGGCTGGCTGATCGTCGATGCCGCCAGCCCGAACAAGGCGGACGACGTCATCAAGCTGCTGCTGAAGGCGGTCGACAAGCTGCCGCTGGAATCGCTGCGCGTGCAGAGTTCGCCGGTGGCCGTGATGACCGGCTGGCTGGAATCGGACGAAGCGCCGTACAACTTCACGATCGACCAGGACACCGAGCTGCGCGCCACCGGCGAAAGCAAGGCCGCGGTGCGTTATGTGAAGCATTCGCTGGACCCGGAAGACGTGCGCCGCCACATCGCCTCGGGCAAGCAGTGCACCCGCCTGGCCCTGACCTGGAACAGCCGCATCTCGCTGGTGCTGACCGAGCAGCTGGCGGTCAAGGGCATCAAGCCGCTGGACGTGATCAAGGAAAACGAAACGATCACCTACAGCGACGACGAGCGCTTCGACAACGACATCATGCTGATGACCGGCGAGCTGGCCAAGATGCTGGCGGACCTGGTGGAAGCGCTGGGCGGGGAAGCCAAGGCCTGATTCACATGCTGCGGTAGGGTGGACGGTAGAGCCGCCCACCCTGCCTGACATGCAAACAGCCCGGAGAAATCCGGGCTGTTTGCTTTTTACCTTCGCTCCTCACTTCGCCGCGACTTCCTCGCTGGTCGCCGGCTCCTTCGCCCCGCCATCGCCCTGTTCGGCCTGCCCGCTGGTATAGGTCGATCCCTGCCGGTCCGTGTGCGGCGCCGGCTTGCCCGGCAGCGGCGCCAGCGACTTCGCCTTCTCGATATCGACCCCGGCGGCTTCGGCCACGCGGCGGCCGTAGTCCTCGTCGCAGTGCCACAGGTGCCAGACCATGCGCAGCTGGATCACTTCCGGGCACTTGCGCAGGTCGCCGCCGACGTTGGCCACCAGGTCGTCGCGCTCCCAGTCGGCGAAGCTGCGGTAGCGGTCGCCGGCCTGCCGGTAGTCGGCGGCCGTCGAGGTGGTCTGGTAGCGGCCCAGATGGCCCTGCACGTACTGGTGATAGTCCTTCTGCGGCTGCGCTGCTTCCTGCAGACCGCCCATCAGGCTCGGTTCGTAGTTGATGTGCTTGTTCTCGCCGCCGTCGTCGACCACGTACGCCATCTGGCCGTCGCGCTGGTTGGTGCGCGGCGCGGCCTTTTCTTGCGGCGCATTGATCGGCAATTGCAGGTAGTTGGGACCGACGCGGTAGCGCTGGGTGTCCGAATACGACAGGGTGCGGCCCTGCAGCATCTTGTCGTCGGAAAAATCGATGCCGTCGACCAGCACGCCGGTGCCGAAGGCCGACTGCTCGGTCTCGGCGAAGACATTGTCCGGATTCTTGTCGAGCACCATGCGGCCCACCGGCAGCAGCGGGAAGCGGTCTTCCGGCCAGCGCTTGGTGTCGTCGAGCGGGTCGAAATCGAGTTCCGGATGGGCGCCGTCGGCCATGACCTGCACGCAGAATTCCCACTCCGGGAAATCGCCGCGTTCGATGGCCTCGTACAGGTCGCGCGTGGCATGGCTGGTGTCGTGGGCCTGGATCTCGGACGCCTGGCTGGCAGTCAGGTTGCGCACGCCCTGTTTCGGCTGCCAGTGGAATTTCACCAGGTGCGCCACGCCCTGGTCGTTCACCAATTTATAGGTGTTGACGCCCGAGCCTTCCATCTCGCGGTAATTGGCCGGGATGCCCCATGGACTCTTGACCCAGGTGACCATGTGCAGCGATTCCGGGTGGTTGGCGATGAAGTCGTAGAAGCGCCACGGTTCCTGCTGGTTGGTGACGGGATCGGGTTTGAAAGCGTGGATCATGTCCGGGAACTTGATCGCGTCGCGGATGAAGAAAACCTTCAGGTTGTTGCCGACCAGGTCCCAGTTGCCCTCGACGGTTTTCAGCTTGACGGCGAAGCCGCGCGGGTCGCGCGCCGTCTCCGGGGATTCCTTGCCGCCGATGACGGTGGAGAAACGCACGAACACCGGGGTCTGCACCCCGGTCTCGTTCAGCACCCGGGCGCGGGTGTACCTGGACGCCGGTGCATCGCCGATCTTGCCGTAGGCTTCGAAGTAGCCGTGGGCGCCGGTGCCGCGCGCATGCACCACGCGCTCGGGGATGCGCTCGCGGTCGAAGTGGGTAATCTTTTCGATGAACTGGTAGTTCTCGAGGGTGGCCGGACCGCCTTCGCCGACCGAGCGCAGCGACTGATTGTCGCGCACTGGATGGCCCTGGCGGGTAGTCAAGGTGGGACGCTGCTCATCCATCGCTTGCTCCTCCTGGATGTTGTGGGGAAGGAGCATTATAGGAAGGGACGACAGCGGGCCGCGCCCCGGAGCTTCCAGGAAACCTTGCTTGTCAGGGCGCTTCGAATACGCCGGCGGCGCGGTTCTTGGTGACTTTATCCCAAGTAAATATTTTGCCGTTCATTGCGACGTAGACGCCGGCCGGCAGGGTCTGGGCGACGCCGCAGGCGAAGCCGAAGTTGAACAGCGCATCCGAGTTGGCGATTTCGTAGGGGATCATGGCGCCGGTGAACACGATGGTCTTGTCCGAGGGCGCCGCGCCCAGCACTTCGGCGGTTTCGCGCATGGTGTCGGTGCCGTGCACGATCACGATGGCCTTCTCGGCCGCCGCCTGGCAGGCCGCCAGTACCTTCCGGCGGTCGCTGTCCTGCATGTCGAGCGAGTCGAGCAGGGATACGGTTTCGAGCGCGACCGGGATCGTCATGCGCGAGCGCGCGATGACTTCCGGCAAGTGGCTTTCGCCAAAGCCCAGGACGCCGTTGAGTTCATTGTAGTGCTTGTCGAAAGTGCCGCCGGTGGCGATGATCCGCAGAGTCATGATGTTTTGAAAACGCAGTGAAAAAAGGTCGATAATGATAGCCGCAAACGGTAGTGTATCCGTATGTGACTGCGCTAGAATCTGATGGATCGGCTGAGTACACTGATCCCTTTTGCGGGCCACCGGCCCCATCTTTCCACATGAAACCCGTCGCACCTGGAACCGTGATTTTCCACCGCCATCGCGGCTATGGCGTCATTACCCATGTCAATCTCCTGACGGGGTGGATTTCTGCACGCTTCGGCAACGAATCGCGCACGCTCGACCTCAATCTGTCCACCGACGAGGTGCAGCATGCCGACGGCGAAGCCATCCTGTTCCGCCGCTCGCCGCCGGACCGCATGCCGCACGCGCGCCTGATGGCGATGGTACGCGCGCTGCACAAGGCAGGCTACGAAAGGCTGTACCTGCATTCCTGGCCCAAGCCGTCCGGCCTGCACTGGCGCTGGCACCTGTTCGCCGGCCAGCGCGACTGGATGCAGCGCCCCTGGCGCGAAGGCTGGTACGGTTCCGGTGCCGACTACAACAACAACCCCGTCATGGGCTGGGGCGACGCGCCCGGCGCCAGTACCGACGAGCTGGTCCACGCGCTGGCGAAATTCGACCCCGAAGGCCTGGCGCGCGCGCTTGGCCGCGACGAAGACCATACCGCCTGGTTCGCCGGCGTCTGCGACGCCTTACTGCCGGGCTATATGTACAGCTTCGACATGGCGCCGGCAGCCAAGGGCAGCGAGCTCATCGAGATGCCGCCAGTGCCCACCATCGCGGTGCGCGCCGGCCTGCCTGTCTACGCCGGTCCGGCCATCGAATGGCCGCCGGGCTGGCCGGGGATCTGGAAGCGCCGCCACGAGATGCCGATGCGTAAGCCGAAATTCACGGGTGAGCCGGAGCTGGGCTAAAACCGGCTTTTATCGTATTCCTGTCAAGCCGGCAAGCCGGCAAGCCGCATGGCCAGCGCTTGCCGATGATATTGGTATATTGAAATCGGCGGGCCGGCGCCGCCATATCGAATGAAACTGCTATTGGCGGCATCGGCATCGGCGGCAATGCCAAATTCGCAGGCCCCATTACGCATTTTTTGTGTATTGCCAAAAGAAACATCGCGAAAGATAAATCAGAAATGATTAGGTAAATCGCGGCGAGTACTGTATCTTCTGTTCCTGCACTACATCAAGTCGTTGTTATTGTTGGTCTTTCTCTCCCGTCTCGCCTTCCGGCGGTCCCGTTTGATTTCCTCCGCTATACCCCCTCTTGGTCGACTGTGCATATCGGGCGATTTTGCCCATGCAATGTTAAAGGACTAAAAAATGACTACTCAAACCGGCACCGTAAAATGGTTCAATGATTCCAAAGGCTTTGGCTTCATTACCCCTGACGCAGGCGGCAGCGATCTTTTCGCACACTTCAAGGATATCCAATCGGAAGGCTTCAAGAGCCTGGCCGAAAACCAGCGCGTGTCGTTCGTGCGCGCGGATAGCCCAAAAGGCGAAAAAGCCAGCAATATCTGCGCAATCTAATCAGCCTGCCTGATTAACGGTGCGCACTACGCAGATAGCGTAGGCGTTGCCGATGCGATAAAAGCCCACCAATCGGTGGGCTTTTTGCATTAGCGCTCCAGTGCTTCCGGATTCAGGATATGACTTGGATTCCCGTTCGCGAAATTCACGATGTTTTCGAATGCCGTCCTGAAATACAGTTCATAACTGTCCTTTTCCACATAGCCCAGGTGCGGCGTGGCCAGCACGGTCGGGATCTTCAAGAGCGGAGAATCCGCCGGCAGCGGTTCGTCGGTGAACACGTCCAGCGCCGCATGACCCGGCCGGCCCTTGTGCAGCGCCTGTTCCAGCGCATCCGGCGCCACCAGCTCGGCGCGGCTGGTGTTCACGAAAAGCGCATCGCGCCGCATGCGCGCC
>Ga0265780_10005192_pt1 | contig 16555 bp, 10 predicted proteins | sample P1T30metagenome_FD_192432 | JGI IMG/M metagenome (GOLD analysis project Ga0265780, IMG submission 192432) | Plant litter microbial communities from East Loma Ridge, Irvine, California - P1 T30 | ecosystem: Environmental > Terrestrial > Plant litter > Unclassified | place: USA: California... | reverse complement strand
CAACAGCGATGGTGCCTTCAGCTACGTAAGCAGTAACCCCTCAGTAGCCAGTGTTAATGGAAATATCCTTACTTTGCTCACTGTAGGGCAAACGACTATCACTGCCAGCCAGGCAGCTAGTCCGGCCTACTCGTCTGGTTCGACTTCGTTTACTCTTACATTGAATTCACTTCCCCAGCCAAACATGGGAGCATTCAATCTTAACGATGCCACTTACGGCGATGGTCAGCTAATACTCACAGCTCCGGCCAGCAACAGCTCCGGTCAGTTTACATTTACGAGCAGCAACACATCCGTAGCTTCTGTATCCGGCAATACTTTATCAGTATTAAAACCAGGAACTATCACTGTTACGGCAATGCAGGCTTCCGACGGTATTTATTCGGCTGGCAGTACAAACACTACGTTTACAATATTGCCTAAGCTGCTGACGGCTTCTTTCGCTGCTGTCGTTAAGGAATACGACGGCAATGCTGCGGTCACTGTCGGGTTCAGGCCCTTAACTGCAGAAAACGGTCTGATTGCTTCCGATGAGGTGCAGGTATCGTATACTGCGGCTGCTTTCAGCAATGCAGATGCCGGATATGACAAAGAGGTTACCCTAACAGGACTGATGCTGTCTGGCCCGGATAAAGAAAATTATACATTACATCCTGTTTCCGTATCCGGAAACATTACACCTAAACCGGTCACAGCCAAAGCGGCTCCGCTTACCAGGATTTATGATGGTACGACAAACGCAAGTGTTTCTTTTATACCCTTCGACGCAGAAAACGGTCTTGCAGGAAATGATGACCTGGGTATAAGTTACAGCTCTGCAAGTTTTGCTGATGCTAACGCCGGCCAGGATAAACTTATCTCCTTTACAGCACTTACGTTAACAGGTGAAGCTAAAAATAATTACACACTTACAGCTCCTGTAGTTAAAGGCAGCATTACATCCAAACCTGTTACAGTCAAAGCTGTAGCAAGCCATAAAACATATGGCACGCAGGACCCTGATTTTGGCTATACTGTTACTCCTGATATGATAACCGGTGATAGTCTTACCGGATCATTAAGCAGGTCTGCCGGAGAAGGAACAGGCACTTATCCGATTGCCCGGGGAAGCCTGGCAGCTAATGCAAATTATACGGTAACTTTCCAGCCTGCAGATTTTACTATCACAAGGGCTGCTCTTACCATAACTGCAGATAACCAATCGAAAACGATGGGACTACCCAACCCTCTTCTCACAGCCTCATATAATGGCCTGGCTTACGGAGACGGAAATTCCATTGTAAGCAGCCAGGTAAATATCAGTACAAGTGTTAACGCAGCTACCGGGATTGGTGACTATCCCATCGTGGTTACAGGCCCTGCCACTACTTCAAACTATACTATTACTTATGTGAACGGTAATTTTAAAGTTTCTCCGGGTGCGCCTAAAACAATCACGCTGAATGTCCGGCCGTTCATTTATGAAAACCAGCCTGCTGGTACCCTTGCTGGTACTCTCAGCAGTACATCTGATGATCCAAATGCGGTCTTCACTTATTCCCTGGTTAGCGGCAGTGCAGACAACGGCTTCTTTACTATCAGTGATAATATTCTTAAAACAACCCGCCCCTTCGATTTCGAGAGCAAACCTTTATATCATGTGGTGATAAGAAGCACTACGCAGTACGGCTTCAGCCTTGATAAAGAGTTTACCCTGGCTATTGCTGATATAAATGAGGCGCCAGGTTTTGAGGAGATCGGCAACCAGGTAGTCTGTGCCTCATCCGGTGAGCATACGGTCATGCTTAAGGGTGTTTCAGCCGGTCCTGAAACCAGCCAGAGTGTATCAATCTATGTATCCGCGTCAGATCAGCGTCAGTTTGATAAACTAGCGGTTAATTATAGCGGCGGCAACAGCGGCTTTTTGACATATCAACTGAAGGATGGATTTGCCGGAGCGGTTACCATCGAACTAACCCTTAAAGACGACGGAGGGGTCGAAAATGAAGGCGCAGATACCTACAAATCCGGTTTTACTATCACTGCTAATCCCTTGCCGGTAGTTTCCATCGCTTCCGACATGGGAACGTCCATCAGTAAAGGTAACACCATTCATCTGGTGGCTGCAGGAGGTGTTTCCTATAAGTGGGAAGATGCAGAAGGCATAATTTCTTCGCAAACATCCTCCAATTTAACCGTAAGACCTTCTAAAAACACTAAATACAAAGTAACTGTTACTAATGAAAGCGGATGCTCGGTAGAAAAGGAAATAAATATAACTGTCATTGAAGACTACCTCACCCTGCAGTGCTCGAATATCATTTCTGCCAACGGCGACGGTGTAAATGATAACTTTGTAATTAAGAATATCGATATGTACCCGGATAATACGCTCAGGATCTACGACCGGGCAGGACGCCTGGTATATAACAAAATGAATTACAATAACGACTGGAATGGTGCCTTTAACGGCCTGCCTTTAACTACGGACAGCTACTATTACATTCTAACTTTCAAAAATGGAAAAAGGGCTTTAAAAGGCCCCATTACAATCATTCCATAACATCAGAAACAAATATAAAGATCCCGGATACATAAGTATTTTCGGGAAGTATAAAGAAAGCTCCAGTATTTAGATACCGGAGCTTTCTTTTAATACCTTACTTTAAACCTCACATCCATCCAGCAAATCTGCTGAGCTGAATAATTTCTGTTTTGACATTTTTCTGAAAAAACTCACTCTTGTCCTCATTATATTTGCAGTCACAAATAATTGTGATAAGGTTTAGGTTGCCTGCTGTGTCCCATATACGGCAGGCTTTTTTTTGGCCCTCAACAAACCGTCCGGTAACGAAAAATTAACTTATTGCGCCCCCAGCTGCTTGCTTTTCCCTATTACTCCCAGATGGGTATTATGAAACCCGGTATCATATTTCAACCCATATCCCAGCATCCTGTCGAAAGCAGAATGACCCGCTAATACCAATCCGCATAACAACAGATTGTTATCAGGCAATATCAGCCCGGCCATGCTAACAATTATGGCGACAGCATAATGGTGAAAGGTATTATATAAAAATGCTCCGGCCTTCGGCCCTGCAACATATCCCAGCATACTCAGATCGGGAAGAAAAAACAGCAGTAAAAAGGTCCACCAGCTAAAACCGATGTAAACGGATAAAAACCAGGAGGAAACCAGTATTGCAACATATTCAAGTTTCAGGATCACCTTCATCTTCTTCTTTATATATAAATATTACCAAACAAATAGACGAAAATTCCGCAGGATTTTTACCGGAATACCTCATTGGTATCATGCAGACAATAAAACAGGCAATTCCCTGTTTAAAATATATTCTATAAATTCGGTAATGAAAATCAAGTTTCCAGCTATTTTATTCTTCATCCTGATCTTTTCTGCAGTTTCCACATATGGTCAGAAACCTGCCGCGACTATCCCGGACTTTAGCTTTTACACGTTGAAAGACGAAAAGCTGTTTACAAAAAATGATATACAAAAAGATAAAAAAATCCTGTTCATGCTGGTTGATGTAGGCTGCGAGCATTGCCAGAAGGAAGTAAAAACGGTGGGCGCCAATTATAGGAAATTCAAGAATGTAGCTTTCTATATCGTATCTATGGACGTTAAACCTGCGCTTGAAAAATTCATGAGCAGTTATGGAAAAGAACTATATGGAAAACCCAATGTAACGCCGCTTCTGGACAAAAAACCAGAGTTTATTGAGAAGTTCAGGCCAGACAAATATCCGGCTATGTTTATTTATTCGCCGTCTCATCAGCTGATACAGTACTATGGAGGCTTAAAAAATATCGATGCAGTACTGAAAGCAACCGGGTCCTGACAAAGCCCGGCATTTCTGCCGGACTCATAATCGTATAGCTGATTTATTTATCTCAGATGAGGAGGAAAAGTATCTGTTCTCACTGTTGCGCGAAGCTCATGGAGGATATTATACAAACCAAAATTAGTACGGTTAGTATATATAAAATGTTTAACGCCACGTGCCTGCTTGAACTCCGGCATCCGGGCGATCTTTTCACCATAGGCATAGATCTCTTCAAAAAACTCTCCCCTGCTGAAATCAAAACTCCCGCCACTGGTATAAGGTTTTGTGAACAAGCCGATCATTTCCGAATAACTGCGGTAATAAAACTCTATCTGAGCCTCGTTATCGCCCGGCAGAATCATTTCCAGGTCGCGGAACGCCTGCAGCGTTTTCTCCTTATTAGTAAATACTTCGTTAGATACCAATGAGAAAAAAGGATAATAGAAATCGTCCGGCAGCTCCTTTATACATCCAAAGTCTATAACGCCGAGCTTCCCGTCTTCTGTAATCAGGAAATTACCGGGATGCGGATCCGCATGTACCGCTCTAAGCTCATGCTCCTGGAAATTATAAAAGTCCCATAAGGCCTGCCCTATCCTGTTACGCTCTTGCTGGGAGGGATTAGTTTGGAGATATTCTTTTAAATGTCTGCCTTCCAGCCAGCCCATCGTGATGGTTCGTTTGCTTGACAATTCCGGGTAATACTCAGGAAAAACTATATTGTCAAGACCGGCGCAAGCTTCAGAGAATTTTACAGAACGTCGTACCTCCAGTTCGTAATCTGTTTCCTCGAGCAGACGCTCTTCCACTTCTTTCATATAAACTTCCAGCTCCTTCTCGCTCATACCGAGCAGGCGGAAAGCAAATGGCTTCACCATTTTCAGGTCCGAAGAAATAGCATCCCCAACTCCCGGGTATTGTATCTTTACCGCCAGTTTTTTTCCGTTCAACATGGCTTGATGGACCTGCCCTATAGAAGCAGCATTGGTAGATCTGAGATTAAACTCATCAAATATTCTATCCGGCGTTTTACCATGGTACTTACGAAAGGTCTGAACAATGAGGGGCCCCGACAAAGGCGGTGCATTATACTGCGATTGTGAAAACTGGTTAACATATGCTTTCGGCAGGATATTTTTGTCCATGCTCAGCATCTGGGCCACTTTCAGGGCGCTACCCTTAAGCTCACTTAAAGAAGCATAAATATCGGCAGCATTGTCTTCATTTAATTGATCCTTGCTCAGATCAGGATTAAACAACTTCTTCGAATAGTGTTTTACATAATTTCCGCCGATCTTAAACCCCGTCTTTACAAACCGGGTAGACCGCTGTACTTTACTGCTTGGAATACTGTTTTGTTCCCTGGTTATATTTTCACTCATCAGAAAGGCATTTTTATACCTGAATTTTTTGCCAGGAATTTTCCATACTCGAACAGGTTATCTATCGGTGAGCGCTGAAAAAGATCAAATGTAAGATTTACCCCCTTTTCTATCGCCTCGTCGGTTTTCTCAAACCCTGCAGAACTATCTTTCAGCCAGAAGTTAAGAACAAAGCCAAACTGCATCCACAGCGCATCTTTATAACGTTTAGCAAAAAATTGCCGGTCCATCAGTTCACGGCTCTCTATTCCTTCCAGCAAAACACCGGCAGTAAATTGTTCAAACTCTTCTTTAGCAGCCTCCAGTACCCTTGGCGAACCCAGAGTTCTTGGAGCTCTGTTCAGACTGAAAGAAACAAAACTTCGCCTGCTCTTAAGCAGTTCGAAGAAACTATAGAAAAACGACAAAATTTTCTCCCGCGATGAATACTGCGCCCAGATCTCCTGTCCTCTTACTTCCTGAATAGCCGTATTTACCAGGTCTTTCCAGATTGCCTGTTCCACACCTTCGAAAGATCCGAAGTATTTATAGAACTCTTCTTCTGCAATATCATTTTCTTTAGCAAAAATGAAGACAGTTTTAGGCTGTGCACCGTGCAGCAACACGTAGCCCATATATGCAGATTGTAATTTTTCTTTTGAGTCCATAGTTATTTAACGATTTAGAGGACAAGGAATTGCAGGAAACTCAAACTTTTAAATTTTATAAGTTTCCAGCAGGCTTGCATAACAAAGTTAACAAAAGGAACTTCCGCTTTAACCCGGGCTAATAATAAAAACCTCACAGAGTTGCGCCTGGACCAAGCACGGGTATTGCTAAACGAGGGAAGGCATACGCTAGCCGACGTTGCCTATCTCACAGGATACAGACATTCGCAGCACTTTGCAGTAGCATTTAAAAGAAAGTATGGCATTAATCCCAGGTTTTTAAATTCATGGCTGCAAGTGCCACTCCTGGGTTATCTGCCCGCCGCCCATAAAATGCCTCTGGCCAGCAGATCAGTAAAGACGGGATCTCTGAACGTATCGTCAGAATGACCGAAGGTTGTTCCGAATACCCGGGCTTTTCCGTACTTATTTGTCCAGATCACCGGATAAGTTTTCCCATCCCTTTCACTCACAGACGTCGCCAGTATCCGGGTATGCAGACCGGTCTTTTCAATAATATATAACTCATCTTTGGGACTCACCCAGTTATCCGGAAAATTCTTCATTACAGGATGAGTTGTGTCTGTCTTTTTTACCGGATATAAGCTCTGATGATCATGCCGGTAAGTGCTCACGCCGAGAAACTCCCTCCAGTCATTAGTTGTTGCTGAGCGGTAAGTATGCATAGCACAATGGATAACAACCGCCGGTACTCCGGCATAATGTGCTTTTGTAATCTTCCGTATATAACTTTCATCTTTAGTATCCGCAAAACACTCATTGTGGACCACAACATCGTAACCCTTCGCCCAGTTTATATTATCGTATAACGGTATCATCGCAGTAGTACCTGTACCACCCTCATTGATCACGGTCCAGCTGGCTTTTTGCTGTTTTCCCAGGGCTTCCTGTAAAACTTCGGTTTGTAATGCATAATTATGGCAGCATCCGCCGGTAATTAAAAGAACCCTGAGTTCTTTTTCCCTGGCTTCTGTAATGCCGTTGCCGAAATATAAAAACAATAACAAGACACACAGAAGCCGGTGCATCAGAAGCATCCCGTTCTGAAGAAAACCTGAAGCAGTTCGTTTTTTCATAATCAAGGGTATAATGGTTTTTCTTTAATTTACAAGCGGTTATACTATCGGTTAGCTCGGCAAGTATATAAATTTAGAAAGATACTTTAAGTCTCAATGGTACTCTTTTTTATTTTGACAATTCCCCGCCTCGTCTATTTCGATCCTGTTTTAACAGGCTTTACCGCTTTAACACCTGTATGTGTAGGAATTACCCTTTTTATGCTGCCATCTGTATTAAACTCCATCTTATCGATACACACCTCGCGGTTATAACCTGCCGCCTGACCCATAAACGCACCTTTCGGATAATTAAACCGGTGGTATACTATATACCATTCGTCTTTTCCCGGAATCTGCAGTACCGCATGATGCCCGGTGCCCAGGATACCTTCCTCCTGGTTTTTCGCGAGTACCAGGTTGTCGCCTGCCGGAAGCGTAATTTTGCCTAAGGGAGAATCTGATGTTCCATACCGCACCTGGTAATCCTCGCTCCGCGTATCATTCTGCGACCAGGTAAAATAATATTTACCATTCCTGCAGAACACATAGGTTCCTTCGTTATATCCGCCATCCGGCGTTAATATCCTGGTAGTGCCCGGCTTCAGCGAGATCATATCGTCGTTAAGCTCGGCACCTGCCATATATCCGTTGCCCCAGTAGAGGTAACTTTTACCGGTCTGCGGATCTGTAAACACATCAGGATCTATTTGCTGCCCTCTGTTAATACCTTCCGGATACTGATCAATGATCGGTTTCCCCGAATCTTTGAACGGCCCGAGGGGCTGTTCGGCAATTGCAACCCCTATTTTCTTGCCTGCAGTGAAATAATAAAAGTATTTATATTTTCCGCCTATTTTCTTTTCTATAATGCAGGGTGCCCAGGCGTTCATTTTAGCCCAGCTTACGTCTTTAGGAAGGTCTATGATAACGCCCTCGTCTTTCCAGTTTACAAGATCCGCAGAAGAGAACACGCTGAAAGAGGTACCGCTCCATCCCGTAAAACCATCTGATGTAGGGTAAATATAATATTTACCGGTTTGCTCCGAATACAATATATCCGGATCGGCATACAAACCTTTAAGAACTGGATTATGATATCCTCTGGCAGCCGGGACCTTCCCTTTTTGCAGTTCAGGCATCCATTTATCCAGCAGCCTGTCTTCTTCTTTTGCAGTTATCGGCATCACTGTTCCATGCCTGGGATGAAAATTCATAGAGACTTCCTCATCAACCACCCTGAACGTTTTAAGATCACCTGATTTTGTAAACTGGTATTTCCCTTTTGTATAAAGATCGTACATCAGTATATAATCATCGCTGTTGTTCAGTTTGAAAACGCCTGCACCTTCAACAGGATCTTTAGTCTGCTGCACCTGCTCGTCTCTTAACACATAACCTTCTGTTAACTTATCAGACACAGCGATCTTAATACCCGGAACACCGCTTTCGCCCTTAAAGAACAGGTAATACTTCCCGTCTTTCCCAACAATATCCCCGTCTATGCAACCTGAATTGCTGGGACTGAAAAAGAGCTGTTTCGGTGTGGTTTCCAGATCCGTAAAATCGTCATTGGCATAAGAATAGTAAATCTTATCCGGATCCTGCCCATGTTTCATGGACCAGTATATCATATACTTTTTTGCTGCAGGATCGTAAATGGTCTGGGGAGCCCATACGCGAAGCAGATTCTCGTTTCCGGGAAACCGCTGCTGAATGTTAACGACGGCCGACTTCCAGTTAACCAGATCATTCGATCTCAGCAACACCATCGCCCTGTTTGAATCCCAGCCTTTGGCAGCGACCATATCTGTAACCACCATATAAAATGTCTTTCCGTCTGCTCCTCTTAGAATATGAGGATCGCGCACTCCCCCGGAAGAACTTATCACGGCACTGCTGATAACGGGCTTATTGCCGTTTAGTGCCCTGAAATTGTACCCGTCTTCACTTATTGCAACCCGGATCTCTTCTTCGCCTTTGCTGTTACCGGTAAAATAGGTAAACAGATATGCAGAATACGGAGGATTGCTGCCTTTCGTCTCCTGCCCATTAGTACTGCCCGAAAGTATAAATGCAAAGCCAAGGCAAACCAGAAACTTAAGATGTTTACCGGGTTTGAATAAATGAATACTGTTTCTTTTCATTGATGTTCTTAATTAAAAATATGATTTTCCGCCCCGGCCTTTTCACGAACAAAATATCCTTTTCATCTTTCACAACAAAAAGATGCATGCCCGGCAAACCCGGAGGATATCTATGGTTCTAATTGATGGTATAAATCAGCCGGATGCCAGGAGACACCCCACAGATCCGAATGGCAAGATAATTAAATTTATAAAGCCTGGCTGCGAAATAATTGTTTATATGACAATAAAAATAACGTTAACGATCATCGTTTATATCGTCTCCATACCTGATACCAGTTTTTATTGTTCGGATAACTGCGGTGCCTGGTTCTGTTATTAAAGAAGATTGCGACAAGAAGCAGAATAATCACGCCGGTAAGCACCGGACTTATTACATAAAAATATCCCAGAGATTTTATCTTTTCGGAGCCGATGCTGGCAATTAATGCCGTAGCCCCGCCAGGGGGATGCAGCGTCCGGGTGATCTGCATCAATACGATAGATATAGAAACCGAAAGGGCTGCAGCCAGCCAGAGTTCCTGGTGAAACAGCTTTTGTATTGTTACCCCTATTATGGCAGAAATTATATGTCCGCCGATCAGGTTTCTGGGCTGGGCTAAGGGGCTGTTAATAACACCATAGATCAGTACGGAAGAGGCCCCGAATGAGCCGATCAGGAACAGGTTATCCGACGCATTAAAGTAGGAGCTGTGCATTAGCCCGATGAGACCAATCCCGGAGAAGGACCCTAAAAATGTCCAGAAATGTTCTCTGTAATCCAGCAAGGTTTCTTTGTAGAAAATATACCTGGCAGATCTCACATGTTTTTTAATTCTTTTTTTCAGCATTCACTATCCTTCGGAAGGTCCCTGAGTTCAATAAAGAACAATATATAACCTTACCTATATAATACAAATATGAATATATCGAATAAATAAATTCATATTTGTATTACAAAAACCAGAAAAGCACTTACCAACGAATGTTAATCAGCAGTATGATCCGGAATAGTGAACCAAAAAGTTGCGTCCTCTCCTTCTTCACGTTCAATCCTATCTCCCCGTCGTGATTATACAGATAAAACCTGACTTAAATGAGAACACATCATTGAGCGGGCACCGTACTGCAGCCTGATACCCGCTTAAGCCGGAATTAAATCAGTTAGACGAGCAACAACAAATAATGAAACTTAAAACACAAGTAAAACGTTACCTCTGGTTCGTATTTCGTTTACCCCTTGTTTACCTATTTATTACCCCTTGGGTAAAGAAAGGGTAAACAAAGTATAAAGGAGGGGTAAAGAAAGTGCGTTTTATTTTGAAAAAAGGTTTAAACGCAGATTCGAATTAATAGTAAAATACCTGGCTGTCTCCACGCCGTTTATTGAACTTCTTTTACCTAAAGACACCACATAACTCACTTTGTCGATAAGTTTCAGTTCAAAGTTTGCACTATAATCCCACTCATGAGTCAGGAAATTATATACCGCCTCCGCCCCCATATTATTACTTTTGTTCTGACTGGCCAGGGCGAATCCAAGGATCCATTCAGGCTTTATACTTTTGCCGAATTTCCCCTGCAGAATAGTAAGCAAATCGGCTCCCTGAAAAAACTTATACCGGCTTACAGACAGCCATACCTTATATTGTTCATTCAGCAGACTGTCTGGCTCTACTACCGAATTCCTGGCCGTGGCACGGTAGCCGAAACCGGCTGAAGCCGCATAACCCGGAATATTCTTTAATTTATTATAAGCTGCAGTATATGCCTCCTGGAGCCCGACGGCCTGAGATGGCCCTATAACATCATCCGGAATACCGCCGGGCACAACTACTGCCGAAGCCCTGTTAGCCAGCGAAGTCCCGATAGAATTAGTGATCTCGTTTAATGTGGCCGAATTACTGAAAAGATCATGGCTGTCAAAAAGCGTTATCCTTAACCCCAGGGCAATATCCGTACTTGAAGAATCCGATTGATTTTTAATTGTAGCCAGGGAAAACAACGTATTTGCCAGGATCCTCTTCTCAGCAGACTGTTTATATTCATTCAGGTCTTTAAAGCCCCCGCCAAGCAAAAGGAAGGGCGAAAAATCTACAGCAATCCCCGGGTCCAGTTTCTGCGTTTGCAGGAAATTGGAAAACAAATTAGCAACTAAAGGTTTTACAGCACCTGCACGTGTTACCTGCTGCGGGCTTATATCCAGTATGCTGAACGCAGGAGAAGTAGGGACCTGATAATCCAAAATATATTTGTAGGCATTTGTATCACTGGCGGCCGACTGGCAGAAAGCTGTCCGGGCAAGAAGAATTATCAGGCCTGATAATAGTAAACGTTTCATAAAATAATTCTAGTTAAACAAAAGTCCGCCCTGCACGGGTACAGATTGGTCTGCACTGCATGCAGGTACGCTGGTGAGGGTATAACTTGCTTCTGGTGTTGTGGCGCAGAGCAGCCCATTCTGAGATATCTGCACTTTTACAATACCTGAATTGGTAACTACAGGAGCACAGGTAAGGATCTGCCAGCTTAATACCTGACCGATAAGTATTGAAGCACTTAGAGTGACAGTATAACTTGCCGTACCTGATGTATCGGTATTAAGTTTAAACGTTTCATTTACAGTGCCGGAGCTAAACTCGTAGATCTTAAAATCTGCCCCGCTTATGAGAGCATTATTAACAATTAGTGTCACCTGAACGGGTCCGTTGTCTGCAGAGATATTACAATTGCGCGCCATTATTTAAAGGTTTAAGGAGACCTTTATCTCCCCGTTTGTTTTTCATTGATTTGAGCCCCCTCTCTGGTAAGAAGGTGTAAGGCCTGCGGTTTAAATATAAAATATGAAAAACATCGTATCAATAGCCCTATATGAGTATTTTTATCAAAGCTTACACAGATTTCTCCATTCATCAGCATATATCTTCCACAACAGGTAACCACCCGCAAGGTTCAGGACCTTTTTGAAACCATTCTGCGTCAGTATTCGCTGTGCCAGGTATCCTCTCATACCCTGCTGGCAGAAAATATAAATATCCCTGTCTGCCGGAAAATCAGCCAAACGTCCGCGAATGTCGTCAAGGGGGATATTCAGAGCCCCGTTAATTGTTCCGGCGATATATTCCTTTTCTGTTCTCACATCAACCAGAACAGCATCAGCTCCAATGTTTACCAGATCCGTACACTGTACAGTTTTCAAGCGCCCGGTCAAAATATTCTCGGCTACAAAGCCCGCCATATTAACGGGATCTTTTGCAGAAGAAAAGGGAGGCGCATAACCATGTTCAATCTCTGTTAAGTCATAGATGCTCCCTTTATTCGTTATCACGGCGGCAAATACGTCAAGACGTTTATCTACCCCCTCTCCTCCTATTATCTGTGCGCCTAATAAACGTCCGCTCTCCGGTGCGAATACTATCTGGATGGTCATTAAGGACGCTCCCGGATAATATCCGGCATGAGAATTACTGTGGATAACAGACACCAGATGACTTATACCTTTTTCTTTAAGACCGGCCGCCGTTATACCTGTAACTCCTACGGTCAGATCAAAAAGCTTCACGATAGCCGTATTAACAGATCCCCTGTACTGCCGTTTATTACCAGACACCAGGTTATCAGCACAGATCCTTCCCTGCTTATTTGCAGGACCGGCCAGACTGCTTACCACAGGCTCCCCCGTAACAGGATTAGGAAATTCGATAACATCTCCTACGGCATAGATATTCTCATCGGAGGTTTGAAGATATTCATTTACCAATATCCCTTTTGCCGCTCCGGTTTTAAGCCCGGCAGCTTTTGCCAGCCTGGTATCCGGCGTAACTCCTGCGGAAAGGATCACAATATCGGTATCAAGAACATCTCCGCCTTTTAGCAGAACTTTTAAATTGTTCCCGGCCCTTGAAAACCCTTCCACCGTTGTATCCAGATAAAGTTCAAGCCCTTTCTCCCGCAGATGCTTCTGGGCGATAGCCGCTATCGAAAAATCAGTTGCTGCAAGTATCTGGCCTCCCATTTCGATTACACTGACCTCCATTCCCAGGTGACGCAGGTTTTCGGCCATCTCAAGACCGATGAAACCTGCGCCCAGGATCACAGCCTTGCGGGCAGATACCCGCGAAATATATTCTTTTATATAATCTGTATCCGCCACATTCCGCAGACTAAAGACCCCTTCAAGGTCAACTCCCGGCAATGGCGGGATTAGCGGACGTGCTCCGGGCGAAAGTATCAGCTTATCATAGGGCTCCTCATAAACCTTAAAATTGTTAAGATCAAAAACGGTAACCGTTTTTTTTGCAGGATCTATCGATGTTACTTCTGTGCAAACACGTACATCCGCGTTAAATCGTGCAGCAAATGAAGAGGCCGACTGAACAAATAATTTGTTGCGGTCTTTTATTACATCTCCTATATAGTAAGGCAGTCCGCAGTTTGCATAGGAGATATACTCGCCTTTTTCGAAAATAACAATCTCTGCATGCTCGTCCAGCCTTCTTAATCTTGCGGCTGTACTGGCCCCGCCTGCTACGGCTCCGATAATAATATATTTCACTGCTTATTTATTTCTTCAAATTTTCAAGAAATAAAGTTATTGAACGGTGACTATGGTCACATATCATGGCTTATCAGCTCTTTTAATTTCAATTTAGCTCTTTTATCAATCTAAACAACTCATTAAAAAACACATACGAGATTACGATCAATACAATAGTGTAACTTTTTCAGCTCTTTTCAGTAAAAATACCGGATGTAAAGCAACAGCGCTTTCAAATCTGCCTTAATTATGAAAAAAGAACTGACCAGATTATTTCTTTATAGTTTATTACTAACCTGTGGGTCTGTCGTTAAATCTTACGGACAAGCTACATATTCTAAAATTGCAGCCAGTTCAAGCATCCCTTTTGCGAATGGAAACGGGTTGTTATTTTCTTATACTGCATGGGGCGATTATGACAATAACGGCAAGCAAGACCTTATTGTAATGGGCCAGTTAACTGACGGAACATGGACAACAAAACTTTACAATAATGCAACCCCTGCTTCCGGCAACGGCACTTTTACAGAGGCCACCAACATGTTTTACAATAGTGCGGGCGTATTGGAAGGCCTTCCGCAGATTGGTAACGGGATGGCTGCCTGGGGCGATTATGACGGCGATGGTTTGCTGGATCTGATCATGATCGGTTGGGGCGGCACTGCTGGCACGAAAAACTTTAAACTGTATAAACAATCGTTTGTAAGCGGAGTACGTAAATTCACTGACATAGCTCCAACATCCGTCGAAAATTACGCTAATCTGAAGGGTAACCGTGCTTCTGTATTCTGGGGCGACTATGATAATGACGGAAAACTTGACTTTTTAATACAGGGGAACAACAGTACCGGAGGTTTTCTCAAGATATATCACCAGGAAAATGGCTCCTTTATCGATAAGACGACCTATTTAGGGGCCCAGGTAGTAGATGCATATGAGGGTACCTCAGGTATAGCGCAGATTGATGACGGCGCCGTGCACTGGATGGATTATGATAAGGATGGATTACTGGATGTACTGGTAACAGGGTATAATGCAAATTTGCAGGGGCAGAATGGTTCAGGCGGATGTAATACCCGTCTGTATCATCAAAAAGCCAATGGCCGGTTTGAGGATAAAACAGCTATCATTACCGGCACAGCCAGCGGACTCGGTGTGGCTGCGTCGTCGGTACAGTTTGGCGATTATGATAATGATGGTAAAGCGGATTTCATATTATCAGGGGCGACTAATCTTCCCGTAGGCCCTGTAACCCGTTTATACCACCAGGAACTTAGCGGGGGAAACATTATCTTCAAGGATGTTACCAATACGACTACCTTCCCCGGCGGCGTTCCAAGCGGCGTTTTCCAGGCCGTTCTGAAATGGGGAGACGTTGACAACGACGGCAAACTTGATTTCATTCTTACCGGTACGAATTACGATACCAACCTGCGTCATTTTACATTATACAACCAGACAAGCACCGGTAAATTTACAGCAAAAACATTTACAGACCGCACACTCGGGGTAGGCGGATACAGCGGTGCCAGCTGGGCAGATTATAACAATGACGGCAAGATGGACTTTGTACTTACAGGTGTAACTGCCGCCAATCTTTTTGTATCTGAACTATATAAAAACACAACAGCTAATGTTAACCAGTCGCCATCTGTCCCTTCCGGCCTTTCATCTGTAATCAGAGCAGGCAACAATGCTGCTTTAAGCTGGAGCCCCTCTACAGATCCTGAGATAGCAACAGCCGGCATAGGAGTAAGCTATCGCTTTTACATGAGCGCTACTGCGGGAAGCAATGGCGTAGGATCCAGCTTACGTACCAGCACCACCAATAATACCTATTACTTCAATAACCTCTCGCCTGGTACTTATTACTGGGGCGTACAGGCAATAGATAACTCAAATGCAAGTTCGAGTTTTAGCCCGGAACAAAGTTTTACAGTTGCTGCCTATCCTAACAAGTTTACTGAGGTTACATCTTTTACAGCGTTAAAGCAGGTTGCCGCAGGCGCTGCTGTTGCCTGGGCCGATTTCGATAACGACGGCGATAAAGATTTTGCAATAACAGGTTCTAACACTGCTGGTACTACCAAATATTTCAGCCTTTACAGAAACGACGGGGCTAATGTTTTTACTGATATAACAACCGTATTACCCGGAGCTGCAGCCATTAATTACAGTTCTGTAAAATGGGTTGATTATGATAACGATGGCCTTCCTGATCTTTTTGCGATGGGGGTACCCGCCAGCGGTTCATTTATCAGGCTCTATCGCCAGAAAGCAGATCATACTTTTGAAGACAAGACAAGTACGGTGCTCTCCGTTTTCTCGGGAGAAACTTTTTCTTATGGAGGCATAGGCTGGGGAGATTATGATAATGACGGCCGCATGGATTTCATTATCGGGGGAAACATGGCTTCCGGTACGTCAGGAGCAATCCTTTATCATCAGAAAACCGATGGAAGTTTCGAAAACAAAAGCAGTCTCGTGAACAGCTCGCTGCCGGCAGTGGGACAAACATCAGTAGACTGGGCCGACTACAATAACGACGGCCGCCTTGATTTTTTCATATCGGGAGTTAATACGTCTAACAATACCTTTATTAGCAGGCTTTACAGACAGGACGCAAATGGTACATTTACCTCTGTCGGCTCCTTCCCTGCTGCTCAGAAATCAAAAAACTCCAGTGTTTGGGGCGACTATGATAATGATGGATTACTGGATATATTGTTTACCAGCAATTCTGCAACTACCCTTTACCGCCAGAAAACTGACGGTACTTTCGAAGATAAAACAGCCGACCTGATTAACTTTTCGCCACTTTTATCTTCTTCCGGAGAATGGGGAGATTTTGATAATGACGGACTACTGGATATTCTTTTAACCGGTATCGACGGACCGGAAGCTACCGGCACCCGTTATACTTACCTGTACCATCAGAATGCAGATCATACGTTCGACAA